>Ga0265313_10000229_pt1 | contig 60627 bp, 57 predicted proteins | sample 4123metaG_FD_203122 | JGI IMG/M metagenome (GOLD analysis project Ga0265313, IMG submission 203122) | Rhizosphere microbial communities from Carex aquatilis grown in University of Washington, Seatle, WA, United States - 4-1-23 metaG | ecosystem: Host-associated > Plants > Roots > Rhizosphere >... | reverse complement strand
GGCGCCGGCGACGGCGGCGCCAATGCGGTCGGCGCCGCGATCGCGGCGGCGATCGACGACGCGCTCGGCCGGCCCGGCGCCATCACCGCATTGCCGGTGACGCCGCAGCGGCTGCGGACATTAATGCAAAGGCGCTGATCGATTCACTCAGCGGGCACGCTTGCCGGCGCCGGCTTCTTGCGCGTCTTGCGCCATTCATCGAAGCGTTGCAGCACCACGAAAAACGACGGCACGAACAGCACGGCGAGGCAGGTCGACGCCAGCATGCCGGTGAACACGGCGATGCCGATCGACTTGCGGGCACTGGCGCCAGCGCCGCTCGCCAGCACCAGCGGCAGTACGCCGAGGATGAAGGCGAACGAGGTCATCAGGATCGGCCGGAATCGCGCGGCGGCGGCCTCGACCGCCGCGTCGACGATGGCTTTGCCTTCGGCACGCAATTCGCGCGCCACCTCGACAATCAGGATCGCGTTCTTGGCCGACAAGGCGATCAGCAGCACAAGCCCGATCTGGACGTAGAGATTATTGTCGACGTGGATGGCGGTGAGCACCGAAACCGGGCCGAGCAATGACAGCGGCACCGCCAGAATGACCGCGAATGGCGTGATCCAGCTCTCATATTGGCCGGCCAGCACCAGATAGACCAGCAGCAAACCGAGCGCAAAGACCGTGAACATCTGATTGCCGACGATCTTCTCCTGATAGGACATCGCTGTGTATTCGTAGCTCGTGCCCGGCGGCAGCGTCCGCGCGTTGAGCTCATCCATCAGCGCCATGACCTGGCCGGTCGAGACCCCGGCCGCTGGGATCACCGTGACGGTCGCCGACGGATAGAGGTTGTAAAGGCTGATCAGCGATGCGCCGACCGACGGCTTGATGGTGATCAATGTGCCGAGCGGGATGATGTCGCCGTTCTGGTTGCGCACCGTCAGGTTATCGATGTCGTCGAGGCGCAACCGATACTTCGAGTCGGCCTGGATATAGATCTGGAAGGTGCGGCCGAATTTGTTGAACTGATCGACGTAAGCCGAGCCGAGATAGCCGCTGAGCGCCGCAAACACCTGATCGACCGGAACGTGCAAGGCCTCCGACTTCACGCGATCCACCTCGACGGTATATTGCGGCACGTTCGAGCGGAACGTCGTCAGCACTCGCTGGATGCGCGATTGCGACTGCGCGTTGGCTTCGATCGCGCCGAGGATGGTCTGCAGCTTGGCGAGATCGAAGCTGCCGTCGCGCAACTCGATCTGCATGGTGACGCCGGCGGCATTGCCGACGCCCTGAATGGGCGGCGGCGGCACAACCAGGATGCGCGCGTCGGTGACCTGCTCCATCGCCTTGTTGAGGCCGACAAAGAGCGAAAGCAGATCCTTGCCCTTGCCGCGCTCACTCCAGTCGTCGAGGATGATATAGGCGACGCCGGCATTGGCGAGCGACGCGGAATTGTCGAGCACCGAGATGCCGGCGATCGTGACCACCTGCTTGACGCCGGGCGTCTTGCTGGCGATGTCGCGGACGCGCTCGAGCGCCTTTTGCGTGCGCCCAAGCGAGGCGCCGTCCGGCAACTGCACGCTGGCCAACAGGTAGCCCTGGTCCTCGACCGGCAGGAAGCCGGTGGCGATGCGGCTGAAGCCGAAGATCGCCAGCCCGATCACAGCCAGCGCGGCCAGCACCATCAGCCCGCTATGCGCGGCCATCCGGCCGATCAGGCGGACATAGCCGCCCTCGAGCCGCCCATAGACCTTGTTGAAGCCGCGATAGAAGAAATTGCGCTGCTCCGGCGGCGCCGGACGCCGCAGCCACATCGCGCTCTGGGTCGGCTTGAGTGTGACGGCGTTGACGGCGCTGAGCGCCGCGGTTGCGGCTATGACCAGAGCGAATTGCGCGTACATTCGCCCGGTGAGGCCGGGCAGGAACGCCGCCGGCAGAAACACCGACATCAGAACCAGCGTGATGCCGATGATCGGGCCGAGCAATTGGTCCATCGCGCGGATCGCCGCATCATGGCCGCTCATGCCCTTCTCGATATTGTGCGCGGCGCCTTCGACCACGACGATCGCATCGTCGACCACGATACCGATCGCCAGCACGATGGCGAACAGGGTCGACAGGTTGACGGTGAAGCCCATCGCCGCCATCGCGGCGAAGGCGCCGATGATGGTCACCGGCACCGTCGTCGCCGGCACCAGCATGGCACGCCAATCCTGCAGGAAAATCAGAATGACGATCAGAACCAGGATCGCCGCCTCATAAAGCGTCTTGTAGACCTCGTGGATCGATTCCTCGACGAACTTGGTGGTGTCGAACGGCACCCCGTAAACGACGCCTTGCGGAAATTCCGTGGCCAGCGCCTTCATCTTGGCGTCGACTTCGCCGGCGACGGTCAGCGCATTGGCGCCAGGCGACAGGAAGATCGCCATGCCGGCCGCCGGCAGTCCATCCTGCGTAAAGACCTGGCTATAGGTCTGCGCGCCGAGCTCGACCCGGCCAATGTCGCGCACGCGCGTGACCGCGCCATTGGCGCCGGTCTTGACGATGACCGCGGCGAACTGCTCGGGATCGTCGTAACGGCCCAGCACGTTGAGCGTGTACTGAAACGACTGGTTGGCGGGCGCCGGCGGCGATCCGATCTGGCCCGCGGTGACCTGCGCGCTCTGCTGCTGCAGCGACTGGATGACTTCCTGGGTGGTCAGTCCGCGCGAGCGCATCAGCTCCGGATCGAGCCAGATGCGCATCGAATATTGGCCAGCGCCAAACACGGAGACGCTGCCGACACCCGGCAGGCGCGTCAGCTCGTCCTTGAGCCGGATGGTGGCAAAATTGCTCAGATAGAGGCTGTCGTAGCGCCCTTGCGGCGAGGTCAGCGTGACGATCTGCAGGATCGAAGTCGACTTCTTCTGGACGTTGACGCCTTGGACCTGCACCGCCTGCGGCAGCGAAGACAGCGCCGTCGAGACGCGGTTCTGCACCAGCACCTGCGCATAGTTGAGATCGGTGCCGATGTTGAATGTCACGGTCAGCGAATAGCTGCCGTCGGCGGCGGCGTAAGACTGCATGTAGATCATGCCGTCGACGCCGTTGACCTGCTGCTCGATCGGCAGCGCCACGGTGTCGATCACGGTGCGCGCGCTGGCGCCGGGATAACGCGTGGTGACCGAGACGGTCGGCGGCACGATGTCGGGGTATTGAGCGACCGGGAGCCGGAACAGCGCGACCAGGCCGATCACCACCATAAGAATAGCGAGGACGTTGGCGAGGACCGGCCGCTCAATGAAGAATTTCGAGATCATGGCCGATTACCGCGCGGCTTCGGTTTGCGGATCGACTTTCTGGCCGGGGATCGCGCGCAGCATGCCGCTGACGACGACGCGATCATCGGCCGTGACACCCTTGTCGATCACCCGCAGCGTATCTTGCAGCGGCCCGATCTCGACCTTGCGCTGCTCGACGACGTTGTCCTTGTTGACGACCAGAACGTAGCGGCCGCCCTGATCGCTGCCGAGCGCGACGTCGGGAACCAGCAGCGCGGCTTGCGGCTGATCGAGTGGAATACGGACACGCACGAAATAGCCCGGCAAAAGGTTGCGGTCCCGATTGTCAAAGATCGCGCGCACCGCCAGCGTGCCGGTGCCGGCGTTCACTGTCGGCGCGGCATAATCGAACGTGCCTTTGTGCGGATAGCCGGTTTCCGTTTGCAAGCCGACCTCGACCGGCACCTTCTTGAGATCGTCGCGGGTCAGGCCGCGCTTTGCCATCATGGCGCGGACGCGCAGCACGTCCTGCTCGCTGATGCTGAAGTTCACGTAAATCGGATCCGGCTGCACGATCGACGCCAGCACCGTCGGCGTGGCGTTGCCGCCGACATATTGGCCGATCGAGACCTGGCGGGCGGCAACCAGCCCGTCGAATGGCGCGGTGACCTGCGTATAGTCGTAATTGATCTGCGCCAGTTCAGTATTGGCCTTGGCTTGATTGAGGCCCGACTGCGCCGAGACATAGGCGGCCAGTGCCTGATCGTATTGCGCCTGCGTCGATGTTTGATTGGCCAAAAGCTGCTGTTGGCGTTCGAAGGCGGGCTTTGCCTGGTTGAGCGCGGCCTCGGCGCCGGTCTGCGCCGCCTTCGCCTGATCGAGCTTGATGCGATAGGACTCCGGCTCGATCGTGAACAGCAGCGTACCGTTCTTGACCAGCGCGCCGTCCTGATAATTGATCGACGCAACAAATCCCGGCACGCGCGCGACCAGATCGGCGGAATTCACCGCGGCGGTGTTGCCGGTCGATTCGAGATAGCGCGTGATCTCCCGCTGCGCCGGCGTGACGACAACGACCTTGGGCGGCGGCGGCGCCACGTACTGGTTGCCCTGGTCGCAGGCCGCGAGCGCGAGCATCGCGCCGGCAATGAGAAGCTTGGCTGACTGACGGTACATTCGACGCCTGCACGCCGGGGCCGACGGACGCATCCGCAGACCCTGCCCCCTGCTCCGGGCCCGCCGGGCGAAATATTATTCGCTTGCCGGGATGACGGCCAGTGGGGGATCACCCATCCGCTAGCCTCTCGGTTTGTCCCTGAACCGGTCCATCAGCGGCTTGTCCTGTCCACCGTCGATCTCGATCATGGTGCCGTTGACCATCTGCATCAGCGGCGAAGCCAGCATGACGACGAGGTTGGCGACTTCCTCGACCTCGGCGATGCGGCCCATCGGGATCGAAGCGGGAGCGAGCTTGTCGGCCTCGGCTTCGGAAATCTTCATGTCACGCGACATCGCCTTGACCAGGCCGGCCCAGCGCTCGGTACGGACCGGCCCGGGATTGACCGCGCAGAAACTGATGCCGTCTTTGCCGTATTGGCCGGCGAGCGACAGGGTCAGGTTCTGACCGGCCGCGTTGGCTGCGCCGGGACAGATCTCCCAATATGACGGCTTGACGCCGTCATTGCCGATCAGATTGACGACGCGGCCGCCGCCCTGCTTGACCATCAGCGGCAGCACGTAACGCAGGCAGCGCACGTAGCCCATGAACTTGAGCTGCAGGCCCTTGTCCCAGTCGTCCTCGGTCAGATGCTCGATGACGCCGCCGGCGGCCGAGCCGGCATTGTTGATCATGATGTCGATGCGCCCCAGGGCCTTGTGCGCCTGTTCGATGAAATTCCTGGCGTCCTTGTCCTGTCGCAGATCGGCGGCGATCGGCACGATGTTGCGGCCGGTCGCGGCGGCGATCTCCTTCGCGGTGGCTTGCAGCGGCTCGATGCGGCGCGCGCAGATCGCGACATCGACGCCTTCCTTGGCCAGCGCCAGCGCGATGCCCTTGCCGATGCCTTCCGAACCGCCGGTCACCGCCGCGGTCTTGCCCTTGAGCTTGAGGTCCATCGCTATCTCCCAATGTAATTCATCGCACGCGCTTCTTTGCGCTCCGTCCGATCCCCAACATGATCATCCAAGCGTTCCAGATCGTGGCGATCAGGCAGTTCACGTAACAAATGGTGACCAGATACATGCCCCATTCTGCCTGTACCATCAGGGCGGCCGAGCCAGCGATGCCGGCCACATAGCCAGCAATGAAATAAGCGGCGCGATATATCGAGAATCCACCGCGCTTGCCCGACCTCCTGATGCGGATGGCTTTGTAGAGCAGATTGAGCGGAACCGAGATGCCCCAGACATTGGTGGCGAGAAGTTCGGCGCCCAGAAAATGCACCGGCTGCGGGGTGAGAATAATCGCCGCCTGTACCAGCGTGCCGACCAGAAGCAACGCCGTATATTGCGCCCGGAGCCGATAGATCTCTTCGTTTACAACTTCAGCGAGATGAAGCGACGAGGCGACGAACAATAGGCCGATCAGCGCAGCCGATGAGGTGCCCAGCATGACGTAGAGTTCGTGCCACGCCCCGGGCAGATGCGCGATTGCCATGGTCCGTCAAGCCCGCGGCTTGTGTGACAGCCAGCGGCCCTCTTCCGACTCGGCGAACAGCTCGGCGAGCGCGGCATTGAACTTGTCCGGCTCCTCGCTGGTGATGGTGTGGCCGGTGCGCGGCACCACCAAAAGCCCGGCGGTCGGCACCGTGCGGCGCAGAAAAATGCTGGCATCGACGCACCACTCGTCCTCGTCGCCGACAATGACGAGCAGCGGCGGCTTGAACTTTTTCAGGTCGGCTGCCATGTCCCACAAGGTCGGGCGCTTGGCCTGGAGGTTTCCCATCGTCAGCGAGTGGCCGACATTCGAGTGCTCGCTCAGCATCTTGAGGAAATGCGCGTAGCCGCGCGGGTCCTTGTATTTCTGCGATTGCCGCGTCGGACCGTCGGCATAGCGCTTGGCGCCATCGGCCATGCCGTGGTCGGCGAACATCTTGGCGTTGTCGCGCGAGACCGCGCGGGATTCCTCGACCTTCCTGGGATCGGCGCTGGAGCCGAAGCCGCAGCCGGCCGCGACCACCGAGATGCAGCGCTGTGGAATCTTGATGCCGACATGCAGCGCGGTCATCGCGCCCATCGAGTGGCCGACCACGTGCGCCTTGTCGATCTTGAGCGCATCCATCAGCGCGATCACGTCGTCGCGGAATTTATCCTGCAGGTATTTGTCGGGATCGCTCGGAACGTCCGAGGGCGGATAGCCGCGCTGGCTGAAGGTGACGCAGCGATGCGCGCGCGAAAAGCGCTGCATCTGCGGCTCCCAGGTCCGGTAATCGGCGGCGAATTCGTGGACGAAGACCACCGGGATGCCGGTGCCGGCCTCCTCATAATAGAGCCGGGTGCCGTCGTGCGACGTGATGTGGGGCATGCTGGAGAACTCACACTAACGCTGGCGCGATCCAATTGTGCACGGAAAGCTAACGGGCTTACCGACAGCGGGCAAGCGAACGGCATGATTTGGCACCTCGCCCGCAAAGTCGCCTTGATCTTTTTGCATGCAACGCAACACGCTTTCTCTCTATAAGGCGCCATGGCTCCGCCCCTGCTCCAGCTCCGCGACATCGCATTGACGTTCGGCGGCACGCCGCTGCTCCAGCATGCCGAGCTTTCGGTCTCGGCCGGCGAGCGGGTCTGCCTGGTCGGACGCAACGGCTCCGGCAAGTCGACGCTGCTGAAAATCGCCGCCGGGCTTGCCGAATATGATCGCGGCGAGATGTTCAAGCAGCCTGGCGCATCGCTGCGCTACCTGCCGCAGGAGCCGGATTTGACGGCATTTGCCACCACTTTGGCCTATGTCGAGGCCGGCCTCGGCCCGCATGACGACCCGCATGCCGCGCGCCGTCTGCTCGAACGGCTCGGCCTCACCGGTCACGAAGAGACCGGACATCTCTCCGGCGGCGAGGCGCGCCGCGCGTCGCTCGCGCGGGCGCTGGCGCCGGCGCCGGACATTCTGCTGCTCGATGAGCCGACCAACCATCTCGACGTCACCACGATCGAATGGCTGGAGCGCGAGCTCGATTCGCGGCGCAGCGCGCTGGTGATGATCAGCCATGACCGCCGCTTCCTCGCCAACCTGTCGCGCGCCACGGTGTGGCTCGATCGCGGCAATACAAGGCGGCTGGAGCGCGGCTTTGCCGAATTCGAGGAGTGGCGCGACACCCTCCTCGCCGAGGAAGAGCGCGACCAGCACAAGCTCGACCGCAAGATCGTCGCCGAGGAGCACTGGATCCGCTACGGCGTCACCGGCCGGCGCAAGCGCAACATGCGCCGGGTCGGTGAGTTGCAGGCATTGCGCGAGAATCGCCGGACCCACCGCAGCGTCGAAGGCAACGTCGCCATGACCGCCGGCGCGGCCTCGCAATCCGGTGTCCTGGTGATCGAGGCCAAGGCGATCGGCAAGACCTATGGCGGCCGCGACATCGTCAGCGATTTCTCGACGAGGATCGAACGCGGCAACCGGCTCGGCATCGTCGGACCGAACGGCAGCGGCAAGACCACTTTGATCTCGATGCTGACCGGCGTGCTGGCGCCCGATATGGGCACGGTGCGGCTCGGCGCCAACCTGGTCATTGCGATGCTGACCCAGCATCGCGACAGTCTCGATCCCGGCGTGACGGTTTCCGAAGCACTCACCGGCGGCGACGGCGACACCGTATCGGTGAACGGCAAGCCGCGGCACGTGATCGGCTACATGAAGGATTTCCTGTTCACGCCCGAGCAGGCCCGGACCCCGCTCGGCAAGCTGTCCGGCGGCGAGCGCGGCCGGCTGCTGCTGGCACAGGTGCTGGCGAAACCGTCCAATCTTTTGGTGCTCGACGAGCCGACCAACGACCTCGACATGGAGACGCTCGACGTGCTGGAGGAAATGCTGGCGGACTATCCAGGCACCGTGCTGCTGATCAGCCACGACCGCGATTTTCTCGATCGGCTGGTCGAAGGCGTGATCGTGCCGGAAGGCAAGGGACGCTGGACCGAATATGCCGGCGGCTACAGCGACATGTTGAGCCAGCGCGGCGCCGACCTGACGCGCGAAAGGCGTAACGGCGACTCCCGCAAGCCGCAGAAGACCGCATCGCTAAAACCCACCGCGCCCGACAAACGGCGACTGACCTTCAAGGACAAGCACGCGCTGGAGACCCTGCCGCGCACGATCGCGGGCCTGCAAGCGCGGGCCAAGGCGTTGCAGGACCAACTGGCCGATGGGCAATTCTACCTGCGCGACCGCGCCGGCTTTGAAGCGGCCACGGCGGCGCTCGGCAAACTGCAGCAGGAGATCGGCGAGGCCGAAGAGCGTTGGCTGGCGCTTGAACTGGAACGGGAATCGCTCGGCAGTACCTGACGCCCTTTACCGCCCGCGGCGTCCGGCCTAGGTTCCTGCCGATAAGCCGCCAATGGAGGACGCCATGGGCAAGTTCATCATCGAACCGCATTTCCGCCTGCAGGAGTGGATCGCCCACGACAAGGGCTATTTCGCGGATGAAGGGCTCGATTACGAGTTCCGAGAAACGGTGCGCGCCTCTGACGGCAAGGTCCACGACAAGGGCGACAAGCAGGGCGCCATGCAGTCATTCGAGGCCGGCCGCAAGGCCGACGTCTCCTGCGCCTGCCACTGGACCGTGAACGTCGCCGCCTCGAAGGGCCACGGCAAAATGGCATCGGAAGTCTATTCGGTGTCGCCGGCCGGAATTTTCGTGCAGCCCGACAGCGAGATCAAAACGCCGGACGATCTCGCCAGCGTGCCGATTTCGGTCGGCTATCAGTCCGGCAGCCATTACGCCACCATCCAGGCGCTCGAGCAGTTCATCCCGCAAGACAAGATGAACCTGGTTTATTCCGACGGCATGCTGTTCGCGCGCATGGACAAATTGATCGACGGCTCGGCGCCCGCCGTCCACCTGTTCAGCGGTCCGTATTATTTTGCCGAGCAGCTCGGCTTCCGCAAAATCCTCGATACCACCTTCATGATCGGGATGATGATCCACAACGATCCCGACCCGGAAGACCTCCGAAAGTTCTTCCGCGCGCTGAAGCGGGCGCAGGCCGACCTCGACCTGCGGCCGGAGAAATACACCCACTACTTCCTGAATGAATTCCCCGACCGCTATCACGCCAAGATGGATACGCGGCGCTGGGGACCCGGCGAGCGGCTGGTGTTCGAGCCATACACCAAGGAGGTCTACGAGGAGGCGCGCGACTGGATCGCCGCGCGCAACATCTTCCCCGACGGCAATCTGGGGGTAGGCGCCTATGACCAGGCGACCATGTCGGTGAACGCGACAGATCGCCCCGCGGCCTGAAAACACGCGAATTCGCTGGATAACGAAGGCTGTCCGCGCCGCAAGCCTTGGCCTGCGGCGCTTTTCTTTGCCACCGCGCTAAGGCATTCTCCGGCCAACCAACGACCACCCGGGAGGAAGACCAGAATGACACGCATCCTATTTGTCGGCGCCGGCTTGCTTGCGGCCGCCTTGTTGTCGGGCGCCGCCAGCGCCGAGGACACCATCAAGATCGGCCTCATCAATACCTATTCAGGCCCGTTCGCCGACACCGGCATCCAGATCGACAACGGCATCAAGCTTTGGATGAAGCAGCACGGCGACACCGTCGCCGGCAAGAAGATCGAAGTCATCCGCAAGGATGTCGGCGGCATCAATCCGCCGGTCGCCAAGCGGCTCGCGCAGGAGTTCGTCACCCGCGACAACGTCGATATCATTGCCGGCTTCGCGCTGACGCCGAATGCGCTCGCCGCCTCGGATGTTTCCGCCGAAGCCAAGAAGCTGATGGTGATCATGAATGCGGCCACCGCGATCATCACCACCAAGTCGCCTTACAGCGTGCGGACGTCCTTCACCGTGCCGCAGCTCAACGAAACGCTCGGCACCTGGGCGGAGAAGAACGGCGTCAAGAAAGCCTACACCTTGGTTGCCGACTTCGGCCCCGGCATCGACGCCGAAGGTGCGTTCCAGAAGGGCTTCAAGGCCGCCGGTGGCGAAATGGTCGGCTCGGTCCGGATGCCGGTTGCCAATCCGGACTTCTCGGCCTTCGTGCAGCGCGTCAAGGACGTCGACCCGCAAGGCATGTATGTGATGATTCCGGGCGGCGCCGGTCCGGGTGCATTCGGCAAAGCTTTGGCGGAACGCGGCCTCGACCCGAAGAAAATGAAAATCATGGGCCAGATGGAAATCACTGACGAACATGCGCTCGCCAGCATGGGAGACGTTGCCATCGGCATGATCACGTCGGCGCATTACGACTACAATCAGAAATCCAAGCTGAACAAGGAATTCGTCGCGGCCTACAACGCCGAATTCAAGCGCAACCCCGACTTCTTCTCGGTCGGCGGCTATGACGGCATGCACCTGATCTATTCCGCGCTGGAAAAGACCAAGGGCAAGGCCGACGGCGACTCACTCATCGCCGCGGCCAAAGGCATGAAATGGGAAAGCCCGCGCGGTCCGATGTCGATCGACCCGGAAACCCGTGACGTGATCCAGAACGTCTATATCCGCGAAGTGAAGAAAGTCGACGGCAAGCTGGTCAATGTCGAAATCGCCGAGGTCAAGGACGTCAAGGATCCGTTCAAGGCCGCAATGGCAAAATAGCCAGCCGGCCGTATTGCCGCGTACAGTTTGAGCATTGCGGCGGGCAGCGAGGAATCCTGCCCGCCGCGTTTGGTTCCCGACGACAGGCTCATAGGACGACGACGCGATGCTTCCTCCGATTGTCGGCGTTCTGTTCGACGGCTTTGCCTACGGGATGCTGCTGTTCATCCTGTCGGTCGGGCAGTCGGTGACGCTCGGCATGATGAATTTCGTCAATCTGGCGCACTGTGCCTTCGCCATGCTCGGTGGCTACGTCACCGTCGTGCTGGTCAACCGGCTGGGCTGGCCGTTTTTCGCCGCGCTGCCAATCGCCTTCATCGCCACCGGCGCGGTCAGCGTGCTGTTCGAGCGCGTGCTCTACCGCCGACTTTATCGCGCCACCGATCTCGATCAGGTGCTGCTGACGATCGGCATCGCCTTCATGTCGGTCGCGGTCGCGGCCTATATCTTCGGCACCGAGCAACAGCCTTTGCAGCTTCCGAGCTATCTGCGCGGCTCATTCCAGTTTTTCGGCCTCGGCATCGGCATCTATCGGCTGATGCTGGTCGGCATCGGCATTGCCATCACGCTGCTGTTGGTGCTGGCCGTGGAATACACGCGGTTCGGCGCGCAGGTGCGGGCCGCAGTCGACAACCAGCGCATGGCGAGCGGCCTCGGCATCAATGTCGAGCGCACCTTTGCCATCACCTTCGCGCTCGGCAGCGGCCTCGCCGGGCTCGGCGGCGCGCTGGCGATCGAGATCGTCGGCCTCGACCCGCTGTTCGCCTTCGCCTATCTCGTCTATGTGCTGATCGTGGTCTCGGTCGGCGGTCTCGGCTCGATCGTCGGGTCGTTCACCGCCGCCGCGGTGCTCGGCATCAGCGATATTGCCGGCAAATATTACATTCCGCAGTTCGGCGCGTTTCTCATCTACCTGGTCATGATCACCTTGCTGATGTGGCGGCCGGCCGGCCTGTTCGGGAGGCGTTGATGGCGCTGGCCGACAGCAGCATCGCCGCGCCGCAGGCCTATCTGCAGAAGCAAAGCCGCTGGCACCCGATCGAGATCGCGTTCTGGCTCGCCTTACTGCTGCCTTACGTGCTGTTTCCGAACTACCTTTCGCTGGCAAACCAGATCGCGATCACCGCGCTGTTCGCGCTCTCGCTCGATCTGATCCTCGGCTATGCGGGACTGGTGTCGCTCGGCCACGCCGCCTATTTCGGCACCGGCGCCTATGCCGCCGGACTGTTGTCGAAATTCGGCTGGGGCGAGCCGGTATCCGGCCTTGTCCTTGCCGCGCTGGTGGCCGGGCTGATCGGCTTTGCCACCAGCTTCATCATTGCGCGCTTCCGCCATCTCACGCTGATCATGCTGACGCTCGGCTTCGGCCTGCTGCTCACCGAGCTCGCCAACAGTAACGGTTGGCTCACCGGCGGCGTCGACGGATTGCAGGGCATCAGGATGTGGCCGCTGCTTGGCCTGTTCAAATTCGACCTGTATGCGCGCACCGCCTATACCTATTCGCTCGTCGTCTTATTTGTCGTGTTCCTCGGCGCGCGGCGGCTGGTTCACTCGCCGTTCGGGCTCGCGCTGCGCGGCATCCGCGACAACTGGGTGCGCATGCCGGCAATCGGCGCGTCGCGGCGCGCGCATATCCGGACGATCTATACGATCTCCGCGGCGATGGCCGGCATCGCCGGCGCGCTGCTCGCGCAAACCACCGAAACCGTCTCGCTCGATTCACTGAGCTTCGACCGCTCCGCCGAACTCGTCGTGATCCTCGTGCTTGGCGGCGCTGGACGGCTTTATGGCGGAATCATTGGCGCGATCATCTTCATGATCGCGCGCGACCAGTTTTCCGGCATCGCGCCACAATACTGGTATTTCTGGATCGGATTGCTGCTGATCATCGTCGTGATCTTCCTGCCCAACGGCGTCCTCGGCGGCCTGTCGAAATTGCTCTCGCGCTGGAACGCAAGGCGATGAGCACGACCGTGTTGGCCACGCGCGGATTGTCAAAGCGCTTCGGCTCGCTGGTCGTGGCGCGCGACATCGAAATCACCTTGCCGAAGGGCGTGCGCTATGCGCTGATCGGCCCGAACGGCGCCGGCAAGACCACGCTGATCAATCTGATGACCGGAATGCTGCGGCCCGATACCGGGCAAATCCTGCTCGGCGACGACGACGTCACCGCGCTCGAGCCGCAGCAGCGCGTCCGGCGCGGCCTTGCCCGCACGTTCCAGATCAATACGCTGTTTCCGAGCCTCAACGCGCTCGAAGCCGTGACGCTGGCGGTGGCCGAGCGGCGCAACCTTGCCGGCGAGTTCTGGAGCAGCCTCGCCAGCCATAAAGAGGCGATCGAAGAGGCATACGAAATATTAGCGAAGCTCCGCCTCGGCGATGCCTGCTACCAGGCGACGCGGGAATTGCCCTACGGCCGCCAGCGGCTCCTCGAAATCGCGCTGGCGCTGGCGACGCGGCCCAAAGTGCTGCTGCTCGACGAGCCGGCGGCCGGCGTGCCGCAGGAGGAATCCGGCGACATCTTCGAGGCGGTCGCCAATCTGTCCGACCAGCTGACGCTGCTGTTCATCGAGCACGACATGCACGTCGTGTTCCGCTTCGCCAGCCACATCATCGTCATGGTCGGCGGCGCCATCTTCACGCAAGGCACGCCGGCCGAGATCGCCGCCGATCCGCGCGTGCGCGAAGTCTATCTCGGGACCCGCCACCATGGCTGAGCCCCTGCTTTCGCTGGCAAATGTACGCGCTGGTTATGGCGACGCGCTGGTGCTGCACGGCATAACGCTCGACGTCGCCGAGCATGGCAGCATCGCCCTGCTGGGCCGCAACGGCGTCGGCAAATCGACGCTGCTGCTCACCATCATGGGCTTCACCCAATTGCGCGACGGCAAGATCATGTGGCGCGGGGCGGATATATCTCGGCTCGAGCCATACAACCGCGCCCGCGCCGGCATTGGCTGGGTGGCGCAGGAGCGCGAGATTTTCCCCTCGCTCAGCGTCGAGGAGAACCTCACCACTACCGCGCGGCGTGGGCCGTGGGATCTCGCGGCCATCTTCAAGATGTTTCCGCGGCTGAGAGAACGGCGCGGCAACATGGGCAATCAGCTGTCCGGCGGCGAGCAGCAGATGCTCGCCATTGCCCGGGCGCTGATGACCAATCCATCGCTGCTGCTGCTCGACGAGCCGCTTGAAGGCCTGGCGCCGGTGATCGTCGACGAGCTGATTGCCGCCCTGAAGCTCATGCTCAGTGACCGGCGGACCGCCATCATCCTGGTCGAGCAGCATACCGAAATCGCGCTCGAACTGACCGCCGACGCCATCGTGCTCGAGCGCGGAACCATCGCCTGGCGCGGCCGCTCCCAGGACTTGGGGACTGACGACGCCGCCCTCGAGCGGCTGGTCGGCTTGCGCGTCGCCACGGGCGCGTGACATCCTGCGGGGGCAGCACGCCGGAGTAGCGAGCCATGCCTGATCCGATGATCCCGCGCGAGCGCGCCGATTATTCGGCGATCGTCGATCGCCCGCCGCTCAAATTGCCGGGCAATGCCCGCATCGTGTTCTGGACCATCGTCAATTACGAGGTCTGGGATATCGGCAAGCCGATGGCGCGGCAGCTGCTGCCGGCGCCGACCGGCGTGCAACTGATGCCGGACGTGGTGCACTGGGCATTCCATGAATATGGCATGCGGGTCGGCTGCTGGCGGTTCTTCGAGCTGTTCAAGCGGCTCGGCATCAAACCGACGCTCTCCGCCAATGCGCGGATCTGCGAGGACTATGAGCGCGTCGCCGCGCAGGCCCGCGACGACGACTGGGAGTTCATGGGCCACGCCTATGAGCAAGGCCCGATCCACAAGGAGCCCGACCAGGCGGCAATGATCAACCGCTCGATGGATATCCTGGAAAAGTTCACCGGCAAGCGCCCGGTCGGCTGGCTCGGGCCCGGGCTGACCCAGACGCTCGACACGCCGGAGCTGCTGGCCGCGGCCGGCGTTAAATATATCGGCGACTGGGTCTATGACGACGAGCCGACAATGATCCGCACCGCCAAAGGTCCGCTCGTCACCCTGCCCTACACGATCGAGCTCAACGACATTCCGATGATGATGGTACAGCATCACGAGAGCGACTATCTGCTCAAGCGCACCATCGACCAGTTCGACCGGCTCTATGCCGAAAGCAATGACCGCGCGAAAATCTGCGCACTGGCGATCCACCCTTACATCAGCGGCCAGCCGCACCGCATCAAATATCTCGAAGCGATCTACGACTACGTCAACAAGCACGACGGCGTGCTGCACTGGAATGGCGCGCAGATCTACGACTGGTACAAGAACCTCGCCGCACAAAACCTGAAGGCCGCAGAATGAACTTCCCCAAGCCCTCCGTAGGCATGCTGCCTGGCGACCGCATCGCCTATTCGCCGATTCCAAACCGCCAGCCGCTGAAGCTGCCGAAAGGCGCCCGCATGGTGGTGTGGACCGTCACCAATGTCGAGGAATGGGACCCGACCCAGACGATGCCGCGCACGGTGCTGACGCCGCCGGCCGGCGGCTCACCGATGCCCGACATTCCGAACTGGTGCTGGCACGAATATGGCAACCGGGTCGGCTTCTGGCGGCTGCTCAAGGTCTATGACGAGTTCAAGATTCCCGGCGTGATGAACATCAACGGCGTCGCGGCGCGGGCCTATCCTGAACTGGTGCAGGCCGCGATCGAGCGCAACTGGGAGTTCGTCGGCCACGGCTACACCCAGCGCAACATGCAAAAAGTCGAGAACGAGCGCGCCGACATCCGGAAAAGCGCCGATGTGCTGGAACAGGCGACCGGCAAAAAGCCGCGCGGCTGGCTCGGGCCGGGCCTCACCGAGACCTGGGAGACACCCGACATTCTGGCCGAGGAAGGCTACAACTATGTTGCCGACTGGGTGCTGGACGATCAGCCGGTCTGGCTGAAGACCCGCGGCAAGCCGATCGTCAACATTCCCTACACACAGGAATGCAACGACGTCGCCATGATGCTGATCCAGCATCACAAGGCGTCGGAATTCTACGAGCGCGCGATGGACCAGTTCGAGCAGATCTACAAGGACGCCAAGGACTCGGCGCGCGTCATGGCGATCTCGGTGCATCCCTACATCATGGGCGCGCCGCACCGGGTGAAATATTTTCGCAAGATCTTCGAGAAGATCCGCAAGGAAAAGGGCGTGCTATTCTGGACCGGCGAGCAGATCCTCGACTGGTATCTCAAAGTCGGGCCGAAGCCACCGTGATATTCTTGTCGTCACCGGACTTGTTCCGGTGACCTCGCTTAGGGACGCAGTGCGTTCCTAAGCGAGATGGCCGGGACAAGCCCGGCCATGACAGAAAAAAAGTGATCGACATGACCGAATCCTATCGCTCTGCCTTCGTGCCGCACGACCTCAAGGCGCCGCTGATCGGCGCGCCGGACGGCCCGCTTACCGGCCTCACCGCCGTCGTCAAGGACATGTATGCGATCGCCGGCGAACGGGCCGGCGGCGGCAATCCCGATCTGCTGGCGGCGGCGCCAATCGCCAAAGCCAATGCGCCCGTGATTCAGCAATTGCTCGACGCCGGCGTCAGCATCATCGGCAAGGCGATCTGCGAGGAATTCTTCTACAGCGTGACCGGCGCCAATGCGCATTACGGCACGCCGCTCAACGCCCACGCGCCGGGCCGGCTGCCGGGCGGCTCGTCATCGGGGTCGGCCGCCGCGGTCGGCGCCGGCATTTGCGACCTCGCGCTCGGCAGCGACACCGGCGGCTCGGTGCGCGTCCCGGCCTCGTTCAACGGCATCTACGGCATCAGGCCGACGCATGGCCGCATCGCCACCGCAGGCGTCATGGACATGGCGCCGTCGTTCGATGTGCCGGGCTGGTTCGCGGCGACGCCGGGCGTATTCCGCAATGCCGGTGCCGTGCTGCTCGACCGGCGAGCGGTGCCGGCGCGCATCGATCGGGTCTTCGTGCTCGAAGATGCCTTCGCCGAGGCGGACTTAGCCGTCGCCGATTGCCTGCGCACGCTGCTCGAATTCATGATCGACGATCTGCCGGCAATGGCGCATGCCAAGATCGCGCCGGAGGGTTTCGATCCGTGGCGCGAAGCGATGCGCGTGCAGCAGGCCTATGAGGTCTGGCAGACCTTCGGCGACTTCGTGATGCAACACCATCCGCGCATGGGGCCCGGCATTCGCGAGCGCATGGCCTATGCCGCGACCGTTACCGCCGCGCAGGCGGCGGCGGCCAACGAAGTCCGCCTGCGGGCGCGGACGCATATCCATCAAGCCGCGACGCCGGGAACCGTACTGGTGCTGCCGAGTGCGCCGTGCATCGCGCCTCGCATCGATACGCCGGAGCCGGAGCTCGATCATTTCCGCACCCGGGTGATGCGGCTGACCTGCATCGCGAGCCTGTCCGGGCTGCCGCAGATCAGCATTCCGGCGGGACTGGTGGAGGGCTGCCCGGTCGGGCTGTCGTTTATCGGCTGGGCCGGCGGCGATGAAGCGCTGCTCGATCTGGCGCTGGCGTTGGGCCGCCATTGCGGCATGGCTGCCTAGAATTGGCAGCCTCGCTTATTTTATGCTTCTAATTGACGCCGATCGCAGCGCCAGCGGACCTTCATGACCTCGCCCTCAACCTTTCTCGACAAGCAAACCATCGCCGAACTCACCGCGCGGATGTATCTCGACACCGGCGCGGTGCGGTTCATGACCGACAAGCCATTCATCTTTACGTCCGGCTGGGCGAGCCCGGTCTATAACGACTCACGCTGGCTGATCTCGTTTCCCCACATCCGCTCCAGCCTGATGGATTTCGCGGTGGCGGCGATTGGGCGCGACATCGGCCGCGACAAGATCGACGCGATCGCCGGTGGCGAGACCGCCGGCATTGCGTTTGCGGCGTGGATCGCCGACCGGCTCGGCCTGCCGATGCAATATGTCCGCAAGAAACCCAAAGGCTTCGGGCTCAGCGCACAGATTGAAGGCCAACTCATCAAAGGCCAGCGCGTACTGCTGGTCGAGGACCTCGCCACCGACGGCAAGAGCAAGGTCAATTTCGTCAAGGCGCTGCGCGATGCCGGCGGCGTCTGCGAGCACTGCCTGGTATTGTTCTTCTATGACATCTATCCCCAGGGCAAGAAAATCCTCGGCGATCTCGGCGTTACGCTGCATTCGCTCACCACCTGGTGGGATGTGCTCAAGGTCGCCAAAACCAGCGGCAAATTTGATCCGGGAATGCTTGCCGAGGTCGAGAAATTCATGAACGATCCGGCAGGCTGGTCGAAGGCGCATGGCGGCGCTGCTGACGCCGCCGAATAGCCAAAAGGTCGAAAAGACCTGCGCCGGTCAATCTTGGGAGGGCGTCATGGCGATTGCGAAGCGCATGAAAAAAAGCGAGGTGAAGTCGAAGCCGAAGCAACGCGCCGGCAAGACGTCGCGCGCGAGGAAATCCGCGGCGGCTCGATGGCCGCGCCAGCTCTTCACCGTCAGCCACTTGCGTGAGGACGCCTTCGACCACGGCCTGCGTCCTTACTCCGCCTATCGCGATCTCGGCTATGCCAGCGCGACCGGCGGCAAGGTGCAAGCCCATGTGATCCGCATGACCAAGCCGTTCGACGCCGACAAGGTCGCGATCCCGCATCTGCACGACGTCGATTTCCAGATGGTCTATGTGCTCAAGGGCTGGTTCTCCAGCCAGTTCGAAGGCCACGGCACGCATACTTTCCGGGCCGGAAGCTCCTGGATCCAGCCGCCCAAGATCAAGCACACGGTGGTCGGCTATTCGGACGACTGCGAACTGCTCGAGATCGTGCTGCCGGCCGAATTCGAAACCGTGACGTTCAAGACGTAACGCTCGATCAACTCTCGAAAAACTGCACCATCTTCTTGCGCTGCGCCTCGTCCGGCAACCGACCGCGGCCGGCGGCGAGATTGTCGTCCATATGCTCGGCCTTGCTGGTGCCGGGGATCACCGCGGTCACGGTAGGATTGCCGATCAGATATTTGAGGAAGAACTGACCCCAGCTCGCGGCGTCGAAGTCCTTGGCCCATTCCGGCAATTCCTTGCCCCGCACCGCCCGGAACAACGAGTTGCGGCCGAACGGCAGCGCGGTCAGCACCGCCGACCCCGCGTCGGCGCAGGCCGGCAATAGCCTTGCCTCGACCTCGCGGTCGCCGAGCGAATAGTTGAGTTCGATGAAATCCGGCTTCTCACGCTGGATCACCGCTTCCATCGCCGCGAAGTCGCGCGGAAAGGTGCTGGTGACGCCGACATAGCGGCACAGGCCCTGCGCCTTCCAATCGCGCAAATAGGCCAGGCTTTGCTTCGCCTTGCTGACATTGTGCAGCATCATCAGGTCGACCTTGGCGACCCGCAGCCGGTTCAGCGACTGCACGAATTCCTTCTGGCCCTCGGCGGCGTTCTCGGCTTCCATCTTGGTGGCGAGGAAGACGCGGCCGGCGAGCTTCGCTGCCGCCAGGCCCTCGCCGATCGCCGCTTCCGCCGGGCCATAAGTCGAGGCGGTATCGATGATGGTGCCGCCGCCGGCGACCAGCGCCTCGAACACTTTTCGCGTTTCAGCGCGGTCGCCGCCGCCGAAGCCATTGGCGGTGCCGAGGCCGACCACCGGGACGGTTTCGCCGGAATGCGGGATCGGCCGCTTGATCATCGGCGCTGTTGCGTTTTGCCCGAACGCCCTTCCGGCAAGCACCGCCGTTGCGAGCGAGCCGCCCAGTGCGAGTGCGTGGCGCCGGGAGTATTTTGTCATAGCGAAAGCTTCCTATGGCTAAGGCAGGCGCTTGACGCCGATCCCGGCCATGAAGGTCGAGCGGATCCGCACCGGATCGCGATCGGTCTGGCCGACGCCCGGCTCCTTGTCGGTCTTCACCGCGATCAAGCTCGGACCGCCGCCGAGTGCGCGTTCAAACAACCGATCGAACTCATCCTCGTCGGCCGCCCAGGCGCTGTTGACGATGCCGCAGGCGCGCGACGCCGCGACCAGATCGGTGGCGAAGGCGGTGACGGTCGGCTGCGAGCCGGTGATCTGATAGATGCTGTTGTCCCACACCACGATCGTCAGATTCTTCGGCGCCCGCATCGCCACCGTGCCGAGACAGCCGAGCTGCATCAGCAACGAGCCATCGCCTTCCAGCGCCACAACGTGACGTGCGGGCTGCGCGGTGGCGACGCCGAGCGCGATCGGAATCGTCAGCCCCATGCTGCCGAGCATGTAGTAATTCTGCGGCCGCTGCCCGCTTGCCCACAGATCGAAATTGGTATTGCCGATGCCGCCAATGACGGCTTCGTCGCGCTTGAGCTTGCCGACCAGCCGCTTGGTCAATTCGAAGCGGTTCATCACCTTGGCATTGTGGGCGCGGTCGGCTTTTGCTGCGGTCATGGCTGCGGCCTAATGCTTGAACACTTTGCCGCCGGTCAACAGCGGCGACAGGATGAAACACACCGGCGCTTGCGTCGCCACCGCCTGCTTGATCGAGCGGTCGACGGTGAATTCGAGCTCGTCGAGCCGAGTGATGGTGTGATTGACCACCGCGAGCGAATCCAGCACCGGCCGCATGGTACGACACACCAGGGCCTGCCCCAGATTGAATTCGCCGAGTACGCCGCGCTCGGACACGAACATGACCAGCGGGATCTGGCTCGGCACCACGAGCGACGCCAGCGCATTGGCGATGGTGCCGAACCCCGAGGTCTGCATCAGGATCGCGCCGCGCAGGCCGCCCATCCAGGCGCCGGTATTGATGCCGACCGCCTCCTCCTCGCGAGTGCAGGGAAATGTCGTGAAATAGCTATCGTCGTGCAGCGACTTGATCAGCGGGGTGAACACCCGATCGGGGACATAGGTGATGAGCTTGACGTCATTCGCCTTCAGCGTCGCCTGGATGACGGCATGCCAGGAACTGGCCGCTGGCGTGGCGGATTTCGTGTCGGACAACGCAAGCACCCCGGATTGATTTGTCGTTCGATCCTAGTCGCCGCCCCACTTCGCCTCCAGCCAATTTTCAGGCATTTTAGCCCCATGACCGTGCCGGCGCGCCCCAATCACAACCTCGCCATCAGCAGCGAACGGCTGTGGGATACGCTGATGGAGACGGCGCAGATCGGCGCGACGGCAAAGGGCGGCATCAACCGCCTCACGCTGACCGATCTCGACCGCCAGGTGCGCGACTGGTTCAGGACCCAGGCCGAGGCGCTCGGCTGCGCGGTCGGCATCGACGACATGGGCGCAATGTATGCGCGCCGAAACGGCCAGCGCGACGACATCCCGCCGATCGGGCTCGGCAGCCATCTCGACACCCAGCCGACCGGCGGCAAGTTCGACGGCACGCTCGGTACCCTGGCCGCACTGGAAGTGCTGCGCACGCTGCAAGCCGCCGGATATGAGACCTATGCGCCGATCGAGATCGTCAACTGGACCAATGAGGAAGGCTCGCGCTTCGCGCCGGCGCTGATCGCCTCCGGCGTGTTTGGCGGCGTGTTCGAACGAGACTGGGCCTACGCGCAGAAGGATCGAGCCCGCACCACATTCGGCGCTGCGCTCGACGCCATCGGCTATCGCGGGCCGGAGCGCTGCGGCGCGCGGAAGTTCTCGGCGTTTTTCGAGCTGCACATCGAGCAGGGGCCGATCCTCGAACGCGAGGGCAAGGACATCGGCGTCGTCAGCGGCGTGCAGGGCGTGAGGTGGTTTGACTGCACGGTGACGGGGCGCGACGCCCATGCCGGCTCGACGCCAATGACCGCACGTCACGACGCCCTGCTTGGCGCCGCACGCATGGTGGACGCGACCGACCGCATCGCCCGCGAACACGCGCCGCTCGCCGTCGCCACGTCGGCGTGATCGAAGCGCGGCCGGCGTCGCGCAACGTCATTCCGGGACAGAGCTATTTCAGCATCGATCTGCGCCATCCCGACAATGACACGCTCGAAATGCTGGAGAACGAAATCCGCGCGGCGCTAGCGACGATTGTCGCCGAGCTCAAGCTCGATGCGTCGCTGGAGAGAATTTGCGGCCAGACGCCGATCGCATTCCATCCGCAATGCATCGCCGCGGTGCGCAAGGCCGCTTCAATGTGCGGATTTGCCAGCCGCGATATCGTGTCCGGCGCATTGCATGACGCGGCCTATGTGTCGCGGGTCGCCCCCGCAGGCATGATCTTCGTGCCGTGCCGCGACGGCATCAGCCACAACGAGGAAGAGTTCTCGTCACAGGAGCAGTGCGCCAAGGGCGCGCAGGTGCTGCTGCAGGCGGTGCTGGATTTCGACGGCCAGCTGGCCGAACGCGATCAGGCCGGGAAATCGGGCCGATAGCCGTCCGCCGTTTTCTCGATGTGGCCGGCGAACGGCGCGCCGATATGCGCCGGGATCATTAGCGCTCCGGTGGCCGTAATATCGTCGAGCACGCGGCGGCGGCTTGCTTTGGCCTGCTCGGCATCCGAGTTTTTCGGGAAATTCCAGTCGGGATAATGCACCTGCAGCAGATGGTGCACGACGTCGCCGATGAAGACGCCGCGCTCCCCCTTGCTTTCCAGCTTGAACACGACATGGCCGGGAGAATGACCGGGCGCCGGGGCAATCTCGATGAAGTCGTTGAGCCGGTGCGTGCCGCCGCTGACCAGATCGGCCTTGCCGGCATCGAGGATCGGCACCACGCATTCGCGGAAGGTGCCGAGCTCGGCCGGACCTTCCGTGGGATCGGCATCGATCTTGCTGAAATAATCGACGTCCGGCCTGGAAAACACATAACGCGCGTTCGGGAATGTCGGCACCCATTTGCCGTCGCGCTGCATCGTGTTCCAGCCGACATGATCGTGATGGAGATGTGTGCACATCACCAGATCGATCTCGTCCGGCCGGGCACCGGCCGCGGCAAGGCGCTCAAGGTACGGCTCGTTGAGATCCTCCCAGAACGGCCGGCCAGGTTTTTTCTTGTGGTTGCCGCAACAGCAGTCGATCAGGATTTTCTTGCCGCCGATCTCCAGCAGCCAGCTGTGCACAGCAAGCCGCGCCCGTCCTGTTTCGGCTTCATAGTGGTGCGGCGCCAGCCAATGCCTGTGCTTGGCGAGGAGTTCCTCGGTCAAATCCGGGAAGATGTCCCGTAACGGATAGACCGGCTTATTGGTTTCCTCGACCCGTGTGATCCTGGCCTGACCAATATGGAAAACGGTCGAACGAGCGTCCGGCATTTCTCCCCCCGCTGTCCTGGTCGCAGCTTTGGCGTCACTTTATGGGCGCAGGACCGGGCGTCAAGCCGATGGTAGCGCGCACGCGGCAGCGTCGCACACAATCGTTGTGACGGGAGCTTGGTTGGCAGCGCAAGCGGTCGACGCCGGGCGCTACTCGATCGACTTGTGCTGATGCGTGCTCTCGGCCAGCAGCCGGATATTGTTCTTCACGTAGGGATTTTCCGGTGCCTTTTTCGCGGCCTCGGCCAATTTGGCCGCCGCCTTACGGTACTCGCCGCGCAGCATGTAGGAATAACCCTGATTGTTGATGATCTCGACCGTCGTTCCGGTGAGGCGGATCGCCTGCGCATAGGCGCGGTCGGCGAGATCGAAGCGACGCAACTGGTCGTAGGACGCGGCCAGTCCGAGCCAACCTTCGGCATCGGTTGCATGCACCTCGACTGCGCGGCGGAAGTGCTTTTCCGCCAGACCGAAGTCGCTGGCGCGATAATATTTCTTGCCGAGGCTGAGATCGTCTTCCGGGTTGCTGCCGAGCAGGCCGCTCTGAGGCGAAGCAGCAGCGCCGGCAGTCGGCGTTTCGGGCGCCTGCGCCATGGCCTGGGTGCCGTCGCCCTGTTCTGAAACAGCCGGCTTGTCTAGCCCGCTCATCATTGTCGCGTTGCAGCCGGTCAGAACGGCGCCGGCAAGCGCAACAAACAGTATCCGGACGAGAGCAGCACGCATCACATTCCCCCCAGGGATGGATCGAGCTTAGCGAGCGCCTGTTAAGATTCCGCGGGCATTTCCGCGCAATTTTATCAAAAATTGCCGGTATGCAGCCGCACGAAGACCGGCAGCAAAATCACCACGAACAGCACCGGAAAGATGCAGATCATCATCGGCAGCGCGAGCTTGGCCGGCAACGCATAGGCCTTCTCTTCGGCGCGCGACAGCCGCTTGTGCCGCATGTCGTCGCTATAGACCCGCAGCGCATCGGTGATGCTGGAGCCAAGCTCGAGCGACTGGCTGATCAGCGTCACGAAGGACCGGACCTCATCGAGGCCGATGCGTTCGGCAAAGTGCTCGAGCGCTTCGGTGAGCGAGCGCCCGGCCCGAATTTCCAGGTTGGTCATGTGGACGTTGGCGCTGAGCGACGGATAGCTGTCGCCGAATTCCCGGCCGATGCGATCGAGCGCGGCTTCAAGCGGCAGGCCGGAATCGGCGCATACAACGAGAAGGTCCATGAAATCGGGAAACCCGATGCGGTGCTCGAGCCGGCGCTTCTTGATGCGCCGGTCGACATACATGCTCGGTCCGACATACCCGACAATGCCGGCGACGATCACGGCCAGCCAGAACACCGTGTCGCTGGTCTGCTTTATCGTCGGCAGCAAAAAGAAAATCAGGCCGGCAAGGCCAAGCGCGAGCATCGTTCTCCCGATGAAGAACATGGCGACGGCGCGCTGGTCGTAAATTCCGGCCTGCACCAGGCGCTGGCGGAGAACCTTCATGTTGCCTTGGTTGTCGCCGGAATAATGCTTCGTCGTGTATTCGATGATGCGCTGCGCCATTTTGTAGCTGGAATGGCGCAGGCTGCGTTTCGAACTTGCCGTGCGGGCGCTCTCGTCGAGAATCCGCATGGTGCGCCGCTTCACCGAGCCGCGCACGCGAACCGCGACCATGATCGAAAAGGCGAGCGTCCCGGCCGCCAGGAACACCAGCACGCCGAGCATGGTGGCGCTGTCGCCGTCGAAAAGGTCCGCTATCGCGCTTTGAATGAGGTTCATGTGTCAGATCTTGAAATTGACCAGCCGGTACATGACGAAATTGCCGATGCCCATCCAGCAGCCGGCGATCGTGAGGCAGACCTTGGTCAGATCTTCGTGCCAGACCGCGGCATAGAACTCCGGCGTGACGAACTGAATCGCCGCAAAAATGCCGATTGGCAGCGACGACAGGATCAGCGCCGAGGCGCGGCCCTCCGCAGCCAGCGCGCGGATTTTCCGGCGCATCTTGAAGCGCTGGCGGATCACGCTCGACAGGTTTTGCAGAATTTCGCCGAGATTGCCGCCGGTCGCATTCTGGATCGCCACCGCGGTCACGAACAGCGGCAGGTCCTCGGAGCCGACGCGGAAAAACAGGTCGCGAATCGCGGTTTCAAGATCGGCGCCATAGGTGATTTCGTCGGAAACGATGCCGAATTCGGTGCCGACCGGATCGGCCAGTTCACGCGACACGGTGCTGATCGCAATCGGGATCGGATGGCCGGCGCGCAAGCTTCGCACGATAATGTCGATGGCATCCGGAAACTGCGCCGCGAACTTTTTCAGGCGGCGCCGGCGCAACAGCTTCAGAACCAGGAACGGCAACACCAGCCCGGCGAAAAGCGCCGCCGGCGCGGCCTTTCCGAGCGGCCAATGAAACGTAAGCATGCCGCCGAACACGCCGGCAGCGGCCAGAATGCTGAATAGCGCAAAGCGGCCCCAGCCGATCGACAGGCCGGATTGCACCATCAACTGATTGAGCCTGATCAGAGGCAGGCGGTAATCGCCGGTGGTGCTCAGTCCGCGCTCGCGCCGCAGCTGGATCAGCACGCTCTGCTGATCGACCTTGTCGTCGCCCATGCGCAGCCGGCGGTTGATATTCTTGCGATACGAGGCGCGCGCGAAAAACAGCAGGTAGACGCCCTCGACCAGCAGCGCCATCGACAGGCCGACCAGAAGATAAATGATGTAAACCGGGTCGATGTTGAACATGGCTTAAAGCGGATGTGACGGGTCGAAATAATTGCCGCCGAGCTTGATGCCCTGGTTGGCAAGATGGGCGAGAAACCGCGGCCGCACACCGGTCGCCTGGAAATGACCTTCGACGGTGCCGTCGGCTCCCATGCCGGTGCGCACGAACTTGAAGATTTCCTGCATCTGGATGATGTCGCCTTCGAGCCCGGTGACCTCGGCAATGCTGGTCACCTTGCGCTTGCCGTCGGACTGGCGCGACAGCTGAACGATGAGCTGGATGGCATTCGCGATCTGGCCGCGGATCGAGGCCACCGTCATCGGCAATCCGGCCATGCCGATCATCTGCTCAAGCCGCGAAATTGCGTCGCGCGGCGTGTTGGCATGGACCGTCGCCATCGAGCCTTCATGGCCGGTATTCATCGCCTGCAACATGTCGAAGGCCTCTTCGCCGCGGCACTCGCCGAGGATGATGCGGTCGGGCCGCATGCGCAGCGCGTTCTTGACCAGCTCGCGCTGCCGGATCTCGCCTTTGCCTTCAATGTTGGGAGGCCGGGTTTCCATACGGCCGACATGCGGCTGCTGCAGCTGAAGCTCGGCCGCGTCCTCGATCGTGATCAGACGCTCCTTCTCCGAAATGAACGCGGAGAGCGCGTTGAGCATGGTGGTCTTGCCGGAGCCGGTGCCGCCGGAAATGATCGTGGTGATGCGCGCCTTCACCGCCGCGCCGAGCAATTCGGCCATGGCGGGACGCAGCGCGCCGACCTCGACCAGCTTGCTGAGATTGAGCGGTTTTTTCGAGAATTTGCGAATTGAAACGAGCGGGCCGTCGACTCCGATCGGCCGCACCGCCACGTTGACGCGGGAACCGTCGAGCAAACGGGCGTCGCATAGCGGGTGCGATTCATCGACCCGGCGGCCAACCGCGGCGACGATCTTGTTGATGATCCGCAGCAAATGCTGCTCGTCCTTGAAGCGGGCCGGCAGCGGCTCGAGGATGCCGTGGCGCTCGACATAGATGCATTCATGGCCGTTGATCAGGATGTCGCTGACCGTCGGGTCTTTCAGCAGCGGCTCGAGCGGCCCGAGCCCCATCATTTCATCGAGGATTTCCAGGACGAACTCGTTGAGCTCCTGCGCATTGATGGCTAGCCGCTCGGCCAACACATATTGCGTGACGATCTGCTGAATTTGCGCGCGAACCTCATCGGGCGGCAGCTTCTCCAGCGAGGCCAGATTGATCTCTTCGATCAACTTGCGGTGCAGCCGGACCTTGGCGTCGAGCAGCTTGTCGCTATGCAGCGGGTTGCTTGGCGCGGCAGCGGGCGTCGCTTCCGCCGGCTCGATCACGACAGTCTGTCCCGCTGTCTCGGGCGCCGGGCCGGTAAGATCGTGCAAGGCCGGCGCCAATTGCGGCGAGGCGACGCGACGGATGGTAAAACGGCCGCTCATATCGTTCCCTTTCGGCTAGCGCGCCGGCACCAGCCGCAATTTCGAAAGCAGCGGCAAAGCCAGCCTCACCCCGGACTTGCCTGCGACCTGCGGCAGCAAATGCTTTTTCAATTGCTGCGTGATCTTGTTGCCCGGCTTGACCTCATCGAGCGTGACGCCACGATCGATGGCCTCCCGAACCAGTGCATAGTCATTCGGAATCGCAGTGGCGAAACTTTCGCCGAGCACCTGTTCGAGGTCGCTATGGCTCAGTCCGGACGAAAACATTTTTTGGTTGAACCGGTTGACGATCACCTGTGGGTTCGACGTGCTGCCCAATCGCGCCTTGATCGCCGCAACGAGCTGCTTGGTATGGCGCAAGCCGGGCACGGTCGCTTCGCTGACGATGAAAATCTTGTTCGAGCCGAGCAACACGTTATCGGTCCAGGAGAACCAGGTGCGCGGCATGTCGAAGATGACGTAGTCGAAATGGCTCGACACCAGGTCGAGCAGCCGCGTCACCACGTCGGGATTGAACGAACGCATTTCCGCGGGGCGGTGCGGCGCCGAGACCACGGCGAGGCCCGACGCATGATGCGACAGCATCACCTCGAGCAATTGCCGGTCGAGGCGTTCGGGGCGGAGTTCGATCTCGCCGAGATTGAGCCTCGGCTCAAGGTCGAGATAGTCGGCGACCGCGCCGTGCTGAAAATCGAGATCGACCAGGCAGGTCGAGGGCCGCATGCGCGATCCCCGGCTGTTGAGCAGGAGCATCGCGGTCTGGATCGCCAGCGTGGTGACGCCGACGCCGCCGGCCGATGGCAGCAGCGTATAAATCTGCGCTTCGGTTTTGGCCTCTTCGGTCTCGCGTTTCGACAGGCGCGCGCAGGTGCGCACCAATTCGACCGGAGCGATCGGCTTGACCAGGAAATCCGCGACCCGCGACTGCACCAGAATGCGTGCGACGTTGGCGTCGAAGCTGCGCGCCACCGCAATGACCGGCGGCCAGTCGGCTGCCCGCAACATCAGGCACTGCAGCGCCACAATTTCGGCTTCGGCCGCGTCGTCAAGATCCAGGATCGCGATCGCCATATCCGAAAAGTCGAGCATATCCTCGCGATCGCTCAATCGCCCGGTAACGACGTTCAGCTCGATTTGTGCGCTCGCACCGAAGGTCCCCCGGATCGACTGCTCAAATTGAGGGTCGGCGGTGAGGAGACCGATCTGGGTTCGGCCGTCCGCTGATGTGCTTTTCATTTCTTGTCGTTCCGGCTCATTTCACTTGGTCACGGGCGGACCGACCGGCGTGGTGTTGGCCGCAGCGGGGCCTGAGTTGCCCTGTGGCGGCGGCTGATAGGCCGAGGATGGCGAGATTCCCTGGGGCGGAATCACCTGGTTGTTGCGATAGCGCTCGATCGCCGCCTGGGCGCGCTGGCCATTAAAAGCGATGTTCTTGTTGCCGGCATAAACCGGCCAGGGATCGACCATCTGGATCGCGATATTGCTGGCATTGGCGTCGCCGGCCGAAAGCGCGATCGCATCGCTGCGGTCGAGGTAGCCATGCGCAAGTTCGGTCTGGGCACAGCCGCCCAGTGCGCCAAAGAGAACGAACGGCGACAGCGCTAGCAAACGCATTTTACTGAATGGCGACATTGGATCCTCGCTGTGGCAGATCGAGCATGTGGCCGGTCATTGGCCTGCTGATGGCGGCGGCGGCAAGCGCCTGGCCCGGCGTCGCCGGCTGCGGCGCTTTCGGAATTTCATTCTTCCCCGCCACAAAGAAATCGGCATCGTTCGGCGGCGTGCTCGCGTCGGTCGGGGTCTTCAGCACGTCACCGGGCCGCGCCGGCCGCACAAGGCGCGGCGTGACGATGATGACCAGATCGGTTTCGTTCTTCTGGTACGACCTGCTGGCAAACAGCGCGCCGAGCACGGGCATGCTGCCGAGCCACGGCAGTTGCTCGACCTGAGTCTGGGTGTTGTTCTGCAGCAGGCCGCCGATCGCGAAGCTCTGTCCATCTCGCAGTTCGACCGTCGTGGCGGCGCGGCGCACGATCAGTGCCGGCACCGAAATGCCGTTGGCGACCGAAACGGTATGGCTGGCGTCGATCTGGCTTACTTCCGGGACGATCTTGAGATTGATCAGGCCTGCGCTGAGCACGGTCGGCGTGAACGCCAGTCCGACGCCGTATTTCTTGTAATCGACGGTGATCTGCCCAAGCGTGCCTGCGACAGGAATCGGGTATTCGCCGCCGGCAAGGAAGCTTGCCGTGTCGCCCGACAGAGCGACGAGATTGGGCTCGGCGAGGCTGCGCGCGACGCCCTGCTGTTCGAGGGCATTGATCATCATGTCAGTCGAGGCGCCGCCCGCGACGAAACGCGCGATCATGAAACCGAAGGGCGCGGCGCCGGACAGCACGCCGCCCGCGGCCTCCGAACCGACCGTCGGCGCGCTTACCGGCAAGTTATTGGTGCGATTTCCGATATTGGTGATCGAACTGCCGCCGAAGCGGTTCCATTGCAGGCCGAGCTCGCGGCTGGCATTTCGCGTGATCTCCACGAAGCGGACCTCAAGCAGGACTTGCTGGGGTTGCGCTACCGAGACCGCATTAATGATCTCGGGGCCGAACTGCCGCGCGATGGTCACCGCGCCGTCAAGCGTGACGGCATCGCTCGCGTCGCCGGTGAGCATGATGCGGCCGTTCACCGACGAGGCGGTGATACGCGAGCCTGGAAAGCGGCGCTTGAGCTCGTTGGTCAGGCGGGTAATGTCGTAGGTTACCTCGACGTCGAAAATGCCGATCAGCGTTTTACCCGCGCTGTAAACCGATACCCGCGTCGTACCGATCTTCTTGCCCAGAATCGACAGCGTATGATCGGTCAATGGGTTGACGTCGGCGATTTCGGGATCGCCGATCGAGATATCGACGAAGTTTGTCCCGGTGCGCACGTCCTGCGACTTGCCGATCGGGACCAGCACGCTGGCGGTGTGCTCTGCGCCGGTGATCTGGATCAGCCGTTGCGTATCGGCGGCTTGCGAGCCGGCGAACGGCACGGCCGGCAGCACAATGGCGAGCGTGATCGCCAACCGGCGCAGCCAAGCCATGCTACAAACGGGCTTTTTCATGTGCCGGCGGCGCAAGCCTCCGGCCGAGATTTCGGCATTGTTCACGACACTTCCCCCAACTTTTGTTGTCCGAATCCGCGTTGTTAGCGAACGTCTGTTGCGGAGTCGGCGCCGACTGTGACCAGCCGACCTTCCACTGGAACGCTGTAGTTCTGCTTGGATGCCGCGCGCGTGACGGAAACCGTCGCGGTATCGCCATTGTCCGAACCGAACAGATTGCCGGCGAGATCCTTGAGCGAAATCTGGCGGGTCTTCACCGACGCGGTTTCGCCGGCCTTGCGCAGTAACAGCGACAGGCTGCCGACCGACGAGGCCAGCCATACCTTCTGGGCGTCGAGCGTATCAAGTTCGAGCGTGACCGATTTGCTGACCGCTGCCTTTGTGGCGCGCTCGTCGGCGGACTGATCGACCGCCAGCACGCGGGCATTCTGCATCACCACTTCCGAGGTCGGCGAGCTGCCGGATTTGTTGCGGGTGAGGACGACGTCGACGTGGTCGCCGGGCAGCACGAAGCCGGCGACCCCTTCGACGTCATTGACGCGAATGGTGACGGCCTTCATTCCCGGCCCGACTAGCGACGATAACGTCGCGCGCTCGCCCCTGCCGGTGATCTTGAGCGCGAGGACCGGCTCGTTTGGCTCGATTGCCGCGAGCACGATGCGGCGTCCGCCGCCGACAATGTCAGTCACTTTGCTGAAGGCGCCGGCGGGCACCGCGTCGCTGGTCCACGGCACTTCCTTGAGCATAGCGGCCGTCAATTCCGTGCCGTAGCGCAGCTCCTGGCCAGCGACCACGATGGTTTGCGTCTGGACTGTTTTCGAGGGCTCACGGTTTTTCGCCTGCATCGCCGCCTGGCTGCTGAGCCAGGTTTGCGCGATAAACACGGCAAGCAGGCCGAACACCACCGCAAAACCGATCATCACAAGTGTACTGGCCCGCATTGCAGATCGTCCCTGTTTGCGCCGCGCGACTTTTTCGCGCTTGTTGCCGGGATATTTGACGTAACCCGTATCGAATTGGTGAAGGCGGCGGCGCTTCTGTGCCTATGCTCAACACGGCATAAAGCGCTATTGTTTACCAACCGGCGCGCGAATGCCGCGCAATTGATTCTATTTTTGATCCCGCCGCGGCGGTTCCGAGAATCCTCCGTTAATTTTGGGAGAATGCGGGCAGAACGACGCGAATTTGATTCCAATTTTCAATGAACTCATCGACGCTTTACCTTGAACCCGACACGTACCCCCGCATTTTTCGTTAGGATTTTTCCGTAGGGTTTCGTCGTGACTTGAACCGTTGCGGGGGAATTGCAATGTCGAAAATCGTCGCCTTCCTGAAGAATGAAAGTGGTGCCACTGCAATCGAATACGGCCTCATAGCTGCCGGCATCTCGATTGCGATCATCGCCGTGGTCAACGGCCTTGGCACCAAACTCAACACCACGTTCTCGAGCGTTTCAACGCAGCTGCGCTGATCGCCGGGATCATCCTCGGCCTGCTTCCCGACCGTCCGGCGCGACAGCGCGCCGGAATGTCCGGAGCAGGCCGACGACCGCCCCATGGCCTTGTTTATAACTTTTGAAGCGAGCCTCACTATGCGCGCAATCGCCCTACTTTCACGGCTTTCGAAATCCTTGCGGGCTTTCAGCCAAGGGTCGGCAGGCAATACCGCCATCGCATTCGGCCTGGCGCTGCTGCCGGTCACCGGCCTGACCGGCGCGGCTATCGATTACAGCCGAACCAACTCGGTCAAAGCCGGCATGCAGACGGCACTCGACTCGACGGCACTGATGCTCGCCAAGGAAGCCGCGATCGATAATGACGGTCAATTGCAGGCCAACACCCAGAAATATTTCAAGGCGATTTTCAACCGGCCTGACGTCAACAATATCGCCGCGAGCGCGGTCTTCACCAGCGGCACGCAATCGCAATTGAAAGTGAGCGCATCGGCTTCGGTGCCGACGGCGTTCATGAAAATATTCGGATATGACTCCATCACGGTAACCAGCTCTGCCACCGCGAAATGGGGCAATTCGCGCCTGCGGGTCGCATTGGCGCTGGACAATACCGGATCGATGGCAAGCGCCGGCAAGATCACGGCGCTGAAGACCGCCACCAATAACTTGCTGTCGCACCTTCAGACCACCGCCCACACCAGCGGCGACGTCTATGTTTCGATCGTCCCATTCGCGAAGGACGCCAACCTCAATCCGGATAATTACGACGAACCATGGATCGATTGGACGACCTGGGACACGCTCAACGGCAGCTGCAGTAAGACGAGTTACACCGCGAAAAGCAATTGCCTCTCGCATTCCGGCAAATGGACGCCGGCCAATCATTCGACCTGGAACGGCTGCGTGGTCGATCGCGGCGGTACCAACGCCCCGGATCCGGCGGCCTATGACACCAATATCGCGGCGCCGACGGCGGGCGTCACCTCGAGCCTGTTCGCGGCGGAACAATACAGTTCGTGCCCGCAGGCCGCGATGGGATTGACCGACAACTGGACCGCGATGTCCACCCTGGTCAACGGTATGTCCCCGGGCGGCAACACCAATCAAGCGATCGGTCTCGCCCTTGGCTGGATGTCGCTCGCCGGCGGCGGGCCTTTCACGGTGCCGCCGATGGATCCGACCTACACTTATTCTCAGGTCATTGTGCTGCTCACCGACGGCCTCAACACGGAGGACCGCTGGTACAGCAGCGCGTCGTCAATCGATGCCCGCGAGAAACTGACCTGCACCAATATCAAGGCGGCCGGTGTCGTGATCTATACCGTGCAAGTCAACACCGACGGCGATCCGACGTCGACCTTGCTGCAGAATTGCGCGAGCGATTCGAGCAAGTTCTTCCTGCTCACATCGGCTGATCAGATCGTCTCGACATTCAACGCGATCTCGACGCAGCTCGGCCGGCTGTACGTGGCGAACTAGCGGAGACGAGTTGCAAAGGTCATCAGGCGCGTTCCGTGGCGCCAGAATGATAGCCAGAATGCCGGCGGGCCGTTCAATGGCCGGGCCCGCCATTCAAATTACTTTCCATACCGCTCGTCGAACGAATAGCCGGCACCTCGAACCGTGCGGATCGGATCGGTCTCGCTGCCCGGGCTCAACGCCTTGCGCAGACGCCCGACGTGGACGTCAACCGTGCGCTCGTCGATATACACCTCACTGCCCCATACGCCGTCGAGCAACTGTTCGCGCGAGTATACGCGGCCGGGCCGCTCCATCAGGAATTCGAGCAAGCGAAACTCGGTCGGCCCAAGCGCCATTTCCGCGCTGCCGCGCATCACGCGCCGCCGCTCGCGATCGAGCTCAATGTCGCCGGATGTCAAAACCGCGCCCACCCGTTCGGGCTTGGCGCGCCGGAGCAACGCGGCAACACGTGCCAGCAGTTCCGGGACCGAGAATGGCTTGACGATATAATCGTCGGCGCCGACGGAAAGGCCCCGCACGCGGTCGGATTCTTCGCCCCGCGCGGTGAGCATGATGATCGGCAGTTTTGCGGTTGTCGCCTGCGCGCGCAAACGGCGGCACAATTCGATGCCGGAGGTGCCGGGAAGCATCCAATCGAGCACCACCAGGTCCGGCGTCGTTTCGCACAACTTCAGCTCGGCCTCGTCGCCGCGCGCCGCCGAATCCACTTCGTAGCCGGCCGCCTCCAGATTGTAGCGCAGCAACAATGTTAGCGGCTCTTCGTCTTCGACGATCAAGATGCGGGTGGACATTGTTGAACTGACCCCAGAACCGACCGGCCGGCGCGGTGCAGCACGCGCCGCTGCACCGCCCTTCTTCGATCGTCTTGCGGGCTTGGTCAATATGTCGCCTCGATCAGCGGTTTTCCGGTGCCGTCCTTCCGACTGCACGAGCGGCGCTGCGTCACGGTTTACGGCCGGCATGTGACAGGTCCGTGACCGGGGGGAACCGGTCCGAATGAGTGTGAAGGAGCGGCGAGGGGTGAGACGGCTCCCGGCGTACCGGACACTCGCCGCACCTCAAAATTGAAGGCCTGGTCGCGCGTCCAGCCGGACTACGCGGCAAGCTCCATCAATATCCATGCGCAGGAACGCCTATGAGCCATTCCGCAACGGGCGGCGCGACAAGGGCTCGCTTGACAGCGATGAACGGCAAGTCAGACTATTTACACAATAAAGTCACGCCGGACACCACGCAGGAGCTTCGTCATGATCACCAAGCGGCACGTGTTCTCTCTCGCCCTTGCCACCGCCATTACCAGCGTCGCCGCCGTGGCTTCTGCGCAAGACACGATCAAGATCGGCGAACTCAACAGCTACAAAACCCAGTCAGCCTTCCTCGACCCCTACAAGAAGGGCATGGAGATGGCGCTCGAGGAAATCAACGGCCAGGGCGGGGTGATCGGCAAGAAGCTCGAGCTGATCTCGCGCGACGACGGCACCAATCCGGGTGAGGCCGTGCGCGTCGCCGAAGAACTCATTACGCGCGAAGGCGTTCCACTGCTCGCCGGCACGTTCCTGTCGCATATCGGTCTCGCGGTGACCAATTTCGCCGGCCAGAAGAAAATATTCTTCCTCGCCGCCGAGCCGCTCACCGACAAGATCACCTGGGAGAACGGCAACAAATACACGTTCCGGCTGCGTGCCACGACCTACATGCAGACGGCCATGTTGATGCCGGCGGCGACCGGATTCAAGAAGAAGAAATGGGCGCTGGTCTATCCGAACTTCGAATATGGCACCGCCGCCGCGACCGCCTTCAAGGAATTGATGAGGAAGGCGCAGCCGGACGTCGAATTCGTCACCGAGCAGGCGCCGCCGCTCGGCAAGGTCGATGCCGGCGCGGTGGCGCAGGCGATCGATGACGCCAAGCCCGACGCGATCTTCAACGTCCTGTTCGGCGCCGATCTTGCCAAATTCGTGCGCGAGGGCAACACCCGCGGCACGTTCAAGGACCGGCCGGTTGTGAGCCTGCTGTCCGGCGAGCCGGAATACCTCGATCCGCTCAAAGATGAAACACCGGTCGGCTGGGTCGTCACCGGCTATCCCTGGGACAAGATCAAGACGCCCGAGCACGTTGCTTTCGTCACCGCCTACCAGAAGAAATTCAACGATTATCCGCGACTCGGCTCGATCGTCGGCTATGTGACGATCAAGTCGATCGCCGCCGGCATCGCCAAGGCGAAATCGACCGACACTGAAAAGCTGGTGGAGGCGTTCAAGGGCCTCGAAGTCGACAGCCCGTTCGGAAAATTTCACTACCGGGCCAGCGACCATCAGGCGACGATGGGCGCCTTCGTCGGCAAGCTCGCGCTCGAGAACGGCAAGGGCACCATGGTCGACTTCAAATATGTCGACGGCGCCTCGGTGCTGCCGTCGGATGCCGAAGTCAAGAAGCTGCGTCCAGCCGAAGCCAATTGAACCCTTATGCCTTCCCGGCTTCGGGGAGGTTTCACCGTGCCGGGCGGGTAGAGTACCGTGCGGCTATGAAGCCCGCGGCTGCTCCTCTGCAAAACCCGGCGCTACGCGCGCCGGGCACCCTCTCCTTTCCGGAGCGGGATAAGGCATGACCCTCAACGCTTTTCTGTTTCAGGCGCTCAATGGGCTGTCGACGGCCTCCGGCCTGTTCTTCGTCGCCGCCGGTCTGTCGCTGATCTTCGGCGTCACCCGCGTCATCAATATTGCCCATGGGTCCCTCTATATGTTGGGGACCTACATCGCCTATTCCTTCGCCACCCGGTTCGGCGGCGCCCTCGGCTTCTGGGGCGGCATCGTCGCCACGGCGATCCTCGTCGGATTGTTCGGCGCGCTGATCGAGATCGTTTTGCTGCGCCGGATCTACCGCGCGCCCGAACTGTTCCAATTGCTCGCGACCTTCGCGCTGGTGCTGGTGATCAACGATGCAACGCTCTGGCTGTGGGGGCCGGAGGATCTGTTCGGCCCGCGCGCGCCCGGCTTGCGCAATGCCGTTGAAATCCTCGGGCGGCGGTTGCCGAGTTACGACCTGTTCCTGATCGTGGTGGGACCCGCGGTTTTGCTGATCCTGCATTTCACGCTGGCGAGAACCCGCTTCGGCCGGCTGGTACGGGCGGCGACTCAGGATCGCGAGATGGTCGGCGCGCTCGGCGTCAATCAGGCCATGCTGTTTACGGCCACGTTCGCGGTCGGCTCGCTGCTCGCCGGGCTCGGTGGCGCGCTGCAGGTGGCGCGCGAGCCGGCCAATCTTGCGACCGATCTTACGGTGATCGGCGATGCCTTCGTCGTCGTCGTGGTCGGCGGCATGGGCTCGATCCCCGGCGCCTATATCGCCGCCATCATCATTGCCGAAGTCAAAGCGCTATGTATCGGCATCGGCGTCGTCGATCTCGGCTTCGTCACCGTGAACTTCTCCAAACTGACACTGGTCGCCGAATTTCTTGTGATGGCGATCGTGCTGATCGCGCGGCCCTACGGTCTGCTCGGCCGCCCGCAGGTCGCGGTACGCTCGATCGGCGAACCGGAAAGCCCGATCCGCCCGGCCTCGCCGCTCATCAAGACGCTCGGCGCATTGGCATTGGCCCTGCTGCTGGCGCTGCCGCTTTTGGCGCAAAGCTCGCCTTATCTGATGATCCTCGGCATCGACGTGCTGATCGCGGTGCTGTTCGCCACCTCGCTGCACTTCATCATGGGGCCGGGCGGCATGCACTCATTCGGCCATGCCGCCTATTTCGGCCTTGGCGCCTACGGCGCCGCACTGATGGTGAAATGGCTGGCCGCGCCGATGGGCCTCGCATTGCTGACAGCACCCGTCTTAGCGCTTGCCGGCGCCTTGCTGTTCGGCTGGTTCGCAGTACGGCTGTCCGGCGTCTATCTCGCCATGCTGACGCTTGCCTTCGCGCAGATCGTCTGGGCGGCGATGTTCCAGTGGGAAGGTCTGACCGGCGGCTCAAATGGCGTCGTCGGCATCTGGCCGCCAAGCCCGTTCGACCGAGCCTGGGTCTATTATCTGCTCACATTGCTGCTCGCGGTGGCCGGCGTGTTGCTGCTGAGGCGGTTTTTGTTCGCCCCATTCGGTTACGCGATGCGGGCCGGCCGCGACAACAGCCTGCGCGCGGAGGCTATCGGCATCGACGTCAAGCGCGTGCACTGGCTGGCATTCGCGGTCGCCGGCACGGTTTGCGGCGTCGCCGGCGGGCTGTTCGCTTTCGCCAAAGGTTCGATCTCGCCGGAAACCATCCATGTCGGCCGCTCGATCGACGGCCTCGTCATGGTGCTGCTCGGCGGTATCCAGACCTTGAGCGGGCCGATCGTCGGCGCCTCGGTATTTGCCGTGTTGCAGGACACCGTGATGCGGCAGACCGAATATTGGCGTGCCTTGCTCGGCGGCGTGATCCTGTTCCTGGTTCTGGTGTTCCCGGCCGGCATTGTCGGCACCACCGCGGCGCTGGCCGGACGCTTCAGATCCGCTGAAAAGGCCGGATCATGAGCGCTTTGTCGGTCCGTTCGCTGTCCAAGGCGTTCGGGGGCGTGCACGCCGTGCGCGACGTCAGCTTCGAGATCGAGCCGGGCGAGTTTCTGGCGATGATCGGGCCAAACGGCGCCGGCAAGTCCACATGCTTCAACATGATCAACGGCCAGCTCAAGCCCGATGCCGGCGAGATCCGCCTCGGTGACCGCAACATTGCCGGCCTGCATGCCCGCGCGATCTGGCGGCTCGGCGTCGGCCGCACCTTCCAGGTCGCGGCGACGTTCGGCTCCATGACGGTCGCCGAAAACGTCCAGATGGCGCTGATCTCGCACGCCGAGCAGATCTATAGCGTCTGGCCGGCGGCCGCTTCGCTGCATCGCGATCGCGCGCTCGATTTGCTCGAGCAGGTCGGCATGCGCGCCGCCGCCGACCGGCCGAGTCGCGAGCTTGCCTATGGCGACGTCAAGCGGGTCGAGCTTGCGCTCGCGCTCGCCAACGAGCCGCGGCTGCTGCTGATGGATGAGCCGACCGCCGGCATGGCGCCGCGCGAGCGCAATGAGCTGATCGCGCTGGTCAAGCGCCTGGTGATCGAGCGCGGCATCTCGGTGCTGTTCACCGAGCACTCGATGGACGTGGTGTTCGCCTTCGCCGATCGTATCATCGTGCTGGCGCGTGGCCGGCTGATTGCCGATGGCAGCGCCGCCGAGATCCGCGACGATCCGAAGGTACAGGAGGTCTATTTCGGTGCCGGCACGACATTTGCCGATGACGAGGCATCGCAGGGAGCGCCGTCATGACGCGCGATCCCATGCTCTCGGTCGAACGGCTCAGCGCCTGGTACGGCGCCGCACAGATTCTATACGACCTGAATTTCGAGGTCGGCCGCGGCGAGGTCGTCGCGCTGATGGGGCGCAACGGGGCCGGTAAATCGACCACCATGAAGTCGCTCATCGGCTTGATCGGGCACCGCGACGGCGTCGTGCGTTTCAATGGCCGCGATATATCGCGCCTCAAGCCCTACCAGATCGCGCGCCTTGGCCTCGGCTTCACCCCGGAGGATCGACGCATTTTTGTCGACCTCACCGTTGTGGAGAACCTCGACGTCGGCCGTCAGCCGTCGCGCCGTTTCAACGACGCCCGGCCGGCGCCACACTGGACGCCGGAGAAGCTCTACAGATTGTTTCCCAATCTCGGAGAAATGCCGAACCGGCCGGGCGGCCGCATGAGCGGCGGCGAGCAGCAAATGCTCACGGTCGCGCGCACGCTGATGGGCAATCCGCTGCTGATCCTGCTCGACGAACCTTCCGAGGGCGTCGCCCCGTTGATCGTCGAGCAAATGGCCAACACCATCGTCGAATTGAAGAAGGAAGGCCTCTCCATCCTGCTGTCCGAGCAGAACGTGCATTTCGCGCGCCTGGTGTCGGACCGGGCTTACGTATTGGAGAAGGGTCAGATCCGCTGGAGCGGGACGATCGCGCAGCTCGGTGGCAATGTGGACGTGCAGCGTGCCTATCTCACGGTCTGATTACGGCGGGCGATGATGGCGGAGGGAGCGATGCTGCAATAGTGATCGCGGCTGCCAGACCATTTCGGAAATGCCGGATCGCGAAATGCGACTTCGTCCGGCGTGAGGCGCTCGCCCCGGATCGGCGATCTGGATATGAGGCCTGTTTTAATCCGCGAGGACAGTCAGGTTGTTCTCGTTCCAATCGACGCGAGTGGCGCTTCCGGGCTTGAAGGGACTTTCGACGCTATCGCCGCCGACTTCCGATATGACCTGCTGGCCATTCGCAAGTCTGGTGGCGACGCGATAAGTCGAGCCTTGAAACGTAACGTCCTCGATTATTGCCGAAAACCCGGTAGCGGAATTCGCGCCAAGGAGGCGGACGTGCTCGTAACGCAAAACGCCGGTCCCTTTCGCCCCGACTTTTAGCGGCGATGACGCGACACCTTTGAGCCTGAGACCACCCAATGACAATTCGCAGCGATCACCTTCGACAGACGAGACCTCGCCGGTAATGAAATTGGCGTGGCCGATGAAGCTGGCGACGAAACGGCTCTTTGGGCGGTAATAGATATCATTCGGCAGGCCGAGCTGGACGATACGGCCATTTTCCATCACCGCGATCCGATCCGACAGCGTAATCGCCTCGCCTTGGTCGTGCGTCACCAGGATGAAGGTGCTGCCGATCTCGCGGTGAATGCGACGCAGCTCGTCGTGCATCTGCAGCCGGAGCTGCAGATCGAGCGCCCCAAGCGGCTCATCGAGCAGCAGCACTTCCGGCTCGTTGACCAGCGCGCGCGCGATGGCGATACGTTGGCGCTGGCCGCCGCTGAGCTCATCGATCTTGCGGCGGCCATAGTCGTCGAGCCGCACCAGCTTGAGAATATCGGCGACTTTGCGATCGATCTCCGGACGAGGCACCTTCTTCATCTCGAGGCCGAAGGCGATGTTCTGCGTCACCGTCAGATGAGGAAACAAGGCGAGGTGCTGGAAGATCATGTTGGTGCGCCGCTTGTACGGCGGATCGGCCGCGGCGTTGCGGCCGCCAATCAGGATCTCGCCGGCATCCGGATCCTCGAAGCCGCCGATAATCCGGAGCAATGTCGTCTTGCCGCAGCCACTCGGGCCGAGTAGCGAAAAAAACTCGCCGCGCTTGATGTCGAGCGACACGTGGTCGAGCGCGGTAACCGCGCCGAACCGTTTCAACACGGACCGGATCGAAACCGCGGTGTCGCCGCTGCCGGCTCCGCTCGCCATTACCCGAGACCCTGCCCGCTCATGCGCTCTTGACCCGGCTCCAGGCTTCGACCCAGGCGTTGAAATTCGACGGCTGGGTGATGCCGTGATGCTTCACCGTGCCGTCGAGAATACCGTATCCTGCGCGCTTGGCATCGTCCGGGCTGATCAGGGTGGCGCCGTATTTCGAGCATGACAGGTAACCGGCGGCCTTGGTCAGGCGCTTGGCGTATTCCGGCCCGATCATCGCGTTGATGATGGCGTGCGCGGCATCCTGGTGCGGCACGTCCTTCGGGATGATGCCGCCCGAGACCAGCGACAGCACGCCCTCCTTGCACCAGGCGCTGCCGACCGGAAATTTGCGCTGCTCGAGGCTGGCCCGCATCACCACCGGGCCATAGGCGCACACGACTTCGCCGTTGCCGATCAGGCTCGCGCCCTGCGCGAAGCTGGTCCAGAACGTGCGGACGTTCTTTTTCTTCTTGGTGAGGAAGTCGGCCACCTCGTTGAGCTCCGCGCCGCTCATTTTTTCCGGCTCGCTCTTGCCGAGGTAAAGACCCGCGCACAGGAACATGTGCAGCGCCGAGTCGAACCAGGCGATACGGCCGGCATATTTGTCCTCGAACAACATCCCCCAGGATTGCGTGTAGGGATCGGCCTCCGGCACCTCGCCGGCATTGTAGATCACCGTGTCGAAGCCGAACGTGCCGGGCACGGCATAGGTCTTGCCGTCGCGGCGGATGTAGTTGTTCTTGAATGTGTCGGCGATATTGGCGGCGTTCGGAATTTTCGACAGATCGAGCGGGGCCACTTTCTCGTCGCCGGACTTCTCGCCCATGATCGGGTTTCTTGCCACCTCGACCTGCAAATGCATCACGCTGAACCGCGTGGTGCCGCCGGGCGCCAGCAGGCGAGAAATTGAATCGGTCACCGTGCGAAATGGCGCATCGGTGATCTTCACATTGGCTTCCTTCTCGACGACCTCGCGCAGTCCCGGTCCCATCAAGGCGTTGGTCATCAAGACCTCGACTTCGGCGCGGTCCTGGCCGAAGGCGGCAAGACCCGTCATCGGCACGAGGCCGGAGGCCAGCGCCAGCCCGACAACGTCACGGCGGGTGACGGTCAGTCGATCATCGGTACGTTTCATGATGCAAATTCCTTTGCGGACCAGAGGCGCGACGCGCGCGCAGAACCGATTGACGAAGAGGCGAAACCGAGCGCGGCAATTGTCAGCGTCAGAACCATGATGATAACGCCGACCGCGGGCAGGAACGGCGCGACCTCCTCGGTCACGAGAATCCACAGGTGGACCGGTACGGTGCGCTGCGAGCCGATGACGAAGAACGTACGCACGAACTCGTCGAATGACAGCGTAAAGGCGAATAGCAGCGTCGAAATCACCGCCGGACGGATCAAGGGGAACACGATGCGCCCGAACACCGTGAGCGGCCGGGCGCCGAGGTCCATCGCGGCCTCCTCGATCGAGCGGTCGAAGCCTTCGAGGCGGGGATACAGCGACAGAAAGGCGAAAGGCAGCACCCAGGTCACATGCACGATAAAGGTCGTCGGAAACAGCCCGAACTTGATGCCGGTGAGTCCGAAGAAAATCAGCATGATCACGCCCGTGACGATCGCCGGCATGATGATCGGCAGCACGATGAGCGGCAGCACCGCGGCCTTGATCCCGGGGGAGCCGCGCAGTCCAAGCACAGCCATCAGCGCCAATGCCGTGCCAATGAACGCACTGGCGACGCCGAGGCGCGCGCTGTTCCAAAGCGCATCGATCAGCACGCCGCTGGCCAGCGCGTCGCGATACCAATTCGTCGTAAAACTGCGTAACGGAAACCCGACCACCGCCGAATCATTGAACGAAAGCACGCACAGCACCAGCATCGGAACGTAGAGGAAAGCAAAGAAAGCCGCGATATATGCGGCTCGGGCGATGCTCCACCGTGAGGATCGCGATCCCGACGACCTGGACAGCGTCATCATTGCCGAGCACCGGCAAAGAGCTGGAGGCCTTGCCGCCAGGCGCTGAGCGCAAAACACGCCACGACTGTCACCATGAGCGTCACGGATAACGCCGCGCCGAGCGCCCAGTTGTTCGAAATCTGGAATTGGCTGCCGATGACATTGCCCGCCATCATGGTCGAGGCGCCGCCAAGGATCTGCGGCGTCACATAGGCGCCGCAGGCGAATAGAAAGACCATCGTGCAGCCTGAAAACACCCCGGGCAGGCTGAGCGGAAAGACCACGCGGCGGAACGCCTGAATCGGGGTGGCGCCAAGGTCGCTAGCCGCTTCCTCCAGCTTGCGGTCCTGCTTGTCGAGCGACTGATAGATCGGCAGAAACATGAACAGCATATAGGCATAGACCAGGCCGACATAGACCGCGCCCTCATTGTAGATGAACCACTCGACCGGCCGCGCGATGATGCCCGCCTTGAGCAGCAGGAAATTCAGCAAGCCATTGCGGCCGAGCATTGGCAGCCACAGGAAACTGCGCACGACATAGCTGGTCCAGAACGGCAAGAACACCAGGAGCAGAACAATAGTCTTGGTTGCGCCACGCAAACGCGACAGCACCAGCGCCATCGGATAGGCGGCGAGCAACGTCAGCAGCGTCGTGACCCCAGCGATCCGCAGGGTGCGAAGGAACGTGCCGACGTAAACATAATTGCCGAAGATCGTCCGGTAATTATCCAACGTCCAGTCCGGCTTGATGCCGTAAGCGGTCGAACTCCAGAACGAAATCACCGTCAGCATCGCCACCGGCACGATGGTGAACACGAACAGCCACGTCATGGCCGGCCCAGCCAGCAACAGCGCGAATGACCTCCTGGTGGGCGAGACGCCCGAAACTGTGTGGCTCGCTGGCACTTGCCTCTGTTCCGATTATTGGAATACCATTCCGCTATCATGGCCGCTCGGCGCGGCAGCGTCAATTTTTGTCGCCGGCTGAAATATGAGCAGAAGGCAGGCACGGCATGGCAATCGCCAGAACAAAATCGCGCGCGGCTTCGCCGCGGCCGCGCGCCGCCGTGGATGCGCCACCGAAGCCAGGCACATTGTCGCAGACGGTGTCGCGCGCGCTGGCCATCCTGCGCAGTTTCGATCGCGACCGGCGCGAACTCGGCGTCACCGAGATCAGCCAGGAACTCGCGCTGCCGAAGACGATCGTGTTCCGCCTGATCCAGACCCTCAAGGAATACGATTTCCTCGAGCAAAACCTCGACAATTCAAAATATCGCATCGGCATCGGTGCATTCGAGATCGGCAATCTGTTCAAGAGCTCGACTCTCGAAGCTGAGTCGGCACCGTTCATGCGGCATCTTGTCGACGAGACCGGGCATACCGCCCAGCTCGCCGTGCTTCATCGCAACGAAATGGTGATCATCGCCCGCATGGAAGGCCGCGGGCCGGTGAAATATGGCGTTTCCGTCGGCGAACGGCGGCCGATTCACAGCAGCGCCGTCGGCAAGGCTGTGCTCTCGATCCTCAATACCGAGCAGATCGATCGCATATTGAGCCAGGGCCCATTGAAGCGGATGACCGCCAACACCATCACCGAACGCAAGGCGCTGTTGGCCGACCTCGTCCTGACTCGCGAGCGCGGCTATTCGGTCAACTGGGAGGAAAATACGATCGGCGTCGCATCGCTGGCCGCGCCGGTGTCGTCGCGCCATTCGCACACCCTGGCCGCGCTGGCGCTCGCCTTTCCGGCCAGCGCCGCCGCCAAGAAAGACCTGCCGAAGATAGGAAAGCTGCTCAGCGTTGCGGCCAAGGGTCTTGCCGCGCGCATCTAGATCGTCCACCACGGCATGGGTTTGCGTGCTGACGAACGCCATGATGAACCGCAATAGCCGATCCGCCATTCTGCTCGCTTCGCCGGCCATCGCCTGGCTGCTGATCTTCGTCGCCCTGCCCTGTGCGTTCATGCTGGTGATGTCGTTTCTCACCACCGGGATCTTCGGCATCCAGTTCAAGTTCACCTGGCTGAATTTCAGCCGGATGTTCGATACCTCGCTGTACGGCTTCCTGCTGTTCAAGACGTTCCGCATTGCGATCGTCACCACATTGCTGACTTTGCTGGCGGCCTACCCGGTTGCGCTGTTCCTGAGCAGCCAGCGCGGCGCGGTCAAAAATGTGCTGCTGCTGCTGCTGTTTCTGCCGTTCTGGATCGGCTATGTGGTGCGCACTTTCGCCTGGCTGCCGATCCTCGGCCGCACCGGCCTGATCAATCAGATCCTGCTGCAACTCCACATCGTTTCCGAGCCGGTCGAATGGCTGCTCTACAACGAGTTCGCGGTCTATCTCGGCCTCGTTTATGTGTACTTGCTGTTCATGGTGCTGCCGATCTTCCTCGCAGTCGACCGCATCGAGCCGGCGCTATACGAGGCCGCCCGCGACCTCGGCGCCTCCCGATGGAAGGCATTCACGCGGGTGACGTTGCCGCTGAGCAAGCCCGGCGTCCTGTCCGGTTCCATCATGGTATTCCTGCTGACGTTTGGCGCCTTCGTCACGCCGGCACTGCTCGGCGGCACCTCTGGCATCATGTATTCGAACGTGATCGCCACGCAATTTTTCGCCGATAACAACTGGAGCTTCGGTTCCGCCCTGTCTTCGGTGATGACGGTGGTGGTCATTATCTTCCTGATCACATCGGGGCGTTTCATCGGACTGCGAACCATCTTCCTCTCTCGGGTCGAGGATCGGCGATGACGACATGCACAGGACAAAGCCGTTCCGAGAAGACCCTGCTTTGGGCCTATGCGATCCTGGTCTATCTCTTCCTGTACGCGCCTGTGCTGACGGTGATCGTGCTGTCGTTCAACGACTCGCACATCGTCGGGTTGCCGTTGCAAGGCTTCACGACACGCTGGTTCCTGGTAGTGTTTACGCGGCCGGAACTCGTCGCTGCGCTCGGCAACAGCATCACGCTGGGCATCCTGTCGGCGACCATCGGCACCGCGCTGGCGACGCTGCTCGCTCTGGCCTATCGCCGCCCCTTCGTCGGCAATGGCGCGCTGTTCTACCTGATCATCGCCCCGGTCATCTTGCCGAGCGTCGTTGTCGGCGTCATCCTTCTGGTGTTTTTCGGACTGTTGAAAGTGCCGCTGTCGCTATGGACCACCGCGCTGGTCGCGCACGTCACCTGGGTGCTGCCGTTCGCCTTCCTCAGCCTGTACCCGGTTACCCACCGTTTCGATCGCAGCCTGGAGGAAGCCGCGGGCGACCTCGGCGCGACCCGCGCCGTCGTGTTCCGCCGCATCGTGTTTCCGCTGATCCGGCCCGGCATCATTGCCGCGTGGCTGTTCGCGTTCAGCCTGTCATTCGATGAATTCATCCGCACCCTGTTCCTGACCGGGTTCGAGCGGACCTTGCCGGTGCAGTTCTGGTACATGATCGTGGAATCGCTGTCCCCCGAGGCCCCGGCGATGGCCGTCGTCATCATCGTCATCTCGGTCGCGACATCGCTCGCCGGCGCAATGCTGTCGCGGCGCTCTGCCTGACATTTGTTCCGCGGCCGGCGCGGCTTGACACGCGCCGGCAGGCCGATACCATTTTTCCATATACCGGCATCGTGTTCCGATAATAGAAACGAGTTTGTCTTGGACGCAGTCACAACCGTCAACGACCCCATCACCATCGAGATCATCCGCGAGCGCCTGATCACGATCGTGCGCGAAATGCGCGGCAACATGCTGCGCGCGGCATTCTCGTCGGCGGTCTGCGAGCTGCACGATATGTCCTGCGCCATTCTGGACGACACAGGCCAGCTTCTTGCGTTGTCGGAAGGCGACAATCCGCAGCACGTGTTTCCGATCCTGTGGTCGGTCGACGAGATGCTGAAGAAGTTCAAGGGCGACATCCATCCCGGCGATATCTTCCTGCACAACGATCCACTCACCGGCGGCACCCACCTCAACGACATCTGCGTCATCGCGCCGCTATTCGTCGACGATCGTCTTGCCTTCCTTCCGGTCGTGCGCGTGCACTTCGAGGACGTCGGCGGCATGTCGCCGGGCAGCGTGTCGGCGGCCGCGACCGATACGTTCCAGGAAGGCGTGCGCATTCCGATCGTCCGCGCCTTTTCGAAAGGCAGGCGCAACGACGATCTTTTCGACGTCTTCCTTGCCAACATGCGCATCCCCGACGAGCGCGAAGGGGATTTCGAAGCCATGCTGGGCACCGCCCGGATTGCGCAGCGGCGACTCGTCACGCTGGTCGAGGAATTCGGCCTCGAGAACCAGCGCGCCTGCGTCCGCCAGCTTCTCGACCGCGCCGAGGCTCGGATGCGGGCGCGCATCGCCACCATTCCTTCGGGTTCGTTCGAATATGAAATCGCGATGGATCCCCGCGGGGAAACCGCGCAGCCACTGATCATTCGCGCCAAAGTCGAGGTCAAAGGCGATCGCCTGCGCGTCGATTTCACTGGGACCTCGGCACAGAACAAAGGACCCTGGAATCTCGGACCATCCGGCGCGCCGACCGGCGTGTTCATGGTGCTCAAGGCATTGCTCGACCGCACCGGCCCGGTGAATTCCGGCACCTTCCGGCCACTGGAGGTCTATACCCCGCCCGGCTCGCTGCTCTGCCCAACCGATCCTGTCGGCTTCGGCGGTATGGGCGACGTTCGCCGCAATCTGGAAATGGCGATCATGGGCGCGCTGGCGCCGGTCATGTCGGACGCCATCACCGGCGAAACCAAGAGCACCGCCAATCAGATGGTCATTTCCGGCCAGCAGGCGAAAGACAAGCGGCCGTTCATTTTCTATGAGGCACCGCCGGGCGGCACCGGCGGCTTCAAGGAACATGACGGCAACGCCGCGCTGCGCACCTTCCTCGAGGGCGACTTCGGCTCGCTGCAATCGGTCGAGGCGATCGAGGCCAAATTTCCGCTGCGCGTCGAGAGGCTCGAACTGCGCCAGAATTCCGGCGGCGTTGGAATGCACCGCGGCGGGCTTGGCTTCCGCCGTGAAATCCGGATTCTTGCCGACGAGGCGAGCCTGACCGTGCTGTCGGACCGTAACGTTCTGCCGCCTTACGGCGTGTTGAGCGGTGGACCGGGCGCGCCCAACCGATTCTCCGTCCAGCGCGGCGAAACCGAGACCGTCCCTGGCGCAATTCCGGGCAAGATCGCCAATTATCCGCTGAAAAAGAACGACGTTGTGATCAGCGAAAGCAGCGGCGGCGGCGGCTTTGGCGGCGCCCTCGACCGCGACATCGGCGCGATCGAAGCCGACCTTGCGCACGGCTACATCACCAGAAATCACGCCGAGCAGGCCTATGGTGCGGTGTTTTCCGGCGTCACAATCGACCACGCCGCGACCGCCGCCAATCGAAAAACGATCAAGGCTGGCCGGATCAACGCGCGCGTCGTGTCGTCCGACTCCATACAGGCGCCGCAGGGCTTGCGGGTCTGCGGCATCGCGCCATCTGACGCCAAGGCGATCGACGTCGCCCCCGGCGACATTGTCGAACTCATCAAAGGCGATGGCGCGCCGTTGCGTTGCTGGGTCCGTGTCCTCGCCAACGTGGAAACAAAAACCGTCCAGCTTGCCGCGGACAGCATCGGCCTCGCCGGCATCGGCCAGGGAGACGATGTTTACCTGCGGCCTCTGAAAACGCCGGCGGGCATCGCCGCGAAAATCTGGCGCGAGAGACTGGAGGCGCTGTCATGATCCGGGTCGGCATCGATGTTGGTGGCACCTTCACCGATCTGGTCTGCCTGGACGAGTCGAGCGGGACGATGACCGCGCTGAAGGTTCCCTCCACCACCGGCCGCGAGCATGACGGCTTCATCGCCGGGCTGCGTGCCCTCGACGCCGGCCAACTCGATCAGATCGTGCACGGCACGACCGTCGCCACCAACGCGCTGCTTCAGAAAAAAGGCGGCCGCGTCGCCATGCTGTGCACGCGCGGCTTCCGCGATGTGCTCGAAATCGGCCGTTGCATGCGCTACGCGCACGGCAGCCTATTCGATTCCAAGTTCGTCAAGCCGGAGCCGCTGGTGCCGCGCGAGGCCCGCCACGAGATCGGCGAGCGCATCGCCGCTGACGGCAGCGTGCTGGCGCCGATCGAGCCGGACGACGTCAAGGCGGCAATCGAAGCGCTCAACACGGACGGCGCGCAAAGCATCGCGATCTGCTTTCTCAACGCCTACGCCAATAGCGAGCACGAAAAAGCGATCAAGGCCGCGATCCGCGAGGCGTTTCCCGACGCCCATATCTGCACGTCGGTCGAGGTCCATCGCGGCCATCAGGAGTTCGAGCGCTTCGCCACCACCGCACTCAACGCGTTCCTGATGCCACCGATGACGAAATATCTGTCGGTGCTGGAGACCTCGCTGCGCGGCGCCGATATCAAAGCGCCGGTGCTGATTATGAGCTCGGCGGGCGGCACGCTGTCGCCGACCTCGGCGTCCGAGCTGCCGGTCCGCACCATCCTGTCGGGGCCGGTCGGCGGCGTGACCGCGGCCATCAGCCTGTCCGAGACGCTGGGCATCGACGATCTCATCACTTACGACATGGGCGGCACGTCGACTGACGTCTGCGTCGTGCGGAAAGGCCAGGCGCTCACCACCGAGCAGGTGATCTTCGCCGGCCTGCCGGTGCGCGGCTCGATGCTCGAAATCAACACGGTTGGCGCCGGCGCCGGCAGCATTGCTCGCTACGACGATGACGGCACGCTGCTGGTCGGCCCGGAGAGCGCCGGCTCGATTCCCGGGCCCGCCTGCTACGGAACCGGCAGCGGCCTTGCGACGGTGACGGACGCCAATCTGGTGCTCGGGCGGCTCAACCCGGGTCGCGCCCTGGGCGGCAGCATTACGCTCGACGCCGAGCAATCACGCAAGGTCCTGGCCGGCATTGCCGACGAGGTTGGTTCGATCTCGGTCGGACGCCTGGCCGAAGGGGTCGTGCGCATCGCCGTCGCCAAGATGGCCGGCGCCATTCGCGAAATCTCCGTATCGCGCGGCCTCGATCCGCGCCGCTTCACCCTGGTCGCCTATGGCGGCGCCGGGCCGATGCACGGCGCTTTCGTCGCCGAAGAGCTCGGCATAACAAGCGTTCTGGTGCCGCGACTGCCGGGCAATTTCTCCGCCATCGGGTTGCTAGCCGCCGATCTGCGGTGGGACGCAACCCGCTCGCTCTTCTCGCGACTCGATACAGCCGGCGTGAAGGACATTCGCGTCGCGGTCGAGGACCTGCGCACCGAAGTCGCCGCGCATCTCGCACGTGACGGCGTCAATTCGGCAAGGCTCAGTTACGAAATCTATGTGCAGATGAATTATATTGGCCAGGCGTCGTCATTCTCGGTTCGTGCCGAGGACGGCGACTTCGCGCTCGAGACGTTGCACGCCTCCTTTCTCAAGCAATATGAAGACCGCTACGGCCACGTTAATCCGGACCGGCAGATCGCGGTCAGCGGCGTGCGGGTTGTCGCAGTCGCGGCAAGCCAGAAGCCGAACGTCAAGGCCTACGAGGACGCCAAAGCTAATTCGTCTCGAAGCGAAAGATCGCGGCCGGTAGTATTTAATGGCACGGAGCTCGACTGTGCGGTGTTCGCGCGAGAGACCCTGAAGCCGGGCGATGCCCACGATGGACCGGCGATCATCGAAGAGAGCGGGTCGACAAGTGTGGTGCCGCCGGGTTGGACCATGGCAATCGACGACCTCCTCAATATCAGGCTAACCAACACACCTCGCACCCGAACTCAGTAGCTGCCGAACCAGTCAGAAAGGACGTCTCATGAGTCTGTTCGTTTCCGAAGCCGATCTCACACCCGGCCAGGCCATGGTCGGTCTTCATTCCGGTCAGATGAAAACGCTATTCATCTACGGCAATGAAGCCAACATGATGATCGCGACGCGTCATGCCAACTATCATTCGAAGCCGCACCGCCACACCCCCGAGCAGCTCAATTACGTGCTCGAAGGCGAGTTGTGGATCTTCATTGAGGATGAAGGCTGGCACCTCAAGAAGGGCGACTTCCTGCGCATTCCGGGCAACGCGCTGCATTGGGCGTGGAATCGGGGCACCGGCGATTGCACCATGGCCCAGGTTCACGCCCCCGTGCTGTTTCCGGATGCCCGCAAGGGCGCGCTCGGTCTTTTTGCCGAAGGCGAAACGCCGAAGGTGAACAAGTCGCCGCCGCAGGAAACCCTGGACATCGATGTCACGGACATCGAGCGCAAGGTTTTCGAGCGAAAAGGCATCAAATACTAGTGGAGGGTCACATGTCGCATATCGATCGCCGTCAATTGCTCAAGGCTGGCAGTGCCGCAGGTCTCGCTGCGGCCGTTGGGCCGGACTTCGCATTCGCGCAGGAGAAAACGCTCGACGTCATCATGCCGCCTTCGGCGATTCGGCCGGAGACGCTTGCGGCGTTCGAGAAGGCCTCTGGCATCAAGGTCCGCCCCGCGCCTTACGTTTCTCCGGTCGACACGATGGGTAAGCTGCTCCAATCGGGCGGTCGCTTCGACATGATGGTGACGCTGAGCGATCTGGTCCGGCCAAATCTGAAAGAGGCCGTCAGCCGCAAGCTGCTTTCGCCGATCGACCTGGCTCTGGTTTCGAACGCTCAGAAACTGGCCCCGCTGTTCAAGCCTGACGCGATGGAGGTTGACGGCAAGACTTACTCGATCCCGGTCTATTGGGGTTACAATCCCGTTCTCTACAACACGAAATTCATAAAGGAGGGAGACCCCCTCACCGACTCCTACTCGCTCCTGCTCGACGACCGCTACAAAGGCCGCGTCGCCATCCGCGACGATGCACATGAGTCAATGCACATGGTCGCGCTGTGCATGGGACACAAGCGGCCCTCGCAGATGGACCCGGCCGAAATCAAGGAGCTGACGAAATTCCTGATCTCGAAGAAAGGCAATTTCCGCGGCCTGTGGTCGAAGTTCGCCGAGGCCGTGCAGATGATGGCGAGCGGCGAAGTGCACGCAATGTTCGGCTGGCTGCTGATGCGCAAGACGCTGCGCCAGCAGGGTATCCAGGTTGCGAGCAACCATCCCAAGGAAGGCCTGCTGTGGTGGGTGCATGCGGCGTTCCTGCCGGCAGGATCCGCCAAAATCGCCGAAGCCGACACCTGGATCAATTATTTGATCAGTCCGGAGTTCGGAAAATCGCTGACGGAAACGTCCGGTGTCCCGTCGACCTCGCAGGCCGCGAAAGACAGCTTCACGCCGCAGCAGCAAGCCGAATTCGGCTACGACGTGCTCGACAGTGGCAAGCCGATGGTGCGCCTCGAGGAGCCGAAGCATCTCGACCTCTGGCTGCAGGCCTGGTCGGAATTCAAGGCCGCCTAGCCGTCGACGTGGCTCGCTAACCACCCCGCGCGAACTCGTGCACGGGGTGTCTTTTTCGGGAATCCGATGAAGGTCTGCGTTTTCGGCGCCGGGGCGATCGGTGGCTACCTGGCCGCCTTGCTCGCGCGTGCGGGCAACCATGACGTCAGCGCGGTGGCACGCGGCCGCCAGTTGGCCGCCATGAAGGACAAAGGTCTCACCGTCCGCGTCGGCAATGAACAATGGCAAACACCGATCCGCTGCACCGACAATGCCGCCCAGCTTGGCGCGCAAGATGCCGTCATCGTGACGTTGAAGGCGCCCACGATCGCGCCCGCGGCTGCTTCGCTCAAAAGCCTGCTCGGCCGGGACACTGCCATCGCGTTCGTCATGAATGGCATTCCGTGGTGGTATTACTACAAGCACGGCGGTCCGCGCGACGGCGAGCGCATTGACCGCCTCGATCCGGGCGGGACGATCTGGGATGCACTCGGTCCGCAGCGCGTGCTCGGCGGTGTCGCCTATTGCTCGGCAACACTTACGTCGCCCGGCGTGATCGGCATTGACTATGCCGATAGCCACTTCGAGTTCGGCGAACCGGATGGATCGGACTCGGCCAGGCTCAACTCGATCGTCGCGGCGATGAACGCGGCTGGCGCGACCTCGACGGCGAGCCGCAACATTCGCGAGCGTATTTGGGCCAAGCTGGTGCTGAACATGGCAACCGGCCCGAGTGCGGTGTTGTCGAAATCGCCGCTGCGCGACGTGATCGCGCAAGAGGGAATGCGCGATGAAGTCGAAGCAATGCTGAACGAAGCGCTCGCGATCGCGCGCGCCGCTGGAATGACGTTTGACCTGGACACCAAAGCTGCGGTCGCGAGGATCGCAAAAAGCGCTCACAAGCCGAGCATCCTCCAGGACCTCGAAGCTGGCCGCCCGATGGAGATTGACGCGCTCTACGGCATTCCGCTTGAGATCGGACGCGCCAGCGGCGTCGAGACGCCAAAACTCGCGCTGCTCACTGCACTCGTGAAGGCGCGGGCGAGGTAGCTAACAGGTCTTTCGACGCGCTGCGGATTAAATCAATCCTTCGCTGGCTCTTCTTTTTGACCAAACTCGGATGCAGTCCGCTTAGGGATGCTGGCGGAGGGAGTGAGACTGCAAAACAACTTCTCTCCTCGCAGTACAGAGCAGCTCATCGTCACCCAGCGTAGCCAAGCGTAGGTGGAGGGAGTGAGGCTGCAAAAAAACTCTCTAATCGCAGTGCAGAGTAGTCACGCGTAATTCCTCGCACCGAAGATATGGCGGCCATGCCAACCTTGTCCACTAAGTGTCAGAAGCGGACGCGCGGGCGCGTCGGGCAAATTGTCGTACCATCGATTTTTTGACCCACAGAATGTGCTGCCGCATTCGTTCCTCCGCTTCGGCAGCTTCGCGGGTTATCACGGCGGTATAGATGTCATGGTGAGCGCGGTGTCGCTCCAGAATGTCGGCAAAGTCAAAAGCCATGACATTGTGCGCAGCGACTTGCGGTACTTGCTGGCAAATTCGTACAACGTCGTCGAGCAAAGTAGCGCCCGCTGCAGCGAGCAGACTGGAATGAAAGATCTTGTTGACGCGGGCGTAGCCGGCTCGCTGCGCCTTTGAACCGCTCCTGCCCCTAAGTATCGCATCGCCGTCGCTCAAGGAGCGCTCGATTTTCGCTTTCAATTCTTCTGACAGTCCCCGCTCAGTCGCAAGCCTGACAGCAAGCCCCTCGGCGAGGGCGCGCATTTCGAAGGCGCTTACAATGTCTGAGATGGAAAAAGCGCGAACCGTGAAGCCCTTGTTCGGCTGGTGATAGAGCAAGCCTTCGCCCGTCAGCATTTGCAGGGCCGCACGAAGCGGCGTGCGCGACACTCCCAGCTGATTGCTAAGTGCCACCTCGTTAATCCGGCTGCCATCCTTGAATTTGCCGTCGAGCAAGGCTTGACGCAGATGCTCCACGACCGCCGCGGCTCGGGTCGGACTTTGCAAAATCAAAGGCGATTTTAGCTGAGGCCGAGTCTTTTGGAGCATGGGGACACAACCGGAGGTGTGATTGAAAAGTAGCATATCCTAGACTGTTAAATGTGCACAATGAGCGTTGACTCCGGCCAAAATGTATACACTCATATTGCCTGCCCATCCGTCTTGTACGTTTGGAGTTTGCCGTGGGGGCGCCTGAAATCCTCGTTGCCAGCAGCGATAAAGCCCCCGCTTTTGCGGGTAGCCTGCGTGGCCGCTTCATCCGCACAATGCCGATTTCGATCGGCGGGGTGCCGAAGCACGAGCTCATCGAGCAGGTAAGCCGCGTACGATCCATCAGCCCTTATGCCAAGCGGATCATGAAGCACGAGGCCTTCGCGACGTTGGCGAGGCGCGAGACCGCGCTTCAGATCGTCCTCACTCCGGAAGATCTTGGCTTTGGGGACCGTCCGACAATTGCCGAGATGCTTGACAATGAGCGACTGGCTGCGTGGAGCGTCGACAATTTGGATGGCTGGCAAGTAACGCTCAATCCCGCCGAAGCCGGGCCGCATCTCGCAATCCAATATACGGGACAGCCGCAAAACGAATTTCTCTGGATGGGAATGGAGCGCATTCCTGGTTCCGGCGGTCGCCCGTACGTGTTTTATCTCGAACGCAATGACGAGGATGGGTATTCGCTCGATGCGCATTGGACATATCCCTATGCGCTCTGGCGCCTCGACTATTTAGTGGCATTTCGTCTGCGCAAGGTGTCCTAGCGGTAGGTTCGGTTAGCGGGTGTCTGATGGCTGCCATCGACCGGTTCGTTGTCAAAGAGCAGCCGTTCTCGCGCGGCCGTCCGATCCGTACGATGCCAATCACGATTGGCGGCGTGTCGAAGTCGGACCTGCTCGAGCAGGTCAAAGCGGTGCGCTATGTCAGCCCTTACGCCGAGCGGATAATGAAGCACGAGGCGTTCACAACGCTGGAAAGTCCGGAAGCTGCGCTGCAAATTATCCTGACGCCGCAGGATTTTGGCTTCACCAAAATGGCCGAGGTCGCCGACCTGCTTAATCCAAAACGCTTGGCTGAATGGAGCAAGGCAAACCTCGACGGCTGGGAGATCACGATCAATCCCGCCGAAGCCGGCCCGCATCTTGCGATTCAGTATGCCGCGCAGCCACAGAACGAGTTCATCTGGATGGCGATGGACCGCATCACCGGCTACGCTGGCCGGCCATTTCTATTCTATATCGAGCGCGACGACGACGAAGTATTCTCGCTCGACTCGCATTGGATGTACCCGGCGGCACCGTGGCCGCTGCACTATACGGTCGCGTTTCGACTGCGCCAGACGGCGGGTGGCCGATGACATCACCGTATCCCCGCGACATGGTCGGCTATGGGCCCAACCCGCCGGATCCACGATGGCCCAAAGGGGCACGGCTCGCGCTCAATTTCGTGCTGAATTTCGAAGAGGGCTCAGAGCCTTCGTTTTCCGACGGCGATGGATTTACCGAGGCATCGTTGACGGAAGCCGGACCGCAGGGACTGACGGCACGTGATCTCGCCGCGGAATCGATGTTTGAATATGGCAGTCGCGTCGGCTTCTGGCGCATCCACCGCCTGTTCCAGGCGCGCAAGCTGCCGCTGACCGTATTCGGCTGCGCTTTGGCGCTCGAGCGCAATCCACCCGCCGCTCAGGCGATTGCAAAAGCCGGCTACGACGTCTGCTGTCACGGCTGGCGCTGGGAAAAGCACTATGAGATGGAAATCGACAAAGAGCGTGATCGTATCCGCAAAGCGGTTGCATCCCTTGAGAGAACCGTCGGCTCGCGACCACTCGGCTGGTATTGCCGCTATAGCCCGAGCGTCAACACACGGCGTCTGATCGTGGAAGAAGGCGGCTTCCTCTACGACTCCGACTGCTACAACGACGAACTGCCGTATTGGACGACGGTTGGCGGCCGTCCGCACCTCGTCGTGCCCTATACTATGGGCGTCAACGATTCTAAGTACGCCCGCGCCGTATTCGCGACTAGCGACGATTTCTTCACCTATGCCAAAGACGGCTTCGAGTTGATGCTGCGCGAGGGCGCAACCCAGCCGAAGATGATGTCGGTTGGATTGCACATGCGCATCACCGGACATCCAAGCCGTGCCGCCGGTCTTGAGCGGTTTCTCGACTACATAATGGCGCAAAAGGACGTCTGGATTTGCCGGCGGGAGGATATTGCGCGGCATTGGCTCGCACATCACCCGCCGACCGGTATTTCGAATGAAAGGGGCGGCGGCCGTGAACCGACATGAAGTCGCGACTCGCTCGACTGGGCAGATCGTGGAAGATTTCTTGTAGGTGACTCGCGGTCGCGCACTGCGGCTGCTTCTTGAAAGCGTTCGAACGTCAATTGCTGGGGTAATCAATGCGTCACAGTGGCGCGTCAATTGAAGGGGGTTAAAATGACAGTAGCTGTACCCACATCGACAGCCGCGAGCTCGGAGCGGTCACGCGCGATCTTCGCGGCTTCCATCGGACAATTCTTCGAGCTCTACGATTTTTCAATCTACGGCTTCTTCGCCGTCGAAATCGGCCGCAGCTTCTTTCCGTCGTCCGACCCGCTAACATCCCTGCTCGGCGCGTTCGCAACTTATGGCGTCGGATTCCTGATGCGACCCGTTGGCGCGATCGTCGTCGGGGCCTATGGCGACCGCCAAGGCCGCAAAGCGGCACTGGTGTTGACCATCACGTTGATGGCGACGGCGACGGGGCTAGTCGCCTTCGTTCCGTCCTACAACCAGATTGGAATTTGGGCACCAATCGCGCTCGTTCTCTTGCGGCTGTGCCAGGGCTTTTCGACCGGTGGTGAGTGGGGCGGGGCTGCGGCGTTCCTCGTAGAATACGCGCCAACCGGCCGTCGCGGCATCGTCGGCAGCCTGCATCAGGTAGCGACCCAGATCGGCAACCTGACCGGCTTCCTGTTCGTCGCCTTGCTGTCCTATGCACTGGCGCCGCCGGATTTTCAGAGCTGGGGTTGGCGCATCGCGTTCCTCGTCGGCGCCTTGCTTGGGCCGGTCGGATACTATCTGCGGACCCGTATCGCCGAAACGCCCGTATTTAAAGAGGTCGAAAAGCGTAAGGCGGTTGCAAGCTCGCCGCTGATGGTCGCCTTGAGCACGCAATGGAAGACGATCGTCGCCGGCATCTGCATTTGCGCCATTGCCGCAGCAAGCACGCAGACGTTCCAGATCTACCTCACGCAGTTTGCCCGGCAGCAATTGAAACTTGATGCCACGGCTTCTCTGCTCATCACGTCGGCTTCGCTCGCCTTTGCCGCGGTCTATATCGCAATCATCGGCAAGCTGTCCGACAGCATCGGCCGCAAGATCCTGGTGCTCGCGTCGTCGGCCGGCTTCATCCTGTTCACCTATCCGCTATTCGCGATGCTGGCGGCGACACCGACGCTCACGACGTATTTGTTCGTACAGTTCGCCGGTGCCGCGCTCTATGGACTTGTGTTCGGTGTCCTACCGACTCTACTTGCCGAACTGTTCCCGACCAAGGTTCGCTACACCGGCATCTCGATCAGCTTCAGCATCGCGATCATGAGCTTTGGCGGCTTCACGCCGTTCATTAACACCTATCTGGTGCAGGCGACCGGAAACTCCGTCGCGCCCGCCTATTGGGTGATGGCCGTTGCCGCGCTCAGCGGCGTGGCGATGTTGATGACCAAGGACAACACGAACATCAAGTTCGATTGAGTTACCGAACCGATTGGTGCCGGCCGTGGCTTTTTGCCGTGGCCGGCATCAGCCCATGCGCAGAAAGCCCCACGGCGCGGCATGGAGGCGCTCCACGCCGGTCTCTGTGATGCGCACGAGTTCGCCGAGTTGAACCCCAGCCTTTTCGTCGCGCGTGATTACATTTGGCTGCACGACGATCGTCATATTCTTTTCTAATCGGATATCGGGAACAGGTCCTGCCGGGCGGCTTTTGGTGCCGAGGACCGGAGACCAATATCCGCCACCAAATCCATGCACTATGTCGTCGTAGATCGAAAAGCCCGCGTCCTCAATCAGACCGGTCGCGTCGACGATCTGCTGTGCGGAAACGCCCGTCTTCAGGACGCTAATGATCGAGTTGAACGCCGCCTCGGCGGTGTCGTAGAGCTTCTGGAACAGAGGCGTTGGATCGGCACCGACGCTGATGGTCCGTAATACTTGGCCGGGTGAATCCCAGAATGTCCCGGTAAATTCAACGAACATCATATCGCCGTTGCTCAATCGGCGTGAAGAATGGTGTTGCGGCGGCACGCAAATCGCCGGATTGGCCATTTTATTACGGCCGATAAAGTGGATGACGGTCGAGCCGCCAAGCGGGTGATAGGCGCTCTCAACGATTGCGCCGAGTTCGCGCTCGGTCATGCCCGGTTTGCCGTCGCGCAATAGCGCTTCGAGGCCGAGATCGCTGAAGGCAGCGCCGATCCTGATCCAGTCGATTTCCTCGTCCGATTTACGCATCCGTAGCCAGCCATAATCTTCGGCGAGGTCGACGAGTTCGAATGCACCAAGCTGGAGCGAATTCGCCCAGGTCAGGACGCCGATAATACCGACACGCTTGACGCTACGGCCGCTCAACTCTTCGGCGACCGCCGCGGCGCCACGCCGTTGTGCCCAACGTACGTCGGCATCGCGGGCGATCTCGCGCGCGTTCGGAACGTGATTGTAGTGCTCGACGAACAGAACATCTTTCTTGCCGGGCTGGAACAAAACAAATGCCTTGGTAGACGTCGGCCAGCCGGTCAGCCAGCATACGCCGGTTCCGGCGCGCTCTTCACCGCACAGCAAGACGGCGTCGCAGTCCCGAGACTCGGCAACATAGGCTAGCGCTTGTCGACGTCGCGTGAATTCCGCGTCGGAAAAACGTCCGAACGGCATCGCCAGGACAGCTTTGATTTTCGGGTCTTGTAGATTTGGATGGCTCATCGGTTACTCTCGAAACGCGAATTTTCGGCAGTCAAGTGAGTCGCACCAAAGACCGCTGGCCAAACTGTACACAATTTAGTTCGATCCTGGCTATAATGTATACAGCTATTAACTCCCGCCATATGCGGCAAATGCTGAAGTCCAAAACTGTCGTGGTGACTGAATGACGTCGCGCGCGCTGCCAGCGGTTACCGTCAACGTCTTCCCGGGCGGCTTCAACTGGGGAAGCTATGTCGGGCAGGACAAGCAATTGTTCGCGGCGGAAGGAATTTCTGTCGCGCTGCAAGGTACGCCAAATTCCGTCCGCCAGATGACCGATCTTGCCGATGGCAATTTCGACATCGCGATGACGGCAATCGACAACATCGTCGCCTATGTCGAGGGTCAAGGCGAGGCGCCGATCGGCGCACAGCCGGGCTTTTTTGCCTTCATGGGCAGCGATAGCGGCTTTCTAAATCTCGTCGCCGCGCCGGGAATTCGAACGATTGGGGACCTGGCCGGCCGCGTCGTATCGGTCGACGCCTTCACCACCGGCTACGCATTCGTGCTGTACGAGATTCTCCGGCGCAATGGTCTCGACAAAAACGCAGGCGACTACAAAGTCGTCAGCGCCGGCGGGATGGCGCAGCGATGGAAGGCCTTGTTCGAACGGCAGCAGGACGCCACCTTGCTATCTGCTCCTTACAACATCATGGCCCAGCAGGCGGGATTCGTAAATCTCGGCAACGCCATTGATATCCTCGGTACTTATCAGGGAAACGTCGCGGCAACGCGCCGGGAGTGGGCCGACCGCAATGCCGACAAGATCATTGCCTTCATTCGCGGTTATCGGCGGTCGGTTACGTGGTTGTACGAACCGTTAAATCGCGTCGAGGCGATTGAGATTCTTCGGCGCCATTTGCCGCATTTCACGGCCGACGCAGCGGACGCCGCCTATTGCGAATTGCTCGATGCACGGTCCGGGTTCTTCAAAACCTGCAATATCGATCTTGCTGGCGTGCAGTGCGTCCTCGATCTGCGTAACCAATACTCGCCGCGAGCCGGTGGGTTGTCCGATCCGGCAAAGTATTGCGATTTCAGCTACGCCCAGATCGCAACACCGGCCTAGTTTGACCGCACCGACTCAACGGCGCGGGCACAATTTGTAGCAGAGCGCTCACAGAGGCGGCCATGTTCGGAAGGGCCATGGGTATTTCTTCTCAATTTACTGTCGTAATCCGCGACGCGATTGCACGATGACGAACTGTCTCTCGGTAAAACGTGTAAGAACCGCTGCCGACAATAATCGCCGCACCTAGCCGCCGATCAAGCGCTCCGAATGGCTCGTCGAGCAGGAGAATTGGTGGCTCATAAATGAGCGCTCTTCCCAATGCGACGCGCTGTTGTTGACCTCCGCTGAGTTGGTCAGGACGCCGCCCACCTACCCGAAAGGCGCGCGTTGAAATAGCGAACGACCAACAGCGCGTCCTGCTCGGCTTCGCGGGCGAGCCGCATCCGTTCAACGCTTCGTGCCACGAAGGGCGACGGTATTGCTCAGGCATTGTTTCGATCAGCCGCCCAAAGCGTAGTGCTGCTATCCGCTCGGACGCCAAAATAAGAAACACGCTGAAGTTTTTCATTTGTCACCTCCCACGAAAACGGCCATCTCTCGTCAGCGCTGTACCAGTCCTTAAGACCACTGCGTCCTGAACTGTGCAGCTT
>Ga0265313_10000227_pt1 | contig 60770 bp, 63 predicted proteins | sample 4123metaG_FD_203122 | JGI IMG/M metagenome (GOLD analysis project Ga0265313, IMG submission 203122) | Rhizosphere microbial communities from Carex aquatilis grown in University of Washington, Seatle, WA, United States - 4-1-23 metaG | ecosystem: Host-associated > Plants > Roots > Rhizosphere >... | reverse complement strand
AAGCCGTTGCGCAAAAAGCCGGTGGCGGCGCGCGACGAGCCGAAGCCGATCGCCGCCCCGTCCCGCAAGCTCGCTCCGCCGCGCGTGACAGCGCCGCCCGCGCCGCAACGGCCGGCAAAGCCCGCAACGCCGCCGGTTCCACCGCTGGCCCCGCTCGGCCGCCGCATGAAGCAGCGTGTCGCCCGCGGCCGAGAGGCTATTGACGGCCGGCTCGACCTGCACGGCATGACGCAAAGCGAGGCGCACGGCGCCTTGCTGGGCTTTTTGCAGCGGGCCAGCGCCGAGGACTCGAAGCTGGTTTTGGTGATCACCGGAAAAAGCGGCGTATTGCGCCAACAGGTGCCGCATTGGCTGGGTCTGCCGGACCTTCGTGTCGCGGTGATTGGCTTTGAGCCGGCCGGCATCAGGCACGGCGGCGACGGCGCGCTTTACGTCCGGCTGCGGCGGGCGCGATAATCGACGCCCGATGGAGTTCAGTCATGGCGAAGAAAACAGCCAAGCGGTCCAAGACAGCCAAAAAACCAAAATCAGCCAAGGCCAAGCGCGCACGCAAATCCAAGCCCGTCAGCAAGGCAAAGCCCGCCGGCAAAGTTAAGCCGCGAAAAAATCAGGTCGCGGAACGTGACCTCGAGGAAGGCCTGGAAGAAACCTTCCCAGGCTCGGATCCGGTGGCGGCGACCGAGCCCGGCCCGAAAGAGTGACGGCCCGCGGCGCCTAGCTGACCTTGATCGGGATCGCGCCGATGAAATCCTGCTTGCTGAGATCGAGCCCGCAGTGCCGCAGGATCGCGTAAGCCGCCGTGGAATGGAAAAAGAAATTCGGCAGCACGAATTGCAGCAGATAGTCGCCGCCTGTCATCTGGCCTTTTTTCGGGCCGAGCGGAAAGGTGATTTCGCGGTCGGCTGAGGCGTCGAGCGCCTTGGCGTCGACGCCCTTGAGAAACGCCAAAGTCTTGGCGATGCGCTCCTTGAGCTGCGCGATCGTCGTCTCATTGTCCTCGAACTTGGGCGGATCGATGCCGGCGAGTCTTGCCGAGCCGTTCTTGGCCTGATCGCAGGCGACCTGGATCTGGCGGCTTAAGGCGAACATGTCGGGCGCCAGCCGGGAATTCACCAGCACGGCGGCATCGATCTTCTTGGCGGCGGCGAAGGCCTCGGCCTTGTCGAGCACTTTGGCAAGAGCGCCGAGCGTGGTTTCGAACACCGGCAGCGACGCTTTCGACATGGAGAACGGCATGGTGGAATCCCTGGACGTTGTTGTTGGATATGAACTGATTGCGGCGGCGGGACCATGCTCCCGCGCCAGGCGGCTTGCAAGATGCTTGTCGCGCGCTGGCTACAGGATGAAGCGGCTCAGGTCGGCGTTCCTGGCGAGATCGCCGACGTGCTTCTGCACGTAATCGGCGTCGATCTTGACCGACTGGCCGCCGAGATCGGAGGCGCGAAACGAGACGTCGTCGAGCACGCGCTCCATCACGGTTTGCAGGCGGCGCGCGCCGATATTCTCGATCGACGAATTGACCGCCACCGCAATGTCGGCGATGGCGTCGATGGCGTCCTCGGTGAATTCGAGGTCGAGACCTTCGGTCTTCATCAGCGCGATGTATTGCTTGATCAGCGAGGCTTCCGGCTCGGTCAGGATGCGGCGGAAATCGTCGCGGGTCAGCGGCCTCAATTCGACGCGGATCGGCAGCCGGCCCTGCAATTCCGGCAGCAGGTCCGACGGCTTCGAAATGTGGAAGGCGCCCGACGCGATGAACAGGATGTGGTCGGTCTTCACCGGGCCGTGCTTGGTGTTGACGGTGGTGCCCTCGATCAGCGGCAAAAGATCGCGCTGCACGCCCTCGCGCGACACGTCGCCGCCATAGCGGCCCTCGCGGGCGCAGATCTTGTCGATCTCGTCGAGGAACACGATGCCGTTCTGCTCGACGATTCGGATCGATTCCTGCACCACCTGGTCATTGTCGAGCAGTTTGTCGGATTCCTCGTTGACCAGCAGCGGATGCGAATCCTTGACGTTGACGCGCCGCGGCTTGGCGCGGCCGCCCATTTTGCCGAAAATGTCGCCGATATTGATGGCGCCCATCTGCGCGCCCGGCATGCCGGGGATCTCGAACATCGGCATGCCGCCGCCGGAGGATTGCACCTCGATCTCGATTTCCTTGTCGTCGAGCTCGCCCGAGCGCAGCTTCTTGCGGAAGCTCTCGCGCGTCGCCGGCGAGGCGCCGGGCCCGACCAGCGCGTCGAGCACGCGCTCCTCGGCCGACTGCTCGGCGCGGGCCTGCACGCCCTTGCGCTTCTGCTCGCGGGTCAGCGCGATCGAGATTTCGACGAGGTCGCGCACGATCTGCTCGACGTCGCGGCCGACATAGCCGACCTCGGTGAATTTGGTGGCCTCGACCTTGAGGAACGGCGCGCCGGCGAGCCGCGCCAGACGGCGGGAGATCTCGGTCTTGCCGACGCCGGTCGGGCCGATCATCAGGATGTTCTTCGGCAATACTTCCTCGCGCAACTTGTCGTCGAGCTGCAGCCGGCGCCAGCGATTGCGCAGCGCAATGGCGACCGCGCGCTTGGCGTCGGCCTGGCCGACGATGAAGCGGTCGAGCTCGGAAACGATTTCGCGGGGGGAGAAGGAGAAGTCGGTCATGGCTTCACAGGTAAGCGCGGTTGCCGGAGAAAAAAGGGGGGAGGGTCACAGGATCGGCGGTCCCGATTGCCACTGCCGGACGGCGTCGAACGGATGCACCAGCATCAGGATATTCAGGGTCAAATTGTCGCGGATATGCAAGGCCAGCATGGTTTCGATGCCGACGAATAGCACGACCGTCACAATCACCGGCAGCCGCCAGGCCAGCAGAAAGCCGGCGAGCATGGCAAGCGAGTCACCGAGCGAATTCAGGATGCTGTCGCCGAAATAGTCGAGCGAGACCATCGCGGCGCGATAGCGCTCGATGATGAATGGCGTGTTCTCCAGGATTTCCCAGCCGGCTTCGATGGTCAGCGCAGCCAGCAGGCGCCAGCCGAGCGGCGCGCGGCGGAACACCAGCCATGTCGCGAAGAAAAGCAAAAAGCCGTGCAGAATGTGCGAGAACGTGTACCAGTCGGCGAATTGCTGCGAATTCTCAGAGCCCTGCACCACGCCGTGCCAGAACTTGATCGTGCCGCAGCTGCAGACCGGAACGCGGCCCATGGCGTAGAGCGCGAGCGCCTGCACCAGTAACAGGCCAATCGCGACCAGCGCGACGCTCGCGGCAGCAGGCCGACGAAGCGTCATCAATTGCCCACCGGCATCATCCGACCCCGCCTGCGCGGGCATGACGGAAGAATGGTCACGCCTTCAGCGTCTCGATCGTGACGTTGCGGTTGGTGTAGACGCAGATGTCGGCGGCGATGTCGAGCGATTTGCGTACGATCGCCTCGGCGTCGAGCGGCCCGTCCAGCAGCGCGCGGGCCGAGGCCAGCGCGTAATTGCCGCCGGAGCCGATGCCGGCGACGCCGGATTCCGGATCGAGCACGTCGCCGGTGCCGGTGAGGATCAGCGACACGTCCTTGTCGGCGACGATCATCATCGCTTCGAGACGGCGCAGATACTTGTCGGTGCGCCAGTCCTTGGCGAGCTCAACCGCGGCGCGCGTGAGTTGCCCGGGATATTGCTCGAGCTTGGCTTCGAGCCGCTCGAACAACGTGAAGGCGTCGGCGGTGGCGCCGGCAAAACCGCCGATCACGTCGCCTTTGCCGAGCTTGCGCACCTTCTTGGCGTTGGACTTGATGATGGTCTGGCCGACCGAGACCTGGCCGTCGCCGCCGATGACGACGGTGCCGCCCTTGCGGACGGTGAGGATGGTGGTGCCGTGCCAAAGGGCAGAGGAATGTTCGGGATTGTCCATGGGGCGAGATGTAGGTCGCCGGCCGGCGCCGTTCAATCGGCTCTTGACGGTCGGCAGCCACCCTGCGAGCCTCAAGTCATCATATGACATGATGGCTCCAAACAGCCACGTAACGGGGAGGAAATGCCATGAAATTCAAGATCAGCCGCCGCTCGCTGCTGCAGGCGGCCAGCGCGCTGCCGCTCGGCGCCGTGTTGGCGCCCGCGATTATCGGGACCGCCAAGGCCGCGCCGCTGAAGATGCGGCTGTCCTCGTCGCAGCAGGACGACCCGAAATACGCCAATGGCCGCGTCTATTACGACAATCTGGTCAAGCACCTGAGAGGCGACGGCCTGTCCGAGCAGGTCGAGGTCGCGTTCTTTCCGTCGAACCAGCTCGGCCAGGAAATCGACGTCATCAATTCGCTCAAGCTCGGCGTCATCGACCTGATGGTGTCGGGCTCCTCGATCTCGGCCAATTTGGTGCCGTTGGTCGGTGCGTTCGACATCGGTTACATGTTCGACAGCTTCCCGCAACAGACCAAGGCATTCGACGAGGGCGCCGCCAAGCCGATCGAGGACGCGCTGCTCAAGGGCGCCAATATCCGCATCGTCGCCTGGGCCTATAACTTCGGCGCGCGCAGCGTGCTGTGCCGCAAGCAGGTCAAGGAGCCGGCCGATCTCGCCGGCATCAAGATCCGCACGCTGCCCAATCCGATCATCACCGAATGCCTGCGGCTGATGGGCGCGGCGGCGACGCCTTTGGCGTTCGGCGAGGTCTATACCGCGCTGCAGGCCGGCGTGCTCGACGGCGTCGAGCACGATCCGCCGACCATCGTCGCCAGCAAATTTTACGAGACCTCGAAATTCTACTCGCTGACGCAGCACAACTTCTCGCCGCTCTCGATCTACTTCAGCGACGCGACCTACAAGAAGATGGACGCCAAGGTGCGCGACGGCTTCGTTGCCGCCACGCAGAAGGCGGCGGCCGACACCCGCGCCCACGGCCTCGCGGTCGAGAAGGAGGCCCTCGTACTGCTGAAGGACAAGGGCGTCACCATCGCCGAATGCGACAAGGACGCGTTCAGGAAACGCTGCGCGCCGCAGATCGACACCTTCCTCAAGGCCCATCCGGACGCCAAGGCCGTGATCGACAAGATCAAGTCGACCACCGTCTGAGACCTCGCCCGTGACAACTGCCGCACTTGCGCCGGACGCTCATCTGCGTCCGGCGGTTCGCCTGCTGCTTGGCTTCACCGACGCGGTGGCGGCGGTGCTGCTGGCGGCGGACCTTGCCGTCGTCATCGGCTCGGTGACGTTGCGCTCGCTGTTCAACGCGCCGGTGGAATGGTCGGACGACGTCGCCCGTGGGCTGATGGTCGGCTCGAGCTTTTTCGGCGCCGCCAGCGCCCTGGCGCGCGGCGAAAATGCCGGGGTGGCGTTCTTCGTCGATCAAGTGCCGGCGCAGCCGCGCCGCATCATCGATGCAGTGTCGGCGTGCCTGATCGTGATCATTTGCGGCTACGTCGCCTATAACGCGCTGGTGCTCGGCTATCTCACCACCGGGCAGACCACCGGCTCCGGACTGCGGCTCGAATGGACGTTTTATCCGATGGGCTTCGGCGCGATCTGCATGACCGTGTTCGCGGCCGATCATTTCGTCCGCCGCGGCTGGCACGACGCCGTCCTGTCGGTCGTCATCGTTGCGGTCTTCACCGGCCTTTGGATGGCGTGGAACGCCGTGGCGCCGGATACGGTGCCGCCGCCCGGGCCATTGATGCTGATCGGCTTCGCGATCTCGTTGTGCGGCGGCATGGCGATCGGCTTTGCGCTGGCGCTTGCCGCGCTGATCTACATCTGGGCGGAAGGCGCGCTGCCCGGCGTGATCTTCGCGCAGCAAATGGCGCGCGGCATCGACAATTTCGTGCTGCTGGCGATCCCGTTCTTCATCCTGGTCGGCTACCTGATGGAGGCTAACGGGATGTCCGTTCGCCTGATCGCGCTGCTGGAGCGGCTGGTCGGGCACATGCGCGGCGGCCTGAATGTCGTGATGGTGCTGTCGATGGTGATCTTCTCCGGCATTTCCGGCTCGAAGATGGCCGACGTCGCCGCGGTCGGCTCGGTGCTGGTGCCGGCGGCGCGCCGCTCGAAACAGAACCCCGGCAACGCGGTGGCGCTGCTCGCGGCCTCCGCGGTGATGGCGGAGGCGATCCCGCCCTGCCTCAATCTGATCATCCTCGGCTTCGTCGCCAACATCTCGATCGGCGGTCTGTTCATGGCGGGCCTGGTGCCGGCCGGGCTGATGGCGCTGTCGCTGATCGCGGTCGCGATCCTGTTCGGTACCCGCACCGAGATCCACGACGCCACCACGGCGAAAATGCCGCTGCGGCAATTATGGACCGGCGCCGCCGCGACCGTCGGGCTGATCGTCTTGATCTTCGGCGGCTTCAAGTCGGGCTTCGCCACCGCCACCGAGATTTCCGCCTTTGCCGCGCTTTACGCGCTGGTGGTCGGCAGTATCGTGTTCCGCGAGCTTGGCTGGCAGGCGGCGTGGAAGAGCTTCACGCATTCGGCGGTGCGCTCCGGCCTGATCATGTTCATCGTCGCCGGCGCGCAATCGCTCGCCTTCGTGCTGACGCTGCAGCAGATCCCGCACGCCATGGGCGAGGCGCTGGTGCATCTGTCGCAGACCAGCGGCACCTGGCTGTTCATGCTGCTGTCGATCGCGATCCTGATCGTGATGGGCTCGGTGCTCGAGGGCGCGGCGGCGCTGATCATTTTCGGCCCGATGCTGGTGCCGGTCGCTGCTGAGCTCGGCATCGCGCCGCTGCATTTCGGGGTCGTGCTGGTGGTGGCGATGGGCATCGGCCTGTTCGCGCCGCCGCTCGGCCTCGGGCTTTATGGCGCGTGCCTGGTCGGCAACGTGCCGATCGAGAGCACCATCAAGCCGATCCTCGGCTATCTCGGCCTGCTCACCGTGGTGCTGCTCATCATTGCCTTCGTGCCGGGCATGACGCTCTGGCTGCCGCATGCGCTCGGCTACTAGAACGCCCGAGCCTGCGCGCCCTCGACGTAGCGCTTGAGATATTGCCCGACGAAGTCGTGGCCGACGAAGCGCTGATAGGCGTTGGCGATGCGCTGCGTCACCGGACCCCACACCTGCGCCGGCGGACCGATCGCAACGCCATTCATTTTGGTGACCGGGCAGATGCACAGCGAGGTCGAGGTCAGGAACGCCTCGTCGGCATTGTAGGCATCGTAAAGGTCGAGATCGGCCTCACTCACCGTGAGGCCTTCCTGCTGCGCGAGTTCGATGACGGTCTGCCGGCTGACGCCCGGCAGCACGAACTTCTCGCGCGGCGTCAACAGCTCGCCGCTACGCACGATGAAGATATTCGAGCCGAGGCCTTCGGCGAGGTTGCCGTTGACGTCGAGTAGCACCGCCCAGGCTTCGGGATCGATGCTCTGCACTTCCTGATCGGCGACGATCAGGTTGAGATAATTGTGGGTCTTGGCGCGCGGCGTCAGCGAATCCGGCGGCACCCGGCGCTGCGACGGCACCACGACCCTGATGCCGTCCTTGAACAGCTTGGCGCGCTGCGCCAGCGGCAGCGGCGCACATTCGAGCACAATATTCGGGCCGTGATAGTCGATGTTGTCGCCGGGCACCTCCTTGACGCCGCGGCTGATGCGCTGGCCGACCCAGTAATCGTCGTCGGGGCCGAGCAGATGGCGGTTGCGCTCGAACAGCTCCTCGGTCAGCGCGATCATCTTGTGCGGGCCGAAACCCGGCTCGATCCGCAGGTATTTCAGCGAGCGGTACAGCCGGTCGACATGCTCCGTCACCTTGAACAGCCTGTGGCCGAAGCTGCGGGTCATGTCGAAGCAGCCGTCGCCATAGATCCAGCTGCGGTCGCGAAATGGGATGCGGACCTCGCGCTCCGGCATGAATTCGCCGTTGAACCAGGCCATTCTTTCGTTCGCGAGCGCTGCCATGCCGACCCCTTGGAAACCCCGTGTTCATCGACTTTAGACGACGGATGGAGGCCATTGCCAGTGCCGCATTGGCGAAACCGCGGCGCCCCTGATAGAAAGCGCGCGACTTCAAAGAGGCCAGCCGCGATGCGCACCGCCACGATCAAGCGCAAGACCAAGGAAACCGAGATCGAGGTCGCGGTCGACCTCGACGGCAAGGGCATGTCGTCGGTCGCGACCGGCATCGGCTTCCTCGACCATATGCTCGATCTTCTGGCGCGGCATTCGCGGATCGACATCACGGTTAAGGCCAAGGGTGACCTGCACATCGACCATCATCACACCACCGAGGATGTCGGTATCGCGCTCGGCCAGGCGGTGAAGCAAGCGCTCGGCGACATGAAGGGCATCACGCGCTATGCCGACGTCCATGTGCCGATGGACGAGGCGCTGACCCGCGTCGCCATCGACATATCGGGCCGGCCTTTCCTGGTCTTCAAGGCCGAGTTCGTGCGCGACAAGGTCGGCACCTTCGACACCGAGCTGGTGCAGGAGTGGTTCCAGGCTTTCGCGATGAATTCCGGCATTACGCTGCACGCGCAGACCTTGTATGGCTCGAACGACCACCATATCGCCGAGTCCTGCTTCAAGGGCCTGGCGCGGGCCTTGCGTGCCGCGATTGCGATCGACCCGCGCGCCAAGGACGAAGTGCCGAGCACCAAGGGCACGCTGGGCGGGTAGGTACAATCTATCAGTTGTCATCGCCGGGCTTGACCCGGCGATCCCGATCAGGAACGCAGTGCCTACATAAGCGGGATGGCCGGGACGAGCCCGGCCATGACAGATTAGAGTTCAGAGTTACGCTGATGCCCACATTCACCGTCCACGCGCCGCCGCTGCGCAACGGGGCCAGTCCCGATCCGCAGCGCTTTGTCTTCGTGCGCGACGGCTTTCATTTCTGGGCATTTTTGACCGGGCCGTTCTGGTTCCTGGCGCATCGGCTGTGGCTGGCCTTGTTCGGCTATCTCGCGGTCGTCGTGCTGATGTCGGTTGGGCTTTATTTTTTCGTCGGCTCGGAGCCGGCGCGCTTTGTGATCGGCGCGCTGCTCGCCGTCCTGATCGGCCTCGAGGCCGCCAGCCTGCGGCGCTGGACCTATGCGCGCCGCAAGTGGACCAATGTCGGCATCGTGGTCGGCGCCGATCGGGAAGAGGCGGAGCGGCGCTTCTTCGCACAATGGGCCGAGCGCGCGCCGGTGCAGTCCTCGCCGGTGGTGCCGCCGCCAACGCCGGTTGCGTCACCCGCGAGCAACCTCGCGCGCGATCCGATTCGACAGACGGGCGGCAGCGATACGCACGACATCATCGGCCTGTTCCCCGAGCCTGGAGCGCGACCGTGACCGTCGCCATCGTCGATTATGGCTCCGGCAATCTGCACTCCGCCGCCAAGGCTTTCGAGCGTGCTGCGCGTGAGAGCGGGCACGACCAGCCGATCGTCGTCACCGACGATCCCGACCAGGTCGCCGCCGCCTCGCGCATCGTGCTGCCGGGCGTCGGCGCTTTTGCCGATTGTCGCCGCGGGCTCGATGCCGTTCCGGGCATGGTCGATGCGTTGCAGGACAGCGTGCTCGACAAGGGCAAGCCGTTTTTCGGCATCTGCGTCGGCATGCAGTTGATGGCGGAGCGCGGCCGCGAATATACTGTCACGCAGGGACTTGGCTGGATCGCCGGCGAGGTCGACAAGATCACGCCGTCCGACGGCAATCTCAAGATTCCGCATATGGGCTGGAACACGCTCGATCTGCGTAAGCCGCATCCGTTGCTCGACGACATCCCGCTCGGGCCCGACGGGCTGCACGCTTATTTCGTGCACTCCTACGAATTGCGGCCGTCGCGGCCGGACGATCTGGTGGCGCAGACCGATTACGGCGGCCCGCTTACCGCCATTGTCGGCCGCGACAACATGGTCGGCACGCAATTCCACCCGGAGAAGAGCCAGAAGCTCGGCCTGGCGCTGATCGCCAATTTCTTGCGGTGGGCGCCGTGATTCTGTTCCCCGCCATCGATCTCAAGGAAGGCCTCGCGGTGCGGCTCGAGCAGGGCGACATGGCGCGGGCCACCATTTTCCACCGCGATCCGGCGACGCAGGCGCAGGCTTTCGCGCAACAGGGCTTCGAATATCTGCACGTCGTCGATCTTGACGGCGCCTTCGCCGGCAAGCCGGTCAACGCCGCGGCGGTCGACCGCATCCTCGAAGTCGTCGGCATCCCGGTGCAGCTCGGCGGCGGCGTGCGCGACATGGCGACGGTCGAAGCCTGGCTCGGCAAGGGCGTCGATCGCGTCATCATCGGTACCGCGGCGGTGCGCGACCCGGAGCTGGTCAAAACCGCGGCCAGGCGGTTCCCCGGCCGCGTCGCGGTCGGGCTCGATGCGCGCGACGGCAAGGTCGCGGTCGCGGGCTGGGCGGAAAGCTCCGAACTGTCCGCGCTCGATATCGCGCGCCGTTTCGAGGACGCCGGAGTCGCCGCCATCATCTATACCGACATTGCGCGCGACGGCCTGCTCAAGGGGCTCAATCTCGACGCCACCATTGCTCTTGCCAATGCGATCTCGACGCCGGTGATCGCCTCGGGCGGGCTGGCTTCGATGGCCGACATCAAGGCGCTGCTCGAGCCGCGCGCCAGCAAGCTCGAAGGCGCCATTGCCGGCCGCGCGCTCTATGACGGGCGGCTCAACGCGGCGGAAGCGCTCAATTTGATTCGTGATAAGCGATAATTGCCGTTTCCGTGATATCGGGTTGTCCAGAATCCTGCCGCGACAGTCTTGACGCCCTAGCCTGCAAGGCGCGACGCTTGTGCGTCAACTTATGGGGCGCATCATGAAAATCTCCAGCTTCCGTTTTGCCGCCGCGATTGGCGGTGCCGCGATCCTTTCTACCGCTGCCGCACAGGCCGCGGGTATTACCGTTACCGACGCGACAATTGCGCAAGGCGAGCTGACGGTGACCGGCAAGTCGCCGAATGCCAATCAATCGGTCCAGCTCGACGGGCAGTTCACCGACATGTCGAATGCGAACAAGGTCTTCGCCTTCCACCTTACCAACTATCACCCGGCCGACTGCGTCGTCACCTTGACGGCAGGTGCGGCGACGGCCACGGCGGTGGTCGCCAATTGCGGCGAGCGCGGGCTGTCGGCGCGCGGCGCCTGGAACAACACCGATAATTATCTGGTCGACGATGTGGTGACGTCCGGCGGCTCGAGCTGGCGCGCGATTGCCGATAACGTCAACAAGAAGCCCAGCAATCACCCGGCACAATGGGAAGTGTTGGCGGCAAAGGGCGACACCGGCCCCGCAGGCGCCGCCGGTCCGGCCGGCCCGCAGGGTGATCAAGGCCCCCAAGGTCCGCAAGGCGACACTGGGCCGATCGGTCCTCAGGGGCCGCAAGGCCCGCAAGGGCCCAAGGCCGTGACCGGCGCCAATGTGACCGGCCACATCTCCTTCACCATTCCCGCAAACTCATGCGGCAATCTCGGTCTTGGTGTGAATGGCGCGACAGTGGGAGACGCCGGGATCATGTCGACCAGCGGGACACTCCCGACTGGCTTGCTGATGACCTTTGTTGGCGTTGACAGCACCAACCATGGGGTTGGAAGGGCATGCAATCACACCGCTTCTTCAATTTCGGTCAGCGATCTTCCGGTTCGCATTGTGACATTTCACTGACGGCCCTGATCGCCGGCGGCGTGCCATTGCGGCGCGCTGCCGGCGAGCGGCACGGTGGCAAGATTGTTGGATGTTCCGTATAGAGACGGTTCATCGGTCACCCGGTCGCATGTTCAAGGTCCGTGTCATTCCCTGCCTCGACGTCAAGGACGGCCGCGTCGTCAAGGGCGTCAATTTCGTCAACCTGCGTGACGCCGGCGATCCGGTCGAGGCGGCGATCGCCTATGATGCCGCCGGCGCCGACGAGCTTTGCTTTCTCGACATCACCGCGAGCCACGAGAAGCGCGGCATCATCCTCGACGTGGTGCGTCGCACCGCGGAGGCCTGCTTCATGCCGCTGACGGTCGGCGGCGGCGTCCGCACCATCGACGACATCCGCGCGCTGCTGGCGTCGGGCGCCGACAAGGTCTCGATCAACACCGCGGCGGTGAACCGCCGCGGCTTCGTCAAGGAAGCCGCGGAGAAATTCGGCGACCAGTGCATCGTGGTCGCGATCGACGCCAAGAAAGTGTCGAAGGACGGCGACAGCGACCGCTGGGAGATTTTCACCGTCGGCGGTCGGCAGCCCACCGGCATCGACGCGGTCGAGTACGCCAAGGACGTCGTCGCACTGGGCGCCGGCGAAATCCTGCTGACCTCGATGGACCGCGACGGCACCAGGAAAGGCTACGACATCGCCTTGACCCGCGCGGTGGCCGACGCGGTGACCGTGCCGGTGATCGCTTCGGGCGGTGTCGGCACGCTCGGCCATATGGCTGACGGCATCCGTGACGGCCATGCCACGGCGGTGCTCGCGGCCTCGATCTTCCATTTCGGCGAGCATTCGGTGCGCGAGGCCAAGACGTTCATGGCGAAGGCCGGACTGCCGATGCGGATGGATGCTTGATTGTCATTGTGGGACGCGAGCAAAGCGTGAGCCCGGAATGACAAAATATGCTATCCAGCCGGCCATGAAGACATTCACCCTCAACGATCTGGAAAAGCGGGTCGCGGCGCGCGCCAAAACCAGCGCCAAGGAGTCCTATACCCGCGCGCTGCTCGACCAGGGCGTCGATGCCTGCGCCAAGAAGCTCGGCGAGGAGGCGATCGAGACGACGATCGCCGCGGTCAGCGAAAGCCGCAAGCGCTTGATCTCGGAAACGGCGGATATGCTTTATCACCTGATGGTGGTGCTGAAGGCGCGCGGCGTCACGCTGGCGCAGGTCGAGGCCGAATTGGGCCGGCGCACCGCGCAGTCCGGTCATGCCGAGAAGGCGTCGCGCCCACGCCGCCGAACTGGTAAGTAGGCCAAGCGCGCGGCGGCGCCGGATCGGAACGATGGAACAGCGCACCGAAGAAGTGTTCTCGCCGTTTCGCGTGTTCTCGCGGACGGAATGGGCCGCGTTGCGCAAGGACACGCCGATGACGCTTACCTCGGACGAGGTGACGCGGCTGCGCTCGCTGCATGACCGGCTCGACATCAAGGAAGTCGAGGATATTTACCTGGCGCTGTCGCGGCTGCTGTCGATGTATGTGGCGGCGACGCAGCGGCTGTTCCGCGCGCAGCAGAGCTTTCTCGCCACCGAAGACGTCAAGATGCCGTTCATCATCGGTGTCGCGGGGTCAGTGGCGGTCGGCAAGTCGACCACCGCGCGCGTGCTGCAGGCGCTGCTGGAGCGCTGGCCGAACGTGCCCAAGGTCGACCTCATCACCACCGACGGTTTTCTCTATCCGAACGCCGTTCTCGAGCGCGAAGGCCTGATGGAGAAGAAGGGCTTTCCGGAAAGCTACGATCTGCCGACGCTGCTCCGGTTTCTGTCCGACGTCAAAGCCGGCCGCCGCCCGGCGCGGGCGCCGATCTACTCGCATCTGGTCTATGACGTGGTGCCGAACCAATGGGTCGAGGTCGACCGGCCCGACATCCTGATCGTCGAGGGCCTGAACGTGCTGCAAACCGGCCGCTTGCCGAAGGACGGCAAGGCGATCCCGTTCGTCTCAGACTTCTTCGATTTCTCGGTCTATCTCGACGCCGACGAAGACGTGCTGATGGCCTGGTATATCGATCGTTTCCTGACGCTGCGCTCGACGGCGTTCCGCGATCCGAAGTCCTACTTCCATCGCTATTCGAATTTGTCGGACGAGGAAGCGACCGCGACCGCGACCGCGATCTGGAACAAGATCAATCTGGTCAACCTGCACGAAAATATCCTGCCGACGCGACAGCGCGCCGATCTGATCCTGAAAAAGGTCGAGAGCCATCAGATCGAGGAAGTCGCGCTGCGGCGGCTTTAGCGCTTACGCCGCCGATGCCTCGCTGCGCGCGGCGAAGTGTTCGATGTAGCGCGCGCTCAGTGCAGCGACCGGCAGCATGATCAGCACGTCCGTGGTGCCGAACTGGTGATCGACCACCGCGCCGTCGCCGATATAGCAGCCGAGCCGCAAATAGCCCTTGATCAGCGGCGGCAGCGCCCGCAACGCCGACTTCGGATCGATCGCCTCTTTCGACATCCGGTTCATTTCGACGTAGCGCTCCGGCCGGGCGACGGCGCGCCAGGCTTCCGGCGCGCGGCAATAATGATGCAGGAACGACAGCGGCAGATCGAGCCGGTGCGGATCGGTGCCGTCGAGGCTGGCGCAGCCGAACATGACGTCGAGCCGGTTCTGCAACAGGTAATTCCAGATGCCCTGCCACAGCAGCTCGACCGTGCGCTTGTTGCGATAGGGCGCCAGCACGCAGGAGCGACCGAGCTCGAGGAAATTCAGATTGCCGTGGCGCGCGATCAGCGGCGCGATGTCGAACTCGCCGGCGGTGTAGAACCCGCCATAGTCTTCCGCGAGCTGCTGGCGCAGCAGACGGTACGTGCCAACCACCGCCGGCTTGCCGCGCGGGCCTTCGCCGGCGCCATGATCGATCACCAGCAGGTGGTCGCAGATCGCGTCGAAGGCATCGATGTCGCGCCGCGCAAACAGCCGGCCGGGATCGGCCAGCGCCGAGCCTTCCTGATAGAATACGCGGTAACGGAGCTTTTGCGCCTGTCGCACTTCGGCGGCGCTCCGCGCCAGCCGGACCTCGAGATTGCCGAGGCGGCCGAGCGACTGCATGCGGCGGTCGGCACGGGCGGCGGACGCCTGCAACCCGCCATAGGCCTGCAGTTGCGGCAACAGTCCCGGCACGCCAGCGCCCGGCTGTGCCGAGCGGAAACGATTGAGAAGCCCCCGAATCGCAGGACCGCGATTGTCCATCGTCAAATGGCCCTCTTACGCGTGAAGACCGCCCGGTTTGCCCGAATCTTGAGCGCCGAATCGTCCTTATCAGCGTCGGCCCCTCTACAGCATGGGCCGAATGCGGAATTATGACAATGTGTGGAGGAGGTTGCTAGGTGGCAAGGGGGCCGGCTCTCGGCCGGAAACGGCGTCGAGAACCTGGCGCAGGCGCTCGCGCTGGAGCGGTTTGACCAGGAAATCGTCCATCCCGGCCGATAGCGCCGCCTCGCGGTCTTCGGCGAAGGCATTCGCCGTCAGGGCAACGATCGGGGTGCGGCCGTCGCCGGCCTCGAGTGCCCGGATCTGCCGGGCGGCTTCGAGCCCGTCGAGCCCAGGCATATGCAGGTCCATCAGGATCAGATCGAACGGCTCGCCATTTGCTCGTGCCGCCCGCCAGGCGGCGACCGCGGCGTCGCCGCCGGTCGCGCCGGCCGGGCGATGGCCGAGCTTGCTCAACAGCGCGCGGGTGAGCAGCGCGTTGATCTCGTTGTCTTCCGCGACCAGGATCGAGAGGCTTCGCCCCGGCGCGGTTTGCGGCGACTCGATCAATGGCGCGCTGTCGGCCGGCCCGATCGTGGCGGCTTCGCCGCGCAGCAGGGCGGCGAGCGAGGCGGCGCGCACTGGCTTGATCAGGTAATTGGTGAAGCCTGCGTCGCGCAACGCTGCCAGGCGATGCCGCTCGGGCGGCGCGATCAACACGATGCGGCGCGCGGCGTTGATGCCGGTGAGCTGCGCGATCGCGCTCATCGTCTGGCTCAGCGCGTGATCGACCAGCATGGCATCCCAGTGACGCTCGGCGAGTTTTTCGACGGCGGTGTTTTCGTCGGCGGCGATGCAAATGGTGGCACCCCAGCGCGCCAGCCGCCGAGCAATCAATGCCGGCTCGATTGTCGATGCCGCGACGATGAGGATGGCGCTGTCGGTGAGATCGGGTGCGGCGAATTCATCAGCCGCCCGATCCCGCGCATTTTGATGAGCGGTCGGCAGCGGCAGCGAAAAGGCGAAGGTCGCGCCGTGGCCGGGCTCGCTTTCGACGCCGATCGAGCCGCCGAAGGCTTCCACGATGCGCCGCGAAATCGCCAGCCCCAGACCGGTGCCGCCATAGTGCCGGGTCGATGACCCGTCGGCCTGCTCGAAGTCGCGGAAGATGCGGGCTTGATCTTCAGATCTGATGCCGATGCCGGTGTCGCGAACCACGAAACGGACTCGCTCACCGCTGTCATCGTCGCTGTGCTCGCATGGTTCGACGATGATCGAGACGCCGCCCTGCGCGGTGAACTTGACGGCGTTGCCGGCGAGATTGAGCAGCACCTGGCGCAGCCGTGCCGGATCGCCGGTGACGCGCGCCGGCAGCCGCTCGTCGATGAATGACGCGATCTCGATGCCCTTGTCCTGTGCTCGCGGGGCCAGCAACTCGACGACGTCCTCGACCAGTTCGGTGAGCGAGAAGCCGGCAATATCGAAATCGAATTTGCCAGCCTCGATCTTGGACAGGTCGAGCACGTCCTCGATCAACCTGAGCAGCGCCTCGCCGGAGGTTTTCGCCGCCGTGACGTAAGTCGTCTGCTCCGGCGTCAGCGTGGTGTCGAGCAGCAGTCCGCTCATGCCGAGAATGCCGTTGAGCGGCGTGCGGATCTCGTGCGACACCGTGGCGAGAAAGCGCGACTTGGCGCGGTTCGCCGCCTCGGCCTGATCGCGCGCCTCGCCGAGCGCGCGCATTTCCGCGTCATGCAGTTCCCAATTGCGGTCGGCAAGATCCTCGACGCGGGCTTCGAGGCGCTCGAGCCGGGCGCGCACGACCCGGCGGCGCCACAGCAGCAGGGCGATCACGATGCAGGCGAGACCGCACAAGGTGGCGGCGCCGATCGCATAAGAATGGGGATCGTACTCGTCGCTTTTGACCCGGATGCCGGCGAGGAAACCGAGCGCCGCCGAGAACACCGCCAAGGTGGTGATGACGGCGCGGCTGAACAGCAGCAGAGCGCGATGATTGCGCCGCGCCGTCTCGCTTTGCAGGCGTCGGGATAACATGGCGCTGCGGTTCGCTCCGGCGGATTGCTGCAGTCGACGCGCCATTTGGCGCCGCGACTGTTGCGATTATGTTGCCGTCCGGCGCGCGCCGGCGCTCTGCGCAATCGTGGTGAAGGCAGCGTTAAGCCGGGGCGCCGGAAAGTTCAGTCGGTGGCGGCGACGCGCTTGCGGGTCGCGTTCCACATCACCGCGAACAAAGCGGCGGTATCCTGCTCGGTGAATTCGGCCGAGCGCGAATAGATCTTGAACAGGCCGCGGCCGCCTTTCGGCGCCAATGCGATGGTGAGGTCTGGCTCGCGGGCCAGCGGATCGAGCCGAATCGTGCGGATGGCGGCGACATGATTGCAGTTGCTGAGATCGGCGATGCCGTCGGCGAGCACGAAGTCGGCGGTATTGGGATCGCTCACCAGCTGCAGGGTCAGGTCGGGCGCAATCGCGGCGTCATCGACCTTGATGGTGAAGTCGGCCGTGTCGTTGACGGTGAGCCGGTAGCCGGTGGCGCCGGCCGCAAAACAGGTGCCCTCGGCCTTGGAAAAGTACGAGCCGGCGCCCGCGGCAGCCGCCGGAACCGCGGCTGCGAGCAACAGGAGCGCCATGATGTTTGAGCGCGTCATCGGTTTTGCCCGGTCACGGAATCGCGGCTGTGACCTGCTCCACCAATGACGCTAGGCGATCATGGTTAAGTGTTCCTTAAGCGTCGCTGCGGCTCACGCCGCCCGCCGCACTTCGTCGGCCAGTGCCCGATACGACAAGGCCTCGGCGAGATGGACCCGGCCGATGGTCGTGGCGCCGTCGAGGTCGGCCAATGTCCGGGCGACGCGCAGCACCCGATGGTAGCCGCGCGCCGACAGCCGCATTGCGTCGGCGGCATCGCGCAGCAAAGCCAGCGCGCTGCCTTCGACCCGCGCGACCTCCTCGAGCACTGGGCCATTGGCCTGGGCATTGGTGCGGATGTCGGTGAACCCGCGCGAGGCATAGCGTTCGGCCTGGATGTCGCGGGCGCGGGCGACGCGCGCGGCCACCTCGCGGCTGCCTTCCGACGGCGGCGGCAGGATCAGGTCGGATGCCGTCACCGCCGGCACCTCGACGTGCAGATCAATGCGGTCGAGCAGCGGGCCTGACAGCCGGCCTTGATAGTCCGCGGCGCAGCGTGCATTCGGCCCGCGCTTGCAGGCAAAGCCGGGATCGCTGGCGCGGCCGCAGCGGCAGGGATTCATCGCCGCGATCAGCATGAAGCGCGCCGGATAGGTGATGCGGTGATTGGCGCGCGCGATCGCGACCTCGCCGATCTCGAGCGGCTGGCGCAGCGAGTCGAGCGTCTGCGGCGAAAACTCAGCCATCTCGTCGAGAAACAGCACGCCGTTATGCGCCAGCGAAATCTCGCCCGGCCGCGCCCGCAAGCCGCCGCCGACCAGCGCCGGCATCGAGGCGGAATGATGCGGCGCGCGGAACGGCCGCGCATTGGTCAGCGCGCCGCCTTCGATCTCGCCGGCGACCGAGGCGATCATCGACACTTCGAGCAATTCCGCCGGCGACAGCGGCGGCAGGATCGACGGCAGCCGCGCCGCCAGCATCGACTTGCCCGCGCCGGGCGGGCCGATCATCAGCAGATTGTGGCCGCCGGCCGCGGCGACTTCGAGCGCGCGCTTGGCGGCCTCCTGGCCCTTGATGTCGGCGAGGTCGAGCAGCGAGCCGCCGACTTCGCGCACCTTCGGCTGCGGCCGCGACAGCACCTGCGTGCCCTTGAAATGATTGGCGAGCTGGATCAGCGATTGCGCGGCGACGATCTCGATTTCCGGCGAGGCCCAGGCCGCTTCGGCGCCGCAGCCGGCCGGGCAGATCAGGCCGTCGCCGCGCGCATTGGCGCCGATCGCGGCCGGCAGCACGCCGGCGACCGGCGCAATCGAGCCGTCGAGGCCAAGCTCGCCGAGCACGGTGAAGCCGCTGAGGGCGTCGTGCGGGAGTGCGCCGATCGCCGTCATCAGGCCGAGCGCGATCGGCAGGTCGTAGTGGCTGCCTTCCTTCGGCAAATCGGCGGGCGCGAGATTGATGGTAATGCGCCGGGCCGGCAAAGCGAGGCCGGAAGCGACAAGCGCGGCGCGGACCCGTTCCTTCGCCTCGGATACCGCCTTGTCAGGCAGGCCGACGATGTTGAAGGCGGGCAGGCCGGGTGCGACCTGCACCTGGACGTCGACGGTGCGGGCTTCGATGCCCTCGAATGCGACGGTCGCGACCCGCTGGACCATTGGCCTAGCCCCATAAGTCTGGTGCCAAGCCTAGCGTATCGGCCAGTGACCGGGCAAGAACATTTGGAGAACGAAATCGAGATATCAGGGTCGGGTCACTGGCCGAGGGCAATAGCGGCAGCAGCCAGAAGCCTCGGAATACAGGGCCAATTGGGCTCGTCCGCGACCCGCTGCCGCCTGGTCGTCAGCGCCGCCGCTTCGTCTCGATCTTGTCCCAGACCAGCGCGGCGACGTCGGGGCCGCCGAGATTTTTGATGGCGCGGATGCCGGTCGGCGAGGTGACGTTGATCTCGGTGAGCCAGCCGTCGATCACGTCGATGCCGACGAACAGCAGGCCACGCTCGCGCAGCGCCGGTCCAAGGCGCTGGCAAATCTCCCGCTCGCGCTCGGTCAGATCGGCCTTTGCCGGCGAGCCGCCGCGCACCATGTTGGAGCGCAGATCGTCGGCCGCCGGCACGCGATTGACCGCACCGGCATATTCACCCTCGACCAGGATGATGCGCTTGTCGCCCTTGGTGATTCCGGGAACGAATTTCTGCACCACCCATTGCTCGCGGAACGTCACCGCGAACATGTCATAGAGCGAGCCGAAATTGAGGTCTTCGCGGGTGATGCGAAACACCGCGCCGCCGCCATGGCCGTAGAGCGGCTTGAACACGATGTCATTGTGCGCTGCGCGGAAGGCTTTGATCTCGGCAAGGTCGCGGGTGACCAAAGTGGGCGGCATCAGGTCGGGAAATTCGGTGACGAAGACCTTTTCCGGTGCGTTGCGCACATGGGCCGGGTCGTTGACCACCAGGGTCTTCGGGTGGATGCGCTCGAGCATGTGGGTGGTGGTGATGTAGGCAAGGTCGAATGGCGGGTCCTGCCGCAGCAGAATAACGTCGAATTCATCGAGCGCGACGCGCCGCGCTTCGCCGAGGGTGAAATGGTCACCGGGAGTATCGCGCACCGCCAGCGGCTCGACGGTCGAGAATACCTTGCTGCCGAGCTGGGCCAGCCGGTCGGGCGTGTAATAAGACAGCGCGTGGTCGCGCTTTTGCGCTTCCAGCAGCAAGGCAAAGGTTGAATCGCCGCGGATATTGATCCGGGCGATCGGGTCCATCTGCACGGCGACTTTCAGGCTCATGGGCATCCAGCCGGCTGTAATGGGGCGGTTAACCGACCGCTAACGTCAATGGTCGTTAACATTTTATCGCGATAATTGCTGCAGGTGGAGCTCGTATGACCGGGCGGGGAATCCCTTTGACATTGCCGACTCTGCGTAATCTTTCAATAGCCGCAAAGCTCTATGCGATCTTTGCGCTAATGGCCATGGCCACGTTGGGACTTGCGGCCGTCGCCGCCATCAGCGCGCGCCAGCATGCGACGCTGACCGAAGCGTTCGAATCGGCCAATAACGGCCGGCTCAACGTCGAACGGGTCAACGGCCTGATCTACGCGGTGGTCATGGAGTCGCGCGGCGTCTATATGTCGCCCGACCTTGAAACCTCCGCGGTTTATGCCGAGGGCATTCGCCAATTCAACCGCGAAATCGTCGCGCTGATGCGCGACTGGACCAAATCCGTTCGCGCTGACGACGCCGAGATGTTCGGCCAATTCTCAAAACGGATCGGGCAGTTCGTCGACTTCCGCTATGAGTTGGCGCGGCTCGGCACCGAGGTCAGCCCGGCCGCCGGACGGCAATGGGGCGACAACGAGGCGAACCGCTCGGTCCGCAAAGCGCTCAATGAGGATCTCGACCAGCTCACGCATATCTACGCCAGGCGCGGCGAAGGCACCTACGAAGAGCTCGAGAGCAATATTGCAACGGCGGCGCTGTGGACCTCGAGTCTCGCCGGCTTCGCACTGTCGCTCGCCCTGCTCGGCGCCGCGCTGATTTCGGGCAGCGTGACGCGGCCGCTGCGAGACATCACGAAGCTGACCGAAAAGGTGGCGGCCGGAGACCTCGATACCGAGGTGCCGTTCGGTGCGCGGCGCGACGAGATCGGCGCGCTGGCGCGCTCGATCGCCGTGTTCCGGCAGGCGATGCGCCGCAATGTCGATCTCAACCGCACGATCGGCGCGGAAGCCGAAACACGGGCGCAACGCCAACAACAGATGACCGGCGAGATCGCGCGTTTTTCCGGCGACGTCGAAGCGACCTTGGCCGAGCTCGGCCGCATCGCCGACGAAATGCTCGGCGCCGCCCGGCAGCTGTCGACAGCGGCGGCCGACGCCGCCAGCAAGACCGCGCGCGCCAGCGCCGCCTCGGCGGAAGCCTCGGTCAATGTGCGCGACATCGCCTCGGCCGCGGACGAATTGTCCGCCTCGGTCAACGAGATCGACCGCCAGGTCGTGCAGTCCAATGCCATCGCCGGCAAGGCCGTCAGCGATGCCGAACGCAGCAGCATCGCGGTGCGGGAGCTCAGCGAAGCCGCGCAACGGATCGGCGCCGTGATCAAGCTCATCACCGATATTGCCGAGCAGACCAATCTGCTGGCGCTCAACGCCACGATCGAGGCGGCGCGCGCCGGCGTCGCCGGACGCGGCTTCGCGGTGGTGGCCGGCGAGGTCAAGGCGCTGGCCGGACAGACCGCGAAGGCAACGGAAGAGATCGGCGCGCAGATCGCCGGCATGCAGCGCGCCACGGCGCGATCGATCGAGGCAATCGGCGCCATCGAGCGGACCATCCGCGAGATCGGCGATATCAGCGGCGCCATCGCCGCCGCGGTGACCGAGCAGGGCGCCGCCACGCAGGAAATCGCGCGCGCCGTGGAAATCGCGGCCCAGCGCACGGTCGAGACCGCCGACGATGTCAGCCTGGTCCACGCCGCGACCGACGACACCCACGCCAGCGCCAATACCGTCAAGGCGGTGGCCGACGATCTCGGCCGGGTGGCGCAGCGCATCCGCGGCCAGGTCGATCAGTTCTTCGAACGGCTGAGCGCCTAGCGCGCAATCGCATCGTGCCGACGATGGCCGCGCTGGTCACGTCGTTTCAAACGCCGCCGGAATGTGCCGCGGGATCTTTCCCGGCGCGACCAGCACGGCGTCGAAGCGCATGTCGAGAATGTTCGGATCGGGAAAGGCCGCGAGCCAGGCTTCCGCAGCGGCTGCAATGCGCTGCTGCTGGCGGACGTTCAGCGACTCCGCCGCGGCATCCAGGCTGGCGCGGGCCTTGACCTCGACGAACACCAGCAGCCTGCGCCGGCGCGCCACGATGTCGATCTCGCCGACCGGGCTTTTCCAGCGCCGCGCCAGAATGCGATAGCCCTTGGCGATGAGGTAGGCGGCGGCGCGGCTTTCCGCCGAAATGCCGACGCGGAAGGCCGCGATCTTGTCAGGCCGCGCGTCGCGCTTTCGCGGTAACCGGGGAACAAGATCAGGGCGCCGCGCCATCGCCATCCTCTTTCGCCAGTTCCAGCGCGCGTTGATAGACCTCGCGGCGCGGCAGGCCGGTCGCGGTCGCGACCTCGCCGACGGCGTCCTTGACCGACACACGACCGAGGGCCTGACGCAACAGGGCGTCGAGTTCGCCGGCTGGCGCGATGTCGTCCGGCGGCGGCGCGACGACGATGACGAATTCGCCGCGGATCTCGGCGCCATTGGCATAATCACGCGCCAACGCTTCAAGCGGTGCGCGCCTGACTTCCTCATGCAGCTTGGTCAGCTCACGGCAAATCGCGGCTTCACGCGCGCCAAGCCCCTGCGCGAGGTCGGCGAGCGAGGCGCCGATCCGTGGCCCGCTCTCGAACAGCACCAATGTCGCCGGAATGCGTGCCAGCTCGGCGATCCGCTTTTGCCGGCCGGCTTCCTTTGGCGGCAGAAATCCTTCGAAGAAAAATCGGTCGGTCGGCAGCGCCGAGAGCGATAGCGCCGCCAGCACCGCAGAGGCGCCCGGGACCGCGGTGACAACGTAACCGGCGGCGCTGGCCTCGCGCGCCAGCCGGTAACCCGGATCGGAAATCAGCGGGGTGCCGGCGTCAGACACCAGCGCCACGATCTCGCCGGCGGCGAGCCGAGCCATCAGCTGCGGCCGAGCGCTCGCGGCATTGTGCTCATGATAGGGGGTCAGCTTCGTCGCAATGCCGTAATGCCCGGTCAGCTTGCGCGTTACCCGTGTGTCCTCGCAGGCGATGGTATCGGCGGCGGCCAGCACATTGAGCGCGCGCAAGCTGATGTCGCCGAGATTTCCGATCGGCGTCGCGACCAGGTAAAGGCCGGGCGCGGTTGCCGGCGCGGCGATGATCTGGCCGGCCACGAGGAAGCTCCGGGCGGCGTCGGTTCTTATGGTTTTGGCCATGCAGGGCACTCTAATCGGCGGCTTGAGCCGCGTCATGCCAAGGCAAATTCCCTATTCTTTTCATTTACTTAACTTTTCGTTGCCTATAATTTGGGGCCACGCGGGGCAGGTGGGCTCGCCCGCGCCTTGAGTTTTGCCGGAGCGAAAATGGCGCGCTTGCCGCGACATGACACGGGAATGATTGCGCGCCGGCCGTTTTTGTGCGCCGGTCTGCTGTCGGCCGTCGCAGCCGCACTGTCGGCCTGCACCGGCAGCCTCGACAGCCTCAATAGCAACGGGCCGCCGCCGGGGCTGGAGCCGCAGCCCATGCCGCCGCCAGGCCCGCAAGCCGGCCCGGTCGGCGGCGGCGCCACCCGCGTCGCGCTGATCCTGCCGATCTCGGCCCAAGGCAATGCCGGTGTTGCGGCGCAGTCGATGAAGAACGCCGCCGAAATGGCGATCGCCGAATTCAGGAATCCCGACATCCAGTTGCTGGTGAAGGACGATGCCGGTACGCCGCAAGGCGCGCAGCAGGCGGCGCAGCAGGCGCTGGATGAAGGCGCGCGGCTGATCGTTGGGCCGCTATTCGCGCAATCGGTCAGTGCGGCAGCGCAGGTCGCGCGGCCGCGCGGCGTGCCGATCATCGCATTTTCAACCGATGCCAATGTCGCGGCGCGCGGCGTTTATCTCCTGAGCTTCCTGCCGGAATCCGACGTGCATCGCATCGTCTCTTACGCGGTGTCGCGCGGCAAACGCGCCTTCGCGGCGCTGGTCCCGGACAATGCCTATGGCGCGGTGGTCGAGGCGGCGTTTCAGCAGGCGGTGGCGCGCAGCGGCGGCCGCGTCGTCGCGCTCGAGCGCTATCCGCTGTCGCCGCCCTCGATGCAGGAGCCGGCGCGGCGCATCGCCCAGGCTGCGGCGCGTGCCGATGCCATCTTCATTCCGGACAATGCCGACAATGTCCCGCAAATCGCGGCGGCCCTGCAGGCGGCGGGGGTCAATCTCAAGCGCGTGCAACTGCTCGGCACCGGGCTGTGGGACGATCCGCGCATCTTTACCGCGCCGGCGCTCGCCGGCGGCTGGTTCCCGGCGCCGGAGCGTGCCGGCTTCCGCGCCTTCTCGCAGCGCTATCGCGGACGCTATGGCCAGGATCCGGTGCGCACCGCCACGTTGACCTATGACGCGGTGGCGCTGGTCGCCGCGTTGGTGAAGACCCAAGGCCAGGCCGGATTCGGCGACCAGGTGCTGACCAATTCGTCGGGATTTGCCGGGATCGACGGCGTGTTCCGCTTCCGCGCCGACGGCACCAATGAGCGTGGACTTGCGGTGATGCAGGTCTCACCGCCCGACGGCCAGGTGATCAGTCCGGCGCCTCGCTCGTTCGGCTCAGGGACTTAAATCAGGCAGCGAGGTCGGCGACCACGGCGTCGAGCACCGGGAAGCCGGTCATCGTCACGCGCAGTCGTCCCGACGCAGTTGTCTCGACTGCGCCCTCGTCACGCAGGATCGAAATGCGGCGCGCGTCGAGCTCGCGGCCGGCCATTGCGGCGTAGCGCTCGGGCTCGATGCCTTCGGCCAGCCGCAGCCCCATCAGCAGATATTCGTCGGATTGTTCGCCGGGCGTCAGCGGCTCATCGACGGTGACGCCGTGGCCGAGCGATTCGACCCGCATCAGCCAGGATTCCGGACGGCGTTCGGTCTCGGTCGCGACGCGGGTGCCGCCAATATTGAGCCGGCCATGGGCGCCGGGGCCGATGCCGGCATATTCATGCCCGCGCCAGTAGATCAGGTTGTGCCGGCACTCCGAACCGGCACGGGCGTGATTGGAAATTTCGTAGGCCGGCAAGCCGGCAGCGCCGCAGATATCCTGCGTGATATCGTAAAGCGCGCGGCCGGTGTCCTCGTCCGGCGTCACCAGTTTGCCGGCCTTGCGCAGCGCCGCGAATGGCGTGTCCGGCTCGATGGTAAGTTGATAGAGCGAGAGGTGCTCTGCCGCCTGTTCGATGGCGCGCTTGAGCTCGACCGCCCACTGCTCCGGCGTCTGCCGCGGCCGCGCATAGATCAGATCGAATGAATAGCGCTCAAAGATCGTGCGCGCGATCGCGACCGCGTCGAGCGCCTCTTGCGCGGTATGCAGGCGGCCGAGCTCTTTCAGTGCGGCGTCGTCCAGCGCCTGCACGCCGAGCGAGACGCGATTGACGCCGGCGGCGCGATAACCGCGAAACCGGGTCGCCTCGACGCTGGTCGGGTTGGCTTCGAGCGAAATCTCCGCGCCCGGCGCGATGGTCCAATGCCTGGCGACCGCATCGAGCAAGGCAGCGACAGTCGCCGGCTGCATCAGCGACGGCGTGCCGCCGCCGAAGAAAATCGTCGAGACAATGCGGCCCGGAATCCGCGCCGCGGTCGCGGCGATCTCGGCCTCGAAGGCGCGCACGTAACGCGCCTCGTCGATCGCGGTGTGACGGACGTGGCTGTTGAAGTCGCAATATGGACACTTCGACAGGCAGAACGGCCAGTGCAGATAGACGCCGAAATCGGCGGGCGCGGCTTTGTTGACCGTCATGTTAACCATTATAGACCGCGTGCTACGCGCATAATAGCGCCGACGCAAATCGCGCTGTGGCAAGTCGTTAAAATTGTAACGATCGGCGCTCGACGCGAAACAAGCGCGGCCGAAACCGGCGCGCTTCGCGGTCGTCCGACCGGCCGCCGCCGAACGGGACGGTCAATAGTTCCCGTAATACTGGTAATAATAGTAGTAGGCGTAATACGCGGCCGTCGAGTCGTCGTACGTGTAATAATAGTAGTAATAGGCGTAGTACGCCGCGTAATAGGCCGCGTAGGAAGTCCGGGAGGCGTCGTAGTAACTCCGTGTGGTCTGCGGACCTGCGATGACTTTATTGTTTGACGGCCTGACCACGAATTGGAACACGTCGTACTGCGGCACGCTCAAGTCGATCGCAGTCGCGTTAAATGCCAGATTGCCGTTCGGCGTGTTTGTCATTGCCGGAAAATAGTAGGTCTGGTTTCCATTGAACGGAAAAACCGGCGCGGTCTCGTGAGTGACGCCGTCGCCGAGCCAGACGACCTTCGCATAGTCGGGGCCATCCTCGGGGCTTAGCGCAGGCGCTGCAGCTTTTTTGTACCACGTGTACACGACGCCACGGCCGGGCAGATAGAACACGCCGGCACTGCCGAACGCGCTCGATGCCTGCGGCGCACTCTTGATCAGAACCCGCTCACCGACGCGGTCCGCATTCGCATCGAGCGTTTGTGCATAGACCTTGAACGGCTTTGAGAGATCCGTGGGCTGCGCGTAGTAGGTGAATATCGACTTGCCGGCGTTGATCGCAGCAAGGCATGAGGCGACCTGCACGCCGGCCTTTTCATTTGTCGCCCGTTTTTCGTCCGTAACCATGACGCCGTCCGGCGAGACAACGCGTGCGATAAGATCGGTGGCGTCGGCGGTGGCGCCCTGGGTTGTCCACATGACGAGAATGTTGCCGTTGCTGAGCCGCGCGCAGTTGAGCGAGGACTGCATGTACGGCCGCTTGCGGTTGACCCTGACCGGCGCGCCACTGGCGGCGTGGCTGCTGGAAAAGTTCTGGACATAGACATCGGTGAAATCGGGAGGCGTCGCGTTTTTCGTCATGGCCGTGAACACGGCCATCGCCTCGACGCCCGCGACGGCGACGACCTGAATGGATTCTGCGTCGGTGCCCGCTGTCCTGCCGCCGCGCAGCCTGATGTTGCCGGTGAGGGCAACGCCTTGATCGTCATAGAAGCGCACATAGGCGTAACGCGTTACGGGATCGGGTTGGTTGATCCAGCCGGCAATCAATTTGCCGTCCGACAGGATCGCCATGGTCGGATTGTAATTACTGCCGGCCAGACCTGCGCCGAGCTTGACCTGCTTGAGGATTTTGATCGCGGGTTTGGCTTCCGCGGGATTGGACGTCAAAACACCAGGGACGACGAGCGAGGAGCTCAGGCCGCCAAGCAGAACACGCCGGTTGATACGCATGTCACGCACCCCCTGAATCGCGTTGCGTTCATCTGCGGCGCGGTGAGCGAACAGTGGTGGCGAAAAATGCCAACCGTCGAAAGGCAAATTGCGAGAAAAATTCGTCGCCGCCCCAAGTCGAAAGGTTACCGAGGTGCCGCGGCCAAGTCTACGGCAAGCTGGCCATGTGACAGGCTATGACAGGCAGGCTTGGGCCAGTTTCACGAAGGCTCGGGCGCGGTGCGACAGGCCTTTGCCACGCGGCGGCAGGCCGTGCTTCTCGTCGGCATTCATCTCGCCAAAGGTGCGGTCGTGCCCATCCGGCAGGAACATCGGGTCATAGCCGAAACCCTGCGTGCCGCGCGGCGGCCACACCAGCGTGCCGTCGACGCGGCCCTCAAACTCCTCGACATGGCCATCGGGCCAGGCGAGGCAAAGCGCTGCGACAAAATGCCCGCGGCGATCCGAGCTTTTGCTCTCCTCCAGCAGACGCTCGATTTCGGCCATGGCGCCGGCGAAATCCTTCTTCGGGCCGGCCCAGCGCGCCGAATGAATGCCCGGCGCGCCGCCCAGCGCCTCGACCACCAGGCCGGAATCGTCGGCGAAGGCGGGTAGGCCGCTGACCTGCGCGGCGGCGCCGGCCTTGATGCGAGCGTTCTCGGCGAAGGTCTTGCCGGTTTCCTCCGGCTCGGCGAGCTTGAGCTCGCCGGCGGCGGTGGCGTCGATGCCATAGGGCGCAAGCAGGTCGCGCAGCTCGGCGAGCTTGCCGGGATTGTGCGTGGCGATGACGATTTTGCCGCTGAGCTTGCGGCGCGCCGGCGCAGTCACGTCACCGCCAGCTTTTGCAGGTCGACCAGCTTGGCGATGCCCTTGCGCGCCAAAGCGAGCAGCGCCATCAGCTGATCCTCGCTGAACGGCGTCTTCTCCGCGGTGGCCTGGATCTCGACGATATTGCCGGAGCCGGTCATGACGAAATTGGCGTCGGTCTCGGCTTCGGAATCCTCGGCGTAATCGAGATCGAGCACCGCGGTATTCTGATAGACGCCGCACGACACCGCGGCGATGTGGTCGCGCAGCACCGGTTCGCGCAGCATGTTGCGCGCGCTCATCCAGCTGAGGCAATCCTTCAGCGCCACCCAGGCGCCGGTGATCGAGGCGGTGCGGGTGCCGCCATCGGCCTGGATGACGTCGCAGTCCAGCGTGATCTGCCGTTCGCCGAGCGCGGCGAGATCGGCGATCGAACGCAGCGACCGTCCAATCAGGCGCTGAATTTCGACGGTGCGGCCGCCCTGCTTGCCGGCCGAGGCCTCGCGGCGGGTGCGCGACGCGGTGGCGCGCGGCAGCATGCCGTATTCGGCGGTGATCCAGCCGCGGCCCTGACCCTTGAGCCAGGGTGGCAGGCGCTCCTCCAGGCTGGCGGTGACCAGCACATGGGTATCGCCGAATTTCACCAGGCAGGAGCCCTCGGCATATTTGACGACGCCGCGCTCCAATGAGACGGCGCGCAGCGCGTCGGGATTGCGGCGGCTGGGCCGGATCACGGTTTTTCCTCGGATTTGTTGCGTTGGCGCGCCCACCATAGCGATAAGTCCGGCTTGAACAAGTGTGCTTGAATGGTCAAATCTGGGTTGAGTTGAAGGAGATCAGATTGGCCTCACACGACATCCCGATCGGGACCACACAGGTGAGCCTCGCGGCGCTCAACGAGCGCTCGCGGGAGATCTTCCGACAGATCGTCGAGAGCTATCTGGCGACCGGCGAGCCGGTCGGCTCGCGCAATCTGTCGCGCATCCTGACGATGCCGCTGTCGCCGGCCTCGGTGCGCAATGTGATGTCCGACCTCGAGCAGCTCGGTCTGATCTGGGCGCCGCACACCTCGGCCGGCCGGCTGCCGACCGAACTCGGCCTGCGCTTCTTCGTCGATGCGCTGATGCAGATCGGCGATCTCACCGAAGACGACCGCCGCTCGATCGAAGGCCAGGTTGCCGGCGCGCGCGGCGGCCAGTCGCTCGAGGGCGTCCTGACCGAAGCCTCGCAGATGCTGTCCGGACTCACCCGCTCGGCCGGCGTGGTGCTGACCACAAAGAGCAATGTGCGGCTCAAGCATATCGAATTCGTGCGGCTCGAGCCGGAGCGCGCGCTGGCTGTGCTGGTGGCGGAAGACGGGCAGGTGGAGAACCGCGTGCTCAACGTGCCGCCCGGCCTGCCGAGCTCCGCCCTGGTCGAAGCGGCGAACTTCCTCAATTCGCGGATCCGCGGCAAGACGCTGGCGGAGCTGCGCGGCGAACTCGAGCGCACAATCGAGGACGGCCGCGCCGAGCTCGATCAATTGACGCAGAAGATCATCGCCGCCGGCTTCGCCAGCTGGTCGGGCGGCGACAGCGACGACCGCAAGTTGATCGTGCGCGGCCACGCCCATCTTCTCGGCGATCTTCGGGCGGTCGAGGATCTCGAACGCGTGCGCTCGCTGTTCGATGCGCTGGAAACCAAGCGCGGGCTGATCGATATCCTCGGCCGGGCGGAGCGGGCGGACGGCGTCCGCATCTTTATTGGCTCGGAAAACAAGCTGTTTTCGCTGTCCGGTTCCTCGACCATCATCGCGCCCTATACCGACGGCGCGGGCCGGATCGTCGGCGTTATCGGCGTGATCGGCCCGACCCGGCTCAATTACGCCCGGGTCATTCCGATGGTCGATTATACCGCCAAGCTGGTCGGACGCATGCTGGCCAATTGAGCCTTGATCTTTGGCCCGCGAAACCTGATATCCGGGGCATATTCATGGGATTTTGAGAGCGATGACGGAACCGACCACTGGCCGGCAAGGCGACATGACCGATGCGCCGGAAAGCGCCGGCGAGGGCTCTCCATCGGGTGAGATGGTGCCGGCCGAGCAGGTCAAGGCTGCGCTCGAAGCGGCCGCCGACTTCAAGGACAAGATGCTGCGCGCGCTCGCCGAGATGGAGAATCTGCGCCGGCGTACCGCGCGCGAGATCACCGATGCGCGGCAATACAGCATCACCGGCTTTGCCCGCGACGTTCTGCAGGTCGCCGACAATATGCATCGCGCGCTCGGCGTCGCCGACACCGAGCTTCGCGAGATCGACGATGCCAATGTCAAGGCGCTGGTCGAAGGCGTCGACCTCACCGAACGCGAATTGCACAAGGTGCTGGAGAAGCACGGCGTCAAGAAGTTCTCGCCACTCGGCGAGAAGTTCGATCCGAATTTCCATCAGGCGATGTACGAAGTGCCCGACGGGACCGCGGCGCCCGGCACGGTGGCGCAGGTCATTCAGGCCGGCTATCTGATCGGCGAGCGCGTGTTGCGGCCGGCGATGGTCGCGGTTGCCAAGGCGGCGCCGAAATCTCCTTCCGCCAACGACAATGGCGGCTCCGACTCCTGAGCGGATCGCGCCGCTCGCGACGCACGGCGCGCCTTGAAATGTACAACGATCGCAAATGCGTTCAGCCAGTTAATCGATTTATTGGAATGAGTTGAAACTGATAGGCCGTCACGCGCCTCGCGCGGGATGGCAAAGTGATCCACGGTTATCACTTTGGACTAATTATAAACTATTGATTTTGTTACATTTTTTGTTGACGTGCGGTTTTTCTCCGACGATGGTGCCGCGAGATTTTAATCGCGGGAGAGACCATGTCGAAGTTGTTCGGATACGCGAGCGTCAAGACCACCAAGACTCTTTGCCTCGCATTCATCGCTATTGCTTTCGCCGTTGCGATCGGCGGCCGCGCCGAGGCCGACGCGTTGAGCGACGGCATCAAGAACTACAAGCCGTTCGCGGTCGAACGCATCGGTATCGCGCTCGCCGGCGCCAAGGAGTTGCAGGCTGCGGTGAAGGCGGGCGATGCCAAGGCCGCCCAGGCGGCGTGGATCAAGTCGCGCAAAGGCTGGGAACGGGCCGAGCCGTTCACCGGCGAATTCTTCGCCAAGCTCGACGAAGCGATCGACGCCTGGCCGGATGCCAAGCAAGGCTATCACGCGATCGAGGCGGCGCTGTTCGCCGGCAAGCTCGACGAGATCAAGGCGCCGGTCGACACGCTGGTCGGCAATCTCGACGAGTTCAACAAGCAGATCAGCGATCCGAAATTCAAGTTCACGGCGCAAGGATTGCTCAACGGCGCCACCAAGCTCGCTTACGAGATGGGCGAGAACAAGTCGAAGGGCGGCGAGTCGCAATATGCCGGCACGTCGATCGATGACATCTACCAGAACAACGAGGGCGTCGAAGCGGTTTACAAGCTGGTGTTCAGCGCGGCCGTGAAGAAGAAGGATGCCAAGCTCGACGCGGCCATTCTCGACAAGATCGAAGAGGTCGAAGGCTTCGTGAAGGGCAAGGACCTCAAGAGTGTCGATGCCGCCGGCTTGAAGAAGTCGGCCGAGGAATTCGCCGTCCTGCTGCAAAAGACCGCGCCGAAGCTCAAGCTCAAGAAGCCGGCGGTCGGTGAATAATGCGAAGCGCTGCTGCGTTGCGGGGGATTTCGGCGGCGGCGCTCTGCGTCGCCGCCGTGCTCGCGTTCGGCAGCGGCGGCGCGCTCTCGGCGCCGATCACGACCAAGGAAGGCGTGCTGCCGCCCGGCACCGAGCTCAACGAGGATCTGCTCGATCAGCCCACGGAGCTGTTTTCCTCGGAGCTTGCCGGAGGCAAGCGGTCCTACCTGGTCAATCTCGGCGACCTGTTGTTCTCGTCGCCGTCGATTTTGGGCGGCTTGGCGAAGCAGGCCGGCATGAGCTGCGCCAGTTGCCACCAGCAGGGGCACAACAATCCGAAGCTGTTCATTCCGGGCCTCTCCAGCCGTCCCGGCACCTTCGACACCAGCGGCGCACTATTCAATCCGAAAGCCGATAACGGCGTGTTCGATCCGGTCAGGGTGCCGAGCCTGCGCGGCGCAAAGTATCTCGCTCCGTATACGCATGACGGACGCTTTCCGACCTTGCGCGAGTTCATCCGCAACGCCGTCGTCAACGAATTCGCCGGGCCCGAGCCGTCGGCGCAAATCGTCGACGCGCTGGAAGCCTATATCAAGGACATCTCGTTCCTGCCCAATCCAAAGCTCGCCGCCGCCGGCCGGCTGAGCGGCGAGAACTCCGACGCTGCGCGCCGCGGCGAAGCGCTGTTCAACCGGCCGTTCCGCAGCAATGCGTCGATGAGCTGCACCAGTTGTCATCAACCGTCAGGTGCGTTCGTCGATCATGCGCTGCACGATGTCGGCACCGGCGGCCTGTTCAAGACGCCGACCTTGATCAACGCCAATTTCAACGCGCCGTATTTTCACGATGGCCGCTTCGACAGCTACCGCCAGGTGGTCGATTACTTTGATCGCCACTTCGATCTCGGCTTGAGCCAGGACGAGCACGCCGACCTCGTCGCCTATCTCGATGCGGTTGGCGACGCCAGCGAGCCGCTGACGCGCAACGCGGTCCAGGCCGAGCTCGACGAGATCGGGCAATTCATGAGCGTGCTCGACACCGCGATCCCGGAGCGCAATCGCGAGGTGATCGCCCTGACGACCGACGTTGTCGGCAATGAGTTGCGCGAGCTCGGCGAGAATTTTCCGGGGCGCAGCGACACCAGCGTCAGCGGCGGGCTCGGCGAGCGCCTGAAGGCGCGCGGCGCCGTGCGCGGGCTGGTGCTGACCTTGCGTCGCATCGCAATGGCGGCGGATGCCGGTGATTTTGCCGAGGCCGCGACGGCCTATTCCGACTATCGGCAAGATGTCGTCGCCGCGGCAGGCGACCTGAAGCGCGCCGAATCGTTCTCGCTGTACGATCCGCAGGTCCGCGCCGCGCATTTCGATGCGCTGCGACAACTCACAGATCTGGCAGAAGCGGCATTGCCGAAACGGTAAAATGTAATAGTATAACACACTCCGAAAGTCGGGGTATTTGGGGGTTAAGTGATGCGGTGGGGCAGTGCGGGACTTCTGGCGATCGGCTTTGTTGGCGCTATTGGCATGGCGGCGCAGGCGGCCGAACCGGCCAAATCGATATGGGACCAGGACACCCTGACCGGCGATTGGAATGGCGCGCGCGCCGCGCTCAAGGCCAAGGGCATCGACGTCACCATCAATTATATCGGCGAGACCTTTGCCGTGCTGTCCGGCGGCATCCGCCGCAGCCCCAGCTATGAAGGCCGGCTGGAATTTTCGGTCGACACCGATCTCGAGAAGTTCGCCGGCTGGGCCGGCGCCAGCACCCACATTACCGTTTACAATATTCACAGCACGGACAAGAACGTCGTCGCCAATGTCGGCAGTATCGCCGATCCGAGCAATATCGACGCGCTGCAGACTACGCGGCTGTTCACCGCCTGGTTCCAGCAGAACTGGTTCAACGACAAGCTCTCGCTGCGCGTCGGGCAGCTCGCCGCCGACGACGAGTTCATCTCAAGCCCCACCGCGGGCGGACTGATCAACGGCACGTTCGGCTGGGCCAGCACGCTCGCCGCCAACATGACCAGTGGCGGTCCGGCCTATCCGCTGGCGGCGCCCGGCGTGCGCCTGCAGTTCAAACCCACCGACGAGATCGCGATCCTCACCGCGTTGTTCTCCGGCGATCCGGCCGGAAACAATTGCAACAATCTGCCGCAGGTCTGCAATCGCTACGGCACCACGTTCAGCTTCGCCGGCGGCACATTGTGGCTCAACGAATTGCAGTACGGCGTCAACCAGGGCAAGGACGCGAAAGGCCTGCCGGCCGTCTACAAGATTGGCTTCTGGTACGCCTCGGCGGATTTCGCCGACCAGCGCTTCGCGACCACGCACAGCGGAAATTGGGGCGTCTACGGCGTCGCCGATCAGACGGTGTGGAAGGGCGCCAGTTCGAGCCTCGCGCTGTTTTTGCGCGCCGGCGCGGTGCCGTCAGACCGCAACCTGGTTTCATTCTACGTCGACGGCGGCGCCGGCATTAAAGGCCTGTTCCCCGGCCGCGCCGACGACACGCTCAGCTTCGGCGTCGCCTATGAGAAGATCAGCCCGAACGCGGTCGCTGCCGACCGCGCCGCCGGGCTGCCGATCGTGCGCAGCAATGAAGTGGTTTTCGAGTTGAGTTATCAGGCACAACTTGCGCCGTGGTGGACCTTGCAGCCGGACTTCCAGTACATCGTCCATCCCGGCGGCAACGTGGCGAACCCGAACAACCTCGCCAATCCGATCAGGAATGCGGCGGTGATCGGCCTGCGCAGCGCGATCAAGTTCTGATCATTCGCGGCGGGTCAGCGAATTTCGACGCCGTCGCGCACGGCGCGGAAGCGGTTGAACATCTGGTCCCATTGTTCGCTGCGCGAGGCGCCGACGATGCGGACAAAGCTGCCGCCGTTAAAGCGCACCCACTGCACCAGCGAGACCGGCTCGCCGTAAATTCCAATTGCCTGGGCGCGGATTTCGAAACCCGGCCGTCCGGTAATGCGCATCTCCTCCATCGATTTCACGGTGAGGTCGCGCAGCGGCGCCGACGATAGCAGCTCGCGCGCGAAACGTTCGCGATCGTCGGCCTGCGGCGCCTCGCCGCGTCCGACCGAAACGATCACATAAGGCTGCCGGGTGATGTCATCCTGCGGGCCGTCGGTGAGGATGACACCGCCGGCGGCGAGCACCTGCATGACGTGGAAGCCGGCGAGTTCGTTGACCTTGAACGGCATCATGGCGAGCCGTTCTTCGATCGGCGGCTTGCGAAACGTGATGCTGGCCAGCATCCGCCGCACCGCCTCCTCGCTGTAAATCTTTTCGGCGGTGTCCGGCACCGTAACGTTGACCAGCATCACGAAATTGCTCGCAGGAACGCTGGCATTGGCCAATAAGAGATAGCGCTGGAAGGAAGCGCCGTTCTCGGTGCCGTGCGCAGTCAGCAAATAGCCGAGACCTTCCTCAAACGGGAAGGTCTCGCGCTTGATGCCGGACATTCCTGCCGGCGGTGTGCCGAACAGACTACGCTGCAGCTCCTCATAGGCGGGAGGCGGCAATTCGAGAATGCCGACCGCGACCTTGCGGTCCTGGTCCTCGAAGCCGGGGATCTGAGTGCTCGGCTTGAGGTCGCCGGCCGGCACCATGCCGACCTGCATGCCCCGGGCATAGACGGTTTCGGCCGAGGCCGGCCCGACGGCTGCGGCCGTAACGATGAGCATTGCGAACAGGAGGCGCTGCATGGAGGAGGCCTTTTGCGAACCGCGCGGCAAGGCGTGATGGCGCAGCTTTGTGTCGGCCATATGCCGGGCCGCCGGCCCGAATTCCGGGTGCGGCAGGTGCCATGGCAACGACAATTCCGGCCGGACAGCAATTGCCGCGTTAACGAATTGAGCAGGCCGGGGTCAAGCCAGTGGCAAAACCGCTGCTTCTGGCGGGCTCCGACTTGCGGCTTACCGGGGCCCTCCTATATGAGCAACGAAGCCGCAAAACGGCTGTGAATAGCGTATTTTAGGGGGCTGGTTCAGGGGACTCGCGGATGAGCCGCGGGGCTTTATCGGGCGCCAAAGTTCAACTTGTGGCCCGGCCGGCCTGCCGCAAAAGAGAGGACTAAACATGGGCAAGGTCATCGGCATCGACCTCGGCACCACCAATTCGTGCGTCGCGGTGATGGAAGGCAAAACGCCGAAAGTCATCGAGAACGCGGAAGGCGCACGTACCACCCCGTCGATTGTCGCCTTCACCGACGACGGCGAGCGCCTCGTCGGCCAGCCGGCGAAACGCCAGGCGGTCACCAATCCGGAAAAGACCATCTTCGCGGTGAAGCGCCTGATCGGGCGACGCTACGACGACCCGATGGTCGAAAAGGACAAGAAGCTCGTCCCCTACAAGATCAGCAAGGCGTCGAACGGCGATGCCTGGGTCGAGGCGGACGGCAAGCAATATTCACCGTCGCAGATCTCCGCCTTCATCTTGCAGAAGATGAAGGAGACGGCGGAAGCCCATCTCGGCCAGAAGGTCGAGCAGGCGGTCATCACCGTTCCGGCCTACTTCAACGACGCGCAACGTCAGGCCACCAAGGACGCCGGCAAGATCGCCGGCCTCGAAGTGCTGCGCATCATCAACGAACCGACTGCGGCGGCGCTGGCCTACGGGCTCGACAAGCAGAAGCAGGGCATCATCGCGGTCTATGACCTCGGTGGCGGCACCTTCGATATTTCCGTGCTGGAAATCGGCGACGGCGTGTTCGAGGTGAAGTCGACCAACGGCGACACCTTCCTCGGCGGCGAAGACTTCGACATGCGGCTGGTCAATTACCTCGCCGACGAGTTCCAGAAGGAACAGGGCATCGACCTGCGTAAGGACAAGCTGGCGCTGCAGCGGCTGAAGGAATCGGCCGAGAAGGCGAAGATCGAGCTGTCGTCCACGACGCAGACCGAAATCAATCTGCCGTTCATCACCGCCGATGCGTCGGGCCCCAAGCACCTGACCATGAAGCTGACCCGCGCCAAGTTTGAGGCGCTGGTCGATGACCTGGTGCAGAAGACGATCGCGCCGTGCAAGCAGGCGTTGAAGGACGCCGGCCTGTCGGCGGCGGAGATCAACGAGGTGGTCCTGGTCGGCGGCATGACCCGCATGCCGAAGGTGCAGGAAGTCGTGAAGCAGCTGTTCGGCAAGGAGCCGCACAAGGGCGTCAATCCCGACGAGGTGGTCGCCATCGGCGCTGCCATTCAGGCCGGCGTGCTGCAAGGCGACGTCAAGGACGTGCTGTTGCTCGACGTTACTCCGCTCTCGCTCGGCATCGAGACCTTGGGCGGCGTGTTCACGCGGCTGATCGATCGCAACACCACGATCCCGACCAAGAAGAGCCAGGTGTTCTCGACCGCTGAAGACAGCCAGAACGCGGTCACCATCCGCGTGTTCCAGGGCGAGCGCGAAATGGCGGCCGACAACAAGATGCTGGGCCAGTTCGACCTGGTCGGCATTCCGCCGGCGCCGCGCGGCGTGCCGCAGATCGAGGTCGCCTTCGACATCGACGCCAACGGCATCGTCAACGTGCAGGCCAAGGACAAGGGCACCGGCAAGGAGCAGCAGATCCGTATCCAGGCTTCGGGCGGCCTGTCCGAGGCCGACATCGAGAAGATGGTCAAGGACGCGGAAGCCCACGCCGAAGAGGACAAGCAGCGCAAGGCCGAGGTTGAAGCTAAGAACCAGGCCGAAGCTCTGGTCCATTCGACCGAGAAGGCGCTGGCCGAGCACGGCTCCAAGGTCGGCGAGGCCGAGCGCACCGCGATCGAGAACGCCATGGCCGATCTCAAGGAAGCCCTCAAGGGCACCGACCCCGAGGTGATCAGGGCCAAGAGCAACACGCTGGCGCAGGCTTCGATGAAGCTCGGCGAGGCGATGTACAAGTCGCAGCAGGCCGATGCCGGAGGTCAACCGGGCGCCGATAATCACGACAGCGCCACCGGTGCCGACGGCAAGAAGGAAGACGTGGTCGACGCGGAGTTCACCGAAGTCGACGACGACAAGAACAACAAGAAGTCGGCCTAAGCCTTGGCATCTGCACGATGCCGGGTCGCTGCAAACAAGGTCTCACCCCCGGGCTTGACCCGGGGGTCCATTTTTCCAAAGTAAGTTGTGGCAAAGGCGGATGGATGGCCGGCGGCTCTGTGCGAAGACGCGCTTCGCGCTCTGGCGCCGGGCTGACGCCGGTGGGGCGGTAACGCAGAATGTCGAAGCGCGATTACTACGAAGTGCTCGGCGTCTCGCGCACCTGCACCGAGGTCGAGCTCAAGGCCGCGTTCCGCAAGCTCGCCATGCAGCATCACCCGGATCGCAATCCGGGCGACAAGGACTGCGAGCATAAATTCAAGGAACTCAACGAAGCCTATGACGTGCTGAAGGACGGCGACCGGCGCGCCGCCTATGACCGTTTTGGTCACGCCGCCTTCGAGCAAGGCGGCGGTGGGCACGGCTTCGGCGCCGATTTCGCCACGACCTTCTCCGACATCTTCGAGGATCTGTTCGGCATGGGCGGTGGCCGGCGCGGCCAGCGCAGCAGCAGCGGCCGCGAGCGCGGCACCGATCTTCGCTACAACATGGAAATCAGCCTCGAGGAAGCGTTCGACGGCAAGACCGCGCAAATTCGCATCCCGACGCCGGTGACCTGCGAAGCCTGCTCCGGCACCGGCGCCCAGGCCGGCACCAAGCCCAAGGCCTGCCCCACCTGCGGCGGCGCCGGCCGGATCCGCCACGCCCAGGGCTTCTTCACGCTTGAACGCACCTGTCCGGCCTGCCAGGGCCGCGGTGAGGTCATCGAAGACCCGTGCCCGACCTGCTCCGGCTCGGGCCGCGTCACGCGCGAGCGCACATTGTCGGTGAATATTCCGCCCGGCGTCGAAGACGGCACCCGCATCCGTCTCGCCGGCGAAGGCGAGGCCGGCATTCGCGGCGGCCCGCCCGGCGACCTCTACATTTTCCTTTCGCTCGCCGTGCACGAATTCTTCCAGCGCGACGGCGCCGACCTTTACTGCCGGGTGCCGATCTCCATGGTGACCGCCGCGATCGGCGGCCAGTTCGATGTCCCGACTGTGGACGGCGACAAGGCCCGGGTGAAGATTCCGGCAGGAACCCAATCGGGTGGCCGCCTCCGGCTCGCCGGCAAGGGGATGCCGGTGCTGCGCTCGAAGCAGCACGGCGACATGTACGTCCAGTTCACGGTGGAGACGCCGCAGAACCTGACCAAGAAACAGCGCGAGCTGCTGGCGGAGTTCGAAAAGCTGTCATCGGAGGAAACGCAGCCCGAATCCGAGGGATTCTTCAGCAAAGTCAGGGAGTTTATCGACTCGATGTCGTCGCGTAGCGGCAATTCCGATTGATGCCTTGACCCCCCGCCCGCCTCCCTTTACCCCTGATCAAATAGGCGGCACTCGCCGCCCTGGTAATGCCGTGCCGATGCCCTTTCAATCCCTCGCTCGCGCCGAAAAGCGGCAGCTTCGCTTCGACGACGACGTGCATTTCTTCCGTTCCTGGCTCGAAAAGCCGCTGGCGACCGGCGCCGTCATGCCGTCCGGCCGCGTGCTGGCCCGCACCATGGCGCGCTATGTCGACCCCACCGCCAGCGGCCCGGTGATCGAGCTCGGTCCCGGCACCGGTCCGGTGACGCAGGCGCTGGTCGAGCGCGGCGTCGATCCCGCCCGGCTGGTCCTGGTCGAATTCAACCCGACATTCTGCCGCATGTTGCGCTCGCGCTATCCGGCGGCGACCGTGGTGCAAGGCGACGCCTACCGGCTGCGCCGCCTGCTGGAGAGCTTCGTTCGGGAGCCGGCCGCCGCCGTTGTGTCGAGCCTGCCGCTGGTCACCAAGCCGCCGCGCACGCGGCTTCGCCTGATCGCCGATGCCCTCCACTTGCTGACGCCGGGCGCGCCATTCGTGCAGTTCACCTACGCGATGGGACCGCCGATCCCGAAGAACTTCGACGGCGTCCATGCCGAAGCCTCGCCGCTGGTCTGGATGAATTTGCCGCCGGCGCGCGTATGGATTTACCGCGGACGCTGACGCTTACTGATTGCCGGCTAGAGCCCGGCAATGACATGATAAGCTCATGCCCGCTCCCAAAATCCTCATCATCCCCGGCTCGGTGCGCACCGGCTCCTACAATGTGCGGCTTGCGGCACTGGCGGCGAAGGAACTCACCGTGGCCGACGCCGAGGTGACGCGCATATCGCTCGAGGATTTTCCGCTGCCGATCTTCGACGCCGACGACGAGGCCAAAGGCGGCCCGCATCCCAATGCGGTCAGGCTGAAGCAATTGCTCCGCGCGCATCAGGGCGTGTTCATCGCCAGCCCGGAATATAACGGCTCGATCCCGCCGCTGCTCAAGAATGCGATCGACTGGGTGTCGCAGGTGCGCGAGCGCGGCGATCCGGCCTATGCGGCGTTTCGCGGCCGCGCCTTCGCCATCGCCGCCGCCTCGACCGAAGCCTCCGGTGGGCTGCGCGGCTTGATGGCGTTGCGGCAGATACTCGAGCTGGGCTGCGGCGCGCTGGTGATCCCCGAGCAGGTCGCGATCCCGGAAGCCGCGAATGTTTTCGACGACATGGACAATCTCAGCCATTCCGGCCTTGCCAATGCGTTGCGCGTCGAACTGGCGCGGCTCATCGACATGGCGCGGATGTTGACGTGAGGACGAGATGGACGCGCGCGGCAGGCTGATCGTGGCGCTCGACCTGTCCTCGGTCGAGCAGGCGCAGGCACTGGTGGCGCGGATCGGCCCGGCCGCGTCGTTCTACAAGATCGGCTATCAACTCGGCTTTGCCGGCGGACTGGCTTTGGTGCGCAAGCTGGTCGACGACGGCAAGCAGGTGTTCCTCGACCTCAAGCTGCACGACATCGGCAATACCGTCGAGAAGGGCGTCGAAAGCGTCGCCAAGCTCGGCGCCACGTTTCTCACGGTGCATGGCTATCCGCAGACCATGAAGGCGGCGGTCGCCGGCAGAGGTTCGTCGCAACTCAAATTGCTCGCCGTCACGGTGCTGACCTCATACGACGACGACGACGTTGCGGCCGCCGGCTATGGGCTCAATGTGCGCGATCTCGCGGCACGCCGCGCCGCGCAGGCCCGCGAGGCCGGCATTGACGGGCTGGTGTGCTCGCCCGAAGAGGCGGCTTCGCTGCGCGCGATCGCCGGCAAGGACATGGTGCTGGTGACGCCCGGCATCCGTCCGGCCGGCAGCGCCACCGGCGACCAGAAGCGCATCATGACGCCGGCGAAGGCGATCAGCGCCGGCGCCGATTATCTCGTGGTCGGACGCCCGATCACCGAGGCCGCCGATCCGAAGGCCGCGGCCGAGGCGATCGTCGAGGAAATTGCAACAGCGAAAGGCTAGGGACAAGCTATGACCAAGGGCTACTGGATCGCGCTGGTCGAGGTCAAAGATCTCGATAGCTACCGCAGCAAATACGTCACCGCGCTGCCCGACATCTTGCGCAAGTTCGGCGGCAGGTACGTCACCCGCGGCGGCCAGACCGAGGTCGCGGAAGGCAAAAGCAAGAGCCGCGTCGTGGTGCTGGAATTTCCCAGCTATCAGGCGGCGCTCGACTGTTACCGCTCGCCGGAATACGCCAAAGCCAAGGCTCTGCGCATGGCCTATGCCGATTCCGATCTGATCATTACCGAAGGCTATGACGGCGCGCAGCCCTAGAGACGGTGCGCGTGACCTGACGGCGTCCGCCCGCTATACCGGCGGCAGGGAGACGACCTATGTCCGACATGCGGCTGGTGGTTGCCGGTGCCGGCGGGCGCATGGGGCGCACGCTGGTCAAGGCTATCGCCGAGAGCAAGGGCCTTACGCTCGCCGGCGCGCTGGAAGATGCGCGCTCGCCGCTGATCGGCTGGGACGCCGGCACGCTGGCCGGGCTCGGCGAGAACAACATCAAGCTGATCGGCGACCCTGCCAAGATCATGGACGAGATCGACGGCATCGTCGACTTCACCATTCCGGCGGCGACGGTCGGGCTGGCCGCGCTCGCGGCCAAGCATGGCAAGGCCCACATCATCGGCACCACCGGATTGACGGCCGCCGAGGACGACAAGATCAGGGACGCCGCCAAGCGCGCCGTGATCGTGAAGTCCGGCAATATGAGTCTCGGCGTCAATCTGCTGGCGGCCTTGACCAAGCGTGTCGCCAGGACGCTCGACGCGTCGTTCGATATCGAAATCCTCGAAATGCATCACAATCAGAAGATCGACGCGCCATCCGGCACGGCCTTGATGCTGGGTCGTGCGGCGGCGGAGGGCCGCGGCATTGAGCTCGACCAGCGTTCGGTGAAAAGCCGTGAAGGCCATACCGGCGCCCGCAAGGCCGGCGACATCGGCTTTGCCACGCTGCGGGGCGGCAGCGTGGTCGGCGAGCACAGCGTCATCTTCGCCGGCCCGGCCGAGCGCATCGAGCTGACGCACAAGGCTGGCGACCGCATGCTGTTCGCGACCGGCGCGCTGCATGCGGCGCTATGGGCGCGCGATCAGAAGCCGGGACTCTACTCGATGGCCGACGTGCTCGGCCTCAAGGATTTCTAGGGGCCGCGATGGCAGCGGATCCGAATTTCGGACGCAAGGCCCGGATCTTGGTCATGATCGGCATCGGCATTGCCGCGCTGATCGGGGCTTACCAATTCGCCACGGCTGCGCCGCGCGAAGGTGGCGGCTCGATCCCGATGCCCATGATCTTCGTCCTCGTCGCCATTGTTTGCTTCGGCGCCGCGGCGCTGATGGCCCGTAAGCTCAAGGGAACCGCAGCGAAATAACCAACCGCCTTCTCGTCCTCGTGCGTGGCAATATCCAGCGGCATCCATAAGGAGCTTTCATCGTGGCGACCAAAGAGACAGCGCCGAAGCGCGGCGGCCTCCCGCTCATCCCGCTTATTCTCGCCGCCGTTCTAGTGGCGGTTTACGTCGCGATCGTCGTGGTTCCGGCATTTTCGAGCGCCCACGGAATACCCGGCAATTTCCTGTCGCTGATTTGGCCGCCGGCGCTCATCGTGCTGGGATTGACCGCCATGCTGTGGGCACGATCCTTGATTTCTAAAAAGCCCGCGGAGGGCAAATAATGACCGACCGGCTTCTCGTCCTCGTCCGCCACGGCCAGAGCGAATGGAATCTGAAGAACCTGTTCACCGGGTGGCGCGACGTCGAACTCACCGAGCAGGGCATCAAGGAGGCGCGCGAGGCCGGCCGCAAGCTCAAGGCGCAGGGCATCATTTTCGACGTCGCTTTCACCTCGGTGCTCAAGCGCGCGCAACGCACCCTCGACATCATGCTGGACGAGATGGACCAGGCGAAAATCCCGGTGATCGCCAACCAGGCGCTCAACGAGCGCGACTATGGCGACCTGTCCGGCCTCAACAAGGATGACGCTCGCAAGAAATGGGGCGAGGACCAGGTCCACATCTGGCGGCGCTCCTATGATGTCGCGCCGCCTGGCGGCGAGAGTCTGCGCGACACCGCGGCGCGCGTGCTCCCCTATTACATCCAGGACATCCTGCCGCGCGTGTTGCGCGGCGAGCGCGTTCTGGTCGCGGCGCACGGCAATTCATTGCGCGCGCTGGTCATGGTGCTCGACGGCCACACCACCGAGAGCATTACCAAGCTCAATATCGATACCGGCGTTCCGATGATCTATCGGCTCAACGCCGATTCGACGGTGGCCGAGAAAAAAGACCTGGCGGCGTGATCGATCCTCGCGCGGTGGTGGCAAAAATCTGGGCCGGTGCCGGCCACGAAGATGCCGCGCTTGCACAGCTCGACTTGACCGGCGCGGAGCCGGTGCTGCCTTCGTCTTTCGCGGTCGGCACCGCGGTGCAAAGCGCCGTCGCGGCGTCGGCGCTTGCCGCGGCCGAATTCTGGCGGCAGCGAACCGGCCGCAGGCAAAGAGTGGCCGTCGACATGCGCGCCGCTGCGGCTGCGGCACGCAGCGAGCGCTACTTTCTCGTTGACGGCAAGCCGGCTGGGGAGCGCTGGGACAAGATCGCCGGCACATATCCATGCGGCGACGGACGCTATGTCCGTCTGCACACGAACTTCCCCCATCATCGCGACGACGTTTTGAAGATCCTCGGCTGCGCCTATGACCGTGCCGCTGTTGCCCAAGCTCTGACTGCCTGGACGGCGTTCGACCTCGAGGACGCCTGCGCGCAAGCCGGGCTCACCGTCACCGCCATGCGGACGTTCTCCGAGTGGGACGCCCATCCCCAAGGGCAGGCGGTCTGCAAGTTGCCGTTGCTTTCGATCGACCGGATCGGTGATGCGCCGCCGGTCGATTGGCGGAGCGGCGACCGGCCGCTTGTCGGTGTCAAGGTGCTCGATCTGACCCGCGTCATAGCCGGCCCGGTGTGCGGCATGACGCTCGCGGCGCACGGCGCCGACGTGTTGCTGGTAACATCGCCGCATTTGCCGTCGATCGAGCCATTGGTGATCGATACCGGCCGCGGCAAGCTTTCAACGCAGATCGATCTGCGCGAGGCGGCCGGGCGCGCCGCGCTCACCGCCCTGCTGCGCCAGGCCGACGTCTTTGTGCAGGGCTACCGGCCGGGCGGGCTGGAGGCGCTCGGCTTCGGCCCGGCCGACGTTGCGCGAATTCGTCCCGGCATCGTCTATGTGTCGCTCTCGGCCTACGGCCATGAAGGCCCGTGGGCCAATCGGCGCGGCTTTGATTCGCTGGTGCAGACCGCGAGCGGCTTCAACGCCGCCGAGGCTGAAGCCGCCGGCGTTGCCGGGCCGCTGCCGCTGCCGGCACAGGCGCTCGATCATTGCACCGGCTATCTGATGGCCTTTGCCGCGACGACCGGCCTGCTGCGCCGCGCGCAAGAAGGCGGCAGCTGGCATGCCCGGCTGTCGCTGGCGCAGACCGGCCGCTGGCTGCGCGACCTCGGCCGGATCGATGGGCTCCATGCCAAGGACCCGACCCGCGACGACGTGCTTGATCTTCTGGAGCAATCGGATTCCGGTTTTGGACGTTTGTCGGCGGTGCGCCATCCGGCGGCGATGTCGGAGACGCCGCCGCGGTGGACGCGTCCCTCCGTTCCGCTCGGCAGTCATCCGCCGGTCTGGCCGAGCTGACTGTTCCGCGGCACAATGCCGGCATGATGCAGCAGCCCGATATTGTCGTTCTCGACGCCGACGCGGCAATGGCCGCCGTCAATGAGCTCGCTGACGTCTTGGCGGACTGCGTCGCCGGCGGCGCCTCGGTCAGCTTCATGTTGCCGTACAGCGCCGCGGACGCGGCGGGCTTCTTCGGGAAGGTCGCGGCCTCGGTCGCACGCGGCGAAACCGTGCTGCTCGCCGCCCGCCACGACGGCCGCATTGTCGGCACGGTCCAGATTGGGCTCGATACGCCGCCGAACCAGCCGCACCGCGCCGACATCAGGAAACTGCTGGTGCATCGGTCCGCGCGCGGCATGGGCCTTGGCGCGGCGCTGATGGGCGAGGCCGAGCGCGTCGCCAGGGAGAAAGGCCGCACCTTGCTGGTGCTCGACACCGCGAGCGGCGCCGCCGAGCGGCTCTATGCGCGTGGCGGCTGGCAGCGCGTCGGCGTCATTCCCGACTATGCGATGTGGCCCGATGGCGGGTTCTGCGACACCACCATTTTCTGGAAAAAGCTCTAACGGCCGCTTATGCCGCCGCCAACTGTCCGGCTTCCCAGCCGAGAATGGCGCGCTTGCGGGTCAGGCCCCAGTGATAGCCAGTGATGTCGCCGCTCTTGCCGATGACGCGATGACACGGCACCACGAAGCAGATCGGATTCTTGCCGACCGCGCCGCCGACCGCGCGCGCGGCTTTCGGTGAGCCGACCTCCGCGGCGAGGTCCGAATAGGTTGTCGCCACGCCCATCGGGATGTGCAGCAGCTTCTCCCAGACCCGCACCTCGAAATCGGTGCCGATCATGATGACGCGCAGCGGCCGGTCCTTGCGCCACAGCTTCGGATCGAAAATCCGCGCGGCAACCGGCGCGGTCGCGGCGGCGTCCTCGATGTAGCGGGCGTTCTTCCAGCGCGAGCGCATGTCCTTCAGCGCGCTGCGCTCCTTGCCGGCATCGGCCAGCGCCAGGCCGGCAAGCCCGCGCGGCGTCGTCATCACCAGCGCGGTGCCGAACGGGCAGGGATGAAAGCCGTAGCTGATGGTCAGGCCCTGGCCGCCGGCTTTCCATTCGCCGGGCGACATCGCCTCATGCGTGACGAACAGGTCGTGCAATCGTCCGGGACCGGACAGCCCGACTTCATAAGACGTCTCGAGCACGCTGGCCGACGACCGCAGCAGCTCCCGCGCCGAGTTGAGCGTAAGCGCCTGCAGGAAGGCCTTGGGTGACAGCCCGCACCAGCGCCGGAACAGATGATGCAATTCGGTCGGCGTGACGCCGGCGGCGTCGGCGACCGTTTCGATTTCCGGCTGCGCGCGCCAGTTGCCGCGGATATGGGCGATGGCGCGGCGCACGATGTCGTAATCGGCGGCGGCGGTCTTGAGCTGGACCAGCTGCGGTTGGCTGCGCATCAGCGGATATTCGGTGGCGGTCATGGTGTTCATGGCTGTGTTCATGACCCTATCTAGGGCCGGCAGGGCCGGCGGCCCACCCGATTCCTGCGCTAAATCACGGTGCGCGTCACGCCGCGCTTGGCCTCGCCGATGGCGCGGCCAAGCGCCTGGGCGAACGAGGCTTTCTCGTCAGGGCCGAGGAAACTCGCCACCAGCAGGCGCTTGCCGCGCGACACCAGGAACAGGTGCTCGATGCCGAATTCGTCGTGCACCACCTTGTCCAAAGTGACCCAGAGCGGGTTGAGCGCCCATTCCCGCACCCGGCCGCGCGGGTTGACCTTGCGCACCCGCAATTCGACCGGCGTCACCGTCACCACCTCATAGGCCGCGGCGGCGCGATAATTGATGCGGAAGGCCCAATAGAGCAGCAGCACGTCGAGGCCGAAAAAGCCGAATACCGGCCAGGCGCCGGCCATGAAGAACACCAGCCCGGCGATGAAGCTGATGAAGGTGACAAAGCCCATCAGCAGCAGAAAGCCAAAATGCGGCAGCGAGCGATGCGGCGTGATCACCGCCTCGAAAATCGGCTCAAGCTCCTCCGACCGATTGTCTGAGGTCATGGCCTCAGTATAGCGTTATTCATGGCACGAAAAAGATCGGCTCGAAAAAGCGTCGCGCGAAAAAGCAGGGCCCGGAAACGCCCGGCGAAGAAAGCGCGCAAGCCTGCTGCCAGACTGAAAAAGCCGAAGGCCCGGACCAAGGGCCCGGTCGCACGGCTGGTGGCCGATTCCGAGGCGGCGCATGCCGAGATCCCGGCCTGGAGTGCCGCGACGGCCGCGGAGGCGTTCCGCCGTTTCAAGGCGGCGAACCCGGAACCGAAGGGCGAACTGCAATACGTCAACCCGTTCACGCTGCTGGTCGCTGTTGTGCTGTCGGCGCAGGCGACCGATGCCGGCGTCAACAAGGCGACGCCCGCATTGTTCGCCGCCGCCGACACGCCGGAGAAGATGGTCACGCTCGGCGAGTCGCGGGTGCGCGGTCTGGTCAAGACCATCGGCCTGTTTCGCACCAAGGCGAAGAACGTCGTGGCGCTGTCGCGGAAATTGATCGCCGAGCATGGCGGCCAGGTGCCGCGCTCGCGCGAACAGCTCGAAGACTTGCCCGGAGTCGGCCGCAAGACCGCCAATGTCGTGCTCAACATCGCCTTCGGCGAGCCGACCATCGCGGTCGATACCCATATTTTCCGGGTCGGCAACCGCACCGGACTGGCGCCCGGGAAGAATCCGCTGGAGGTCGAGCAGAAGCTCGAGGCGATCGTGCCTGTCGAATACAAGCGTCACGCCCATCATTGGCTGATCCTGCACGGCCGCTATGTTTGCGTGGCTCGCAAGCCGCTGTGCGAAAAATGTATCATCAGCGATCTGTGCAACTGGCCGGGCAAGACGGTGGTGCAAAAAGCGTCCTAGGGAGCGTGCGATGGAAGGCTCGGCAAGCGGCAAGAAGAAGCTGGTCGATCAGAGCGATCCGAAAGTCATTTTCGGAAATGCCGGACTATCGCCGAAGGCCGGGGCGGCGTGGATGACGCCGTTGGCTTTCTCCGGCAATTACAAGCGTGACGTCGCCCAGGGGTCGACATTCTGGCGTGAGGGAGCCAACTATCTCGGCAAGCTGCCGAAGAAGCCGCAGCGTAATCAGGCGCAGCAGATCGCGGCGGGGATCATCCAGCTCAATATGCGGGAGTCGCGCGAGCAATTCCTCAGCCATCACGCCGAAGCGATCTACCGCAAGGTGACCAAGAATCTCGATCAGTTTCTCCGCGTCGAGGAGCTTTGCTACGAGGCCGCCAAGCTAGTCCCGGGGATTGTGCCGGCCCGCAAGCAGGTCGAAGCCGAAGCTCAGGTCATGCAGGGCGAGAAGGACGGCATCGAGGTCGATCAGGGGATATTTCTGGCCAATGTTCTGGCGCACAAAAAGTGCGGCATGCATCTTTGCCACGCCATGCTGCGGCCAAAGCCGGGTTCAATCGAGCGGATGCCCGAGTTCATCAGGAGCGGCGTGGTCGACTTCGGCCCGGCCAAGCTCGAGCGCCACGGCAAGACCGCGGTCGTCACCATCCAGAATCCGCGCTTTCTCAACGCGGAAGACAACGACACGCTGTCCGATACCGAAACCGCCGCCGACATGGCGATCTTCGATCCGATGAGCGAAATCTGCGTGCTGCGCGGCGGCAAGGTCGAGCATCCGAAATATGCCGGCCGCGACGTGTTTTGCAGCGGCATCAACCTCACGCACCTCTATCGCGGCAAGATTCCGTTCCTGTGGTACATCACGCGCGACATGGGGGTCGTCAACAAGATGCTGCGCGGCGTGGCCTTCGGCCTACGTAGCCCGGACGAAATCCATGGCGGCACCCATGAAAAGCCCTGGGTGGCGCAGCTCGACACCTTCGCGATCGGCGGCGGCTGCCAGTACCTGCTGGCGATGGATTACGTCGTGGCCGGCAGCGATGCCTACATGACGCTGCCGGCGCGCAAGGAAGGCATCATTCCCGGCGCCGCTAATCTCCGCTTCCCACGCTTCGTCGGCCCGCGCATTGCGCGCCAGGCCATCATGATGGGCAAGCGGATCGACTGCGACACGCCGGAGGGCCGCATGGTCTGTGACCTCGTCGTGCCGCCGGGCGAGGTCGAGCAGGCGACGATGAAAGTGTGCGACGATTTCACCTCATCGGGCGTCGTCAGCGCGGCGGGTAACCGGCGCGCCTTGCGCGTCGGCGAGGAGCCGCTCGATACGTTCCGCCGTTACATGGCGGTGTATTGTCGCGAGCAGGCCTATTGCCATTTCTCGCCGGCACTGATCGCCAATCTGGAAAAGCACTGGAACGCGGCGAGCCGGAAGATCTAAACGTCCGCAGAGACGTTGAGGGGGAGTGAATGCCGGGACTGATGCTCAAGGGCGTGGACCTGACGCCGCGCCGCGACACGTTCGATCCGATCGAGATTGCGTCGCGCGACGAGATCACCGCGCTGCAGATCGAGCGGCTCAAATCGACTTTGGCGCACGCTTATAAGAATGTGCCGCACTACAAGGCCACGTTCGATCAAGCCGGCGTGCATCCCGGCGATTTCAGGCAGCTCGCCGACCTCGCCAAATTCCCGTTCACGGTGAAGGACGACCTGCGCCGCAATTTTCCGTTCGGCATGTTCGCCATTCCGCGCGAAGAGGTGCTGCGGGTTCACGCCTCGTCCGGCACCACCGGCAAGCCGACCGTGGTCGGCTATAGCCGCCGCGATCTCGACATGTGGGCCGACATCATGGCGCGCTGCCAGCGCGCCGCCGGCTGCCGGCCCGGCATGCTGGCGCAGAATTCCTATGGCTACGGCCTGTTCACCGGCGGCATCGGCTTTCACTACGGCGCCGAGCGGCTCGGCATGACGGTGGTCCCGGTGTCGGGCGGCATGACCGAGCGGCAGGTCAGGCTGATCGCCGACTTCAGACCCGACGTCATTTTCGTCACGCCGAGCTACATCCTTGCGATCCTTGACGAATTTCGCGCCCAAGGGGTCGACCCGCGCCAGTCATCGCTGAAAATCGCGATGTGCGGCGCCGAGCCCTGGACCAATGCCATGCGCGAGGAGATCGAGGATGCCTTCGACATTCATGCCATCGACAATTACGGCCTGTCCGAGGTGATCGGTCCGGGCGTCGCCGTCGAATGCATCGAAGAAAAGAACGGCATGGTGATCTGGGAGGATCATTTCTATCCGGAGGTGATCGATCCGGCGACCGGCGCGGTGCTGGCCGACGGTGAGCCGGGCGAGCTGGTATTCACCTCGCTGACCAAGGAGGCGATGCCGGCCATTCGCTATCGCACCCGCGATCTGTCGCGGCTGCTGCCCGGCACGGTGCGCTCAATGCGGCGCATGGAGAAGGTCAGCGGCCGCTCCGACGACATGATGATCGTGCGCGGCGTCAATGTGTTCCCGAGCCAGATCGAGGACATCATCCTCAAGGACCAGCGGCTGTCGCCGCATTTCGTCATCGAGCTGCGCCGGGTCGATCGGCTCGACGACATCACCGTCGTGGTTGAAGCACGGCCCGACGCTGATGAAAGCGCCTTCGCCGTCTGTGATCGCGACCTGGCGCATCACATCAAGGCGCTGATCGGCGTCACCGCCGCGGTGCGCACGGTCAAGCCGGGCACGGTCGAGCGCTCGCTCGGCAAGGCCAAGCGGGTGATCGATCTGCGCGCAAAGGGATAGGGACAAATGCTGCGTATCATCCTCGCCGTCCTGCTCAGCCTGCCGCCAGTCTTGGCTCATGCCTTCGACATGGCCCGCTATCAAAATGGCGGAAAGTTCGCCGATTTCACGCCGGTCATCAGCCAGTACAACGCCAGCGGGGAGCGGTTTCCAATTACCGGCGTCTGCAAATCGGCCTGCACGATGTTTCTCAGCATCCGCAATGTCTGCGTCAGCCCCGGCGCCCGATTTTACTTTCACGCCGGCAAGGGACGGGACGGCGTCAATCAGCGGCAGACGAACGTGATGCTGTCGTCCTATAACTCCGCCCTGCAGAGTTACATTCGGGATCGTCGCATGATGGAGACCAACGAGTTTCAAATGCTTCCGGGCAGCACCATCATCAAGCTCGGCTATCCAGCCTGCAAATGATTGCCGGCAAGTCGCCGGTCTAGCCCTGTGGCACGATTAGTTCGGTCCGTGCGCCGGTCAGTTTCTTGTGGACGTGCACCATGAACGCCATGGCGAAGATCGGCGTCGCCAGGTTGAGGATCGGAATCGACACGAAAGCCGCGATCACCATGCCGGCGCCGAACAGGTAGGGCGCGTGGCGCTTGCGCAGCGCCTTGGCTTCCGCCGGCGGCAGGAAGCGCATGGCGGCGAGCTCGAAATATTCGCGGCCGAGCAGCCAGGCATTGGCGAAGAACAACACGAAGACGCCAATGCCGGCAAAGAGCAGAAGAGGCAGCGCGACGAGATAGACGATGACCGCGAGCAGCGCGGTCTTGAGGCCCTCCATCGCTGCTTGCATGACAGGAAGGGCGCGGCCGGGCGGATCGGCCGGGTAATCGGCGCGCTCGATATGCTCCGCGATCTCGTCGACGAAAAAGCTGCCGACGAAGGCGGTGACGGCCGGCATCAGGAATAGCGCCCCGGTGACGATGCCGAGGCCTGCCATGATCGACAGCACCCAGACCAGCACGCTCCAGGCGCCGTGCGGCATGACGCCGTAGCTCTGCTCGGCCCAGTTGATCCCGCTTGCGGCCAGCCAGGCGAACAGCCGCTGCAGGCCGATGCCGATCAGGACGATCAGCAGCAGCGCAAGGCCGATCGCCTTGAACAGGACACGGCGCAGCGGCGCGGTGAACATCTCGGACAGGGCGGTGAAGGCGGCGGTCAGCATGGCCGCCCATAGTTAGGTGCTAGATCACCGGCGACAACGTGTCTTTGCTTTCGTCGCGCTCCGGCACCATCGACGGCGCCGGGATTTCCGGCGCGTCGGCCAGCCGGTCCGCCCAGCTCATCGCCTTGTAATCGAAACCGCGGGTGATGGTCGGCTTCACCACCTCGAAATAGGGCGAGATGTCGAAGTCGCGCGGCGCGTACAGCGATGAGTGGCGGATCTCGAGGATCTCCTGCCGCGCCTGCTCGCTTTCCATTAGCGTCACTTTCGGCAGGATCGGATAGCGCACGGTCTCGAACGCCTGCGCGATCAGCGCCGAGCAGATGATGCGGGTCGGGTGGCCGGAGCCGAGCGCCATCATGCGGCGCCGCCAGCGTTGCGGCACCGGCATCGGCAAGAGATAACGCATCAGGTCGATGATGTTCTTGAGATCGTAGTCGAAGCCGATGCGCTCCGCGGCATAGGCGCAGACGCGGGCGGCGTCGTCGTCGGTCAGCCCGATCGGCCGGCAGATGCGGGTATGGTAGCGCGCATATTTCGACAGCGGCACCGCGACGACGCCCTGGCCGATATTGGCCTCGACCAGCGTCAGCGGCTCGCCACTTTCGGTGACGCGGTCGCCGACCGAGCCGACATAGAGCGCGGCGTGCGACCAGGTCGATTGCGTGAGATATTTGATGACGCCGGAAATGTTGTTGTTGCCTTCGACCAGGATCACGTCGCCGGGCTTCAGCACGGCGCGCAGCGTGTCGAGGTCGCTCGGCGTGAACGGCTCGTAGCCGTGCGCCGGCTTCTCGAGATAATTGGCGAGAACCTGCCCGATGCCTTCGAAAACCCAACCCATTGCCGCGTCCCCAAACGCCTGACTCGGACGCCATTGCCGGGCGCCTCGTATTTGCGACGAATTTAGCGATGACTCATTGCAATTTGGTTCATCGCGTTTCGGCACGCGTTCACCGCGCCTTGAATTAGCCGAATCTTAGTCATGAGATTTGCGGGTCTGCGCCGCTTCGGGCACTGTCGCGTTTCCCGCCTAAACCTTTCGGATACCATGGCAACGCTCTCTCGCCGCTCGTTCATTGCCGGCTCCGCCGCGCTCATGGCGGCGCCGGCGCTTGCCGCGACAAACGAGCTTGCCGACGTGCCGGTCGCGATCATCGGTGCCGGCGCCGCCGGCATTGCCGCGGCGCGGCGTCTGACGGCCGCCAAGGTGCGCTTCGTGCTGCTGGAAGCGGCCGCCGAGATCGGCGGGCGCTGCGTCACCGACAGCACGGGCTTCAGCACGCCGTTCGATCGCGGCGCGCACTGGATCCATCGCCCGGCCGACAACGCGCTGGTCAAGGCGGCACCAGGCGGGCTGGACATCTATCCGGCGCCGCGCGGCCAGAAATTGCGGGTCCCGCCGCGGCGCGCGCGCGAAAACGAAATGGAGGAATTCCTGACCGCGCTGGTGCGCGCCAATCGCGCCATCGTCGATGCCGGCCGCGGCCCGGACCGCGCCGCGGCCGCGCTGCTGCCGAACGATCTCGGCCCGTGGCGCGACAGCGTCGAATTCGTGCTCGGTCCTTACAGCACCGGCAGGGCGCTCGGCGAAATCTCGGCGCTCGACTTCGCCCGCGCGCCGGAACGCAATGCCGACGCCTTCTGCCGCGAGGGCTACGGCGCGCTGCTGGCGAAAATCGCCGCCGGACTGCCGGTACAATTGTCGACGCCGGCGACGCGGCTCGACTGGGGCGGCGCGCTGCAAATCGAGACGCCGAAGGGCACGGTCCGCGCCCGTGCCGTCATCGTCACGGTGTCGACCGCGGTGTTGCGTGGCGGCGGCATGTCGTTCACGCCTGAATTGCCGCGGAGCCATGCCGAGGCGATCGCGAACCTGCCGCTCGGGCAAAGCGAGAACATCGCGCTGGACATTCCAGGCAATCCGTTCGATCTCGACCCCGACGATCTGGTGTTCGAGAAATCCTCCGGCCCGCGCACCGCTGCGCTGCTGGCCAATATCGGCGGCAGCACCTTGTCCGTGGTCAGCGTCGGCGGCAATTTCGCCCGCGAACTGGCGCGCGCGGGCGAGCCGGCCGTGACCGGCTTTGCCACCGACTGGCTGGCCGGGATGTTCGGCACCAGTGCGAGGAAATTTGCCACGCGCGCTGCGGCGTCGCGCTGGGGCGACAATGCGTTGATCGGCGGGGCTTTCTCGGCCGCGACGCCCGGCCATGCCGACGCCCGGCGCGCGCTGATGGCGCCGCTGCGCGAGCGGGTCTGGTTCGCCGGCGAGGCCGTGCATGAAACGTTGTGGGGCACCGTCAATGGCGCCTGGGATTCGGGCATTCGTGCCGCGGAGGCGGCGTTGCGCGTGGTTGGGGGCATCACTGAAAGCAAGCCGGTCAGTGAGCAGAGACCGTCGCGCAAGCGCCGGCGGCAATAATTGTCGTCCCCGCCTTCGCGGGGACGACGGGTAGAACTCAGCCGCGCAGCGTTCCGCCGGTGCGCTTGGTCACCTCGGCGACGATCTTCGCCGCCATCGCGTCGATTTCCTCGTCGGTCATGGTCTTGTCGCGCGGCTGCAACGTCACGGCGACCGCGATCGACTTCCTGCCGGGATCGATGCCCTTGCCTTCATAGACGTCGAACACGGTGACGTCGGTGATCAGCTTGCGATCGACATTCTGAGCGGCGCGGACGAGATCGGCGGCCTTGACTGCGCGATCGACCACGAACGCAAAGTCGCGCTCGACCGGCTGGAATTGCGACAATTCGAGCACCGGCCTGGCCCGCGTCGGCTTGGCCTTCGGCTCAGGGATTTTCTCGAGAACGACCTCGAAGGCCATGATCGGCCCTTCGGCGTCGAGCGCGGCCAGCGCGCGCGGATGCAGCTCGCCGAAGTGCCCGAGCACATTCTGCGGGCCGATCTGGATGGTGCCGCTGCGTCCGGGATGGAACCAGGCCGGTCCGCCCGGCACCACCTGCAAGGCCTGCGCCGGGGCGCCTGCGGCCGCCAGAACCGCCAAGGCATCGGCCTTGACGTCGAAAGCATCGGCCGCGCCGCTGCCCTGCCAATGCCGGCCGATCTCGTTAGGATTGGCGAGGCCGCGGCGAATGCCGCTTGCGGCGGTGCTTTGGCCCTCAGGCGTGTCACCCTTGAAGATCTGCCCGACCTCGAACAAGGCGATATCGCCGAAGCCGCGATCGGCGTTCTTTTGCGCCGCCATCACCAGGCCCGGAATGAGGCTCGGCCGCATGTCGGACAGCTCAGCCGCGATCGGATTGGCGAGCGCGAGCTCGGGCCTGCCGCCGCCGAACAGCTCGGCTTCGCGTTTCGACACAAACGACCAGGTCACCGCCTCGGCCATGGCGCGGGCGGCGAGCGCGCGCTTGGCCTTGCGGGTGCGCAGCTGGATCGAGGTGAGAACCGGCTTGCGCGCGAACTCGCCGCGCGGGAACGGCACGGCCGGAACGCTGTCGACGCCGACAATGCGCACGATCTCCTCGACGATATCGGCCTTGCCTTCGACATCCGGGCGCCAGCTTGGCACCGCGACCTTCATCTTGTCGGGCGCTCCGGCGGCAAAGAATCCGAGCCGCTCGAGAATGCGCCGCGCCTCCGGCTGCGCGATCTTGAGCCCGGTCAGCCGCGTCACCTCGCCGAGCGGGACGTCGATGATTTTTTCCTTGGCCGGCACTTCGCCGGCGACGACGACCTCCGACGGCGTGCCGCCGCACAGGTCGATCACCATCTGCGTCGCCAGTTCGAGGCCGGGCACCATGAAGGCCGGATCGACGCCGCGCTCGAAGCGATAGCGCGCGTCCGAATTGACGCCGAGCTTGCGGCCGGTCTGCGCGATGTTGAAGGCGTCCCACAGCGCGGATTCGATCAGCACGTCGGTGGTCGTTTCCGAGCAGCCGCTCGCCTCGCCGCCCATGATGCCGGCGAGCGACTCGACGCCCTTGTCGTCGGCGATCACGCAAGTCGCCTCATCGAGCGTGTAGGTCTTGCCGTCGAGCGCCAGCAACTGTTCGCCGTTCTTCGCCCGGCGCACCGTGAGATTGCCGCGGACCTTGGCGGCGTCGAACACGTGGAGCGGTCGGCCGCGGTCGTAAGTGATGAAGTTGGTGATGTCGACCAGCGTGTTGATCGGGCGAAGACCGATGGCGGTCAGCCGCTTTTGCAGCCATTCCGGCGATGGCCCGTTCTTGACGCCTTTCACCAGGCGGAGGCCGAAGGCCGGGCACAGCGAAGCGGTGTGCCCGAAGTCGAGCGTCACCGAAACCCGGCAGGGGAATTGGCCTTTCACCGGCTTCGGCGGGCGGTCCTTGAAGCTGCCGATCGAGGTGGCGCCGAGGTCGCGCGCGATGCCGCTGACCCCGGTGCAGTCGGGACGATTGGGAGTGAGATTGATCTCGATCACCGGATCGCCGAGCTTGGCCCATTCGGCGTAGCTTTTCCCGACCGGCGCGTCGGCCGGCAGATCAATGATGCCGTCATGATCGTCGGAGATCTGCAGCTCGGCCGCCGACATCAGCATGCCGCGGCTCTCGACGCCGCGAATGGTGCCGACCTGCAGCGTGATATTCTTGCCCGGGATGAACACGCCGGGCGGCGAGAACACCCCCGTCATGCCGGTGCGCGCATTGGGCGCGCCGCACACCACCTGAATCGGCTTGCCGTCGCCGGTATCGACCATGCAGACCCGCAGCCGGTCAGCGTTCGGATGCTTCTCCGCCGACACCACCGAGGCGATGACGAACGGCGCCAGCAGCTTCGCCTTGTCTTCGAGCTTCTCGACCTCGAGCCCGATCACGGTGAGCTTGTCGGCGATCTCGGCGAGCGAGGCGTCGGTGTCGAGATGCTCCTTCAGCCAGGCGAGCGTGAATTTCATGGTACGCTGCCCTTCGTGTCAGAGCACTCCCTCCCCCGCTTGCGGGGGAGGGTTGGGGAGGGGGCCGTTACGAGCGTAGCGGCAATCGTTTCGAGAACGCCTTGCCTATTTGTCATCACGTCGTGATTATTGAAGCGAAGAACGTGATAACCTTTCGCCGCGAGGAACGCAGAGCGGCGCGCATCACGACTCATTTGGTCCTTTTCGAAGTGCTGCCCGCCGTCGAGTTCGATAACCAGTTTTGCGGCATGACAGACAAAATCCGCGACGTAAGGTCCGATCGGTGTTTGTCGTCGAAAGCTCATGCCGCGCAAGCGATGGGCACGCAACGCATTCCACACCAGCCTCTCCGCGTCTGTCGAATCGCGGCGAAGTGCGCGTGCCCGTGAGCGGAGTGTCTTCGAGACCTGCCAAACCGCGGGCTTTGAGGTGCTCACAGCCCCCTCCCTAACCCTCCCCCGCAAGCGGGGGAGGGAATAAGCCGTGCCAGGTCGGCAAGTTCGTGCGAGCCGCCAGCGTCCTTCAGCCAGGCGAGCGTGAATTTCATCGCTCAGTGCTCCGGCTTGTACAAATACAGGAACGGCAGCAGGACAAACACCGCAATGGTCAGATAGATCGCGACCCGATTACACAGGCTGTAAAGCTCGCGGCGCAAGATGAGCTCGTGATAGGTGAGGTCGCGCCAGTCCGGCGTGCCGGCGCCCAGATCGCTGAACTGAAATACGGCCAGGCAACGCAGGCAGCCGACCGCGATCAGCAAGTACAGCGCGATCTCGGCCAGCACGACGCCCTTCTCGAATTCGTTGTCGACAATCAAGGGTGCGACCAGACCGAGCCCAGCAATCATCAACGAGACATGCGCCAGGAGGCCGGTGGCCTTGCCGTCGATCTGGGCAAAGGCGTGCGTCATTCCCGGAGCGAGCCCCGCGTTATCGCGGTGAAGCCGTGTCGGATATTCGGCGAGGTCGTCGTCGCTCCACCCCTTGGTGACGACCCAGAAGAAGACCCGGTCGAGCGGCGAACGCCGGACCTTGTGCGGCGCGGGCTTTTGCGCGCGTGAAACGGGCTTCTTCATGCGCTCAATCCTCCGGCGAGCGTCGGGAAGTCGAGCGGGCGGAAGCCGTAATGATCGAGCCAGCGGACGTCGGCCTCGAAGAACGGCCGCAGATCCGGCATGCCGTATTTCAGCATGGCGATGCGGTCGATCCCCATGCCCCAGGCAAAGCCCTGCACGCTGTCGGGATCGAGCCCGCAATTGCGCAGCACGTTCGGATGCACCATGCCGCAACCGAGGATTTCCAGCCAGTCCTCGCCCTCGCCGAACCGCACTTCGTTCTTGTCGCGCCTGCACTGGATGTCGACTTCCATCGACGGCTCGGTGAACGGAAAGAACGACGGGCGGAAGCGCATCTTGACGTGGCTGACCTCGAAGAACGCCTTGCAGAATTCCTCGAGAATCCATTTCAGATGGCCGAGATGCGACGACTTGTCGATCACCAGGCCCTCGACCTGATGGAACATCGGCGTATGGGTCTGGTCGGAATCGCTGCGATAGGTGCGGCCCGGAATGATGACGCGGATCGGCGGCTTCTGCGTCAGCATGGTGCGGACCTGCACCGGCGAGGTGTGGGTGCGCAGCAGCTTGCGTTTGCCGTCGGCTCCCGGCGGGAAATAGAACGTGTCGTGCATGTCTCGCGCCGGATGGCCTTCGGGAAAATTCAGCTTGGTGAAGTTGTAGTCATCGGTCTCGATGTCGGGGCCTTCCGCCACCGCGAATCCCATGTCGGCGAAAATCGCGGTGAGTTCGTCGATCACCTGGCTGATCGGATGAATGCGGCCGAGCTCGGCCGGAGCGTCGCGCGCAGGCAGCGTGACGTCGATGCTCTCGCTGTTGAGCCGCTGGTCGAGCGCGGCGGCGCCGAGTGCGTCCTTGCGCGCCGTGATCGCGGCGCCGATGCGGTCCTTCAAGCCGTTGATGATCGGACCCTGGCTCTTGCGCTGGTCCGGCGTCATGGTGCCGAGCGTCTTGAGCAGCGCCGACACTGAGCCGCTCTTGCCGAGCGCGGCGACGCGCACGGCTTCGAGCGCGGCCTCGTCGCCGGCTTTCTCGACCGCGCCGAGCAGTTCGGATTCCAGTTTCGCGATGTCGGTCATGGGTGCTTCCCGGCGACCACTTTTATTAGGTCATGGCCGGGCTTGTCCCGGCCATCCCGCTTAGGCGGGCAGTGCGTCCCTAAGCGGGATGCGCGGGCCGAGCCCGCGCATGACAGCAGGGAGGTCGTGCCCCTTCCAATTACGCCGGCAATGCGGACTTGGCCTTCTGCACGATCGCCTCGAACGCCGCCGGCTCGCGGATGGCGAGGTCGGACAGCACCTTGCGGTCGACCATGACGCCGGCCTTGGCAAGCCCGTCGATGAGCCGGCTGTAGGTCAATCCGAACGGCCGCACTGCGGCGTTGATGCGCTGGATCCACAGCGCGCGGAAGGTGCGCTTGCGCCGCTTGCGATCGCGGAAGGCGTATTGGTTGGCCTTCTCCACCGCCTGCTTGGCGACGCGGATGGTGTTCTTGCGGCGGCCGTAAAAGCCCTTGGCGGCCTTGTAGACTTTCTTGTGCTTGGCGTGGCCGGTGACGCCGCGTTTGACGCGAGCCATGGCTGGTCTCCTTTAAATCTGAATCTGAATTCCGGGTGATGAAGCGAATGCCGGCGCGCCTTGCTGGCGTCCCGGCGCAGCAGGTCAGCCGTTCGGCAGCCAGTACTTCTTGACCTTGTCGCCGTCGGTCTTGAACAGCACCTGAGTACCGCGATGCTCGCGGATCTGCTTGGTGGTGCGCTTGATCATGCCGTGGCGTTTGCCGGACTGCTGGTATTTCACCTTGCCGGTCGCGGTAATCTTGAAGCGCTTTTTAGCGCCCGATTTGGTCTTCAGCTTGGGCATTTTGCTCTCCTGGTCGGCGCAAAACGGGACGAGCCCGCGCGGCCGGTTTAATGCTCGCAGGCCGAAAATCCGCGTCTTCGCGGTGACCTGGAACGGTGCTCGGAATTGAGCGTTATCGCCGCCACGGCAGCCCTATTCAGCCGGGCGACGAGAGGCGGCGTTATGGCAGAGGCCGGCAAAGTTGACAACCATCGGCACGCAGCCCGGTTGAGGCTGAAAACCGCCGGCAATGGAAGGCTTTGGCCGGGGCGCGCCGCGGAACCGGGAATTGGGCCGCGCGCTAGCGCGGCGCCAGCATCATGACCATCTGCCGGCCCTCGAAGCGCGGCTCGGATTCGACCTTGGCGATCTTGCCGGTATCGGTCTTGACGCGCTCGAGCAGTTTGTAGCCGAGCTCCTGGTGCGCCATTTCGCGGCCGCGGAAGCGCAGGGTGATCTTGACCTTGTCGCCTTCCTCGAAGAACCGCTCCATCGAGCGCATCTTCACCTGGTAGTCGTGGTCGTCGATCATCGGCCGGAGTTTGATCTCCTTGACCTCGACGACTTTCTGCTTTTTGCGGGCTTCCGCCGCCTTCTTCTGCGCCTGGAATTTGTATTTGCCGTAATCCAGCAGCTTGCAGACCGGGGGCGCGGAATTGGGGGCGATCTCGACCAGATCGAGACCTGCCGCCTGGGCCATGTCCAGCGCGGCTTGAATGGGTGTGGGGCCGTGGTTGTGACCACTGGCATCGATCAGCTGAACCTCGCGGGCGCGGATCTCCTCGTTTACCCGCGGGCCGTCTTTCTGGGCGGGCGCGGTGGACCTCATCGGACGACGAATGGCTAGTAACTCCTCATGCTGTTGTCCCTGTCCTTTCGCTACAGCTTGCTACTCGGAATAGCAAAGATTGGTAGAATGCCCGGATAAGTCAACGGCTGCTGATCGGATTGCAAGCGGCCGTCCGGAACGCGGCCAACCCGTTCAAATCGCTTTGGTTTCGTCGTTATTGCCGGCGCGATTACGGCTCGCGCGACAGCAGCGAGGTGTAAAGGCCGCGCACCGCCGCCGACACGCTCTGCGGCGAGAACATGAATTCGGCGAATTGCCGCGCCCGCGCGCCCATCGCGTCGTAGGTCTTGCGATCCATCGACAGCGCATTGGAGATGCCGCGCGCCAGTTCGCCGGCATGGCCCGGCCGCACCACCCAGCCGGTGCGCAATTCCTCCGCCATGCGCGGCGGCGCCAGCACGTTCTCCGGC
>Ga0265313_10000226_pt1 | contig 60827 bp, 47 predicted proteins | sample 4123metaG_FD_203122 | JGI IMG/M metagenome (GOLD analysis project Ga0265313, IMG submission 203122) | Rhizosphere microbial communities from Carex aquatilis grown in University of Washington, Seatle, WA, United States - 4-1-23 metaG | ecosystem: Host-associated > Plants > Roots > Rhizosphere >... | reverse complement strand
AACGAGTTTCCGGCGCTGAACATTCTCGTGAACAACGCGGGCGTGATGCGGACCATCAACCTCAACACCGAAGAGCAGGGCCTCGAAGAGCTCACCCGCGAAGTCGACACCAACTTCAAAGGGCCCGTGTGGATGGTCATGCGCTTTCTGCCGCTGCTGAAGAAGTTGCCCAGCGCGGCGATTGTCATGGTCTCCTCCGGTCTGGCCTTCGTGCCGTTGCCAAGCGCGCCCGTTTACTGTGCGACGAAGGCAGCTATGAACTCGTTCTCGCGGTCGCTGCGCGTCCAGCTCAAGAAGACTTCGGTGAAAGTCTTCGAGCTTGCGCCGCCCGCCACCGAGACCGAGCTCTTCGACCCGAAATCGCCCGACATGAAGGGGGTGGCCATCATGAAGGTAAGCGAGCTTGTTCGCCAATTCCTAGACGGGTTCGCGAAGGATCACCTGGAGATCCGGCCCGGTCAGGCCAATTCGCTCAAGTTCATGAACCGCGTAGCGCCTGAGTTTATCCTGGCGCAGCTGAGCAAACCGATGGAGCGAATGCTCGCGAAGCCCGATTGAGGCGATGGGCGCGCGCCCGGTCCGCCGACGGATCTCGGCGCGACCGACGCCATCTCGTCCGCCGCACAACCCGCCGCGCGAATGCGGGCAGGCGCCGCCCCCCCGAGCGGCTCGACCCGCAGCGCCGTTCGGGCCGGGCGCGGTCCCTAACGCGTCTCCGCGATCGGCAGCTCCGACGCCGTGGCGATCTGCCGAACGGAGGTCGCCACCGCGCGTGCCCTGTCGGAGCTGGGCACTGCGCGTGCGGGCGTTGCTCCAGGAAGGATTTCCCGTCCGTACGCGCCGCTGGAGGCCTCCGATTCGCCTCCGGGGGGGCGGCGCAAGGAAAACGGGCAGCCTTGACCGGCGTCCTCGCTCCGGTGTGATATGCGCGGACGTAGCATCCGACCTCTTCGAAGGAGTGATCCGACATGATCAAGTATTTCTTGCAAGGCGATTACACGGTCGAAGGCCTGAAGGGGCTCTTGAAGGATGGGGGCTCGGGCCGCGAGCAAGCCGTGAAAAAGCTCGTTGCGTCGCTCGGCGGCACCCTGGATTCGATGTATTTTGCTCCGCCGACGTACTTCATTGTCGTCAACCTACCGGACCCCGTGAGCGTCGCAGCGCTCTCGGCTACCGTCTTCGCCTCGGGCGCTGTCACCGCCGGCAAGTCTTTCGAAATCCTCACCCCGACCGAAATGGATGAAGCGGCCAAAAAGCGCCCAACGTACCGCGCTCCCGGAACCTGAACCTAGCGCCGGTACGCTTGCGGGGATGCACACGGTCCTCGATCGCCGCCGTTTCCTCGGAGTCACGCTCGCCGCGGGCGCGTTCGGGCCTGAGGCCTGTCACCCGAGTGCCATCGCGAGCCACGGGGCCGCCGTCGCACCCGCCTCGGACGAATGGTCGCTCATTCGCGATCTGTTTCCTCTCGCGCGGGACCGGATCCACATGACCGGTCTGCTGCTCGCGTCGCACCCTGCCCCCGTGCGTGAGGCGATCGAACGGCATCGCGGCGGCCTCGACGAGGACCCCGTCACCTACCTGGAGGAGAACGGAGGCCGACTCGAGCTAGAAACGCGCATCGCGGCGGCGCGGTACGTAGGCGGCGATCCGGACGAGATCGCGCTGACCGACAGCACCACCATGGGCCTCGCGCTCCTCTATACGGCGCTCGATCTCCGCGCTGGCGACGAGATTCTCACGACCGAGCACGATCACTATTCGACGAAGACTTCGCTGGAAAACGCTGCTGCGCGGACTGGCGCGACCGTGAAGCGCATCGCGCTCTACGCGCGATCCGAGAGTGCCTCGGAGGAGGAGATTGTCGGCGCCGTGTCGGCAGCGATGACTCTGCGCACGCGCGTGGTCGCGTTGACCTGGGTTCATTCGGGAACGGGCGTGCGCCTTCCGGTCGCGCACATCGCCGCCGCCGTGGCGCGAGCGAACGCCGGACGTGACGAGAAGGATCGCGCCCTTCTCTGCGTCGACGGGGTCCACGGCTTCGGATCGACGGAGAACGCCGTCTCCGAGCTGGGCTGCGACTTCTTCGTCGCCGGTTGTCACAAGTGGATCTTCGGCCCGCGCGGCACCGGCCTGGTCTGGGGACGCGCGAGCGCCTGGCCCGCCGTGCGCCCCACGATCCCGCCATTCGATATGGTACCCGGTAAGATTCCCGGGCGCGACAGGGGGGGGCCGCCGGTGCTCGCGCGACGTATCACGCCCGGCGGGTTTCACTCGTTCGAGCATCGATGGGCGCTCGCAGAGGCGTTCCGTCTGCACGAGCGGATCGGGCGAGCGCGCGTCGCCTCGCGCATTCACGCGCTCAATCGGCAGCTTAAAGAGGGCTTGGCGCGCATGCCGAATCTCAAGGTCTACACGCCAAGCGCCGATGCGCTGTCGGCCGGGCTCGTCTGCTTCGACGTCGCCGGGCTTTCGCCCGATGCGGTCGTCGCCAAACTCGGGCAGAAGCGCATCATCGCAAGTCAGACGCCCTATGAGAAGTCGTACGCGCGGCTCACGCCCGGCCTGCTCAATTCGCCGCAAGAGATCGACGTGGCGTTGCGCGCCGTTCGTGAGCTCACGTAAAGCGTCGTGCCGGAGGTGGAACGGGATGGTCGAAAGCCGCCGGCGCCGCGAGAAACGATCGCGCAGAGACGGTGTTTCGAGACAACATCATGGGGATGACCCTGTCCGCCATTCGCTTCGGCTGATTCCCTCCGCCATGACTCGGCCGCATCCCTCGCGGTGCGACCGACGCTGCGGCCGGCGGCGTCACTGCGACCCTTGGCGAGCGCAAGCACGGAGGCTGGGCGACCGCGCGGACCTTGAGCCCTCGCGGGCGCGCCCGTACGTTGTCTCGCGAGGGCCCGCAGATGGCGCAAAGAGTCGACCCGCAACCTCATGTCGTGGTCATCGGCGGCGGATTCGGTGGGCTGACGGCGACCCAAGCGCTCGCCCGGTCGCCGGTTCGCGTCACGCTGATCGACAAGACCAACCATCACACCTTTCAGCCGCTCCTCTACCAGGTCGCGATGGCGGGACTGTCCCCCGCGGACATTGCTCAGCCCATTCGCTCGATTGTGCACCGGCAGTCGAACGCGACCGTGCTCATGGCGGAAGTGTCGAGCGTCGACCTCGCCGCGCGCACGGTGCGCATCGACGACGGCGGCGTTCTGCCTTGGGACTTCGTCATTCTCGCCTGCGGGGCCGACACGTCGTACTTCGGGCACGACGATTGGGCGAAAGCGGCCCCGGGGTTGAAGTCGCTCGAAGACGCCGTGGACATCCGCCGGCGGGTGCTTCTCGCGTTCGAGCTCGCGGAGCGCGAACCAGACCCGAAACGGCGCGAGGAACTCCTTAGCTTCGTCGTTATCGGTGGCGGTCCCACGGGCGTGGAGCTCGCCGGCGCCCTGGCAGAACTGGCGAGGTTCGCGCTCGACCGCGACTTCCGCAGCATCGATCCTTCCGCGACGAGAGTGAGGCTACTCGAGGCCGGTCCGAGAATTCTCGCGTCCTTCCCGGAGGACTTGTCCGAGCGCGCCGTCGCTCAGCTTCACGAGCTCGGTGTGGAGGTTCGCACCGGCGCTCGGGTGTCATCGATCGAACCAGGTGGCGTACGGTTGGGCGAGGAACGCATCGCGTGCTCTGTCGTTCTCTGGGCGGCGGGCGTACGGGCGAACCCGCTCACGAAGACGCTTGGCGTGCCCCTCGATCGCTCCGATCGCGTGCCCGTGAATGAAGACCTGAGCGTGCCCGGGCACCCCCGCGCATTTGTCATCGGCGACGCGGCGCTGGTTCGCGGCAAAGACGGCAAACCGCTTCCGGGCGTGAGCCCAGTGGCCATGCAAGAGGCTCGCGCGGTCGCCCAGTCGATTGGGCGGGCCATCGACGGCCAGGAGGCGAAGGCGTTCCACTACACGGACAAGGGCTCGATGGCGACGATCGGACGAAGCCGCGCAGTGGCGATGATGCGCCGAATCCATCTGTCCGGCTGGATCGCATGGCTGGCGTGGCTCCTCGTGCACATCTGGTATCTCATCGGCTTCAAGAACCGGCTCGTCGTCATGATCAACTGGGCTTGGTCGTACGTGACCTACCGGCGCGGCGCACGCCTGATCACGGGCTACGCGGTGCCCGACGCGGTTCAGGCGCTGCGACTCCAGCGCAAGGCCCGCGTTCCGACGGACGACGTCCACGAGGTCAAGCGCCCAAGCCCGACCTCGGAGGCTTGAATGGACGATACGCTCGACCGTTACCAGGCGACGACAGGCGTTTGGCAAGCGTCGACGATTTCTATCTCGGCGACATACATTTCGCTCGCACCGCCGCTCCCAGCCACACCGGCCGGCCAGGGGATCGTCGCGCCGTCAGCCACGTACTTGGCATTGGGCGTGAGAGGATCCACTACTCGACCCCGAGGCCGTCTGGGCGTCGGGCGATGCGTCAACCGCGCCTTGGGGACCACCTGAACTCGAAGAGGAGCCACTACTCGACCCCGAGGCCGTCTGGGCGTCGGGTGGCATGGCTTGCATGCGGTCGCCTTTGGACACGCCCCCACCACACGCCGCGAGAAGGCTCAGCGCGCACACCGCGCTGCGCATTCGCAATGTTTGGGGCCCCGTCATCATCAACGTTTCCACGCTCCCCGCACGAACCGCAGTGGACGGCAGCGTAGCACCGCACCTGCCCGAGTCGATGAGGAAGCCGGTTGGCCGTGCGATCGCGGTCGCGTATCGCGGCGGCCACTTCGAGCGCGCGAAGCACCGAGCAGCTCCAAAGGAATTCCACTCGGCTGCCGCCGCCTCCCTTCGCGCGTCGCGGACACCGTGGTGATCTCGCAGACTTCATGATTGTACCCGCCGATACGTCAGGGTGGGGACCACGGGGATCGACAGCTTGGGGCTGCTCAGCGTGGCCCTCATCACGAGGAGGGCGCCGTCGGGGCTCAACGTGAGCTCGTTCGTTCGCGTCCCGCCCTCGTCGGCGCGGAACACTTGCACGAGGCGCTGCCCTTCGAAGCGTTGCGACAGAACGATGGCATCGTCGTCGACACGGTAGGGCGCGGGTGCCCCGCTCTCGGGGCTGACCGCGATGGCGTAACCAGGTACCGTCGAGCGGATGATTCCCCCGCTGAACTCGAATTTGCAGGTCGGCATGATCCGCGTTCGTTCCGCGACCTTTGCGCGTACCATCCCGCGCAGGGCGAAGAAGAACCCCTCCACGCTTCGATCGATCGCCTCCGCGCGTGCCTTCTGTTCGGCCTCGGTTCCTGCGTATCGGTAGAAACCCGCAAAACGCGCTCGAAGATCGACGACCGACGCGCGCGGCTCGGCAGACCGGTCGCCCGCCCCGTTCGCGGTGCCCGGGTCCGCGCGCCCCACGTCGGCGATGAAGCATGTCGACGCGATCAGGCACGCGGCAACCATGATGCGCGGGGCCCCGATCCGTCGGCGGAGCCAGAACAGCGTCGGGAGCACGAGAGACCACGCCGCGCCGATCGTCACGAGTGCATCGAGTCGGCTCTGCGCGAGGCCGATCGCACCGAGACGCGCGCCCGCGTCGTAGGCCAAGGGCCCGCCGAATACGCCGGGCAGCGCTCCTGGGATCGGGCGCCGGTCGAGCGACCCCAGACTTCCGCCACGCGCGGTCGCCGCGGCCAGGTTCGGCCAGAGGGCGACGAGCCAAGGCGGAGAGACGGCAGTGCCCGCGATGGTCATGACACCGACTCGCAGAAGCGCGCTGTCCGCGAGCAATCCGATCACCGCCGCGAGGACCAGGACCCAGACCTCTCTCGCGCGCTCCGCCTTCGGCTGGGTCCGAACGTGAATGCCGAGACCGGCGAAAACCACCGTGGGCCCGAACCATGCGAATCCGCGCACGGCGCCGAGGACGCAGGCGAACCATCCCGCCTGCATGAACGCGAACGACAGTACGCTGCGCGGGGTCATGTTCAATTAACCTCCCTTTTCTGCGCACCGATGTCCGAGCCAAAAGCGGGCCCAGTTGCCGCGGCTTCTGAGGAGCGCGATGAGGACGTAGAGCGACGCGAACACATTCCCGAGGGTCATCACCAACGCCACGAAAGCCATGGCCTTCAGCACACTGGCTTCGCGGAAGACGACCCAGCCGGAGAAGAGCGCGAAGCCGACATAGAGATCGGCCAAGGTCACTTTGCCCCACGCCAGCGCCAGGAGGGCGCCACCTTCGTTCCAGAAGTCCCCCACGACGAACGCGCAACCAAGGAGCGCGAGCATCACGGCAGCGAAGAGCGCAGAGAGAAGGATGGCTACCCGCACCGCTCAGGTCCCCTCTTCGCAGGTCTTCTCGAACGTCACGCCGCTGAGCTTCTCGCACAACGCCAGGAGCTCCCGGCGCGCGACCGGGCTCTCGCGCGTCCAAGAAAGCGGATACTCGGGCGCCACGCGGCGATCGAACCAGAACGATCCATGCGTCCCCTTTGCGCGGTCGCTCACCGCAAGCCAGACGACCGTGTCGGCGCCCTCGTCCGCGCTTCGGAGCAAATACCGCATGACCGAGTGGAACCTCGGGAGCGACGTGCGCAGGGCGGTCGTGTCCGCCCACCCGGGATGCATGCTCGAGAAGGTGATGGGTGGCCCGTTCGAGAACCGCTGCGCGAGGATGTGCGCAAGGACGACTTGCGCCCGCTTGGCGTTGGCGTACGCGCGCGTGCCGTCGAACCGCGACGCATCGACGGCGACCAGCGAGAGATCGAGGCGCTGCAGGTAAAGACCGCCCGAGGCGACGAAGATGACGCGGGCATCGGTCGACGGCGAGAGTCGATCCAAGAGGAGCGCCGTCAGAGCGAAAGGGCCGACCACGTTGGTCGCAAACGTCAGCTCGACGCCATCGCCCGTGACGTGCTTGTCCTGCGGAAGCACGCCGGCGTTGTGCACGAGCACGTCGACGCGGTTCGGCGGAAACTCCCGAACGAAGCGTCGAATCGAGGCGAGGCTCGACATGTCGACGACGGCAAGGTGCACACGATCCTCGCGACACTCGCGCGCGATCGCGTCACGCGCCTCGGCGCCTCGACCGGGATCACGGCAGAGCATCCACACGTCAAAGCCGCGTCGCGCAAGCGCCCGCGATGTCGCGCGACCGATGCCGGAGTTCGCGCCGGTCACGAGGGCAATGCGCCCCCCGGCGTCCCGGGGCGAGTCGTCGGGGTCGAACCCGCGTCGATTCCAGGCGAACCCAATGCGGTTGAACGAAAAGAGCGCGAGGGGATCGATCGCAGGCCGAGCGAATCGAACGAGGGATGCGATCCCGCTCATTGCCGGCTCACGGGAGCCTGCGAGGCATCATCGGCGGTCGGGCCTCGGGCTTGGTGAAGAGCATATGCACGCAGCCGAGGTAGCGCTCTTCGAAGCCCCCCTCGCAGTAGGCGAGGTAATACTCCCACATCCGGACGAACTCCTCGTCGAACCCGAGGCGACGCACCTGTTTTCTCCTTCCTAGAAACCGCTCACGCCAATAGCGCAATGTGCGCGCATAGTGCGGAGTCAGATCCTCGAGGTGAGACAGGCGAAGGTCCGTGGCGCGGGTCGTCGCCGTGACCATCGAAGTGACCGACGGAATGCAGCTGCCGGGGAAGATGTGCTCTTTGATGAAATCGACGCTCCGCCTGTGCTGTTCGTAGTGCTGGTCGGCGATGGTGATCGCCTGAAGAAGCATCATGCCGCTCGGCACCAAGCGCTCGCTGCACGCTCGGAAGTAGTCGCCCAGGTACTCGTGCCCGACCGCTTCGATCATCTCGATCGAGACGAGCTTGTCGTATTGCCCCTCCAGGTCTCGGTAGTCGCGGAGGAGAACTTCGACCTTGTCCTCCAGGCCCGCTTCTCGCGCTCGCTTGGACGCAAGGCGGTGCTGCTCTTCCGATACCGTGGTCGTCGTGACATGGCAGCCGTAAGCACGCGCTGCGTGGATCGCCAGGGCGCCCCATCCCGTACCGATCTCGAGCAGGCGATCGCCGGGCTTCAGCTCGAGCCTCTGGCAGATGCGCTCGAGCTTCGCCATCTGCGCCTCACCGAGGGTGGCATCGTCCCGCTCGAAGATGGCGCTCGAGTACATCATCGAGTCGTCGAGAAACAGGCTGAAGAGGTCGTTCGAGAGGTCGTAATGACGAGCGATGTTCCGGCGACTCCCGCTTCGCGTATTGCGCCGGGTCGCCGCAATGAAAAGTTCGCGCACGTGACGAAGGAGCCGCATCACGCCGGTATCCATCGTCTCCAGAATTTCCAGGTTTCGCGCAAAGATCCGCGCCAGGGTCGGCAGGTCATCGCACGTCCACTGGCCCTTCACATAGGCCTCGCCCGCGCCCACGCTGCCGCCCGAGAGGATCGCGCGGTAGGTCGCGGGGTCGCGCACGGTGACCGTTGCGCACGGCGCGTCGCCGGGCCCCCCGAACGCGAAGCGCTCGTCGCCGTCGACCACGAGGATGGTCCCGCGCTCGAGCCTCTCGAAAAGCGCGAAGGCGGTCTTGCGAGCACATGCGTCGACGACCGACTGCTTGGTGCCCTCGATGGCGCGACCTTCTCGAGGTCGGACCGCCAGGGTGTTGGATTCAGCTCTCATGGCGCCTCGCTTGTTCGGTTCGGGGGTGCGCGTAGAACGTTGCGCCGCGCAGCCAGAGGCGAAGCGCCTGGAAGTAGATGGCGGCGACGATCTTCCATGTCATTGTGGGACGAAGCAGCAGGCTGCGGCCCAGCTCCATCGACGTCATCGGCCGGCGTTCGAGGGACAGCGTCGCCTCGAAGACGCGCTCACCCTCTCTTCTGTTCTCCATGTGCACCCAGAGCCGGTCGCCCGGGGTGCCAAAGCGCCAGCCGTACTCCATATCCATCGCCAAGAAGGGCGAGACGTGGAACCGCTTCTGAAACGCGTATTGCTTGTCGCTCACGGTCCCGAGATTCGACGCCTCGGGCAGGAGATACATGTGGCGCTCTTGCCAGGGCGTGTTGCTCACCTCGGCGACGATCGTTTGGACCGTGCGGCCATCCGTCCCGAAGCAGTAGTAGAACGACACGGGATTGAAGCAGTGCCCCAGGTACCGCAAGTGCGTGAGCAGGCGGATCGGGCCCTCGGGGCGCGTTCCCGTGCGCTCGGCAACGAGGTCGCGAACGGCGATGTCGAGCGGGACATTCGCATCGCCGTAGTGGTCGGCGCGACGAAACCACGCCAGGTTCGGAGCCTTGGCGCTCCAGAGCCAGCGGCCCGCGAACACCGAGTCGAGCTCGCCGAGATCGAGGTACACCATGAATAGCGAGTATTCGAAGTCGCGACTCGGAGCGGTGAAGCGCCGATGGCGCAGCGTCCCTTCGTAGAGGAAGCTTTCCATCTCAGAGGCCCTTGCCGAAATGGCGCGCCACCGCGATCGCGCTGTTGACGCCGTCCTCGTGGAAGCCGAAGCCCCAGTACGCGCCGCAGAAGTGCGTGCGGTTCTTTCCGCTGATGACGGAGTGCTCCTTCTGCGCGGCCACCCCGTCTCGGGAGAAGACGGGGTGCTGATATCGAATCGTGCGAAGGATCTTCGTCGGGTCGATGTCGTCCCCCCGGTTCAACGTGACGAGATACTCCTCACGGCACGTGAGACTCTGGAGGAGGTTCATGTCGTAGGTCAGGGCGACCCTGCCCGTGGGATGCCGCGGCACGTAGGCGTTCCAGGCCGCCCATGTCCTCCGATGCCGAGGCATGAGGCGCTTGTCGGTGTGGAGGACGGCGACGTTTTCCTGGAAGCGGAAGCTGCCGAGGATCCGGCGCTCCTCCGGTGTCGCGTCTTTCAGCATCGCGAGGGCTTCATCTCCGTGAGCGGCGATGACGACTTCGTCGAACCTCTCGGCGGGCCCGTTGCGGGGAATCACGAGCACGTGGTCGCCCGCGCGTTGGATCGACGCGACCGGCGCACCCGTGCGGATGCGGTCACGGAAACCAGCCGTCAGCTTCTCGACGTACCTCTTCGAGCCGCCGCGAATGACCCGCCACTCCGGCTGCCCGAAGATGTCGAGGAATCGATGGTTCGTGAAGAACTGCGCGAAGAAGCGCGCCGGGAGCTCCCGCATGCCGACCGGATCGGCCGACCAGATCGCGGCACCCATCGGATAGAGGAAGTGCTCGACGAACGCGCGTGAGTAACCGTTCTCGTCGAGGAACGGCCCGAGGAGAACGCTGTCCTCGGCCTCGAGAAGCTGGCGCGAGCTCTTCTTGAATCGCAGGATGTCCGCCAGCATTCGCCAGTGGCCGCGGCGCAGGATGTTCCGAGGCTGCGCGAAAAGAGACCGGTTGGAGTACTCGAAGCCGTCCGCCTCTACGTTCACGCTGAAGCTCATCGTCGACGGCTGCGACGCAACGTCGAGCTTGCGTAGCAACTTGACGAAGTTCGGGTAGCGCTCTTCGTTGAAGACGATGAAGCCCGTATCGACGTCGTGGGGACCGTCCGCGGCATCGATGCGAATGGTGTTCGTGTGTCCTCCGGCATATGCGTTCCGCTCGAAGACCGTGAGATCGTGGTCGCCAGCCAGGAGGTAGGCGGCAACGTTGCCGGCGATTCCCGTTCCGACGACTGCGATCTTCATGGTCCGTCTTTTGGGCCAGCGTCCTGGGCCGCTTCCGCGGCCGCCAGCACCTCGTCGGCGTGCACGCCGGGATCGACCTCGCGCCACACCCGAACGATCGTGCCGTCCGTGCCGACCAGGAACGTCACACGCGATGTCATGCCCAGGGTGCTGGACACGCCGTACGCGTTCGCGATGCTTCCGTCTTCGTCCGAAACCAGTGGAAACGGCAAGGCGTGCTTCGCCCGGAACTTCTCGTGACTCTCCTCGGAGTCGCGCGACACGCCGAAGATCGCCACGTGCTGCGCTTCGTACCTGGCGAACACGTTTCGGAAGGCACAGGCCTCCCTGGTACAGCCAGGAGTTTCGTCCTTCGGATAGAAGTAGACGACCGCGGCGTGACCTCGCGCTGCGGAAAGCGGCGTTGACCTCCCGTCACTCGTCGTCCCGCTCACGTCTGGCGCAAGGGCGCCGATGGGCAGGAGTCCCCTGCCGCCGTCGGGGCGAAGCGCAGGCTTGCACGCTCCGAAGAGCAGGGACAGCCCAAGGCAGAGGGTCGAGCTTCGGACCATGGGGTTCTCGCTGAAAGGGTGCCGTCCCATGTTTAGCGAGTGTCCATGTATTGTCAAGGCACGGCCGGGTGCGAAGAAGCTTGTTCTGGCGCTTATGCAGGCGCACGGAGCGACTGACCCACGTTTGTCCAATCATGGCTCGAGCCTGCGACTGCCCCCCGGACAGCGCGGCCGGGATGGACTTCTCTCCCCCCTCGGGCATCATCCCGGGATGATCCTCGAACGGCGACCGACGCGGCTTTTCGCGCTCGCCGCCCTCGCGCTCGCCGTGGTCAGCGCCGCGTCCACGGCGGGGTGCGCGTTTCTGCAAAGAAATCCGGCGGCGGTCTCTTCCCGCGGTCTTCGGAGCGCGATGCGCCGGTGGAACGAGCCCGCCGACCCGGTTCGGGTCGTGGGCAACATCTACTTCGTCGGTACCAACGAGCTCGCGATGTTCCTCATCGTGACCCCGTCGGGCAACATTCTCATCGACAGCGGCTTCGAAGACAGCGTGCCGCTCATCCAGCGGAGCGTGCAGCGCCTCGGCTTCCGATTCGAGGACATCAAGATCCTCCTGTCGAGCCACGCACACCCCGATCACGTCGGCGGACACGCCCGGGTGAAAGAGCTTACCGGCGCGCGCTTGCTCGCGACCGCGCCGGACGCGGCCCTCATCCGATCCGGCGGCGGCGGCCCGCTCGCTCTCGACATGACGTGGCGGCCGGCGACCGTCGACGCATTGCTCGCGGACGGCGACAAAGTCGAGCTCGGCGGCACGGTGCTCTACGCCCACCTGACCGCTGGCCACACGCCCGGCGCGACGACGTGGACGACGACGGTCGACGACGACGGCAAGCCCCTGCAGGTGGTCTTCTTCTCGAGCTCCACGCTCTTCGATGAGACACCCTTGCGCGGCAACAAGGACTATCCGGGCATCGTCGAAGACTTCGAGCGAAGCTACGCGTTTTGGCGGTCAGTGCCGTGCGACGTGTTTCTCGCACCGCACGGCGATTTCTTCCAATTGGACGACAAGCGTGAGCGGGCCCTGCGCGGCGAGCGTCCCAACCCTTTCATCGACCCCGAGGGCTGGAAGCGGCTCATCGCCGTCCAAGAGAGCAATTTCCGCCGGCGCCTCGCGGCCGACTGAGTGGGCGGCTTCGCTGCTCGCGTACGTAGTGGGCCGTCCCACCCCGGACCACGGAATAGCTCACGTGCCCCAAGCGAAGGACGGCACTTGGTAGAACGGCCGGCGGAGCGATGCCTTGACACCCGGAACGGCAATCACACGGTCGGTTTACAAAGACAGCACCAAGCCTGACGAGAACTGAGCCATTCTCCACCAAGGCGCCACTGAGCCGACACCACTCGAGGAGAACGGATGACCATTGGCTCCCCCCTCACACGCGGCCCCGACCGAGCAATCGCCCGTGGTTTGGCCTGCGTCGCGTTGGTGGCCTGCAGCGGCGCCGCGTCATCGCCCGGACCGGACGCCGGCCCGATCGAGCAGAGCGGTTCGTCGAGCGGTGGCGCCGTGGCGGTGACGACACAGGTTGGTTCGTCTTCAAGTAGCGGCGGCAACGCCGGAGCGGATAGCGGCAGCGGCCGCGGCGGCGCCAGCGGCGGCTCGTCGGGCGGGAACGGCAGCGGCGTCATCACGGGCGGGTCCAGCGGCTCGGGCGGCGGAATGATGATGTCGATGGGAGACGCGGGTGGAAGCGCCGATAGTGGGGGCACCGACAGCGGAAGCGGGTCGGGCGACGCGTCGTCCGGCGACGGCGGAGGGGGTTGCCCCGCCGCGGCGGTGTTCTGTGACGGCTTCGAAAGCGGCATGACCCTGGGATCGGCGTGGACGGTCGACAATTCGGTCGCAGCAAATACCGTGACCGTCGTGTCCACCATGTCGCACTCGGGCGCGAGCTCGGTGCACATGACCTTCACCGCGCCGGTCGGCACGACGTTCATCGACGAGAAGATGGGCGTCACTGCGAAGGGCACCGTCTGGGGCCGAGTCTGGATGTACCCGAACACGGAAGCGGACAACGGGATCGGCCCCGATCCGCACGTCGTCTATATCGAGGGCGAACCCGCGGGCTTCACGGGACACTCGGCCACGGGCGTCCGTCCACTGAACACCCAGAGTGGCCAGATTGCGATCAACATCGCCCCGCCGGACAACGGGCCGAGCGCGAACATGGCGCTACCCAGGGGCGCGTGGCACTGCTTCGAATGGGAGATCAGCGGTATCGGCGGTATCGGCAGCGTGGCCTTGTACATGGACGGCACGTCGCTGGCCACCGACACGGGGACGGCGATAGCGGCCATCGGGGAAATGCGCATCGGCTATGAGCATTACAACGCGGGAACGACAACCGGCGACCTGTACATCGACGACTACGCGATCGGCCCCACGCGGATGGGGTGCAACTAACACGACGGAGCGTTCGAAGGAGGTTCACCTTCTCTTCACGGCCTCCACGGACTACCTGTCTCGCAGTCGATGTGGCGTACCGAGACGCCCGTGGCGCTCACGTCGATCACCCCGAGCACGATCGGCAGTCCAAATCGGCGCGGTCCGACCGAGCCGGGGTTGAACACGGTGATGCCGCCTTCCTGGGCGGCGAACGGAACATGCGAGTGGCCGCACACGACGAGCGATGCGTCCTCCGCGCGCGCGACGCGCGCCACGTCCGCGCGAAGCTTCGGCCCGTACACCGCGATGTGCGTCAAAAGAATCCTGACCAGCGTGGCGTCACCGTCGCGCACGTCGATCGTCACGAAATCGGGCATGTCACGGCCATCGATGTTGCCCCGCACCGCGATCACTCGTGCGTGCGCCTCCAGACCGCACAACACCGCGCGGTCGCCGACGTCGCCCGCGTGCACGATGCACGCCGGGCCGATCTCGCCGATGCGCGCGCCGAGATCAGGGTGGGGACGCCCGTGCGTGTCCGCGACGGCGACGATCGTCAGCCCGCGGCGTTCGATGTGGAGCTCTGCGCGCGCGTGCACGACTTTGGGTGCGGACGCGAGTCGAAGCGGTTTCGCCACTCGCGGGTCTTATCGTGATTCGCCGGAGTTCGATACCGTGGCGCCGGCAGAGAGCCGCCCGGGCTATGTGGCGAAGTACGTGGTGGCGCGCTTTTGCCCCTTCGACTTGAAGGCCTTCTTCGTCAGGCCTTCCTTGAGCACGCGCGGCATTTCCTTCGCTTGCATCCCGAGCTCCTCGCGTATCTGTTCGGCGCGCAAGCCGGCCCTGTTCTTCTTGAGGAGGGCCACGACCTGATCGAGCGCGTTGGCAATGTCCTCCGGCGAACGCCTCTTCAGTCGGCCGGGTCGGCCAGCGCGCGCGGGCTTGACGCTCGCGGGCTCCGTCGCCTTGGGGCGACCGGGTCCTTTGCGACCGCCGCCGCCAGTTTCGCTGAGAAGTTCGTGGAGAGAGCCGCCCCTCACCGCTTCGAGAACGGAGGTGGCGAAGGCGGAGGCGAGCTCTTGGAGTGTGCTGTGGAGTGTCGGCATGGCACGCGATGAAAGCTGGCACTCGGCGATTGGTCAAGTTCAGTGTCCAAAATCGTGCAATTGGAGCTGCCCTGGAGCGCTCGCCGCCGCACGTTGCCACGTTTTGGCACGTTTGCCGTTGGTCGGGGGGGGAGTGGGGGGCGCGCGCGCAATTTCACGACCGGAGGCTTTGCAAGGCACCGAAGACATCGACCAGAGTCCAGTGCTCGGCGACCCTCTCGCTCTTCAGGCGTTGAAAGTTGACGCCCCGGAGGGTGGCGCGGCGACCTGTCGCCGCCAGACCTGCGAAGGGGCCTGTGTGCGTGCCGGTCAAAGTCCAGCGCCAAGCGATGGCGTCGCCCTCCACGATCAGGTCCTCCACCACGATCTGGATATCGGCGAAGGCGGCGCGAACCGCGCCCACCCGGGCCTTGAAGGACTCGACGCCCTTCGCCGGAGTGGGTCCGCTCCTATCCAGGACGTCCGTCGAGAGAAGCTCGTCGAAGAGTTCGACTCGCCCGCCGGCGATGGCTTCCGTCCAGCGTCGCACCAGCGTCTCGATGTCCTGTCGGTCCATGACGAGCACCTCCGCCGGTTGGACATCGAGTAGAGCCGATCGGTTCCGAAGCGAGACGGGTACCGCGCGTCGGTCGATCACCCGGTGGACGCCGTCTGGGCCCGAGCTCGCTCCTGGCTCTTGCTCTCGAAGCTGCGTCGAAGATCCGGCAGATTCGCCGATAGGATGCCGAACTCCCGCTTTGGCAGCGCCAGCAGGTCCATCGGCTCGAGGCATCGCACCGTTGCGTTGCGCTGGGTCATCTGGAGCAACGCGGTCTCGCCGAAGAACTCGCCGCGCCCGAGGACCGCAACGCGCAGATCGTCGCGCACGACTTCCACGGTGCCGCTCACGATGATGTAGACGCGATCGCCGACGTCCCCTTGATGGAAGACCTCTTGTCCAGGTTCAAAGTGCTCCTGCGAGATGCCGGCGGAATCGGCGAGCTTGAGCTGCACGAGCTCGGGGGGAAGAAAGAGATCGAGTGTCCAGGACGCCGCGATCTTCACCCGACGGCCCCACCCGGGGATCTTCATCAGGTAAATCGTCCGCCAGAGAAACCATGCGACGAAACCAGAGACGGGGACTCCAAAGATCTCGGCGACGGCGGACTGGTGTCCCAGAGATCCCATCTTGCCGAGTCCGGCGAACGCGAACGTCGTCATGGGGCCGCCACGGATCTTCGCCACGATGTTCTCCGCGGCCGTCGCCGCTTGCCGTGTGGCGTGTTGCGCGGTCGGCGGAGCGAAGCCGCCACCGATCGCTGGCACGACCGCACAATCACCCAGCGCCCACACGTTCTCGATCCCTTTCACGGCGAGCATTCCATCGACTTCGATGCGGCCGTTCTTCGTCTTCGGCAGCAGGAGTGTCTCGATGAGCGGGTGCGGGGAAGCCGGCACCGTCGACACCAGCGTCTTCGTTTCAATCGCCGTCCCGTCAGCGAGAAGGGCGGCCTCCCCGGTTGCCGCCTTCAGGCGCGCGTTCAGAAGGATCTCGACGCCGCGCTGGCGAAGAATCCGCTCTGCAAAGAGCGCAAGGCTCTCCTTCATCTCCGGCAGAATGCGTTCTTGTGAATGCACCAGGACCACGCGAATTTCCCTCGGGTCGATCCCTCGGTAGTTGCGAGCCACTTCGCGTACGAAGTCGTTCAGCTCGGCACATACTTCGACCCCCGAGAATCCGCCGCCCGCCACGACGAATGTGAGAAGGCGCCGGCGGAGGGCGACGTCCTGCTGTTCGATCGCAGCCTCCTCGAGAGCTCGGATGACGTGATTGCGCAGCTTGATCGCGTCGCTCAGGTTCTTGAAGGGGAAGGCGTGCTCGGGTAGCCCACGCAGCCCACGAAAATCGGTGACCGTCCCGAGCGCGAGGACCAAGTGGTCGTAAGGCAAGACGTGCGGATGCGGATGAAAGCCGGTGCTCGTCGTGATCCTCCGCCCAATCAAGTCGATGGACTCCACCTCGCGGACGTGCAGCTCCGTCTTCGGAAGGAGGCGTCGGATCGGGCTCACGACGTCGAGCAACCCGATGGTCCCCGAAATGACCTCGGGCAGAAGCGGCTGGAAGACGAAGTGATTCTCCTTGCTGATGAGGACGATCTCGAAGTCGTCGCGCTGAAGCCTCTCGAGGGCGGCGGCGGTGTAGATCCCGGCGAACCCGCCACCCAGAACGACGATGCGCGGCTTGCCGCGGTCGGTCGACGGCATGGGCACCGGAGGAGATCCTGGGCGACCGAGCAGCAGGAGAGCAAATACGACCAGAGCGGACGCGACGACAATGAGGATCATGGGCGCTCCCGGAGGGGTGTTGGTTGACTACGCCAGGGACTGCGCGCGGTTACCGACCGCTGGACATGGTATCCGCCGACGCACGGAAGGGCTCTCGATGAAACGGCTTCCGAAACTCACACTGGTGCAACTCTTCGTGCTGACGACGCTGGCGATGGCCCTTGCGGTCGGCGCGACGTTTTACGGATTCCTCGAGTCTTCTCGTCGATCCATCGTGCAGCGGTCGGAGCGGCTCCGGGATTCGGAGGCGCTGCGCATCGGCGCTCGGCTGTCCGCCGAGCTGGGAATTGCCGCGACGGCGCTGGACGACATCGAGGCTGCCATGCATTTCGGCGCGCTGCGCGTGGATGACGAGGTCGCCGTCGAGACGCGCCTCTTCTCCGAGTTGCTGGCTCACCCGACGATCTCCGATGTCTCGCTGACGCACGCCGTCTTGCTCGGCTACCAGGCGGGAGAGGCGCAGATCGCGGCCCGCGATCGATGGCAGATGTCGCTGTTTCGGGCCTCGGCGGATCCGAAGAGCGCGATCCTCACGCGCCGAATTTCGCGGGACGAAGGGCGCTTCGTGGTCGACGTTCGGCCACGGGCCCCCGGAGCGCCCTTGTTCGGCGCGCCCTTCGAGCGTCACGCGGATGCGAGTGATCCGACCTCCCATCCGACGTTCGAGACCACCATATCGCAGCGGGTATACGGTCGCGCCATCTGGAGCGACCTGTCGTTCGCGGAGATCGACTCCGGGCTTCCGCAGGGCGAGCGCCGCGTCGTCGTCACGGTGCAGAAGGCCGTGGAAGACGCCCCCGGCCACTTCGCCGGCGTCCTCCGGGTGGGCTTGCTGACGGGGCAAATCGACGCTCTGCCCCGGCTGGACACGACGGACTCCCAGCGGGTGTTTCTTTGCGACCTCGGGGGACGCCTCGTGGCCCGGCTCACTCCAGCCGATCACATCGAGGTCGACGGTGACGACCTTCGGGTCAAGTCGGCGCAAGCCCGCCCCGAGGTCGCCGCCGCCCTCGCGAGCCCGAGCCTCGGTGCGCTTTCGAAGGCATTCCCCGAACGATCGGAACGGCTGGTCGTCGGCGGCCTGTCCTACCTCGCGACGTTCCGGGCTCTCGAGAACTCGCAGGGATGGGTCGTCGGCGTCGTTGTCCCCGAGGACTACTACACGGGCGACCTCCGCGCGCTCCAGCATCGATTCTTCGTCGCGATCCTGATCGTGACCGGAATCGTGCTCATCGCCGGCGGCTTCGTCCTCCAGCAGCTGCGTCGGTCGCTCGGACGCGTGGTCTCGGCCACGGTGCGCATGCGCCGCTTTGACTTTTCCGCGTCTCCCGTGGACGCCCCGCTCCGGGAGATGTGCGACGTGATGGAGGGGGTCGAGCGCGCTAAGACTTCGATGCGGGCACTCGCAAAGTACGTTCCGATAGACCTCGTGCGCGAGCTTTACGAATCGAACCGAGAGCCCGAGCTCGGCGGGAAGCCCGTTGAGATTTCTCTCCTGTTCAGCGACATCGAAGGCTTCACCAGTCTCTCGGAACGATTGGCGCCCGATTCGCTGGCGAAGGCGCTCGGCCGGTATCTCGAGGCGATGACCCATGGCGTGCGCTCGACGAATGGCACGGTCGACAAATTCATCGGCGACTCGGTCATGGCGTTCTGGAATGCCCCGACTCCGTGCCTCGACCACGCTCGTCGGGCCTGCCTTGCGGCGCTCGCTTGCATGCGGGCCACGCGGGAGCTCTATGCGTCGCCCGCGTGGGCAGGTCTCCCGCCGCTGTTCACCCGCTTCGGCCTGCACCGCGCGAACGTGATGGTGGGGCACTTCGGGGCGCCCGAGCGCCTCAGCTACACGGCGCTCGGCGATGGTGTCAACCTCGCGTCCCGCCTCGAAGGGCTGTGCAAGCAGTATGGCGTGGCCGCCCTCGCGAGCGAGGCCATCGTCGGCCAAGTGGGCGAAGAGTTCGCATTTCGTTTCATCGACAAGGTCGCCGTCAAGGGCAAGACGGAGGCGGTTCGGGTGTACGAGCTTCTGGGCCTTCGCGTCGATTGCGCCGACGAGCTGGCGCGCGCACAGACGTACGAGCAAGCGCTCGAAGCGTATTTCGCGCGCGACTTCTCACGAGCACTCTCGCTCCTCGGCGCGTCGGGCGATGACGCCGCGAGCCGGGTGCTCGCCGATCGGTGCCGCGCGATGCTCGCCCATCCGCCGCCCCCGGACTGGAACGGCGTCTACGTGGCCACCGCCAAGTGAAACGGCGAGTGAGACTGCTGAACAAAGCAAAAAAGCCGAGAAAGCCGCCAGGATCGCCAGGATCGCCAAGAGAGAATTATTGACGATTCTCCAACTCTCGCATCGCGTCCCTGGCGTTCCGGCGGTTCATCTCTCCTGGAGAGCGGGCTAGTTGCAGTTCAGTCGCATCGGGCCGACGGCGTAGTCGTCGATATACATATCGCCGGCGACGGTGCCCGTTCCGTAGCGCTCGTACCCGATGCGCTGCTCCCCGAGCGCAGGAATCGGCTTGCCCGTGGCGGCCATCAGCTGCGTGCCATTCATGTACATGGTGATGCCGCCCGTGCCGCCGATCCCGGTCGTATTCCATTCAAAGCACGTCCACGTCCCTCGGGGCAGCGCCATCGTGGAGTTCGCTCCGTTGTCGGGGGGGGCGATGTTGATCGACATGTTTCCCTGCGTGTTCAGCGCGCGAACGCCGGTCTGCGAGACCCCACCCTTGAAGGTCGACGGCTCGGCCTCGAAGTAGACGTCGTGGCCATTGTCCATGGCGGTGTTCGCAAGAATCCAGACACGGGCCCAGTACGACCCCGTCGCCGGAACCCCCATCGTCTCATCGATGAACGTGGCACAGCTCGCCGTCGTGAACGTCATGTGCACGGCGTTGTTGCCGCTGTGCGCCTTGGTCTTGTCGCTCACCACCGTGACGGTGTTGGCCATGACCGAATTGTCGACCGTCCAGCCCGCGCCCAGCATCGTGCTGCTCTCGAAGTCGTCGCAGAACACGGCTCCCGCGGGGCAAGCGCCTCCCCCGTCTCCGGAACCGCTACTGCCCGACCCCGTTCCGCCGTCCTTTCCGCCGCCGCTTCCTCCGTCGCCGGTGGCGATGGTCCCGCTGCTGGATCCGCCGCTGCTGCTCGAGCTACCGGCCCCGCTGCTGCTGCCAAACCCGCTGCTGCTGCCGCCGCTCGACGAGCTGCTCGATCCGGCGAATCCGCTGCTGCTGCCGCCCGAGCTGCTCGACGAGCTGCTCGACCCGAGATCGCTACCGCTGCTCGATGAGCTGCTGCTCGACCCTCCCGAAGAGCCACCCTGCTCCAAGCCACCGTCAGGCGTTGGAGTGGCCGCGGTGCTGCTGCATGCCGGCAGGACGAAGCATGCCACGCCGAGTGAAATCGTTAGGCCGTAGCCGCGTGCGAACGTAGCGCTCATGGTCATCCGCTCTCCTCGGTGGTGTTCCTGCAGTGGCAACTCGTCACGGAATGGCTCACCTTTGGGCTCTTTGGTGTTGCTCCTGTAAATTGACGGCGTAGCGGCGATCACCACTCGCGTTCCTTCGACGAACGGCACAGACGCGCCAGCGGACCGGGAGCCGAGGCGCTCTCGCGGGAGGCCGCCGGCTCGTTGCTTGGCGAAATGCCCCCACACCCGAATCACCATTCGGGTAGGGGCGCACACGAGACGACGACAATGGTGGCGGGGAGTGGTCTAGTTGCACCCGAGGCGCGCACTGCCGATGGCGAAGTCGTCGATCCACAGATTGCCGGCTGTACCGGCATTGTAGCGCTCGTAGCCGACGCGCTGCTCCGTCAGCCCGGTGACGAACGTGCCGGCTGCCGCCGGAACATTGAGCGTGCCCGTCGCCGTACCGACGTACGTGACGATCTTCGTCGACGTGACGTTCCATTCGAAGCACGTCCATGCCCCTCGCGGGACCGCCCCGGGCGTGATGTTCGCGCTGGTTTCGGCGTTGCTGGGCGGGTAGTCGATGTTGAGCGTCATCATGCCGCCCTGCGTGTTCAGCGCGCGAGCGCCGTTGTTTCCGAGGTTCGTACCGTTCGAGCCTTCGATGAGGACACAGTGCCCGTTGTCCATGGGGGTCTCGAGGTAGATCCAAGCGCGGGCCCAGTAGCCCATGGCGAATGGAAAGCCCATTTTCTCGACGAGCATCCCGTAACCGGTTCCCGTGGTGAAGCTGATTTGAACGGCGTTCGTTCCCGAGTGAGCCATCGCCGGTCCCGGCATCGTCGTAAAGGTATTTACGACCTTGATGGTGGCGCCGAGCGTGTTGTCGGTCGTCCAGCCGGCGCCCAGCATCATGCTGGCTTCGAAGTCGTCGCAGAACGCGGCTCCCGCGGGGCAGCCGGCTCCCCCGCCGCTGCTCGACCCGCCGTCTTTGCCGCCGCCTCCACTTCCTCCGTCGCCCGCGGCCATCATCGTCCCGCTGCTGGATCCGCTGCCGCTGCCCGAGCTCCCGGCCCCGCTGCTGCTGCTGCCGCCGCTCGACGAGCTACTCGAGCCACTGCTCGACCCGCTCAGCATGCCGCTGCTGCTTCCGCCCGAGCTGCTCGACGAGCTGCTCGACCCGAGATCGCTGCCGCTGCTCGATGAGCTGCTGCTAGAGCCTCCCGAAGAAGATCCGCCCTGCTCCGAGCCCGCGTCGAGGGTGGGAGACGCGGCGGTGCTGCTGCATGCCGGCAGGACGATGCACGCCACGCCGAGTGAAATCGTTAGCCCGTAGCCGCGTGCGGACGTAGCGCTCATGGTCATCAGTTCTCCTCGGGTGGTGTTCTTTCTCTAGCAACTCATCACAGAATGGCTCGCTTTTACACGCTTTGATGCTGTCTCTGGAAATTGACGGCGCGGGTGTGCCGTCGGATAGACTCGGGCGCCATGCACCTCGGTCGCAGAGTGGCCGTCATCCTAGCCGGCGCCGTGGCGAAAGGCGCTTTCGAAGCGGGCGCCCTCCACGTACTCGCCCAGAAGCTCGCGGAGAGCGACGGCCGCATCGTCCGGATCGTCGCGGCAAGCTCCGGCGCGCTCAACGGTACGCTGCTCGCGTCGGCGGTGCACAGCGGCGACCTGCCCAAGGCCGCGAAGGAGCTCGCGAGCCTTTGGGTGCGCGAGGGCGGCCTCTTTCACGCGTTCCACCTGAGCGTGGGAGACGTCTTCGCGCGCAAAGGGATTTCCGATCAGCAAAATCTGCTACGCCTCCTATCGTCCCACGTGAAGCCGCGCCCGTCGGGCGAAGAGATCGACCTGCGGATCGTCGTCGCGTCGCTCCGGGGAGTCGCGGGCAAGATCGGAGACGCCGACGCGACCACCTATGAAAAAGTGCTGCGGTTCACGAAAGGCCACTTCGAAACGCAGGAGGGTCTCGACGAGGTCTTTCGGGCAGCCGCGGCTTCGTCCTCGTTTCCGGGCGCCTTCGCCCCCTTCGACCTCGGCCCCCAGGTCGGTCTCTGCATCGACGGCGGTGCCGTGAACAACACCCCCGTGAAGCATGCGCTCGAGAACGCGGCCGTTGACTCGATCGTCGTCATCGGCACGACCGTCGAAAACGTCCAGCCCGGAGCGTTCGACGGCCTTTCCGGCATGAACCTCGCTGGACATGTCGCCGACATCCTGATCAACGAGCGCCTGTACGGGGATCTGCGCGAGGCCGAGAGCGTGAACACAGCGCTGCGAAACCTCCACGAGCTCGAGCTTGCCCCCGAGGCGCTCGCCCGGGTGAAGGCCGCCCTCGGTTGGAGCAATCGGCGGCACGTCTCGATCGTGAGGGTAAGGCCGCTCACGCCGCTCGCCGGTAGCTCGTTCTCGGGCTTTTTCAGCCCTTCGCTTCGGGAGCAATACGTTGCCCTCGGCGAAGAGCGCGCCCGCGAAGTGCTGTGAACGAGAAGGCCGTTCTCGTCGCGGTTCACCTGCCCGGTGTCTCCGACGCCGACCACGCCGCGGACCTGGCCGAGCTCGGGCGCCTCGTGCGCACGCTGGGCTACGACGTCGTGGCCACGGTCACGCAGCGCCGCGACGCCCTCGCAGCGGCCGCCGTGCTCGGCGAAGGCAAGCTCAAAGAGCTCGCGGATTGCACCGGGGGAAAAGGCGTCGTTCCCTCGGGCGCGCCGGAGGTCAAGACGAAAGTGCGTGCCAAATGGGCCGCGGCTTCCGGAGGTCGGAACAAGGACGAGGCGGCCGACGAACCCGCCGATGGCGATGGCCTCGGCGACGCCCTCGGCAAGGCCACCGTCGTCGTCGTCGATCACGAGATCACCCCGAGCCAAGCTCGCAACCTGGAGCGCGCGACGGGCGCTCAAGTGCTCGACCGCACGAGCGTGATCGTCGAGATCTTCCATCGCCACGCTCGAAGCCGCGAGGCGCGACTGCAAGTCGAGATCGCGCGGCTCCACTACGTGGCGCCCCGGATGCGCGAGTCGAGCGGCGGCAAAGAGCGCCAGCGCGGAAAAGGCGCGGGCGAAACGGCGATCGAGCTCGACCGGCGCAAGATCCGCGACCGCATCGCCGAGCTGCGCGAGCAGCTCGAGGCCATCCACAAGGAACAGGACAATCGGCGGCACGCGCGGCAAGACCAGCTGCGCGTCGCGCTGGTCGGCTACACGAACGCCGGCAAATCCTCGCTCATGCGCGCGCTGACCGGCAGCGATGTCCTCGTCGAAGACAAGCTCTTCGCCACGCTCGATACGACCGTGCGCGCGCTCCAACCCGAAACGAAACCGCGGATTCTGGTGTCGGACACCGTGGGCTTCATCAAGAAGCTCCCGCACGACTTGGTGGCTTCGTTCCGTTCGACGCTCGACGAAGCGCTCGAAGCCTCGCTCCTCCTTCACGTCGTCGACGCGTCCGATCCCACCCACGATGCCCAAATCGAGGTCACCCGCAGCGTTCTCCGCGAGATCGGAGCGGACATCGTGCCGGCGAAGCTTCTCTTCAACAAGGCCGACCGCATCGACGCCGACGCGCGCAGGGAGCTCGTTCGACGGCACGGCGCGGATGGCGCGATCGTCCTCTCCGCGCACGATCCGGGCGACGTTGCCGCGCTGTCGCGGGCGATCGTCGGCTTCTTCGAGGCTTCGATGGTAGAGGAGGAGCTCGTCGTTCCGTACGGCAAAGAGGCGCTCCTCGGCGACGTGTACGCGAACGCGCGCGTCGTGAACGAGAGCTACGACGAAAGCGGGGCCAGGCTCACTGTGCGCGCTCTCCCGGCGGCGATCGGCCGACTGCGGGCTGCGCTCGGACGTTGAAGGCGTGTCCGTCGTCAGGGTCGCGGAGTGCAGCGGGCCGTCGGCGTGGCCATCACCTGGCAGAGTTTCTGCCGGACGGCACTAGCCGCGCTCCTGCACGAGCTTCTCGAAGCCTCTCCGCAGCGGTTCGCCCATCTCTCCCTCGAGCACGTTCCTCGCGACGTATCCAATTCCGGCCGCGATCGCGATCTGCCCCAGCCTCGACCCGAACAGGCTTCCCGCGACGAAGCCGACGCCGGCGGCGGCACCGATCATCGCGTACGGGCGTTTGCGCGCTTGCGCCTGCAGCTGGCCTCCGAGAGTCCGTGCCACCTGGCGCATGCGTGCCGAGTCGAACGTTTGCGCTCGTTGGGGGTGGCGCATCCGCTCGGCGGCGCTCACTCCGTTGCCTTCGTCCTGCTGCGGGCGCTGCTGCGACTGCTGGTCGTCGTCGATCCTGGTCGGGCTCATTCTCGAATCCCTCGTACCGTTTCGATTGATTGCCTTCCCGCCGGCTGTGCAAGACGAGTGCGCGCGGCGTACGGACTAGCCAGAGCGGGGGCACGCGCTTCGCTTGAGCCGGCGCGGGAGGCGGGCCATGGCGCGCATGCTCAATGATGTCATCGCTCTTCTCAACCGGCTCATCCAGATCGACAAGGGGGCCATCGAGACCTTCAAGACCGCGAAGACGCGGCTGGGCGACGCCCTCGACCGAGCCGAATTCGGAGCGTTCCTCGCCGACCATCGGCGTCACGTCGACGCGCTCACGATGGTCGTGCGAAATCTGGGCGGAGAGCCGCTCAGCCACGGCGACCTTCGCCAGGGCGTCCTTCGTCCAACAGTCGACTTGCGCGGAGTCATCGAAGAAGGCCTGCTGATCGAGGCGATGCGCACCAACGAGGCGGAGGCCACGGCCGTTTACGAGAACGCGGCGTCCCAGCCGGGCATCCCCGTCGACGTCGTCGCCGTGCTCAAGCAAAATCTGGTGGACGAACGACGGCATCAGGCGTGGATCGTGGCGCGGCTGGAGGCAGCCCGCGGAACCGGACCGCCGCGCACCAAGTGACCCGGCGATCGCCGAAGCGAAACGCCACAGCGTGGCCAATTGCCGTTGCCCGGCCCGCTCGCTCGGGCCCCTTCCGCCCGAGTCGTGCTACACGAACGACCTCGAATGGACCGCGACGCGGAGCTCACCGCCGCGCTCGATGCCGCGCTCGTGCGCGAGCTTCGTACGACATTTTGGCAGATCAACGACTCGTTCTTCCGGGGCGCGCTGACCGCCCCCACGCTCGAGCTCGTCGGAACGCGGGCCACCTTGGGGCGGTGGATACCGGCGACCCGAACGATCGAAATCTCGCGGGCGCTCGTGGTCGAGAACCCGTGGGGCGCCGTGGTGGAAGTGCTCAAGCACGAGGCCGCCCACCAGTACGTGTACGAAGTGCTGGGCGAGAGAGAGCAGACACCGCACGGACCCGCGTTTCGCGAAGTGTGCTCGAAGCTGGGGATCGACGCCCACGCCACGGGGCTGCCGCGAGCGGACCCCGCAGAGCCGGCGAACCGGATCGTGGATCGGGTGGCGCGTCTCCTTGCGCTTGCCGAGAGCCCGAACCGCAACGAGGCGGAGGCCGCGATGGCCGCGGCCCACCGGCTGATGCTCAAGCACAACCTCGACGCCGCCCGCGCCGCGGCTGCGCGCGCATACGGCTTCGCGCACCTCGGGCGGCCGTCCGGGCGGGTGCTCGAGCACGAGCGAATCGTCGCGATGATCCTCGGCAAGCATTTCTTCGTCGAGGCCATCTGGGTGCCGGTGTACCGGCCGCTCGAGGGCAAGCGCGGCAGCGTGCTCGAGATTTGCGGCACCCGCGCGAACCTCGCGATCGCCGAATACGTTCACGGCTTCCTGCGCGAAACCGCGGATCGCCTCTGGAGCGAACACCGGCGGGCGACCGCCATCTCTTCGAACCGCGAGAGGCGAGCGTTCCTCGCCGGCGTCATGACCGGCTTCGCCGACACGCTCTCCCGCCAGTCCGCAAAGAGCCGGAGCGAAGGGCTCGTGTGGGTCGGCGACGGCGACCTCGTTCGCTACTTCCGCCGGCGCCACCCCCACGTTCGGCATGTTCGGCACGCCGGGCAGCAGCGCACCGACGCTTGGGTCCACGGGCGCGAAGCAGGTCGCAAGATCGTCCTGCACAGGCCGGTACAGGGCGTGACGGTGTCACGCGGCCGTCTTCTCCCTGCGAAGGCGTAGAGTGCAGCGATGCGTTTCTCGCTCCTGCCGGTTCTCACGGCCGCTCTCCTCGCCTGCCCCGCCGCCCGGGCGGACGAAGGGATGTGGCCTTTCGACATGGTGCCGCGCCAGCGCATCGAGCAGGCACACCACGTGGTGCTCACCGACGCCTGGCTCGATCGCGTTCGCCTCGCCAGCGTCCGCTTCAACGTGGGAGGTTCGGGGTCGTTCGTGTCGCCGCACGGCCTCGTGCTCACCAACCACCACGTAGCGGGCGACTGCATCGCGAAGCTGGCCAGCCCTTCGCGCGACTACCTCGCCACCGGGTACCTGGCCGGCCGAGACGGTCCCGAGGCGGCGTGCCCGGATCTCGAGGTCGACGATCTCGTTTCGACCGAGGACGTTTCGCGGCGCGTGCACGACGCCCGCACCGCCGGAATGTCCGACGCCGAGGGCAATCGCGCCATGAAGGGCGTGATGAGCGCGATCGAAAAAGAGTGCCACGAGGCCACCAAGCTGCGCTGCGACGTCGTGACTCTGTACGCCGGCGCGATGTATCACCTGTATCGGTACCGCCGGTACACGGACGTGCGCCTGGTCTTCGCGCCCGAAGGTGACGTCGCATTCTTCGGCGGCGACCCCGACAACTTCACCTTTCCTCGCTACGACCTCGACCTCGCTATTTTCCGTGTCTACGAAGAGGGTAAGCCGCTCGCCCCCAAGGATTGGCTGCGCTGGAGTCCGAGCGGGCCGAAGGACGGTGACGTGGTCTTCACGAGCGGCCACCCCGGTCGAACCAGCCGCAACGCGACCGTCGCCGAGCTCGAGGCGCTGCGAGACGTCATCTATCCGCGCACGATCGCGCGCATGGGCGCTTGGCGCGAGGGACTCCTGCGGTGGGCAGCGACGGGACCCGAGGGCAAGCGCCAGGCTCGCGAGGCGATGTTCGGGGTCGAGAACTCGTTGAAGGCTCTCGGCGGCTTCGAGCGAGGGCTGCGCGACTCTGCGCTCATGCGGAAGAAGTCGGACATGGAGCAACGGCTGCGCACCGCGGTCGACGGCGACCCGTCTCTCAAGTCGAAGTTCGGCGGCGCCTGGGACGACATCGCGCGCGTCCAGCGGGTCTACGCCGAAATGTACCCGCGCTACGAGGCGCTCGAGGCCGGCCTCGGCGGGCCGCTCCTGCGCTTCGCGCGCACTCTCGTGCGCCTTCCCGAGGAGCGATCGTTGCCCAACGATCAGCGCCTTCCCGAGTACCGCGACACGGCGCTCGAAGAGCTGTCGCTCCACGTGCTGTCCGCCGCCCCGCTCTACCCTGGGGTCGAAGAGTCGTACGTGGCGCAGTGGCTGCGCGGGTTGAAGGACGCGTTCGGCCCCGGTGAGCCGCTCGTAGAGAGAGTGCTCGCGGGGCGTTCGCCGGAGCAAGCCGCGCGAGAGATCATCGCCAACAGCCGCCTCTACGACGTCTACGCGCGTCGCGCCCTCTGGGACGGCGGCCGGGCGGCGGTCGATGCGTCGACCGATCCGCTGATGGCCGCGATGCGCGCGATCGAGCCTGAGGCGCGCGCGACGCGCAAGCGGTACGACGACGAGATCGAGGCGCCGATGCGCGCGCTCGGGCGCAAGGTGGCCGAGGCAACGTTCGCCGTCGACGGCACCAGCCGCGCCCCGGATGCGACGTTCACCCTTCGGCTCTCCGTCGGCGTCGTCAAAGGGTACACGGAGCGAGGCAAGCCGGTGCCTTACGCGACCGACTTCGGCGGCATGTTCCGGCACGCGACCGGCGCCGACCCATACCTGCTGCCCGCGCGCTGGACGCAAGCACGAGGCAGGCTCTCGGCGACGACGCCGCTCAACTTCGTGTCCACCAACGACATCATCGGCGGCAACAGCGGGAGCCCCGTCGTGGACCCGGCGGGCGACCTGGTTGGTCTGATCTTCGACGGCAACCTGTCGAGCATGCCGAATCGGTTCGTGTACGACGAGACGACCGCGCGGGCGATCAGCGTCGACACGGCCGCGATGCTCGAAGCGCTCCGCAAGGTGTACGGGGCCGACGCGCTCGCCGAAGAGCTGTCGTCGCAGTGAGCTGCTACAACGCCCTTCGTGAACGAGAAGAAGCCCTCGGTCGCTGACGTCGCGTCGAAGTACAAGCAGTACCTCTTTCCGAGCGTGGCCACGTACTACGCGGAGCCCGTTGCGATCGAAAGCGGCAAGGGCTGCCAGGTCCGCGATTTCGACGGCAAGACGTACCTCGATTTTTTCGGCGGCATCCTGACGGTCAGCGTGGGTCACGCCAACGAGCGCGTGAACGCGGCGGTTCGCGCGCAGATGGATCGTCTCGGTCACGTATCGACGGTGTACCCGACGCTCCCGCTCGCCAGCCTCGCCGAGAAGCTCGTGAAGCTGGCGCCCGGCGCGCTCGAGAAGGCGTTTTTCTGCGCGAGCGGCAGCGAGGCGGACGAGACCGCGGTCGCGCTCGCGCAAGCGCACACCGGGCGGCAGGAGGTCATCGCCCTTCGCCATGGATACTCGGGGCGCACGATGCTCGGACAGGCGCTCACCGGTCATTCGAGCTACCGGCAGTCGACATCGCAGGTCGCCGCGGCGAAGCACGCCCACGCCCCCTATTGCTACCGGTGCCCCTTCGGCCTCGCGTACCCGAGCTGCGAGCTCCGCTGCGCGCAAGACGTGGAAGAGCTGATTCGAACCACCACCACGGGGCAGGTCGCAGGAGTGGTCATCGAGCCAATCTTGGGTGTCGGCGGCGTGATCGCCCCGCCGCCCGGCTGGATGCAGCTCGTCGTCGACATCGTCCGGCGCTACGGCGGCGTCTTCGTGTGCGACGAGGTGCAGACCGGCTTCGGCCGCACCGGCACGATGTGGGGCGTCGACCACGAGGGGGTCGAGCCGGACATCGTGACGATGGCCAAGGGAATCGCCAACGGATACCCGATCAGCGCCGTGGTCACGACGGCGCCTATCGCCGGCGCCTGGCGCGCGGGGAACATCGCGACGTTCGGAGGCAATCCGATCGCGTGTGCGGCGGCGAACGCCACCATCGATACGATCGTCGAGGAGCGCCTGGCGGACAACGCCGGGGCAATGGGGAAGATCCTGCGCGAGGGGCTCGAGTCGTTGAAGGCGAAGTACACGGTCATCGGCGATGTGCGGGGCCGCGGTCTCATGCAAGGAGTCGAGATCGTGCGCGACGAAAAGGCCGGCGACCGCACGCCGGCCGTGGAGACGACCGTCGCGGCCTTCGAGGAGGCCAGGCGGCGGGGGCTCCTCGTCGGACGCGGAGGGCTCTACAGCAATGTATTGCGCATCGCTCCGCCGCTCGTCGTGACCGCGCGCGAGGTCGACGATGCGCTTGGCATTCTCGATGAATCGTTTGCCGCGATTTCAGAAAGACGATGACGCCGGTGGGATCGTTGCTCGCGTCGTCATCGGTCTGAACGCGAGTGGGTCGATGTCAGCCGATGGGGGAACGTAGAGAAATCGCGAACCGCGATCTTCGACGCGTAGAATGCTTGAATGCGCGCTCGGGTCATCGTCCCGTCCCTCCTTTTGCTTGGTTGCGGCACCGGCTCGACGGCGGGCTCCCCGGGTGGGTCCAGCGATGGATCGGTCGGAGCCGATGGTGCGAGCGTCGGTACGGAGGACAGCGGCGCGGATAACGGCGGCGCAGGTGACGACGGCGGCGCCGTCGACGACAGCGGTCTCGACGACGCCGCGGATGGCGGATCGATGCCAGGATCGGACGCAGCTCCCGAGGCGAGCTCCGGCATCTTGGTCACCGCGAACATCCAATGGGACAACATCCCGCAGATGCACGTCGGCAACGCGATGGTGATCGTTCAAGACCCGATGAGAAACCAGCTCGACGGCGCGACGGTCGTGGTCACGCCCCTCGGCGGCGCGCCGTTGACCGCGGTGTCGACGACGCAGCCGGGGGTCTACAACGTCGCGCTAACGAGCCTGTCCGCGGCGTACGACGTGTCGGTCACGCAAACCCTGGGATCGCGCGCCGGCCTGCGTGTGGTCTCGCCCGCAGAGCACACCGTCACGCTGACGGCCGCGCCCACCGCTGCGACTGCCCTTCCCATCACATGGGCGCCGAGCGGCGATCCCCACGTGGCCGTCGATGTCCGCGTCCAGTGCAGCACGCCCTTCGTCGACTGGATCGCGCAGACCGATTTGCCGAGCTTCGATAGCCACGACACCGGCGCGTACACCATCCCGGCGGGCGTATTTCCGGCCTCGGGAAGCTGCACCGTTTTCGTCACGCGAACGACGTCGACGAACGTGCCTGCAGGCTTCATCGGACTCGTCACCATCACCACCGGGGTCGCGGCGACGCTTTGATCCGCTCGGCTTTGCGCGCGAGCCGCGCGGAGCGCCGCTCGGTGCGCTCGGCGGTTTCGCCCGTTCCGCGCACGACCCACTCGAGGGCGCGCGTCGGCTCCTTGACCCAGTGTTCGTAGAGCTTGGCGAGCTCGAGGCGAACGGTAGCGTCGTCGATCGCGGCCGCGAGCGCCTCGAAATCGGCGAGCGCGCACGCTCGATCGCCGCGCGCCTTGGCGACGTATGCCCGGGCGCGGAGCGACTCCGGCGAGCCGTCCTGCTCCACGGCGGCCTGCGCGGCGATTTGGGCTCGATCGAGCGCCCCTGCGCGCACGAACGTCCGCGCCACGCCCGCGAGGTCGTCCGACGCGAGCGACGCGTGAAGCGGTTCGCCGTAGAGCGCGACCAGCGACGCCATCGCGACGACATCCCACGCGTTGTGCTCGACGACACCGAGGAGCGCGCCTGCTTCGCCCGTTCGCAAGAAGTGCAGGTAACACGCGCTCACGTCGCTCGATTCGACGTCGTCGCTTCGCTCGAACCCGAGCACGTCCCGCTCGATCGCGACGAGCCGGCACCCCTGCTTCATGCGCTTTCCGTGCACGCGACGCGCGACGTGCAAGAGATCGAGGTGTGGCGGCTCGACAGGGGCGTCGAGCCTCGCCATCACGAAGCGCGTGCGAAGGAGGGGCACGTCGAAGCTCTTGCCGTTGAAGGTCACGAGCATCGACGCACGCTGGATGCGCTCCGCCACGCGCTCGAGCATGGGAGCTTCCTCCCCGAGGGCGCGCACGAGCAGCTGTTCGAGCACGAGGCTTCCCGCGTCCCACCAAGCCAACCCCACGAGGAAGGCGACGGTGCCCGCGCCGCCCGAGAGCCCCGTGGTCTCTGTGTCCAGAAACAGCGCGCGGGCCGGTTCGCAGCGGGCAAGGCCCGGGTCGAGCGCCAGCAGCGCGAGGACGTCGGCGCTCGCGTCGCGGGCGCCGGCAACTGGGACACGCCCCGTTCGGTGGGCGGGCGAGAGTCGTTGCGTGCGGACGTGGAGTGGACCCGAGCGCGTATCCAAGGTGGCGAACGGCAGATCGACGGTGTCGACGGGCGGAGGCGGCGAGGGCGCCCGGCGCGCCGTGCGTTCGAGGGTCGATTGGATGCGAGCGCGCAGGTCGTCGAGCACCCCCGCGCGGCGGGCCGTTTCGGCGTTGGCCGGCCTCGGGCGGTCATCCGCGGGCCCTGCAGAGTCGAGCCGAGAGAGCTTGCTTCGGAGCGACACGGCTCATGGAGCAGTACATTAGTTCAGTGCCGACGCCTAGCGGATGCTGAACAGGGGGCGGAGGAGAGAAAACCGCCAGGAGCGCCAGGGTCGCCAAGCGAAGAGTCTTCGAGGATCCGGCTCATGCCATCCTGGCGTGCCTGGCGCCCCTGGCGGTCGTCTTCCTCTCCATCACCTGCTGGGGCGGCGGTATCGGCGCGGGAAGGCCGGTCCTCGCGTTGAAGAGCGCGTCCCCCATGTGGGGAACGCGAAGCTTCACGGTTGGGAGGCGGCCCCTCACGATGTGGCGCCGTCTCCTCACCACGTGGCGGTGCCTCCTCACCATGAGGCGCCGCCTCCTCCACGCGCGGCGCGGTCGCCTCGTTCGTGGGCGGGGCCGCCTCGTCGCGGGGCGGCGGCGCCAAAGTGCCAGAAAGGACGTTTTCGCGGCGAGGGAGGTCCGCCTTGACGAGATCCGGCCCTTCCCCACGTCGGGGCGCCGCCTTCCGGTCTCGTGGCGGCGCCGCCTCACGATGAGGAGGCGGCGCCTCATGATGAGGAGCCGCCGCCACGGCGTGAGAGCGCGGCTTTTCAACGAAAGAAATCAACGGCCTGCGGAGAAACGACCTCGCCCGCGTCGATTCGGATGCCCCCCGCGGCAAAACGGCCGCGTCGCGACCTACCGCGGACTCGAACCGCGGCGCAGACCCTACTCGACCACCGGGTTCGCCCCGACGATCGCCGCGTCGAGCATGTCCCGCATTCCCATCGCGAGCGTGCGGGGGAGCCCCTCGGTGGAGAAGAACGCCACTTCGGTGATCTCGACGGGGTTCGAGGGTGGACGCACGGGAGGGTCGACGCGGCACTCGACGACGACGGTGACGGCGTGGAATCGACGGTCGCGGTCCGGGCGTGAAAACACTCCGACCAGCCGAACGACTTCGCACCGGTCGATCCCCGCCTCTTCGGCGATCTCGCGCGTGACACACGCGCGGACCGTCTCGCCCCACTCGAGCGTTCCGCCGGCGAGCGCCCACTCGCCCACGTCCGCGCGCCGCACGAGCAGCCATCGTCCGTCCGGGGTACGGGCCGCCGCGACGACCCCGACGACCGGGCGCCGCAAAACGTGCCGAGCGATCTCCTTGACGACCACGAAGGCCCCCTTCGGGATGGCTAAGCGCATGAGGTGCAGGCTATACCAGGCTTCCGACCGCATGTCGGACGCACACGGTGGCGCGCACCATCGCGCGTTCCCCCTCACCCTCCTCACGCGTCGATCACCCGAGACTTCCGCATGCCCATTCTACGGCGCTTCACCGTCGTCCCGCGCCTTCCCCCCGGACTCGAGCGCCTCCGCGAAATCGCTTACAACCTTTGGTGGGCGTGGGCTCCGGTCGCGCACGAGCTCTTCGTTCGAATCGATCCCGATCTCTGGGATACGGTGCACGGCAACCCGATCGAGCTCCTCGCGCTCGTGGAGCAAGCGCGCCTCGACGAGCTCGCCGGGGACGACGCATTCACCAGTCACCTCGAGGCGGCCTGGCAGACGCTCCAGCGCTACATGCAGCGCGAGGGCTGGTTCAGCAAGACCTTCCCCGACGCGGGCGGCGCGCGCATCGCCTACTTCTCGATGGAGTACGGCCTTCACGAGTGTCTGCCCATCTACTCCGGGGGCCTCGGCGTGCTCGCGGGCGATCACCTGAAGACCGCCAGCGACCTCGGATTGCCGCTGGTCGGCGTCGGCCTCGCGTACGCCGAGGGCTACTTCCGCCAGGTGCTCAACACCGACGGCTGGCAAGGGGAGAGCTACCCGATCAACGACTGGCACCGCTTGCCGGTCCTGCCCGTTCCCGACGGGACGGGCAAACGCCTGGTCATCCGCGTTCAGTACCCGCACGGCGTGGTGCTCGCGCAGCTGTGGCGCGTTCAGGTCGGGCGCGTGCCGCTTCTCTTGCTCGACTCGAACGTCGACGAGAACACGCCGGCCGACCGGTCCATCACGGGGCCACTCTACGGCGGCGACCAAGAATTCCGGGTCCGCCAAGAGATCATGCTGGGCATCGGCGGGATCCACGCCCTCGAGGCGATGGGGCTGTCGCCGACGGTGTGCCACATGAACGAGGGGCACTCCGCGTTTCTGACGATCGAACGGATTCGCCGGACGATGCGCGACCGCGGCGTCTCGTTCGCGGTGGCGAGCGAGGCCAACAGCGCTGGCAGCATCTTCACGACGCACACTCCCGTCCCCGCCGGCAACGACACGTTCGATGCGGGGCTCGTGCGCCGATACCTCGAGCCCTACCGAGCCGCGCTCGACATCAACGAAAACGAGCTTCTCGGGCTCGGACGGGTCAATCCGCAAGAACACAGCGCGCCGTTCTCGATGCCGGTGCTCGCGATGCGCGTCGCCGATCACTACAACGGCGTCAGCGAGCTTCACGGCCAGGTATCGCGCTCGATGTGGAGCGGCCTGTGGCCCGACCTGCCTACGCACGAAATCCCGATCGACTACGTCACCAACGGCGTGCACATGGCCTCTTGGGTGGCCTCGGAAATGGGCGCGCTCTTCACGCGCTACCTCGGCCCGCGCTGGACCGAGCATTGCGACGATCCGGAGCTCTGGGAGCGCGCGCACGAGATTCCGGACGCGGAGCTCTGGCACGTGCACGAGCACCGCCGCCATCGCCTCGTGCAGCACGCTCGGCGTTGGCTCCGGCGCGGCGCAGAGCGGCGCGGCGCAGGGCTCGAGGAGCTCACGCTGTGCGACGAAGTGCTCGACCCCCAGTCGCTCACGATCGGCTTCGCGCGCCGATTCGCCACGTACAAGCGAGCGACGCTTCTCTTCACGGACCTCGCGCGGGTCAAGAAGCTCCTGGCCGATCCCGAGCGGCCGGTACAGCTCGTCTTCGCGGGAAAAGCGCATCCCCAGGACAAGGGCGGCAAGGAGCTGATCCGCTCGATCATCCACGCCAGCCGCGACATCGGTCTGCGCGGGCGCGTCGTTTTCCTCGAGGATTACGACATGCGCATCGCCCGCGCCCTGGTGAGCGGCGTCGACGTGTGGCTCAATACGCCGCGCAGGCCGCACGAGGCGAGCGGAACGAGCGGCATGAAGGCGGCGGCGCACGGGGCTCTCAACGTGAGCGTGCTCGACGGCTGGTTCGCCGAGGCGTGGAACGATCACGGCTGGGAGATCGGGTGGGCCATCGGGCGCGGCGAGGAGTACCCGGACGCGAGCGGCGACGCGCGCGAGGCCGAGCTGCTCTACGACGTGCTCGAGCACGAAGTGGTGCCGCTGTTCTATGCCCGCGACGGGATGGGGCGGCTGCCGCGCGGCTGGATTCACCGAATGAAGAACGCGATCGCCAAGCTCGTTCCCCGGTTCAACACCGCGCGCATGGTTCGCGAGTACTCGTCGCGGTTCTACGTACCGGCGATCCAGCTCACCCACAAGCTGGCGGAAGGCGAGCTCGCGGCGGCCAAGGCGCTGACCGCGTGGAAGGATCGCGTGAGAGCCGCGTGGCAATCGGTCGCGGTGAAGGAGGTCCGCGTCGAGTCGGCGGACGAATTGGCCGTGGGAGAGCCGGTTCGCGTATCGGCGACGGTGCAGCTCGGCGCGCTCGCGCCCGACGACGTGGCGGTGGAGCTGTACCACGGGCCGACCAACGGCGGCCACGAGATCGAGCGCGGGAGCATCGTGCGAATGCGGCCGCTCGAGCGGGTCGGCGACGGTGCGTGGCAATTCACCGGGGAGATCCCGACCCAACAAAGCGGCGCCCACGCGTTCGCCGCTCGCGTCGTGCCGTACAACGATGCGATGAGCCACCCGTACGAAACGTCGCTCATTCGCTGGGCGTAGGCTGGCCCATCGAAGGCCGTCGTGGACGTGGACGTTACGTCCACGACTCGATTCGGAGCCTGTCCCTCGATCAGTACGTGACCGTGACGTGATCGGACTTGGGGCTGACGTCCCATTGCAAGTCGCGAACGGCCCGCTCGACGCATGACGCAACCGCGGGGTTGGGCGGCTGGGTCGTCACGGCGACACTGGCCGCACGTCCCATCTTCACGGCAATGTCGACCGTGACCTTCATGGCGTCGGGGGCGCCGCAGGCTCCGACGAACGTGCCGTGAACCAGGGGGGCTCCGAGCTGCGCGCTCGAAAGGGGGGCCGTTTGGCGATGCACGGGGGCGCGCGCGTCGGCGCTTGGAGTACGGACGCTCGCGTCGGTCGGCGGCGAGGGCGATGTCGCCAGAGCGGACGACGCCCAGTCCGCCAAGTCCGAGACGGAGGATGGGAGAGGTCCCCACGCGCGAGTCAGGAGCGGCAGCTTGCCGGTGGCGGAGGCGAGCAGAGCGACGCTCGCGATCACGAAGACCGCCGCGAGGATGATGCGACCGCTTCGACGCTTCGGCATCGACCAGCCGACTTCATAGCAGCGATCGGGACCGCGTACGTTCGGTCCCTGCAGGGGGCGTGGGGTCTCGACGCCATCCGAGCAACGAGCGTTCGCTGGTGAGTGAACGTGGGTGAGGCCCGCCCGCGCGCATGCTACGAAAGCCGTTACGCATCCATGCGCGGGTTCGTCGATCTCCACTGCCATTGGGTCGCGGCGATCGACGACGGCGCACGCACGCCCGAAGAGGGCCTCTCGATGCTCAAGAGGCTGCACGAGATCGGCTTCGACGAAGTCATCGCGACGCCCCACATGCGCCCCGGCCTCTTCGACAACGACAAGGCGGGCCTCGAACGTGCCTTCGTCGCCATGCAACAGACCCTCTCGGCAGCCTCGACGCGCCTTCCTACCGTGCATCTCGCCAGCGAGCACTTCTTCGACGACATCGTCTTCGGTCGCCTGATGCGCGGCGAGGTGCTCCCCTACCCCGGAGGCAAGAGCGTGCTCGTCGAGTTCGGCGCGACGGCATTTCCGCTACGCGCGCAGCACAGGATGTTCGACCTTCGCCGCGCCGGGCTCGTCCCGGTCATCGCCCACCCGGAACGCTACCAGCCGGTCTGGAGCGACGACGCGTGTCTTGACCCGCTGCTGGACGCCGGCGCGATGCTCCTCCTCGACGTTTGCGCCCTGGTGGGCAAGTACGGGCGGGCGCCCCAGCGCGCGGCCGAAAAGCTTCTGGAGGAAGACGCCTACGACGCCGCGTGCTCCGACGCGCACCGGCCGCATGACGTCGACGACGTGGCGGAAGCGATCGATCGGCTGGTCGCGCTCGTCGGCGAAGGGCAGGCCAAGCGTCTGCTCGCCGACGGACCTCGAACCATCGCGGGTGCATCATGAGCGAACGAATCGGAATCATCGGCCTCGGTTACGTCGGACTCCCGGTCGCCCTCGCGTTTGCGCGCAAGTTTCCCGGCGCGGTTGGGTTCGACCTGCACCGCGAGAAGGTCGACGAGCTGAAGCGCGGGTTCGATCGCAACCACGAGCAGCCCGAGGACGTGCTCCGGGCGACCAGCCTCAAGATGACCAGCGATCCGGCCGATCTGAAGGGCTGCACGTTCTTCGTCGTCGCCGTGCCCACGCCCGTCGACGGCAACAACGTGCCCGACCTCACCCCCGTCGAGCGGGCGAGCGAAACCGTCGGGCGCGTGCTCTCCCCCGGAGCGATCGTCGTGTACGAGTCGACCGTCTACCCGGGCGTCACCGAAGACGTGTGCGGGCCGATTCTCGAGAAGGTCAGCGGGCTGCGGCGTGGAGTCGACTTCAAGCTCGGCTATTCCCCCGAGCGCATCAACCCCGGCGACAAGGAGCACTCGCTCGAGAAGATCACGAAAGTCGTGAGCGGCGAGGACGCCGAGTCGCTCGAACGCGTGGCCGCGGCGTACAGCGCGATCGTCGACGCGGGCGTGCACCGCGCGCCGAGCATCAAGGTCGCCGAAGCCGCGAAGGTCATCGAGAACACGCAGCGCGACCTCAACATCGCGCTCATGAACGAGCTCGCGATCATCTTCGACCGGATGGGTATCCGCACGAGCGACGTGCTCGCCGCCGCCGGGACGAAGTGGAACTTCCTCCGGTTCAAGCCAGGGCTGGTCGGTGGTCACTGCATCGGCGTCGACCCGTACTACCTGACGATGAAGGCGCAGCAGCTTGGGTACCAGCCGGAGGTGATCCTCGCGGGACGGCGCATCAACAACAACATGGGGGCGTACATCGCCGCCCGCGTCGTCAAGCTGCTCATCGACGCGGACACCACGGTCAAGAACGCGCGCGTCGGGGTGCTGGGTTTGTCGTTCAAAGAGGACTGCAGCGACATCCGAAACAGCAAGGTGCCCGACATCTTGCGCGAGCTCCGGCAGTTCGGCATCGACGCGATGGTCCACGACCCGGTCGCGAGCCCCGCCGAGGCTCTGCGGGAATACGGCACCAAGCTCGTGCCCATCGAGGAGCTGGCCGGCCTCGACGCGCTGATCCTCGCGGTGAGCCACAAATGGTACCTCAGCCTGGGACAGCCGCGCCTCCTCGCGGCCGTGCGGGATGGCGGTATCGTCGTCGACGTCAAGAGCGTCCTCGACCCCGCCCGCGTTGATCGACGGATCCGATACTGGAGCCTTTAGGACGCTCCCTCGCGTGCTATACGCTCGCGGGCGGTGACTTCGCGACCCCACCCCGGCTCTTCCTTGTCTCCGGCTTCCCCCTCGGCCCGCCCTCGCGGCTTCTTGCGCCGTCACGCGGTGCCTCTCGCGGCCTCCGTCGTCATCACGGCGATTCTTTATTACACCATCCGCAAAGGGGGCCTGAAGTTCGTGCCGGAAGGCGGGGACTTCAAGAACGTGCACTGGTGGCTGCTCCCGCTCTACGTTCCGCTCTACTTCGGGACGGGCTGGTTCCGGAGCGTGCGCTGGCGCTTTCTCCTGCGCTCGATCGCCCAGGTCCCCAATCGGCGCCTCTTCGCCGTGTCGAGCATCGGATTCGCGGCGATCCTGCTCTTGCCGTTTCGCATCGGCGAGATCGTCCGCCCCTACCTGATTCGGACGAAGCCCGGCCAGCGGCGGGCGGGATCGCGAGAAATCACGATGACGGCCGCAACGAGCTCGGTGTTCGCCGAGCGCGTCATCGACGGGCTGTACCTGAGCATCGTCCTGGCGCTGGCGCTCTTGTTCGTCCCCACGGTGCAACCATTGCCCGACACGGTCGTGGGAATTCCGGTCACCGTCGCGCACGTACGCATGAGCGGCTACGTGATGCTCGGCCTTTTCTGCGTCCTCTTTGCGACCATCGCGGTGTTTTACTTTGCGCGATCATGGGCCCATCGAACGACCCTCATGGTCGTCGGCAGGGTCTCGAGCAAGCTTGCGAACAAACTTGCGACCATGTTCGAGAAGGCCGCGGATGGACTGCATGTTTTCGGGCGTGGCAAAGACGCCTTCGGCTTCTTCGTCGAGACGACCCTGTACTGGGGGTTCAACGCCCTCGGCATGTGGGGTCTCGCGTGGGCCTGCGGTGTGGTGCACGGCGATGGCTCGTCCCCGACATTCGGCGAGGCGTGTGGGCTCATGGGCATGCTCGGCTGCGCGATCCTCATCCCAGGTCCGCCGGGGCTGCTGGGTGTCTTCCAGGCGGGGCTCTATGCCGGCATGACGATGTACTACCCGACCCACGTCGTGGTCGGGCCAGGGGCGGCGTTCGTGTTCCTGCTGTACGCGCTCCAGGTGGTCCTGCAGCTCGTCTTCGCCGTCTGGGGCCTTTACGACCAGGGCGAAGGGCGCGGCCTGCGCGGCGGCCTTCAGGCGCTCGAAGAGGCCGAAGGGATCGTCGCGTCGCCGGCCGACGCGCTGTGAACTTGGCCCAGGTGCCCGTGCTTCGATAAGCGAGGGGCATGGTCGGGCTGCCATCCAGGACCGCGACGGCCGCGAGCGCGGGGATTGCGGCGTTGACCGTGCTTGCGTTCGCAGCGCTCGCCGCCCAGGCGAAGGCGACGTACGAGTCGCCCTACGGTTACGACCGGACGTGGAACGCGGCGCTCCGCCTCGTGCGGGTGGACAACGGGTGGAAGGTGACCGAAAAGGACGACGCGAGCGGTTACATCCTCTTCGAGTACAGGTCGCCGCAGAGCACGAAGGCCACGCCCGGATCGATGGAGCTCGTGCGCCGCCCGGACGCGGACGGACCCGTGAGCGTTCTCGCTCAATTGCCGCAAATGCCGCAATACCACGAGCAGGTGCTGCTGGACGCGCTCGCCGCCAAAATGCGTCGCGAGTACGGCGATGCCCCTGCGCACAAGAAATCACCGCCGCCCGAGCCCGACGGTGGCCGCGACGGACCGGAAAACTAGAAAATCGCAGGGCCTCTAGGTCTTGGGACCCGCGCGCACCAGAGATACCTTATCGCTGCACGAGGGGCTCTTCGCCGACGTCGACGTCCTGCGCTGCACCGCAGCACCGAAAGCCAATCTGGTAGTAGCGGAAGCTTTCTTCGTGCGCCGTGGTCATCGGGCGGCAACGGGTGCGGACCGGCCCCCAATACCCCCCCTTCAGACCGCTCCGGTAGGGTTTGCCCAGTTGGGATTCGTTGACCACCCACTCGTCGACATTGCCGACCATGTCGTGCACGCCGTAGGGGCTGACGCACGTGGTCCGTGAGCCGCTCGGCTCGCGTTGGTCGAGGCGCGCGAGCTCGTCGCCCTGGGTCTTCGGTTCGAAGATCTTCTCCGGATGGGGCCAGATGTACGGCTTGTCGATGTTGCAGGCGCGGTCGCTCCGGACGTAGCCGTCGCCGTACGGGTAGGGCTGGCGATCCGGTCCCTCGCAAGCGAGCGTCCACTCCGTATCGGAGCACAGCCGCTTGCCCATGCTCTCGCACGAGGCCTTCGCGTCGTTCCAGCTCGCCATGTAGCGAGGTAAGGCGCCCACTTGGTTCGGCCATTCGTAGCGATCGACGCAAAAGCGCTTGTGCTGCGTTTGCATGGGGCATTTGCCGGCGGCCGGTGTTCGTTCGAACTCCGCGCATTGCAGCCTGGTCTCTGCGTCGAGCCACCGGAGGCACTTCTGCGCGACGAGCGGACAGTAGTCCCCGTCGACGGCGACCATGTCCGGCGGGCAGGCTTGGTCGCTGGGCAGGGCGGCAGGCGACGGAGTGGGCGCGACGAAGCTGCCAAGAAGCTCGGCCGCTGCGCGCCCGGCGAGGACGGGGGTCGGCTCGGCCCCCGATCTCGACTCGGCCGGCGAGAAGCTCCAGCCCGGCGCGACCCGCGTCGCGAAGGGCACGACGACCTGCCGGATATCCGACTGCACGCGACGACCCGCCGCGTGCGAGTGGGCGGTGACCGTGCCAACCGCCAAGACCGTGAGAAGAACTCCGAAACCGACCAACGCCCGACTGCGACGCATGACACTACCCGCCCATCGCGCGCGCCATGTGGCACGCGCTTCCCGTTCGACCCGCGTCTTGCCCGCACCTTCGACTCGGCGCGTCGGGACGTTTGGGTCGCTGTTTGTCTCTTCGATGGGCTCCTGAAGCGAGCCCGCAATACGTGAAAGCAAACTACGAGCCGTGGAGCAACGGCCGCGCGCCAGACGCAACGACAGCCTACCAGCAGCGAATTGCGCCGGTTGATTGGCCCACAGAAAGCGTATATGGCCGTCCCATCGACGGTCACATTTGTTGTTGTGAATGTGTGGTGTCGCGCGCGCGACGTTGCGAGCACAGCGCCAATACCGACGCGGATGTCAGAGAAACGACGTATGCGTCAGCGCGAACATAAAATGGCGAAGGCGGCTTCGCGGCGAACGGGTTCGTCACGGTCGCCCTCGTCGATGGCTGCTCCTTCGGCGAAGCAACCTCGCGAGCACGAAGCCGCGACCAGGTGCGCAGCGCAGTCGACAACGACCCCGCCGGCGCAGCGGTAGAGCTGCCCCACGTCGCACCCGGCGGGCGGCTCCGTCGTCGGGCCTACGACCACCGGTCCCTTCCACGACGGTCGCGACGGTGGACCGGTTTCCGGGGCGCACAACTGGGTGGCGGCGAGCGAACGCTCGATGATGACCTCGAGCCCGTCGGCGACACAGCCGTGCGCGCACGTCGCCACCGGCTCCCACGGGCAGGTGCAGGCGCTCTCCGGGCCCCGGCAGGGCTGCGCGATACGGGCCAGGCGAGAGGCCTCCACCTCTCCGTCGGCGCATCGCGCGAGTCCGTCAGGGCAGTCCAGCCCATCCGTCGGAAGCGCGCTCGATCCCCTCGCCCGCGGCGCCCCTGCTACTCCGTGCTCCCGCAGCCAACCCCACCCACATCCCCGCTCGCACCCGATCGATCCAAGCGAGATTGAAAGAAGGAGAAAGCTCACTGTCCCATGCGGGCTTCTCATGCCGTGCCCGTGCCCGTGCCCGTGCCCGTGCCCGTCGGTCATGCGCGTGCGCGAAGGCTCGGCCGTCCACACTGGCCGACTGCCGAAAAAGGGCGGACGAGAGAAAACCGCCAGGGGCGCCAGGATCGCCAAGGGAAGATCCTCGAGGATTGGGCTCACGCAATCCTGGCGTCCCTGGCGTCTGCGGTCGAATCCCCTGACCTGGATCCTGAAGGCTTCGGGCACGCGACACGCGGACGTGCACGGCAAGAAGACGCTTTCAGCTCTCGATGAAACTCTTCAGCTGCTTGCTCCGCGACGGATGGCGGAGCTTGCGCAGCGCTTTGGCCTCGATCTGCCGGATACGCTCGCGGGTCACTTCGAAGTCTTGTCCCACCTCTTCCAGGGTGTGGTCGCTCTTCTCGCCGATTCCAAAGCGCATCCGGAGCACCTTCTCTTCGCGCGGGGTGAGCGTTTTGAGCACCTTTCGCGTCTGCTCGGCGAGGTTCATATTGATGACGGCCTCGGACGGAGACACGACGCTCTTGTCCTCGATGAAATCACCGAGGTGCGAGTCTTCCTCCTCCCCGATGGGGGTCTCGAGACTGATCGGCTCCTTGGCGATCTTGAGCACCTTCCTGACCTTGTCGAGCGGAAGCTCCATCTTTTCGGCGATCTCCTCGGGGGTCGGCTCGCGGCCGTACTCCTGCACGAGGTAGCGGCTCGTCCGGATAAGCTTGTTGATCGTCTCGATCATGTGCACAGGGATTCGAATGGTGCGCGCCTGATCGGCGATCGCTCGCGTGATGGCCTGCCGGATCCACCACGTGGCATACGTCGAAAACTTGTAGCCGCGCTTGTACTCGAACTTGTCGACCGCCTTCATGAGGCCGATGTTCCCCTCCTGGATCAAGTCGAGAAACTGAAGGCCCCGGTTCGTGTACTTCTTCGCGATGCTCACGACCAGCCGCAGATTCGCTTCGACGAGCTCCGCCTTCGCCTTGTCGGCGATTCGCTCGCCCTCGCGGATGTCTTCGTAGCTGCCGCGCAGCTCTTTGACGTCGAGCTGCAGTTCCTCCTCCACCTTCTTCAGGTTCTTCTGCGCCGCCGAGTGCGCGCCCAGAACGTCATCGGGGGAGATGCTGTACTTTCGAAGATACTTCCGCGCCTCTTTGACGTCGGCGCGCGACTGGCGGGCTTCCTTACGGAGCTGATCGACCTCGACCCCCGCGCGCTTCGCCAGGTCGAGGATGCTGCTCTCGGCGCGCTCGATCTTTTGAATCAGCGATCGGAGCTTCACGACGACCTTGTCGATCGTCTTCTTGTTCAACCGCATCTCCTCGAGGGTCTCGACCATCTTCTGGCGGTTCGCCTCGATCTCCGCGTCCACCGCTTTCCTGCGGGACTGCGCGCACGTGGCCAAATTCTCTTTGAGATCCTGCGCCACCTTCTCGAGGTGTTTTACCTTGTCGATGAGGCGAAGGACCCGACGATCCGCCTCCTCTTCGTCGAACTCCGCGTTCTCGTCGTCGGCGTCGCGGATGATGTCTTTGACGCGGATCTTGTGCTTTCGGAGCTTGTCGCCGAGGTCGATGATCTCGCGCACTGCCACCGGCGAGTTGAGGATCGCCGAGAGCACCATGTGCTCGCCCGTCTCGATGCGCTTGGCGATCTCGACTTCGCCCTCGCGCGTGAGGAGCGACACGCTCCCCATCTTGCGCAGGTACATCCGGACCGGGTCGTTGCTCTTCGAGTAGTAGCCGTCGAGCTCCTCTTCGTTTTTCGACGGCGGCGAAGACGCGTCACGCTCGCGCGGCGCCTTCTGCTCGGCCTGCTCGTCGGCGATGCGCTTGGGGGCGATCTTTACCTGGGTCGCCGCGTCGACGATCTCGATGTCTTCGTCACCGAGGACGCCCAACACGTCGTCCATTTGATCGGCCACGATATCGGCCGGCAAGGCATCGTTGACCTCATCGTAGGTGAGGAAACCTTTCGATTTGCCCATCTCGATGAGCTGCTGGACTTCCTTCCGATCACGATTCTTCGTCGCCATCGCTCCCTCGGTGCTTCTGCCCCAATCGTGCTTGGCCGCCTAGCGATGCGCCCAAGACCCTCGTCCCCATCAAGCCCTGTCGCCCGCGAACGATCGAGTCCGCATGCCTCGCGAGCTCCAGCTCCGTGTCCCAGTCGCCGACCACTCGATGCTGCTCACGGACAATCTCGTTCGCCTCTCGCGCAATGTTGCTATCTCGGAGCTTTTTCTCGTTCACGCTCACGGTTGCACGCGCTTCGTCGATCGTGTCGTGTGCGGGTGCGGCCAAACGCGCAGACGCGAAGGCTTGGATCGCCGGAGGCATTTGCGCAAGGAATTCGGAGCTGTCCAGGACTTTTTCGCCCGCCGCGTTGACGCGCATCGACGGCCGGATGGCCGCCACGATCCGTGCCGACTCCCCTTCCAGGAGCGGCAGAACGCCCTGCAGTTCCGAATCGTCCAGAAGCACCGGAAAATCGAGGATCGCCCCGATGATGGCCTTGCGCTCGTCTTGACCCGGGCGGCGGGGTTGGACGCGAGCCTCGGACGGCCTCGGCCCGGCGTGCACTCGCGCGGCCCTTGCCGGGGCCCTGAACCTTCGCCGGAGCGCGAGCCACGCATTGGGCGCGGAGCGTACCAGATCGAGGCGGCTCGCTGCGTAATCCGCGTACGCTTCGAGCATCGCCCGCCTCATGGGGTCCTTTTGCCGGTCGATGATGGCCACGACGCGCTCGACCCGCGCGGCCACTTCGATTGCATCGGCGGCATTGAACGACGGATCGAGATCGACGTCGATCAGGTACTCGAAGAGCCCGCGCGCCTGTCCGACCACGTGCCGTAGCGCCTTGTCGCCCTTGCTGCGCACAAACTCGTCGGGATCCATCCGGTCGGGCAAGAGGGCCACCCTTGCGTCCAGCCCCGCCTGATCGCATGGCCCCTCGGCCGCACGCGCCGCTTTGCGGCCCGCAGCGTCCGCATCGAAGAGCAGCGTCACTTGAACGGCGTAGCGCCGCAGGAGCCGCGCCTGCTCGACGGTGAAAGCGGTGCCCAGCGGCGCGACGACGTTCTCGATGCCACGGGCGTGCAGGCTCACGACATCGAAGTTGCCTTCGACCACGATCGCGTGCTCCGCGCGGCGGATCGCGTGGCGCGCTTGCCAGAGGCCGAAGATGTGGCTTCCCTTGATGTAGACCGGGCTCTCGGGCGAGTTGATGTACTTGGGCGGGGGGTCGCGGGGAGCCGCGGCCGGCTTGTCTCGAGGGGCTCCGGAGTCCGCGGGCTCCGTGTCTTCGATGGGCACGAGGGCACGGCCGCTGAATGCGACGACGCGCCCTTGGACGTCGAGGACCGCGAACATCAGCCGGTGCCGGAAGCGGTCGTAATACCCGGATGCCCCCGTGCGCGGGACCAGCAGCCCAACGCTCTCGGCCACCGCAGGCGACACGCCCTGAGCCTTCAGAAAGCACGTAAGTCCGTCCCAGCCCGGGGGGGCGTACCCGATGCGAAATGCCTGCACGGCGTCCGTCGTCGGTGGAAGGCCCCGCCGTTCCAGCTCGGCCACGGCGTAGTCACGCTGCGGGTGCTCCCGAAGCTGCTGCTCGTACCAGGTGGCCGCCATCTGAAGGACGCTGAAGAGCGCGTCACGCTCTCTCTTCAGGCGATCCGCGTCCGTCGGCGCGCTCACCTTTTCCTCGAGGATCGGGATCCCCGCGCGCTCGGCGAGGGACTTCACCGCCTCGACGAACGTGTATCCCTCCATGCGCTCGAGAAAGCGGAACACGTCGCCGGTCTCTTTGCATCCAAAGCAGTAATAGAGCCCCGAGTCGGGGTTGACGTGGAAGCTTGGCGTCTTTTCCTGGTGGAACGGGCACAAGCCGAGGAAGCGTCGCCCCCGCTTCTTGAGGGAAGGAACGCTCTCCGAGACGACCGCCACGAGATCGGTTCGGTCGCGCACGAGCGAGATCGTGTCCTTCGAGATCATCGCGAATGCGCCACCGATGACTTTGATACATGCGCGCTCGCGGGGGTCAAGGCGAGGGGCGTCCTCAAAGCGACCGGTGGGGGGCTCGGGAGGCGCGAACGCTCGCCGAAACGTTCGTTCTGTTTCGGCAGCGGGTCGGTCCGCTGCCCGCCAACGTTCTGCGCGTCCCGTTCGGTCCGTCGAAGCGGGGCGCGAAGCGCGTGCAACGAGGCCACGGCGGCAGGGGCAGCGCGAGGCTGCACCAGACGGAAAGTCGCGCGCCCTGTACCCCGCTGGTACGATTCGGTGCGCGGCCAACCGATGCCGACCCGCCCCATCCCTCCCCGGGCGCCAGCTTCTCTGGTTTCCCAAGCCCCGCGCAAGGGGAGAGTCGCGCCGAAACGCGGTCGAAACCAGGGCGAGGTAGTGTTACGCCTCGCCATCGGGCGGGACGGCGTGGGCATCGAGCTGGCGGAACCCGTGGTGATCGGGGGCCTCGCGGTGACCGAGCTGACGGCGACGTTGCCCGGGATTCGCTTCCCGGTCGACGTTTCCGGCGGCGTTCCCAGGTTCCGCCATCGGCGCGGAGAGCTGCAGACCATCCAGGTGGAGGCCTCGGCGCGTGCCGTCGAGCGGTGGGCGGCACCGCGCTTGCGGGGCTTGGTCGGGTCGCGAGTGCCCGAGGTGTGGATCGGCGTTCGCGCCGCGGGGGCGAGCGTGTGCGTGACGCAGACGGTCGACGCGGAAGACGACCGAACGGATCTCCCCCACGCGCCCGTCGTCTCGTTCGACGTGGACGTCGTGGCCGAGGCGAGCGATCTCGTCTTCGTCGTGAGGCGCGCCCGAGGAACGGACCTGCCGGCCTCTGCGACGGCGATCGCGATCGCATGCGCGGAGGCCATTCTCGGTGACCTCGCGAGCCGCGAGGGAGCTGTGTTCATCGTCCGCCGTGGGGCGCTGGCGCTGGCCCGGGCGCTGCTGCCCGAGGCCGGTGCCCGCGTGCCGGCAGCCGAGGGCGTGGGCTGGGCGACCGTCGCCGCACATGCCGAGTCGTGGATCCTTCGCGCTGCGCGCGGAGCGCTCTCCGCGGCCCCGCTCGAGGAGGCAGTACGGGGGCGCGAGATCGCGGCGATGCTCCGCGAGGGGGACGACGCGCTCGCCGGCGGTGCCCCGGAGGAGGCCCGTGCGCTCTACCTCGGTGTCCTCGAGCGCGCTCCGCGCCACATCGAAATCGCGCGGCGCATCCTCGAAATCGACGCGCGCACCCCCGGGCGAGCGGAGGCGGCATTGGCGACGCTCGCCGAGGCGACGCACACGAGCGGCGGGCAAACGCCCGACACACACTTCGGGACGACGCCGGGCGAGCTCCTTGCGGCGATTGGAGATGTCGACGCAGCGGTGGCGAGCTTCGAACGCGCCGGTACGACCGATCCGGCTCCGGCGATCGCGGCGCGTGCGTTCGAGCTCGCGGCTCGGCTGACGGCAGATGCCGAGGAAGCGTCGCGCTGGCTGGATCGGGCGCTGGCACGCGCCCCGCGGTCGACCCCGGCCCGATGGCTGCGGGTCGTGCGACGACTGGAGCTCGGTCGGTTGGAAGACGCGACGGCGGATGTAGAGCACCTCGACGCGCAGGCCCGGGGCGGCCGGGCGAAGTACGCGGTGTGGATGCGAGCCGGACGCGCGTGGCGGTCTGCCGGCCTCGGCGACCGGGCCGCAGCGCTCTTCGAGCGGGCGCTCCGTCACGCGCCCGACGAGCCCGAAGCGCTTGCGGGGCTCGGCGCAGCGCTGGTCACCGAGGGTCTCAAGGCGCGGGGTGTGGCGGTGATCGTTCGCGCCGTCGAGATCGCGGAGTCGCAACACGCGCCGGCCGCCCGGACGGCCCCCATTCTCATGGACCTCGCGCGCGCTCTTGCGGAGCGCCTCGACGATCTCCCGACGGCGATTGCGCGGGTCGCTGCCATCGGCGCGGACACATTCGAGGGCCCGATCGCCCGCGGACTCGAAGGGCGGTGGCGCGCACGACTGGGCGACGTGGCGGGCGCGGCCCTCGCCTTTGCCCGCCTGCGGGAGCTCGCGACCTCGCTCGTTGCGCCCGATGCATCCAGCGCTCTGTCGGCGCACACGCGCGGCCCCGGGGAAGGCCCGTCGGTGCGAACGGCCGCCATCGTAGGCCTCCTCGTCGAGGCCAGCGACCTGCACAGATCACGGTTGCACGACCCCCTGGGAGCGCAGCGCTACCTGGCAGCCGCTCTCAGGCTGAGTCCGCACGACGTCGATCTTCGCCGCGCCTATCGCGATGTCGGCGCGCTCGTGGCGCGCGTCGAGCCCGACGCGCCGGCGCCGTCGACGCCGAACGAAAGCGCCACGTTCGCCGAAGTCGAAGAGGGCTCGGCGGTTCACGCGTCGAACGCCAATGAGCGCCCTTTTGCCGTCGATCTCGCGCTGGCTGCGGAGGCGCCGAGCACGGAGGAAGAAGTGCGCGCCGGGTCGCGGGCCGAGGAGCTCACACGCCGCCTCCACGCGAACCCCGGGGACGATGCAGCTGCCGACGAGCTCGGGTCGCTGCTGGAGTTGCTCGGCCGTGGGCACGAGCTTCTGGCTCTTTTGAGCGCGCGCCTGGAGGACGCGACCCCCGAGCGGCGTGCGATCCTTGCCCCACGGGCGCGGGCCGTTCTCGCGCGTCTGGCGGAACAGGCCGAGATCGCCGGGAGGCTGGACGAAGCCGCGCTGTATCGAGGAGCGATGGAGACTCTCCCGGGTTAGCCCCAAGTGGAGGCGGGCGCGGTTGCCGGTCGCGGTCGTCAACGCCGCCGCGCCTACTGGGCACCTGGGTCGATGTACATGTCGAAGCGTCCCGTGGCATCGGTGATCGCGCGTCCCAATTCGACGGCCGGACCGTCCGCCGGCACGGCGAACATGCGCACGATGGCGTTCGCGACGGCGATCCCGTCCTGCCCGAAAAGCTGCGCCTCCCGGTGGACCGGCGCCGGAACGCGAAAGGTCAGCGCGCCGGACGCCGGCACAGAGACGACCTGGGCGACCCAGGGCAGACGGGTTCCCTCGGCGGGCTCCACGCGAGCGACGTACTCGCCCGGATCGAGCGCCAGGGCGAACGAACCGTCGGAGTCGGCGGTCACCGTCTGCGCATAGCGCGGCATGCAAGCCGGAGAGTCTTGAGGAGGCGGGCCGCCGTCATTTCGCGTCGACCGGGCACAGTGAATCGGGAGAGCCTCGACGGTCGCGCCGGCGAGCGGGCGCCCATCCGCGACGAGCGCCGCTCCAGAAACGATCGGCGCCGGCTTGATTGTGACGTCCGGACCCGCAATCGGGTCGCCGCTCTGGCCGGTGTCGAACCTTTCCAACACCCGCATCGCGTGCGAGAGCGGCGAGCCGTCCACGAGTGGCGGCGTCCCGTCGACGGGGCGTACCGCGACGCGGTATTCGCCGCGCGGCAATAGGATCGAGTAGGTGGAAGTACCCGTCGCGAGATCCGGCTGCGCACTCGCGTGAGCGGCGTACTCGAAGCCCTGCGTCTGCAGCGGAAGCGTTGCCCCCGCGTCAGCGCCCTCTGCGGCGTCGCCGCCCTCTCCCGATCCGCCGGCGTCGCCGGGGTCTGCGACGGGCGATCGCGGAACGGCGTAGACGCCGGTCGCCTCGAAGACGATGTCCGCCGAGACCGGATTCCCGTCGGACCACGCGACGCTGCCTTGCACTGTCACAGGGTGCGGCACGAACGCATAGGTCTCCGCGCGCGGGAGTACGGCGACCGCCGGGAAAATGGCCGTGGGCATCGTCGCCCCAGCCGGAGGTGCCATCACGAGCTCGGCGTTGGTGAGCGCATCGGCCGCGCTGTTGCCCACCGGCGGGGGATGATGGCTGGTCGGCAATAGCAACCCGCCATCGGGTGTCGCCGTCCCGCTGAGCGGCTTCACGGGTGAAATCGGTCGCTTCGTCGTCGCGTCCCGCAAGTACGCCGTCCAGCCGTCGATAGGGAGCCCGTCGGCGCGCGATAGATCGAAGGTGGGGACGGTCGTCGTCAGCTCCGTCTTGTTCGTGTTGTCCGGGCCATGCTCGTCGTCCATGTACGCCTCCGGCGGTTGCCTCGGCGAAAACTCGAGGCGGTTGACGTCGGGCGGGAACGTCCGATCGAACGGCGGGTCGGGCGCGAGGGTCCGCTCGTAGACGACGCCGGCTTGAACGTAGGTGGCAAAGGCCATGTCCGGCCCTCCCGACGGCCCCGCGAGAATCCCGTTGCGCGCTGGGACGGCGTCCACTTCCACCGGGTAGAGCGCCAGCCCGACACCCACGGCGTCTACGAGGGGCAGCCCGGAATCCGGCGGCACCGTGGGTAAGGCCGACCCGGCGGGCCAGAGGGGCCGATACGTCACGTGCACCGGCAGCGACGTGATTCCCGTCCCGAGACTGGTGTCGCCCTGAACGGCGAGAATGATCGACGGAGTGACCAGATACCTTCCGAAGTTCAGCGCGGTCGGGAGAAACGTGGGGCCAGCGTCGAGCGCCACATCGGAAAGGGGGATGGCAAACGTCAGTCCGGGTGCGGATTGCGCGTCAACCGGAACGGCAACCAAGAGAACGAGATGGGCTGGGGGAGCCGGCGACGGGTCGATGCACACTCCATCTTTGCAGGCCACCCCGCCCTCCTCGACGTATGCGCCGCAAGGGTGATCCGGGCACGCGTTCGCTGGCGCGATCGGCACGGGTGGCGGGGCGATTCGCGTGCACGCCACGGCGACGCCGATCCCGACCGCCATCCCTCCTGTCCAGCGCTGCGTCGGCCCGAGTTTCACAGCTCGCCACCCTCCGACGCAGGCGGAATGGGCAGCACGTCGGGCGACCCGTCGATGGACGCCGCCGCCGCTCCGGCCTCTTGCACTGTGCAAGTGTACGGATCGCTGGACGGGTAGTACGGCCAGAAGACGCTGTCGCCGCCGAGCGAATCGGGCGTGGCGTTGTTCTGCAACGGCAAGAAACTGTGAGCCACGACGACTTTGATTTCGTGGCACGCGCCGAGATCGATCACGCGATTCGGCTGTTGGGGGTTGATCGAAATCGACAGGATCACCCCTCCGTCCGCGGCGGGCATGAGCGACGGCGTGGGGCTCACGGGCTCCTGCCACTGCGCGTAGTCGACGAAAACGCGGTAGTCGTATGTCCGGCTGGGGTCGTCGACCACGACGGGCACGAGGAGCGCATTCGGCGCGATTGGCCAGGCCGGAAGCGGCACGCCCTGCGGCGGAACCACCGAGTCGTGCAAGATGCGCGGCGGGAGCTGGACGAGCGGAGGCAACTCGGCCGGCGGCGCAACGACGCATCCCCCGCCCCCCAGAGCCAGCCCCGTGCACGAGCATCCGGCCAGGGCGAGGACGATGGATCGAAAACCGAGAAGCATTGGCTCAAAAGAGGCTGAACCGTCCCGACGATGCCGTTCGGCGAGGCGAGGCAGACCCGAGGGAGTGCCAGCGCGCATCGGCGTACTCGGAGCCCACGGCAAGGCGTAGCAGATCCGCGAGGGCCGGCACGGCCAAGCACAGCTCGCGCAGAGTCTCGAGCGACGGAGGCGCGGCCAGCAGCTCGCGAGTGGCCTCGTCGTGCGCGGTAGACTCGGCAAGCAGGTTTCGCGCGGCACACGCAAAGTCGCCCGCCAGAAACATCCCGACGCGCCGGCCGCTCTGCAGCGCTGCCTCGACGAGCTGCCCGTGATCCGCAAGCGCCGCCGTACGAAGCAGGTCTTGGAGCCGTCGCTGCGCGCTCGCCGGGATGATCTGCCAGAACGACTCCGCGAGACGCGCAACGCGAGCGTCCACCTGTCGTCCGAGCTCGGGCGGCCCGAACGCGGTGCGTAGAGCCTCGATCACGGCACGCCCTTCCACCTCGGTGAGGGCCTGCCGCAGCACGTTGTGCGGGAGCGCCGCCGTCAACCCGCGCCCGAGCTCGAAGCGCAGCTCGGCCGTCTCGTGCTGCACGTCGCCGTTGAGAATGACCGAAGGCGGCGACAGCAACGCGATCCGCGAACCGAGAGGGCTGCCTGCGGTTCGTATGACGAAGAGCGGGACGCGCGGGAAGTCGAGCACGCGCACCGCCACTTCGTAGAGGCGCGATACCGCCGACGACGGACCCGGCTCCACGCGTTCGACCCCCGTGATGCCGTAGCTCGCCGCGTCGCGTACGAAGAGCTGCATCGCGCCTTCCCAGAGCAGGGCGAGCGCCTCCCCCGCCGCATCCATCGACGGGCGCGAGAGGAGCGCCAGAATTCCGGGCTGTTCGGGCTGCGCCGCCAGCGGCGGCGGGGGGAGCGAGCCGGCGCCCGCGTCGAACGCCCGCAGCACGTGCTCGATGGCGCGCGCGTGCGACCGATCGTCCGCAGCCAGCGCGGCAGCCCGCAGCGAACGGAGCCGCTCGATATCCCCGGGCTCGAGAGCCACCTGTTGCCAGCGCACGCGCACGAGCTCCGGCGCACGGTCGGGCGCGGACGCGATCATCGGTGCGAGCACGTCACCCGCCTCGACGAGTCCATCTGCGAGCGCCTCCCAGAGCAGCGGCTCGGCGCCCCGTGCGTCGCCGAGATCGAGTCGCCCGCGCGCCAGCGCCAGACGGGCTTGCGCCCGCTCGCTCGCGTCCTTCGCCCTGTGCACCGCCGCCTCCAGGTCGTAGAGCCGGACGTCGGCCGCGGGCTCGATGGATACCGGCAAGGCCTCCACCCGCTCCCGAAGCGCCGCCGCCGCCGCGCGCGCTTCCTCGTGCTCCTCGGCAACGTCGATGAAATAGGCGGCGTCCGCCCAGCTGCCCGAGCGAATGGCGACCTCCGCGCCGGCCAAGGCGACAGCGGCCGGTCGGCGTAGCCCGAGCAAGGGGCCGCGCAGCGCCGCGCGGTACGCTTCGATGGCCACGTCGTATTGGCCCTGTGCGGCGCGCCGATCGGCGATGCCGAGCGCGACGAGCGCATGGTCGCCGACGGCCGCGCGGGTCGCCTCGAGCTCGCTCAGCCCCGCGCCCCCGCCCTGGACCACGTCGAGCGACTCTGCGAGCAAGAAGGCTCGCAACGCGGCGTCGTCGGGCCCGAGGGGCTGGCCGATCCGGCTGAGCTCCGCGATCGTCGAACGCGCTTCGTCCGGAGCGCCGGCGCCGCGGAGTCGATACTCGAGCCCGCGCGCGAAGAGCTGCGGACCCGCGACATCTTGTGCGGCCTCGACGGCTCGCCTGGCACGGCCGAGCGCACGCGAAAGGTCACCGGCGCGAAGAGCGGCCACGGCAGACTGAAGGAGCAGATCGGCGCGCGTGGGCGCGTCGTTCGAAGGCCTGGACGCCGCCGCATCGAGGGCGTCGCCGAGGTCGGCGTCGGCGCCGAGCGCCCGTGCAGCGTCGATCCGAAGATCCAGCGCTTCGTCGATCCGTTGATCGCGACCCGGCGGCGCGGGAGCCGCGCCTTCGTCGTTCGGAAAGCGCGCGAGCACCCGACTCGCATGCTGGTGCGCGGCCACCAGATCGCCTGCGGCGCGCGCGGCGCGGGCAGCCCGTAGCTCGAGGTCCTCGCTGTCGGGTTGGCTGTCCTCGAGCGCTGCCGCTTGCCGCCACAGCGGCATGGAGCGCGCGAAGTTCGCCTGACGGTCGTAGAGGTCGGCGAGGTAGCGGAGGGCGACGACACTGTCCGGCCACTCGCGAAGGAGCAGCTCCAGCTCTTCGCAGGCGTCCGCGGTGCGCCCCAGACGCTGCTCCAAGATCGCCGCCCGGCGAAGCCGCACCGCGCGCAAAAGCTCGCGGCTGTCGGGGCGGGCGCTCAGGCGCTCGGCTCTCTGCGCCAGGTGGCCCACGAGCTCGTCGTAGTTGCCGCGCGCCACGATCAGCGATTGGATGGCCTGGTCGACTTTCTCGTCCTCCACGTCGAGCGTCATGACGCGACGCCACGTTCGCTCCGCCGCTTCGAGATCGCCGCGCCGCTCCTGCGCGCGCGCCAGCCGCTTGAGGACAGTGGCGCGCCCGTCGTCCCCCACCCGCTCCAGGATCCGTTCCAGCGCCTCGATGCGTGCGTCGTCGTCGCCCGCCGCTTCCGCGACGCGTTCGACGGCGCTCCATCGAGCCAGCGGCTCCGGATCGAGGCGGCACGCCTCGCGAAGTGCGCGCGCCGCTCCGTCGGCATTCCCGCTGCGCTCGCGCAGTTCGGCGACCTGGGTCCACGCGTCGGCGCGGGCCAGCGGCGTCGCGTCTTCGGCGGTCGCCTCCCGCAGCGCCCGGGCTTCGATCTCGCTACCCCTTCCGGCGGCCTCCAACGCGAGTCGCAGTTCGCGCTCCACTTCGGCGCGCGCCGGTGCGCCGAGCAGGTCGACGGCCCGCTCGAACCACGTCGCCGCTTCTCCGTGGGCGCCTTCGGTCACGCGCGACCTAGCAGCAGCGAGGAGCGCCGCGGCTCGTCGCTCGCGTGGGATGCAAAGAGCGATGCGGTCGGCCTCCTCGGACGACGTTCCGGGCCGAGAACGGAACGCGTGAATTGCTTCGTCGGCTTCGATGATTAGCGCGTCGTCGTCGGGTGCACGAAGAGCGGCCGCCGCAGAGGCGCGAGCCCGCAAACCTGCGTCGCCCGCTGCCGCTGCAACCGCCGCGAACAGGCGCAGCGCCGAGACCCCCACGTTCGCGTGCCGATCATCGGCTGTCGCGACCATCGCCGCGATCCTGCCCGTCGCCCCCTGCGCCCGCGCGATCGCCGCCGCCCGGGGAGCGAGCGTGCCGTACTCCTCGACGTCCGGGTCGCACGCGAAGGCTCGCTCCAACGATGCCAGAGCACCGTCGGCGTCTCCGAACAGATCCGACAGGGTCAGGGCGATCGCAATGGCAACGCGCGACCCCTCGGGTCCCTGGAGAAGCGGGCTGCTCGAACGCACGGCATGACCAACGCGAAGCTCGAGCCCGTCGCGCTCTTCGGGGCCGAAGCACAAGAGCTGCCGTGCCACCTCCCCCAGGATGCCGGCGGTCGTCAAGCTCGGCGACGCTACGAACGCTTGCAGGAGCACATCGACCTTCCGCCTGACTCCTTGTTCGCCGTCGCCAGCGAGGCTCGCCGCACGGAGCAGCCACGCGGCGCGTACGTCCGCGCGGTCCTCGCGCTCGGCCACGTGCTCGACGGTGCGCACGGCCAAGAGGCGATCGCCGGCACGCTCCGCCGTGCGCGCGAGCGAGTGGAGGGTCGACCCCTCGGAAGGAACGGCCACGAATGCCTGGGCGGCGTGCTTGAGCGCCAGGCCGTGCATGCCGGTTCGTTCGAACGAGCGGGCGCCGCGGTAGTGCGCCGCCCGTCGTCCGAACCGGCCCAGGGCCTTCGACGCCACGAGGTCGTAGAGGGTCGACAGCCGGCTCGCCTCACCGGCGAGCAGCCCCGCGATCTCGGCCGCCTCGAGAGCTTCGGCGGAGGAAGGATGGCGCACCACGCCGCGCGCGGCGAGGTCGAACGCGGAGCGCGCCTCGCTCGCGCCGAGGGCGGCGCGCGAGGCTTCGGTTGCAATGACCGCAGCGATCGTGTCGTCGGGCTCTGTGTCGACGATGCGACCGAGATAGTCGAACGCGAACGCCGCGCCGCCAAACGCCGCTAGGTCGAGCGCGAGGGTCATGTGGCCGCCCGGCCTGAGCCGAGCCGCGCGGAGCCAGGCGTCGATGGCCCCTACCCGGTCATCGGCCAAGTCCCACATTGCCGCGCCCAGCTCGCGCCACGCTCGAGCGGCAGACGCGCCGTCGTCACCTGCCGCGAGGCGCTGGGCGCTCGCGCGCAAGCTCCAAAGGTCCGCGTCCGGGCTCGCAGCTGCGACGGACACGATCGCAACGGGCTCGTCGATCTGCGGTTCGTGCATCCCCTCGGACGCGGCTCGGGCGATGATGCGTGCCACGCCCTCGTCGTCGCCGAGCCGCCGCCGAAGTTGCGCGAGCCGATGGAGAACGGCTCGCCGATCCAATCCCTCGGCGTCGCTGCACGAGAGCGACCGCTCGAGGATGGCCACCGCGAACCGGTCGTCGGACGTCTCTTCGGCGACGCCTAGCATTGCCTGTCGCAGAGCGACCGACTTGGGGCCGAAGACGTCCAGTGCCCGGCGCGCAACGACGGAGGCGCGGCCGGCGTCGAGCCGCGTGAGCTCGGACAGCGCACGCGCGAACTGCGGTGCGGCCCGCGCGACGGGTCGCGGCTGTCCGAGCAACCACGCGAGTGCGTCTCGCAGGCGGCTCGCGTCGCCGGTCCGCACCAGCCGGTCCAGGAGCAACTGTTCAGCCTCGTCGTTCCCAGGCCGAAGCGCGACGCACCGTTGGCTCCAGCCCGCAGCGAGATCCGTCTCGCCGAGCCCGTCAAGCGCGTCGGCCAGGGCGGAGCACCACGCAGCGCGCGCGCCGATGACGCCGATCGCGCGCTCGAGGGCCGCCGCGGCACCGCGGTCGCGGGGTTGGGCCGTCGCCGCGTCGGCGAGAGCGGCCACGCACCGAGCGCTCGAGGGATCGGTTCGGGTCGCGAGCTCGGCGTCGGTGCGCGCGGCGGTGGCGTTGCCGGCGGCGAGGTGACATCCGGATGCCGCGGCGAACAACACAGCTCGAACCGCGGGGGGCTGAGACGCCGCCATGCGCTCGAGGACCGACGCCTGCGCCCGCCCCCCTCCCCCGATCGACTCTCTCACCCAAGTCGTCGCCACCGGCTCGTCGCCCTCTTCGATCGGAAGCGCGCCACGGAGCGCGGCGGTCAGCAGGGCGTGCCGCTGGCCTTCGTCACCGGCGGCGGCGGCCGATGCCAAGAGACCGCCGAGCGAGTCGCCTCCCAATCCGCCGTGATCCCCGAGGAGCTCGTGCCCGACGAGGACACCTCGGAGGGCGGCAATCGCATCGGCGGAGGTCGGGTCGGCGGCGAGCGCGGATATGCAGGCCCGCACCGCCCGCGCCCGGTTGGCGAGAGGACCCGCGTGCAGGCGCGCGAGCTGGACGAGCTGGACGGCGCGCTCCAACGGATCAAGCTGGCGCGCCGCGCGAAGCTCCAGGCGAGCGGCCACGGCGTCGAGCATCCCGAGCTCGAACAGCAGCGCATCGAACCATTCGCTGTCCTCGCCGTCGACTTGCGCTGCGAGCCCCTCGTCGAGGGCCGCCACCAGAGCCCGCACGGGCTCACGCGCCGAAATGGCCGCAGCCCGCCGCTGCGAATGCACGCGAGCCGCCCCGAGGGGGTCGGCTGGCGTCAGTGCCTGCGCGTGAACCCGCAGCACTTCGTCGGCGGCGGACGCGCGACCGCGTCGGCCGAGGGCCGCGGCGACTTCTCGCGCGACGACGTCGCTCGACGGATCGGCCGCGAACGCTCGCCAAAGGTCGAGCAGCTCCGCGTCGTCTTGTTTGAGCGCACGGCGTCGGCGCGCCGACTCGACATAGGCCGCCGCGGCCACGGCCGGGACGATGGCTGGCTGCCCTGCGGAAAGCGCTCCCAGGAGCTCGCCGGGCACCGCGTCGACGTCATCGATTGACAGCGCCGCCTCGAACGCGGCCGCCGCGGCCGCCGCAGCGCCGGCACGCGCCCGGAGAATGCCCACGCGCACGAGCACCCCCGTCGCGTCGGCCGATTCGACATCGGGCAGCGACGCGATTGGCTTGAGCACCGCCGCAGCGCGCGCGTGTTCGCCCAGGCTCTCCAACCAAGCCGACAGCTCGCGTCGTAGCTCGACGTCGGGCCCGACCTGCAGCGCGGCCGTCGCGAGCTCCACGGCCTCGTCGAGGTCACGGTCGCGCGCCGCGAGCCATCGCGCCAGGTTCGCGCACGCGTCGCGCAATGCGGCGGCGTCTGCGGCCGCGCGCGCTTCGGTCACACGCGCGCGCAGCCACGCTTCATCGGCACGCACTCCGATGCGACGCGCCAGGGCTCTCGGCGCCACCGTCGCCGGCGACTGCCCGGCCGCCTTCGGTGCCGTCCACTCGGGCGGCGGCAGGGTGTCGTACCCGGACCGCGCCTTCGGCGACGCCTCGGTTCCCGAGGGGCGATTGGACGGGATCATCGCGCGGCGATCGTATCAGGTCTCCGGTGCTGGCAACGGCTCTTGCGGGATCCGTGGGCCCCGCTGCAGAGACCCTTCGACGACCGGAATGCGCGACCTGGGTGTTATGGGTTGTACTTCGACCGGCGAGCTCTCCGGTCACCTCACCGTCAACGCGAACGGCAGCGCGCAGAGCGCCACTTCGCGCGCAGCCATCGGCGCGATGCTCGCCACGAAGGGCACGAGCTCTGGAGCCAACTGCGCGATCGACGACGTCACGACGCCCACGGGTGCTCGCCCTTGCGCCTCGTCCGGAAGAAGGTCTTGAAAGATGCCGCTCGACTCCTTCGCGACACCCACACGGGCGTCTGCCGGTAGTTCGGCGAGCGATCGCGCGCGGGCGATCGCGTCGAAGAGACCTCCGAGCTCGTCGACCAACCCGCGCGCCTTGCCCTCGACCCCGTCGAAAATGCGTCCTTCGGCCGAGGCGGCCACGCGCTCCGTCGACATCGCGCGGCCCTCCGCGACGCGAGATAGAAAAAGGTCGTAGATCTCGGTCATGGTCTCGAGCAAACGCTGGCGTGTCGCGTCGTCCCACGGCACGAGCAACGACTCGTAGCCGGCGCGCGCCGCGGCGTGCGGATCGCCGCCATTCGCGGCGACGCTGTCGGTATGGATCCCGATTCGCTCGAGGGCGCGCGCCCCGGCGATCTTGCCCCCCACGACGCCAATCGACCCGACGATGCTGGTCGGGTCGGCGAAGATGGCCGATCCGGCCGACGCGAGATAGTAGCCACCGCTCGCAGCCATCTCGCCAATGCTCACGACGAGCGGCTTCTTGGCTCGCAGGGTCATCAACGCGTGCCAGAGAAGATCGCTGGCGAGCGCGCTCCCCCCGGGCGAGTCGATCCGAAGCACGACCGCCTTGACGTCGTCGTCCTTCTCCACGCGAAGCAATGTCGACCGCAGGCGCCGCTCGATGATCCCCCCGCCTTGACCGAGGACTCCGCCCCCGTCGATCGAAATGGCGCCCACCGCCCGTACGACCACGACCGGCGGCATCGACTCGCCCACGACCGCGTGCATCACGTCGGAAAGAACGTCTCCCGACGCGGACTCCGATCCGGGGCCGAGGCGCACCTCAGCGTGCGTCGCGTGCGTCTCCTTCTCGAGTGCGCTCCGAGCGTCGTCGAAGTAACCCACGTCGTCGATCAGGCCGCGCTGCTTCGCCCCGGACGCGCTGTACGGTCCGTCTTCGGGGACGGCCCCTTCGAGGCCCGGACGGCCCGCGCGGATGCCGTCGAGCCACGCCGCTCGCATCCCGGACAGGCACTCCTGCAAGGAAGCGCGCGCCTCCAAGCTCGGACCATCCCGGGTGAAGGGCTCTTGCGCCCCCTTGTATTTACCGACCTGCAGAAAGTCCACGTCGAGCCCCAGATCGTCGGCCAGGAGCTTGTGGAAGTACACCATCTGCGCGGCGATCCCGATGGCGTCCACGCTGCCGCCGGGAGACGCCCAGACTCGCTTGCAGCCGTGGGCGGCCAGGTACATCGTTCCGTTTCCGAAGTCGTCGGCGTGGCACCATACGGGAAGCTTGCCCGCTAGCCGCGCGAGCATCGCGCCGACCTCGTGAGCCTGCGCCAACCCCACGTGCGTCGCGCCCAGCCGCACGAGCACCCCGCGCACGTGCCGCTCGCGCCCGAGCTCTTCGACCTCGCCGACCAGGTCCGCAAAAGACGCGCTCCTCGCCGCGAGCCCGAGAAAGCCCGGCGGCGGCTGCTCGGGCAACCCCTCGGACAAATCGAGGACGGCGATGGACGGGCCGCTGCGAGACTCTTCACGCGAAGCGGAGCCACCCGACCCAGCGCGCGGCCGCCCGTCGCACCCGATCGGCGCACACGCCAAGACCGCCAAGAGGAGGAGCTGCGGGAGGGCACGTGCTCGCGACACTCGGGCGGTCGACCGTCGCATCAAATTCCGTCGCCGGGATCGTACGGCTTCGCGCTTGCGCTTGCAGCTGGCGTCGTGGCCGCCGCCGCCGAAGGCTCGGCGCGTGTCTTCACGTGCGACGGATAGGTCCCTTCCGGAAGGCGGTCGGTGATATCCTTGTAAGCGCGCTGAGCGCTCGATCGGTCGCCGTTCGCCCACTCGGTGTCAGCCACGCCCAAGAGCGCCGGTAGGTACGACGGGTTGACGGCGAGCGCCCGCTTGTAGGCGGCGATCGCACCCGTGGCGTCCCCCTGGGCGCGCGCGACGTCGCCGATTCCGGCCAATGCCTCGGAGTCGCTCGGATTGCGCACGACAAGCGCCTCGTAGATCCGCCGGGCGCGACTGAAGTCGGCTCTCTTCAACGCCTGCGAGGCCGCTTGCATCGCGGTGGCTTGCTCGCCGGAGATGCCGTCGCCCGAACCGGGCGTCCACGCCGCCGCGGGCGCGGCGGGCTGCGACGGAGGCCCGTTGGGGTTCCCGCGCGGAG
>Ga0265313_10000225_pt1 | contig 60933 bp, 55 predicted proteins | sample 4123metaG_FD_203122 | JGI IMG/M metagenome (GOLD analysis project Ga0265313, IMG submission 203122) | Rhizosphere microbial communities from Carex aquatilis grown in University of Washington, Seatle, WA, United States - 4-1-23 metaG | ecosystem: Host-associated > Plants > Roots > Rhizosphere >... | reverse complement strand
CCTGTCGGAGGAAGCCCGCAAGGGAATGCAGGAGAAGGCCGAACAGGGTATCTGGCCGACCAAATCCCCGCTCGGCTATCGCAATATCACCGGACCGGACGGCAAGAAGATCATCACTGTTGATCCGACCATCGCTCCGTTGATCGCCAAGCTGTTCGAATGGTATGCGCGCGGCGACATTTCGCTGAAGGAAGCGGCGCGCAAGGCGCACGCGGCGGGCCTCGTCTATCCCAAGAGCGGTGGCAAGGTGCCGGTGAGCACCATTCACACCATCCTGCGAAACCGGCTCTACACCGGCTGGTTCGAGTGGAACGGCAAGCTCATTCAGGGCAAGCACGAGGCGCTGGTGCGGGTCGAACTGTGGGAGCGCGTGCAGGGCGTGCTGGACGGCCGCTTTGCCAGCAAGGCCAAGCGCGGCCGGCACGACTTCGCTTTCTCGGGCCTGATCGCCTGCCAGGCCTGTGGCTGCGCCGTGGTCGGCGAGATCAAGAAGCAACGCTACGTCTATTATCATTGCACCGGCTACGCCGATAAGTGCCAGGGCACCCCGGCATCCTGCCGCCGCAAGCATGTGCGCGAGGAAGCGCTCGAAGCGCAGTTCACCGAACTGCTTGGGCGATTGAGGTTCGATGACGAAGTGCTTGAATGGGTGCGCGACGCGCTGCACGCCAGCCACGCCGACGAACGCCACGAGCATGAAGAAGCCATCAAGCGCCATCAGGCCGAACACAAGCGCCTTCAGGATCGTATCAACGCCATGTATGTCGACAAGCTCGACGGGCTGGTGGACACAGCCTTCTACGATCGAATGTCGAACCAGTGGCGCGGGGAACAGAATCGCTGCCAGCGCGAGATCGAGCGGCATCAGAATGCCGACAAGTCCTATAAGGACGAAGGCGTCGCGCTTCTGGACCTCGCCCGCAACGCGCAAAGGCTGTTCGCAAAGCAGGAGCCGCGCGAAAAACGCCGCCTGCTGAACTTCTTGCTATCGAACTGCACTTGGGAGGATGGCGAAGTGGTCGCGGCGTTCCGCCAACCCTTTGACATGCTTGCGGAAACGGCCGCCGCCGCCGCAAGTGTCGAGGCGGGAGAGCGATCCAAATCGTCGAAAAATGAGATTTGGCTGGGGAACTAGGATTCGAACCTAGATTGACGGAGTCAGAGTCCGTAGTCCTACCATTGGACGATTCCCCACCGGGAACCGGCGGAGCGGGCCGCCGGGCAGCGCAAAAGGCGGCCCCGGGGCCGCATTCGCGCGCCACGATATACGGATTGTCATGGGAGCGGTCTAGCCCCCATAGCCACCGGGCCGGGGCGGGTAGCCGGACAATAACCGGCGGCGTGCCAAGCCGGCCGGCGCTTGTGTCGGGTGTCCTATCCGTGCAGGCAAGTCTATGGGAAAGTTCCACCTTGGCTTGTCGCGCTGGCAGCGGCGCGTGTGAGGGGAGAGGCGACATGCTTGTGCACGGTTTTGGCCGGGGATGGCTCATCGGGGCTGCGGCACTGGCGGCGCTGGCCTTCGCGGGCAGCGCGCGCGCCGACAACAACAAGCAGGGCGACAGCGCCCTTCACGACCTCAACGGCGTGGTGAACGGCGGCGCGCCGGACAGCAGCGCCGCGACGGACGACAATTCGGGCAGTGTCGCCCCCGACGACGGGCAAAACGGGACCGCGACCGACCAAATGGCGGTACCCGGCGATAGCCAAGACACGGCGGCGCCCGATGCGGCGCCGGACACTTCGGCGACGGGCGACGACATGGCCGCGCCCGATAGCCAGGACAATGCGGCGCTGGCCGGCGACCAGAACGCCGCGGCACCCGACAGCAGCGATGCCTCGAGCGGTGGCGCCAGTGTCAGCGTGCCGGAACTGCCGACCCTGCCGGCGATACCCAAGCTCACCTTTACGGTGACAATTCCCACCATCAATGCCGTGGGCTCCAGTGTCGATGAGGCGACGCTGCGGCAGGTTCTGAGCGGGCAGCTCGCGGACAATGCGCAGGCAATGGCGACGCTTACGGCCGACAGCATCGCCATTCCTGAAATCGACATCGGCATTGCGGGCGCAGCGCCCGGCAACGGTGCCGAAGTCATGATTCACAACATCGAGATCGACCATGTAGCGAACGGCCTGGCGCAATCCCTGTCGATCGGCGGCATGGAATCGCGTGCGGATATCGGCAGCGCCTCGCGCGGTGGACGGATTTCGGCAGAACAGGTCGATATCGGCGGGCTGCTCGCGTTCTACGGACTGGTGAAGGGCAATCCATCGTCGCCGCTGAAGCCGATCTACACGAACCTGTCCTCGGAAGGCGGCACGCTGACCGCGCCCGGCACGAACTGCACGATCGGCAGGTTGACCGTGGCGAGCCTGAAGGCGCGGCCGCTGAAGCTGCCTTTCCTCGATTTCATCAGCCTGGTCGAGAAGCTTCAGACCGGTGCCGAGCCGCCGTCGCCGCAAGTGATCCGGCCGGTCCTCGACTTCTACCAGGACCTGCTGACGGCAATCCAATCGTCGCCAATGCAATTCAGCGGGTTCGACTGTTCGGCGGTCGCCGCCGACGCCACGCCGGTGGAGGTTGCCGTCGGGGGCATGACGATGGGTTCATTCGGTGGTCTGCGCTATCCGGATTTCATCCTCAGAAACGTGCGGATCAACGGCGGAGACAAGGGCTCCTTCAGTCTCGGGCAATTCGCGTTCAAGGGTTTCGATCTTTCCTCGTTCTTCGCCGAGGCAGACAAGCTTGCCGACGCAGCGGGGCAGAGCGCGCCGACGTCCGCCGATTACCGTGCGCTGATCCCGCCGTTTGCGGGCTTTGCGCTGTCCGATCTCAACATTGACACGCCGGACCAGCAAAACCCGGGAGAGCGCGTGAAAGCGCGGCTCGCGGATTTCGACCTCGACCTCGGCAACTACCGCAACGGCCTTCCGACCGAGGTGTCGTCGCGCATGCAGCACCTCGTCGTGTCGCTGCCGCCCACCAGCAGCGACCCGTCGTTGAGATCGCTGATGGCGGTCGGGCTGACATCGCTCGATCTCAGCTACGACGTGGCAGCGCGGTGGGACGAAGCCAGCAAGGAGATCCGCATCTCGCGCTTTTCTTTGAGCGGCGATCATCTCGGCTCGATCGACGCGTCAAGCGTGATCGGGCAGGCGGGTGCAGATCTCTTCTCCGGCGATACGCTGACGGCGCTCTCGGCGGCGCTCGGGCTGACGGTGAAGAAGGTGAACGTTGAGGCGCGCGATACCGGGCTCGGCGACCTTCTGGCCGCGGCAGCGGCCAAGGGTTCGGACAAGGGCGTCGCGGACATGCGCCGGTCGGCATCGGCAATGGTGCAGGCGACGTTAGTGCTCTTCCTCGGCGGCGCGGCGAATGGCGCTGACGTGGGTGGTGCCGTCGGCAAGTTCATCAACGGGGGCAAATCGCTCTCGATCACCGCGCTCGCCAACGATCCAGCGGGCGTCAGCCTCGCCGCGATCCAGGCTCTCCAGCAGGACCCCACCGCCGTCGGCACTGCGGTAACCATCGATGCCGAGGCGCGCTGACGGCTGCCGGCAGTCTTGTGCGGACGGGGCCGGCTGCTAAACTTGGGGTCGAAACGTAACCCCTGAGCGCGCCGGGCCGCCGGTTCCTTCGGTTTCGCGCGCGCTCGCTTGAGGAATTGCCAGTGTCGAACAGCGACGGGCCGCGGGATTCGCGCCTGTCCGATGGCGCGAGCGGTGCAGCCGCCGACGGCCGCTGGGTTTCCGGCGGCCGGCCTGCGACCGTGCCCGACGCAGCAGGACCGGTTCGCACGAAGAAGGGGCGCAAACGGCGCCGTCGCCGCCGGCGTGGTCCGGTGTTCGCGCGCGACGCGGCAGCCGCAATGCCGGGCACGGCCGGACCGGCGACGGCACTTCAAGGATCGCTGGCGGTTGCGGCATCGGTTGCCGTCACCGCCGATGTGAATGGACCGTTTTACGCGGCGCTCGATCTCGGCACGAACAACTGCCGGCTTCTGGTGGCAGAGCCCCGCGAGCATGGATTCCGGGTCGTCGACGCGTTCTCGCGCATCGTCAGGCTTGGCGAGGGCATCGGCGCCAACGGCCGGCTCGGCGAGGCGGCGATGGAGCGCGCGATCGAGGCGCTCCGGATCTGCAAGACGAAGCTTGCCGAGCGCAACGTGACACGCGCCCGGATGATCGCGACGGAAGCCTGCCGCGCGGCGGCGAACGGCGCGGAGTTCATCGCGCGGGTCGAGCGCGAAACCGGGCTTGCCCTGGAAATCGTCTCGCGGGAGACGGAGGCGCGGCTGGCGGTCGCGGGCTGCGCGTCACTGGTCGACACGACGGCGAGCGGGGTCATTCTCTTCGACATCGGCGGCGGTTCGTCGGAGCTCGTGTGGATCGATCTGGCGCCATCGCCGGACGGGCGTCGGCGGCGGCTCACCGACCGCATCCGGTCGTGGATGTCGCTGCCGGTCGGCGTGGTGAACGTGAGCGAGCGGCACGGCGGGCGGCACATCACGCGCGGCCTGTTCGACCGGATGGTGGACGAGGTATCGGCGATGGTCGAGACGTTTCCGGAGGGCGCGGCGCTCGATGCCGCCGTTGCCGGCGGCGGCGTGCATATGCTGGGCACATCCGGCACGGTGACGACGCTCGCCGGCATTCATCTAAAGCTCGAGCGCTATGACCGGCGCCGGGTGGATGGGGTGTGGCTGTCCGGCATTCAGGTCGCCGACCTCATCGATGAACTCGCCGGGATGGACTACGAAGCCCGGGTGGGCAATCCATGCATCGGCCGCGAGCGCGCCGACCTGGTGCTGGCGGGCTGTGCAATTCTGGAGGCGATCCGGCGGCGCTGGCCGTGCGAGCGGCTGCGCGTCGCCGACCGCGGGCTGCGCGAAGGGCTGCTGGTCGAGCAGATGGCGCGCGACGGCGTCTGGCGTCCGCGCTCCGGCCGGCGACAGGGCGAGGCGAGCCATGGCTGAGAAGGATGGCGGCTCGGGGCGGCGCGCGCTCAAGGTGAAGGTGAAGACCGCCAAGCGGCGGAAAGCCTCCTCGACGCGCTGGCTGGAACGGCAGCTCAACGACCCCTACGTGGCGCGGGCGCAGGCGGAGGGCTATCGCGCGCGTTCGGCGTACAAGCTGATGGAACTCGACGACCGCTACCACGTGCTGGCGCCGGGGCGGCGGGTCATCGATCTCGGCGCGGCACCCGGCGGATGGTCGCAGGTGGCGGTCGAGCGGACGCAGGCAACGGCGGAGCGGCCGGTGGTGGCGATCGACTATCTCGACATGGCGCCGCTGCCCGGCGTGGTCATGCTCAAGCAGGACTTTCTCGACGCCGACGCGCCCGACGCGATCAGGGCCGCGCTGGGCGGTCCGGCCGATCTGGTGATGTCGGACATGGCGGCGCCGACGACCGGGCACCGGCAGACGGATCACCTGCGCACGATCGCGCTCTGCGAGGCGGCGGCGGATTTCGCGGTGACGGTGCTGAAGCCCGGCGGCGACTTCCTGACCAAGGTGTTTCAGGGCGGGGCCGAGGGCGAGCTACTGGCGCGGCTGAAGCGCGCGTTTACGGTCGTGCACCACGCCAAGCCGCCGGCCAGCCGGTCACAGTCGGCGGAGCTTTACCTCGTGGCGAAGGGCTTTCGCGGCCCCGCTCAGTGAGTGGCGTTCTCGGCCGGCGTTGGGGCGGGCCGGCGCCCGGACATCTCGTCGCCGGCGTCGTGAGCGAGGCGGCTGAACAGAAACAGCGATGACAGCGACACCGCGCCGATGACCAGAAACGGCACGACGAAATCTCCCGCCACGATCGCGCCGCCGGAGAACCGCGTCGTCGTCTCCAGCGCAATCGCCCCGATGGAGACGCCGAGCGACAGCGAGAGCTGCTGACCGACGGCGGTGAGCGTGGTGGCGCCGCTCATGCGCTGCGCCGGGATATCGGCATAGGTCAGCGCATTGATGGCGGTAAACTGCAGCGAGCGGAAGAAGCCGCCGATGAGCAGCAGGCCGGTCATCAGCCCGACGGGCGTGGAGACCGTGAAGGCGGCGGGGAGGGCGGCGAAGCAGGCGGCGATGACCGTGTTCCAGATCAGCACGCTGCGGAAGCCGTAGCGGCGCAGCGTGGGCGGGGCGACGAACTTCATGGCGATGGCGCCGATGGCGGCAGCAAAGGTGATGAGGCCGGACTGGAAGGGCGTCTTGCCGAAGCCGATCTGCAGGAGCAGCGGCAGCAGGAAGGGCGTGGCGCCGGCGCCGATGCGGAAGATGATCGCGCCGATGAGGCTGTGGCGGAAGGTCTGCACGCCGATCAGGTCGAGGTCGAGGATCGGGTTGGCGATGCGGCGCGCGTGAAGCACGTAGCCGACGAGGCAGGCCGCGCCGGCCACGAGGAAGCCGAGCACCAGCGGCATCGGCAGGAGCCCGAGGCCAAGCGTCGTCGTGCCGGTGACGAACAGCGCGAGGCCAACGCCGGAGAGGACGAAACCTAATCGATCGAAGGCGACGCGGTGCTCGCCATGCACGTCGGGAATGTACATGGTGGCGAGGATCAGCCCGAGGATGCCGACGGGAATGTTGATCCAGAAGATCCATGGCCACTCGAAATAGGTGATGATGAAACCACCGACCGGCGGGCCGATGACCGGGCCGATGAGCGCCGGGACGGTGAGCCAGGCGAGCGCGCCGACGATCTCGTGCTTGGGCACGGTGCGCAGGATGACCAGACGGCCGACCGGAACCATCATGGCGCCGCCGATGCCCTGAATGACGCGGGCAAAGACGATCGAGCCGATGGAGTGGGAGAAGCCGCAGAGGATCGAGCCGCCGGTGAAAATGACGATGGCGAGGCGAAAGATCAGCCGCGCGCCGAAGCGGTCCGCCAGCCAGCCGGAGGCCGGGAGAAAGACGGCGATGGTAAGCAGGTAGGTGGTGAGCGCGAGCTTGAGGTGGATCGGGCTCGTGCCGAAATCGCGCGCGATGGTGGGCAGCGCCGTCGAAATGACCGTGGAGTCGAGGTTCTCCATGAACAGCGCGCAGGCGACGATCAGGGGAACCAGAATGCGGTCAGGGAGCATGAACGGGAATCGGATGGGAAAGGCTGCCGGGTAATCTATGCCTTCACGGGCCCGGGCCAAGTCCCCCTACGGTCGGTATTGCGAATCGGCGATTCCGTGGTATTCACCCGCGTCAACTCTACATTGCCCGTCGCGCCCGCCGGCCTCTACAGGCTGGACCGGTGGCGCTTTACCGTTATCCAGAGGTTGACATGGCTACTTTGATCGAACCGTCCTCCGGGCGCGAAGCTCTCGCTTTCGACGACGTGCTGTTGCAGCCGGGGTACTCGGAGGTGCTGCCGGGCGAGGCCGATCTCCGGACGCGGCTGACACGCTCTATCGCGCTCAACCTGCCGATTATCTCGGCGGCCATGGACACGGTGACGGAGGCGCGGCTCGCCATCGCGATGGCGCAGGCCGGCGGCATCGGCGTCATTCACCGCAACCTGACCCCGGACGAGCAGGCGGAAGCCGTGCGCCAGGTGAAGAAGTTCGAATCCGGCATGGTCGTCAACCCGGTGACCATCGGCCCGGATGCGACGCTCGCCGAAGCGCTGTCGCTGACCAAGCGTTACAACATTTCGGGCATTCCGGTGGTGGCCGAGGGCGGGCGGCTGGTCGGTATCCTCACCAACCGCGACGTGCGCTTCGCGACCGACCCCTCGCAGAAGGTGGCGGAGCTGATGACTGCCAAGAACCTGATCACGGTGAACGACACCGTGGACCAGGAGGAGGCCAAGCGGCTCCTTCACCAGCACCGCATCGAGAAGCTCCTCGTGGTCGATGATGACTACCGCTGCGTCGGCCTGATTACGGTCAAGGACATGGAGAAGAGCCGGCTCAACCCGAACGCGACCAAGGACGAACAGGGGCGCCTGCGCGCGGCCGCGGCGTCTTCGGTTGGGGACAACGGCTTCGAACGCAGCGAACGCCTGATCGACGCGGACGTCGACGTCGTCGTCATCGATACGGCGCACGGCCACTCGCAGCGCGTGCTCGACGCCGTGACGCGCGTGAAGAAGCTCTCCAACCGGGTGCAGGTGATTGCGGGCAACGTCGCCACGGGTGACGGCGCGCGGGCGCTGATCGATGCGGGCGTCGACGCCGTGAAGGTCGGGATCGGGCCGGGCTCGATCTGCACCACGCGCATCGTTGCCGGGGTCGGCGTGCCGCAGCTCACGGCGATCATGGATGCGGTCGAAGTCGCGCAGAAGGCGGACGTGCCGGTGATCGGCGACGGCGGCATCAAGTATTCGGGCGATCTCGCCAAGGCGCTGGCCGCCGGCGCATCCGTCGCGATGATCGGCTCGCTGCTGGCCGGCACCGACGAGAGCCCGGGCGAGGTCTATCTCCACCAGGGCCGGTCGTACAAAGCCTATCGCGGCATGGGCTCGATCGGCGCGATGGCGCGCGGTTCGGCCGACCGCTACTTCCAGGCGGAAGTGCGCGACCAGTTGAAACTGGTGCCGGAGGGGATCGAAGGACAGGTCCCGTACAAGGGCCCGGTGAGCGGCGTGCTGCACCAGCTCGCCGGCGGCTTGCGCGCCGCCATGGGCTATGTCGGCGCGGCGACGCTGGAGGAATTCCGCACGAAGGCGCGCTTCATGCGCATCTCTTCGGCGGCGCTGCGCGAAAGCCACGTGCACGACGTGACGATCACGCGCGAGAGCCCGAACTACCCGGGCGCGGTGTAGCGGTCACTGAGCCAGGTGGACGATCTTTCCCTCGACCCCGCCGCGCCCCATCATCTCGGCCGCCTGTCGCGCCGCCAGCAGGGGCAGGCGAGCGGCGATGCGTGGTGCGAGCGCGCCCTTTTCGACGAGGGCGAAAAGCGCGGCAAGATCGTCCCGAAACGGCTGCGGGCCCTTGCGATAAAGCTGGGTGATGCCGAAGAACGTCGCGCGCCGGCCGGCGAGATAAGCGGCGGGAAAGAGCCTGGCCAGCGACACAGGCACGGCGGCAAGGCCGTTGTCGGTGGCGGCAAAGCCGACGCCGACGACGAGACCGCCCTTGCGCGTGGCGCGGACATTCTGGCCGGCGAAGGCGCCGCCGAGATTGTCGAACGTCACGTCGACGCCGTTCGGGACCGCGCGGCGCACTTCGCTATCGATCGCGCCCGAGCGGCTGTCGATCGGGATTGCACCCAGCGCTCGCACGGCCTCGTGGCGGGCCGGGCTGGCAGCGGCGAAGGTGCGGATGCCGGCCAGCCGGAGCACTTCCAGCATCGCGGTGCCGACGCCGCCGGTGGCGCCGGTGATCAGCACGGTGTCGCCGGGTTTCACCTTGGCGATGCGGTGGACCACCTGCCAGGCGGTGACGTAGTTGAGAATGAGCGCGATCGCGGCCGCGTCATCGACCTTGTCCGGGATGGGCACGAACTGGTCCGCGCGCCGGATCAGCTTCTCCGCGTAGCCACCGTGGACGATGAGGGCGGCGACGCGCTGGCCGAGCGCCGGCGCGGTGACGCCGGGGCCGAGCGTCTCGACGATGCCCGCGACTTCGTAGCCGGGGACGAACGGCTTGCGCGGAGCGTAAGGGTAGAACCCGCGCCGCATCAGAATGTCCGTGCCGCCGGCGCCGGTGGCGCGGACGGCAATGCGCACCTCGCCCGGTCCGGGCTCGATCAACGGCAACTCCACTTCCCGGAGTATGTCCGGGCCGCCTTTTCCAGTCAGCATGACGGCGCGATAGGAAGCCATGGCGTGTTCTCTCGGGCTGCCGGGGCGAGGCGCGGGGCCCGGGGGGTGACGCGTTTCCGGCGCCACTGTAAAGCAGCGGCGACCATTGCGCTGGCGTATCGCGAACGAAAGTTGAGAACGGCATGAGACTGGGCGGGCGTATTTCCGCGGCGATTGAGGTTCTGGAGCAGGTGGAGACGCGCCACCGGCCAATCTCCGAGGCGCTGAAGGACTGGGGCGTCGCGCATCGCTTTGCCGGCTCGGGCGACCGGGCGGTGATCGGCAACATTGTCTATGACGCGCTGCGCTGGAAGGCATCCGGCGGCTGGATCGCGGGATCGGACGAGGCTCGCGGCGTGGTGCTGGCGACGCTGGCCCATCGCTGGAGCCTCGGGCTCGCCGGCATCGAGAAGGCGCTCGCCGTCGACCCGCATGCGCCGGAGGCGCTCTCCGACGACGAGCGCGCGCGGCTGGCAGCGCCATCGCTGGCGGATGCACCGGCGCATGTGCAGGCTGACGTGCCGGATTGGACCGTGCCTTATCTGACGGCGCTGTTTGGCGAGACGTGGATTGCCGAAGGGCAGGCCCTGGCCGAGCGGCCGCCGCTCGACATACGCGCCAACCGGCTCTTGTCGAACCGCGGCAAGGTCACCGATGCGCTGGGCAAGTTCGGCGCGCAGGCGACGCCCTGGTCGCCCGACGGTGTGCGCATTGCGCCAACGGAAGGCGAGGGCCGGCACCCCAATGTGCAGGTCGAGCCGGCGTTTCAGCAGGGCTGGTTCGAGGTGCAGGACGAGGGCAGCCAGATCGCCGCGCTGATGGTTGGCGCCAGGGCGGGCGCGCAGGTGCTCGACCTTTGCGCCGGCGCCGGCGGCAAGACGCTGGCGCTCGCCTCGCTCATCGGGGGCGAGGGGCGGGTGGTTGCGACCGACAGCGACCGCATGCGGCTCGCGCCGATCTTCGAGCGCATCAAGCGCGCCGAGGCGAAGACAGTCGAGGTGCGCGAGGCGGGCGCGGCGCTCGACGATCTCGCCGGAAAAATGGACGCCGTGCTGGTCGACGCGCCGTGCACCGGAAGCGGGGTGTGGCGCCGGCGACCGGATGCGAAGTGGAAACTGACCGAGCGGGCGCTTGGCAACCGCATCGGCGAACAGGCGGCGCTGCTGCCGCTGGCGGCGCAATACGTGAAGCCGGGCGGGCGGCTGGTCTACGTGACGTGCTCGCTGCTGCCGCCGGAGAACGACGATCAGGTCGCGGCGTTTCTCGCGACCGCGCCGGAGTTTCACATTCTGCCGGCGGGCGAGGCGCTGGCCGGGAGCGGCATCGGCGGCGGGCTGACCGGAGCGGCGCTGACGACCGCGCACGGCCTCGTGCTTTCTCCACGGCGCATCGGAACGGATGGCTTCTTCATCAGCGTGATGAGACGGGCGTGACGACAGCCGGTGAACGACTGATCGCCGACATCGCTGGGCTGAAGGTGCTGTTCGCGATGGCCGCGGAACCGGAATATGGGCCGCATCTCCAAGTCGCGATCAAGCCGCTGATGATGGGCGTCGGGCCGGTGGAGGCCGCCGCTGCCGTGGGCGGGACGCTCGGCGCGCTCAGCGCCGGTCGCGGGCTGCCCGATCTGGTCTTCTGTCTCGGCTCAGCGGGGTCGCGCAGGCTGGAGCATGCCGCGATCTACCAGGTGGCAAGCGTGAGCTACCGCGATGTGGACGCCTCGGTGCTTGGGGTTGAAAAGGGCGTCGTGCCGTTTCTCGGCGAGCCGCGCGTCCTTGAAATTCCCTATCGCCTTCCGGACATCCCGGCGGCATCGCTGTCGACGGGCGGCGCGGTGATTGCGGGAGCCGCCTACGACGCCATCGATGCCGACATGGTCGACATGGAAACCTACGCAGTCGTGCGCGCGGCGCGGCGCTTCGGCGTACCGACCATCGGCCTCCGCGGCATCAGCGACGGGCAGGGCGCACTGACCGGCATGCAGGACTGGCGGGAATATCTGCATGTGCTCGACGAGAAGTTTGCGAGCGCCATTGCCGCCTTCCGCGGGCACGTTGCAAGCGGCCGCTTCAATCTCAAGGGGTGAAAGGGATGACCGAGACTGTTCTCATCGTCGACTTCGGCAGCCAGGTGACGCAGTTGATCGCGCGGCGGGTGCGCGAGGCCGGCGTCTATTCCGAGATCGCACCGTTCAACAAGGCCGAAGAGGCCGCGGCGCGGCTGAAGCCGCGGGCGATCATTCTTTCCGGCGGGCCGGCGAGCGTGCTCGATCACGACGCGCCGCTGCTGCCGCCGGCGCTCTATGCGGCCGGCCTGCCGATGCTCGGCATCTGCTACGGCGAGCAGGCGATGGCGCAGCAGCTCGGCGGCAAGGTGGAGGGCGAGCACAACCGCGAATTCGGGCGCGCAATCGTCGAGGTGGTGAAGGCGTCGGCGCTGTTTGATGGCGTGTGGAAGCCGGGCGAGCGCCACCAGGTGTGGATGAGCCACGGCGACCGGGTGACGAAAATCCCCGAGGGCTTCGAGGTGATGGGCGTCTCGGACGGCGCGCCGTTCGCGATGATCGCCGACGAGAAACGCCGGCTCTACGCCATCCAGTTCCACCCCGAGGTGGTGCATACGCCGGACGGGGCGAGGCTCCTCTCCAACTTCGTGCATCATGTCGCCGGGCTGAAGGGCGACTGGACGATGGCGGCGTTTCGCACGGAGGCCGTGAAGCGCATTCGCGCGCAGGTGGGCAAGGGCAGGGTGATCTGCGGGCTTTCCGGCGGCGTCGATTCTTCCGTCGCGGCGTTGTTGCTGCACGAGGCGATCGGCGACCAGCTCACCTGCGTGTTCGTCGACCACGGGCTGATGCGCGAAGGCGAGGCGGAGGAGGTCGTCTCGCTCTTCCGCGGGCACTACAACATTCCGCTGGTGCATGTGAACGCCGCCGACACGTTCCTCTCGGCGCTTGCCGGCAAAAGCGATCCGGAAGAGAAGCGCAAGATCATCGGGCGGCTGTTTGTGGAAACGTTTGACGCGGAAGCCTCCAAGATCGGCGGCGCCGAGTTCCTGGCGCAGGGGACGCTCTATCCCGACGTGATCGAGAGCGTCTCGGCGCTGGGCGGCCCTTCGGTGACGATCAAGTCGCACCACAACGTCGGCGGCCTGCCCGAGCGCATGAAGATGAAGGTGGTCGAGCCGCTGCGCGAGCTGTTCAAGGACGAGGTGCGCGCGCTCGGCCGCGAGCTCGGTCTGCCGGAAGCCTTCGTCGGGCGGCACCCGTTCCCGGGACCGGGTCTCGCCATCCGCATTCCCGGCGACATCACCCGCGACAAGCTCGCAATCCTGCGCAAGGCCGATGCGATCTATCTCGACGAGATCCGCAAGGCGGGACTCTACGACGCGATCTGGCAGGCGTTTGCGGTGCTCCTGCCGGTGAAGACGGTCGGCGTGATGGGCGACATGCGCACCTACGACTTCGTCTGCGCGCTCCGCGCCGTGACCTCCAACGACGGCATGACGGCGGATTTCTTTCCCTTCGACATGGGCTTCCTCGGCCGCGCCGCCACCCGCATCATCAACGAGGTGAAGGGCATCAACCGCGTCGTCTACGACGTGACGAGCAAGCCGCCCGGGACGATCGAGTGGGAGTGATTTCCCGCTCGGTGGCGATTTTTTCATTTCGGGCGGCACGGAAGAACCGGGGACAGTGATGTCGAGCAGAAAATATTCCGCTTATGCGGGCGCAGAGCCGTATTTTGCGTTGATCCGCAACGCCCTCGGGACCCTCGTCGACGGAGAGCACTTCTTCGACATCGTCGCCGACGATATCGTTTACGAGGTCCGCTACGATCTCGGCTGGCCGCGTATCGTGCGAGGGCGCGCCGACTTGATGGATCAGTTCGCGGGGTATGTCGAAAGCATCCGGCTTCGGTCAGCGGACAAGCCGATCGTCACCGAGGCGGACGGCGGGCGCGTTGTCGTGGTCGAGTATGATATCCGCGCAACAATTCTCGCGACCGGCGCGCAGTATGAGAACCGGTTTTGCTCGGTCATCGAACTTGAAAACCGGAAGATCGTGCGCTGGAGAGATTACATGGATTCGCTGGCCGCCTGGAAAGCACTGACGGCCAAAGGTCCGTGAACTTGATCAGCGCCTGATCGCGGTCCATGCCCATTCCCCGTGGGAATGGCAGCTATTGCCCGAAGCCGTCTGCCCTATCGAGATGCGCATGGGCATCTCTGCTGTGGTGTTTCGGATGATCCGAAGCGCCGCGAGAAGACAGGGGCGATGCCGGGCGGGCTGATCGGCTGCAGCGTGCGCCGGCCGCCATCGGCGCTTCTTTTCGCTTGCCAACGCACCGGCAGCTTCATGCCTGCGTCGATCGGGCTCGCCGCAGCGATCCTGCGCCGGGCGCGACTGCCTTTCTGAGGTGAAACCATGCTCGACATTTATGCCTTTGCCACCCCGAACAGCATCAAGGTGCCGATCGCGCTGGAGGAAATGGGGCTCGATTATACGCTGCATGCCATCAATGTGCGCAAGGGCGAGCAGAAGGCGCCAGATTTCGTGACCCTCAATCCCAATGCCAAGGTACCGGTCCTGGTCGACAGCGACGGCCCGGACGGGCGACTGGTGCTGACCGAGTCCGCCGCCATCCTGATCTATCTGGCGGAGAAGACGGGCAAGCTGCTGCCGGCGGCCGGCGAGAGGCGGGCGCGCGTGTTCGAGCAGCTGTTTTTCCACGCGTCCGGCCTTGGTCCGGCATTCGGCCAGGCTGGCTTCTTCCAGCGCTCCGCCGCCCAGCCGCAGCCGATTGCGATCGAACGCTTCTCGGGCGAGGCGCGGCGCACGCTTGGCCTGCTCGATGGCCTGCTGGCCAACCAGCCTTTCGTTGCCGGTGACGCGTTCACCATCGCCGACATCGCGCATTTCGGCTGGCTGTGGCGGCGCGCGTTCGCAGGTGTCGAACTCGATGAAGCGCCGCATGTGGCCCGCTGGTACGCGGCGCTGGAAGGTCGTCCGGCGGTCGTGCGCGCGATCGACCGGGTCAACGCGTTAGCGAGCAGTGCGAATTGAAGGGCATCAACTGCGTCGTCTGCGACGTGACGTCGAAGCCGTCGGGCACGATCGAGTGGGAGTGGGGGGGGGGGAGCGCCGTCTGAACCCATCTTCCGCCTTTCCCGCGAAAGGGGAACACCCAGGAGACGGACGGGATACACGAGCGTGGCGAAAGGTTTCGCTGCCCTGGACCCCCGCTTTCGCGGGGGAAGCGGGGAACGGTGAGCCATCTCTCGCCGCCGGCCAAACCGCAACGTTTCCGTCGCGGGCGCCGCCCGCTTCGGCGTGGTCAGGCAGTAGCGCCGGGAAGGAATCGCCCGGCGAAGGCGACGCGCAGATCGCCGGCGGTCTCGGCTCACCGGCCGATCAGCATAGCGGCGCCGGATACCAGCAGCCTCGCCACCAGTTGCGGGGGATAGCCCGGGTGGCTCGGTATGTCCTTCACAAGGACGGCGCCGTCGGGCGCGTACTTCGTGCAGATTCTCATCTCGAGGGGCGGCACTTCTCCCTGGAAACGCGCCCGGTATGCGGAAACCCAGAACGGGCCTTTATCGAAGTTCATGAACATCGCCGAATTGCAGCAGGTGGCGACGACCCGGTTGGTGACTGACTCTTGTTTGAGTTTGTAACTCTTCAGCAGGTCCGCCCCGCTCGAGCAGGCGATGCGGTCTTTTCGATAGAGGACGTATGCCGTGCCGCCGCCGGAATCACTCACGGCAGGAGCGTTTGGCAGAGCCTCGATCTGTCTGCCGCCGGCCTGGCAGTCGCGGCAATAGCAGACGCTGCTCACGATCGGCCTGCCGGAGGCCGTGAGTTCGACACGGCCGCACAGGCACTTTGCTGTCATTCCGGGTGAGTGTGTCATCTGGCTGAGGTCGCGGTTGGCCGGACCCGCTGCTCGCATTTCGGTCACGAGGCCGTCCAGCACCGGTTGGCGAAGATGGCGTTTCGTTTTCGTCGTCATTCGAGGCGCGCAGCCGTCAAGTCGGCGCGTCATGTGGCGGACACGGATAGCTGCGTCTCGCGTGAACGGCGCGCGGCGCGCTTGTCATAACGCACATGCTCGATGAAGGCACGGAGCTTGGGCAATATCTGCCGGCGACCGGGGTGGTAGAGGAAGACGCCAGGTGCTGTGGGGGCATACGCCGGCAGCAATGCTTTCAGGCGACCCGACTTCAGCGCCGCCGCAGCGAGTGGCTCGGGGAGCTGTGCCAGTCCCCCGCCTTCGAGTGCGGCGCCGAGAATGGTGGCGTAATCGTGCGCGATGAGCTGACCTTTGACCTGCACGTCCACGCCCTTGCCCTGATCGACGAACTGCCAGGGGGCGATCTGGCCGGCAGAGCGGCGAAACCGCAGACAGGAATGCGCGGCGAGGTCGGTCAGGCTGCGCGGCGGTTTTCTCGTTGCGAGATAGGAAGGGCTGGCGACGACCGCCAGACGGAAGGGCGGGCTCAGGCGCACGGCCACCATATCGGGCGCAAGATGCTGCCCGAGGCGAATGCCGGCGTCGAAGCCGCCCTCGGCAAGGTCGAGCAGCTCGTCGCTCGCGGCGATTTCGACTTCGACTTCGGGATAGCGCTGACAGAACGAAGCGATGGCGGGCTCGAGAAGGAGCGGCACGACCGCACGGGGTACGGTGAGACGCAGCAGGCCGGATGGATGCTGGCCGAGGCTGCGCGCGGCATCGCTTGCCGCGACGAGTTCCTCATAGGCGGGCGCGGCGCGCTCGAAGAAGCGCTGGCCGGCCTCTGTCATGCCGACGCTGCGGGTCGTGCGCACGAAGAGCGCGGCGCCGACGCGCACCTCCAGCGCCCGCACGGCCTGGCTGACGGCCGACGGCGTAACCCCCAGCGCGGCCGCGGCGCGGCGGAAATTGTTCTGGCGCGCGACTTGAAGAAAGGCCTCGACGCCCTCCAGGGCATGCCGACGCTTTGTGAAGTGCTGCTTCATGGCCCATACCGATTGTGGCAAATAGTCCGACAGCGATAACGCTCCTATCTCGTTCCTGCAAGACAGCGAAAGGCAACGAGCGATGATGGACGAGCGCGATGGTGTGCGGGCGCACTACAATGCGACGGGACTGACGGAGCGGTTGAAGGCGCTTTTTGGCGCGGATGGGCCGCCGCTCAAGCCTGAGGCGCTGGCGGCTGTCGACCAGTTTCATACGCGCGGCCTGGCGGCGACGGCGGAGCTCGCCGAACTCGCCGGGATCGCCCCGGCCATGCACGTGCTCGACGTCGGAGCGGGGATCGGCGGCCCGGCCCGCTTCCTTGCCACAAGCTGTGGCTGTCAGGTTACCGGGGTCGATCTCAGCGAGCCATTCGTGGAGGCGGCGCGCTTTCTGTCCGAGCGTACCGGGCTCAGCGGTCAGGTATCATTCGAGACTGCCGATGCGCTCGACCTGCCGTTTGCGGACACTGCCTTTGATGTTGTGCTGCTGCAGCACGTCGCGATGAACATTGCCGACAGGGCCGGGCTCTATCGCGAGATACGGCGGGTGGTCAAAGCGGGCGGGCGGTTCGCGATGTTCGATGTCGTCGCGACCGAACGGGACGTCATCTATCCCGCGCCATGGGCGCGCACGCCGGATACGAGCTTCCTGCTCGCGCCGCCGGCGACGCGCGACGCGATCGAGGGTGCCGGATTCAAGGCGCTGGCGTGGAGCGACGATACGGAGGCGGCGAGGGCGTGGGCGGAGTCAGTCCGGGCCGCGGGCCCGCCGGCGGGACCTAACCTCGGCGTGGTGATGGGGCCGGGTTTCGTGGATCTCAGCGCCAACCATGTGCGCAACCTGCTGGAAGGGCGCATCGCCGTCGTTACCGGCGTGTTCGAGGCCGTCTGAGCGGTTCCTGCGAGGAGAAGAGACCATGTCGCCTGCAATGATTTTCCAGATTCAACTGATGCTCGGCTACGTGCCATGGCTGTTGTGCTTCAGCACCTACCTCTGGCCGAAGCTCAGATCGTTGGACCCCGCCGGGGCTCAGCGCGCCATCGCGACGCTGCACAGCTTCCGCTTCTTCGGGCTGGTCTTCATTCTTCCCGGTGTCGTCGGGTCCGGTCTGCCGGCGGGGTTTGGGTCGTTTGCCGCGTATGGCGATTTCACCACCGGCGTGCTGGCGATGCTGGCCCTGCTCACCGCGAGGGTGCGCCCGCTATTTTGGCCGCTTGTCGTTGCCTTCAATCTTGCTGGCGCGGCCGACATCCTCGTCGACTACTACCAGGGCATCCAGTTCAACCTTCCGGCGCTCTCGGGCCAACTGGCGGCGACCTACTGGATCCCGATCCTCTATGTGCCCCTTCTGATGATCACCCACGTCGCTGCGTTCTATTTGCTGGCGCGTCCACAGGTTCGGCAAACGGTGGAGTGAGACGGATTCAACCCGCTGCTTGCAGAGAGCCCACCCGGCAGGTTTAGGTCCGTGCCTTGCCAACCTCAAGGACGGAGCAACGAATGGTGACGCACCCGAAGAAGCTGGACTTCCCGGTATCGCGCATCCGCCGGTACCTGGAGCCCGGGCCGGTGGTGATGGTGTCGTCGGCGCACGGCGGCAAGCGCAACATCATGACCATGGCCTGGCAGACCGTGATGGAGTTCACCCCGGCGCTCGTCGGCTGCGTCATCTCCAGCGCGAACACCAGCTTCGATCTCATCCGCAAGAGCCGCGAATGCGTCATCAACCTGCCGACGACGGCAATGACCGACATCGTGGTCGGCGTCGGCAATACGACCGGCGCCGAAGTCGACAAGTTCGAGACGTTCGGGCTGACGGCGCTGCCGGCCGCACGCGTGAAGGCGCCGCTGATCGCCGAGTGTCACGCCAACTTCGAGTGTCGGCTCGCCGACGACGCGCTGGTCGACAAGTACAACTTCTTCATCTTCGAGGTGGTGAAGGCGCACGTCGCGCCTTCACCGAAGCACCCCGAGACGCTGCACTACACCGGCGAGGGCGTGTTCATGGTGTTGGGCAAAATCATCAGCCGGCGGGGGATGTTCCGGCCGGAGCTGCTGGACAGCATTTAGCGCCGCATCGGCAGCGCTGGCCTCTTAAGCTGCGAACTGGCCCAACTGGCAAGCGATCAGCGACCGGCAAAGCGCTGCTTCGCCGCCTCGGTATGCGGCGTGTAGAACGCCACAATCGTGCCTTCGGGATCCCGAAACTGCGCTGTGCGGTTGCCCCACGGCATGGTTTTCGGCGCATGGACGATCTCGACCTTGTCCTTGATCCGGGCGAACTCCGCGTCGACATCGTCGACCAAAAATTCCAGTGCCGCCGTCCGGTTGGCGCCCGGTTCGGCGCTGCCTTCCTTGAACAAACCGATCGTCTCGGCGCTGCCGATCGCCAAAGTCGCGCCCGGCATGACGATCTCGGCGAACACCGGCGCCAGCCATTCGGCCGTCTGGCCCGTCACCATCTCGTAGAACGCGACCATCGCCTTGATGTCGGCCGCGACCAGCCGTGTGGATGCGAATTTCATTGGAGCTTTCCTGTCCGCTGGAATGGCGGCTTCACTTGCTGTTGTGACAGAGGCATGCTGCCAGCGTGGTGGCAGCAGGAGTCAGCAGAGGTGCGCCGGGCCGATCGTCTCTTTCAGATTATTCAGGTTTTGCGGCGTTCGACGCGGCCGGTCACCGCGGGCAAGCTGGCGGAAGAGCTGGAGGTCTCGACGCGGTCGGTGTACCGCGACATCGCCGACCTGATGGCGCAGCGGGTGCCGATCGCGGGCGCGGCCGGGTTCGGCTATGTGCTCGATCGCGATTTCGACATGCCGCCCCTAATGCTGACGCCTGACGAGATCGAGGCGGCCGTGCTGGGCGCGCAATGGGTGGCGGAACGCGGCGACCCGGTGCTGGCCAACGCGGCGCGCGACCTGATTGCCAAGGTCGCGACCATCGTGCCCGAGCACCTGCGCCCGTTCATCGCCGAACCGACGATGGGCGCGCCCGCGGCGCGAGGGCTGACGGTGGATCGATTGGATATGGCGAAGACGCGACTGTGGATTCGCAGCGGGCGCAAGCTGCATATCCGCTATCGCAGCGAGGCCGGGCAGGAGAGCGAGCGCACGATCTGGCCGGTGATCATCGGCTACGCCGAGACGGTTCGGTTGCTCGCGGCCTGGTGCGAACTGCGCCAGGCCTTCCGGCATTTCCGGACGGACCGGATTCTCGCGGCCGAGTTTCTTGACGAGGGCTACGGCTGCCGGCCGGCCGAACTGCGCAGCCGGTGGAAGCGCCACATGGAGGCGGAACGGGGAAGGGGACCGGGCCGCGCTTCCGTCAGGGAAGCAGCGACCTGAGGCGCTCGGCGTCCTCAGGCGTCGCGGGATTATAGACCACCATCGTGAGGTCGGTTCGCCCGTCGACGGCGAAGGCCGAGTATTCGAAGGCGAAGGGCCCTAGGACCGGGTGGCGGATGTGCTTGATGAACTCGCCGTGGGGACCGCGCACCTCGTTCTCCCGCCACATCGCCCTGAACTCGGGGCTGAGTCGGCACATCTCCTCGACCATTGGCTCCACTTCCGCCGCGGCGCCGGCGCGGGCGGCATCCACCCGGAAGGTGCCGAGCACGAAGCGCGCAACGCTTTCCCAGTCGTACTGCGCAGCGCGGGCGCGCGGGTCGAGGAAAATGTAGCGGACGATGTTGCGCTGCTCCGGCGGCATGGAGGCGTAGTCCATGAGCATCACGGTCGCCGCCTTGTTCCAGGCGACGACATCCCAGATCGCGGTCCTGAGCAGGGCAGGGCTCGGGTCGAGGGCGTCGAGCACGCGCTGAAGCCGCGGGGTGACGCCGTCGCTCTTGCGGTAACGCACCTCCGGCGGCCGGCCGAGGCCGAGCAAGAACAGGTGTTCGCGCTCGATGTCTGTGAGCATCAGGGCGCGGGCGATACGGTCGAGAACGTCGGCGGAGGGCGCGCCGCCGCGCCCCTGCTCGAGCCACGTGTACCAGGTGGGGCTGATGTTGGCGCGTTGCGCCACTTCCTCACGGCGCAGGCCGTTGGTCCGGCGGCGCTCGGACGGAAAGCCGAAGGCGGCTGGGTCGAGTTTGGCGCGGCAGTCCCGCAGGTACGTGCCCAGCGCATTTTCGGTGGCGAGGTGCTCACTCATCCAGTTAGCCAATATACCATGATAAGATCACTACTTTACCATCATAGCGCTTGAAGCCACATCTGTCTCCACAGAAACAGGAGACATTTCCCATGCGTGTATTCGTCACCGGCGCGACCGGCTTCATCGGCTCTCGCGTCGTCAAGGAACTGATCGGGGCCGGCCATCAGGTCATCGGCGTCTGCCGCTCCGACGCCAAGGCATCGGCGCTCGCCGCTACCGGCGCAGAGGTCTATCGCGGGTCGATTGCCGATCCGGAGAGCCTGAAGGAGGGCGCTGCCCGTTCCGACGGTGTCATCCACCTTGCGTTCAACCACGACTTCTCGCGGTTCGTGCAGAACTGCGAGGACGATCGTGCTGTGATCGAGGCGCTGGCGTCGGTGCTGAAGGGCTCCAGCCGGCCGCTCGTCATCACCTCGGGGACGCCGATCGCCAACACAGTGCCGGGCGAACCCGCGAAGGAGAGCAACCCGATCGTGAGTTCGGCACACCATCCCCGCGCCGCGACGGAAGAGGCGGGCATCGTGGCTGCCGCAGACGGGGTCAACGTGTCGGTGGTGCGGCTGCCGCAGGTGCATGACCCGGTGGCGCAGGGGCTGATCACGCCGGCCATCGCGACGTATCGCGCGAAGGGCGCGAGCGCCTACATCGGTGAGGGACGTAATCGCTGGCCGGCGGCACACGTCAGCGACGTGGCGCGGCTCTACAAGCTGGCATTCGAGCGCGCCGAGCCGAACGCGAAGTATCATGCGGTGGGCGAAGAAGGCGTTTCGACGCGCGACATCGCGGAGGCCATCGGCCGGCGGCTGAAGCTGCCAGTGAAGTCGATCACGCCGGAAGAGGCACCAGGCTTCTTCGGCTGGCTCGGAGGCTTTGCCGGGCTCGACATGCCGGCGTCGAGCGCATGGACGCGCAAGACCCTCGGATGGCAGCCGACTGGGCCCGGCCTCATCGCTGACCTCGAGCGGCTCGAGCTCGCGGCCGCCTGACAGCCGCTACGACATACGAACAAGAAGGGAAGGGCGCGGCGTGCGCCCTTCCCGCAAACGGTGGTCAGAATTTCTCGCCGACCATCTGCTCGCTCTTCGCCCACAGCGCCCTGGCGTTGTCGGGATCGAGCGCGTAGGGGCGAACACCGCCGTGCATGAAATTGGCGTTCGGATCGTCGACGATCTCGGTGACGACGCGGCAATCGACGCAGTAGCGGCCGCCGACCGCATCCGCCGGAGCGGTGACGCCGGCCCACACGGACGTCGCGGCACCCTGGGGTATCGTCTTCCAGCGGAAGGCCTCGCCCGCCGCCTGCTGACGGCTGACACGATCGACCATGGCCTGCGTCATTTCGGGGGTCATGTGGCGGCCGAGCTCGGTCTGGATGCCGCCGGGGTGGGCGGCGGCCGCGCGGATGCCCTCTCCCTCGTGGCGGCGATCGAACTCGACGGCGAAAAGAATGTTCGCCGTCTTGGCGCGGCCATAGGCGACCCACGGATCGTACGGCGTGCGCTCGAAATTCGGATCGTCGAGATCGACGTTCGAATAGCGATGGCCGGCGGACGACAGCGTGACCAGTCGGCTGCCCGTCTTCAGGAGAGTGGCGATGCGGTTGACGAAGACGAAGTGGCCGAGGTGGTTGGTACCGAACTGGGTTTCGAAGCCATCCGCCGTCGTGCCCTTCGGCGTGGCCATGACGCCGGCGTTGGCGATGACCACGTCGAACGGCTTGCCCTCCTGCACCAGCCTGTCGGCGGCGGCGCGGACGCTTTTCAGCGAAGCAAGATCCATCTCGACCAGATCGATCCTGCCGGCGCTGTGCGTTTCAGCCTGGGCCTTGGTGATTGCCGCGTGGGCCTTGTTGAGATCGCGGGCGGTGCCGATGACCTCGGCGCCGTGAGCGGCCAGCACCCGCGCCGTTTCCACCCCAAGACCGGCGGATGTGCCGGTGACCAGCATGCGCTTGCCGGTAAGATCGACGCCGTCGAGCACGTCATCGGTGGTGGATTCGGCGCTAAAGATTGCAGTCATGATAATCCTCGGATGATTTGGAGACGAAGCATTGCGGCACATTCAGAATGACTCGCCGACCATCGCTTCGCTCTTCGCCCACAGCGCCTTGGCGTTATCGGCGTCCAGCGCGTAGGGACGAACGCCGCCACGAACGATCGACGCGTCCGGCCCGTCGATCACTTCGGCCACGTGGCAATCCTCGCAGTAGAGGCCACCGACCGCGCTGGCGGGGGCAACGATGCCCGCCCACACCGAGGTGGCGGCGCCTTGCGGTACGGTCTTGAACTTGAGCGGCGGGGAGCCATCGGGCTGGGTTTGACGCAGTTGTTCGAACAGCGCGTCGAGCTCGCCCGGCGCCATGTGGCGGCTGAGTTCGGTACGGATGCCGCCGGGATGAACGGCGGTGGCGCGAATGCCCTGGGCCTTGTGGCGGCGATCGAACTCGACGGCGAAGAGGATGTTCGCCGTCTTGGAGCGGCCGTATGCCACGAAAGGCGCGTATTCGGTGCGCTCGAAACCCGGATCGTCGAGATCGACGTTGGCGTAGCGGTGGCCGGACGAAGAGAGCATGACGACGCGGCTGCCCGTCTTCAGCAGAGTGGCGATGCGGTTGACGAAGACGAAGTGGCCGAGGTGGTTGGTGCCGAACTGGGTCTCGAAGCCATCAGCGGTGGTGCCTTTTGGCGTCGCCATCACGCCGGCGTTGGCAATGACGATATCGAACGGCTTGCCGTCCTTCACCAGCCTGTCGGCGGCTGCGCGCACGCTCTTCAGCGAGGCGAGATCCATCTCGACAAGCTCGACGTCGCCCGCGGTACGGGCCTCCGCCTTGGCCTTGGCGAGCGCGTCGCGGGCTTTGGTCAGATCGCGGGCCGTGCCAACGACCGTCGCGCCATGCGCGGCCAGGACGCGGGCCGTCTCGACCCCCAGACCGGCGGAGACGCCCGTCACGAGAATGCGCTTGCCGGGAAGGTCAACGCCGTCGAGGACTTCGTCGGTCGTCGATTCAGCTCCAAATTGTGCAGTCATGGTCACCCCTTATATGAGACCGGAGGGCGGTGTCCGGCGATTGCCGGGGGCGCGCGTCCGGTGTAAACGGAGTAGTGCTCCGGTTAGATGTGGAGGAGTCCTCCGTTTATCAAGGGGGCAAGTATGAAAGAGGCTCAGGTCAACGAACGGAAGCCGCGGGCCGATTCCGTGCGCAACCAGGAACGCCTGCTTTCTGCGGCAAAAGGGGCCTTCCGCGAACTCGGGCCAGGTGCCAGCCTAGAGGAAATAGCGCGGCGGGCCGAGGTCGGCATCGGGACGCTCTACCGCCATTTCCCGACCCGCGACGCGCTGGTCGAGGCGGTCTATCGGCGCGAGGTCGAGCAGCTCGGCGGCGCGGCTGACCGCATGCTCGCAGAGCACCCGCCGGCCGAGGCCCTACGGCAATGGCTGCTGGTGTTCATCGACTACCTCGCGACCAAAAAGGTGATGGCGGGGGCGTTGAACGCGCTCGTGGCGGGACCGTCGGCGCTTTACGCATCGTCGGGCAACGTGATCCGGGCCGCGATCGGCAAGCTGCTCGAGCGCGGGAAAGCCGCGGGCGAGGTGCGCTCCGAGATCGAGACGCCGGACATCATGCAGGCGCTGGCAGGGCTGGCGTACAATGCCGACGGCTCGGGCTGGCGCACCAGCGCCGAACGCCTGGTGGACATTGTCGTGGCGGGAATAAAGCCGGAAGCGACTGGCGGCAGACGACCCGGCGCCCGCCCTTAGACGGAAGCGACACATGCCGATGACCATCTTTGTTGTCGGGGCCGCCGGTGCGGTTGGGCGGCCGCTGTGCCTGCTCCTGAAGCAGGCGGGCCACGACGTGTACGGCACGACCCGCAAAGCCGAGGCAGCCGCTTGGCTGCGCTCAGCCGGTGTGACGCCGGTCCTGCTCGACGTGTTCGACGCGGCGGCGGTCAAAGCGACCGTGCGCGAGGCGCGACCAGATGCGATCGTCCACCAGCTCACGGATCTTTCGGCGGGCTTCGACGCAGAAGGCCTGAAGCGCAATGCCGACATTCGGCGCGTCGGCACCCGAAATCTGGTCGAGGCGGCGGCTGCCGCCGGCGTGGGGCGGATCGTCGCGCAAAGCATCGCCTGGGTCTATGCGCCCGGGCCTGACCCGCATACGGAGTCCGATCCGCTCAACACCGATGCGGACGGCACTGCAGCCATCTCCATGGCGGGCGTCATCGCGCTTGAAGACGCGGTGCTCGGCGCCGCAGGAAGCACGGGCATCGTGCTGCGCTACGGTTATTTCTACGGTCCGGGAACCGGCAGCGACGGCCCGCGCCCGGGCGACCTCCCGACTGTGCACGTCGATGCAGCGGCTTCAGCAGCGCTGCTCGCGATCGAGAAGGGCCGCAAGGGCATCTACAACGTGGCCGAGCCCTGTGCGTCGGTCGCTTCGAACAAGGCGCGCTCCGAACTCGGCTGGGACCATGCGTCCCGGCTCGGCGCCGACGCTACTCGTCCACCTCGACGCTGAACGATCCGAGACCGTTTTCCTCGACGAGGTCGTACAGCGTCGCAGCGTTTTCCGGATGGAGGCGAATGCAGCCGTGCGAGGCCGGCGTGCCCAGACGCCTGACCGCCTCCGTGCCGTGGATGGCGTAACCGCCCTTGAAGAAGATCGAATGCGGCATCGGCGAATTTTCGTATTTGCTCGAGTACCATATCTCTGCGAGACGCTGGGCATGGAAGACGCCGGTCGGCGTGTAATAGCCCTCGCGGGCCGTCGACACCGGCCACGAATATTGCGGCCAGCCGTCAACGTAGACATCCATCGTCTGATCGGAAATCGAAACCTTCGCCATCACTGTGGAAGCGACTGCCGGGACCGCGGAAACAATCGTCAGAAGACACGCGACCGACGCAACAACGCGCACGCTACGCATACTAAAGCCCCCTCCATTGACCGATGCTCAGGTCAAGCCCGCTCTCGTTAACCGTATGCGCGCAGGCGCTCGCAGACAACGTCGAAATGCTTGAAAACCGCCAGTCGGGATGCACATAGCCGTGATGCAGCGGTGGCGTTCGTACGCTCTGGCGAAAGATGCTAGACGTGGCCGCCGCTTGAGCGAGGGAGTTGAACCTTGGCGTTAGAACTCAAGGACCGCCGCCTGACTGCCAACGATATTCGCGCCCGCAAGGGTGGCGAGCCAATCGTGGCACTGACGTCCTATCACGCGCACACGGCGGCGATCATCGACCGGCATGTCGACTTCATTCTCGTCGGCGACACCCTCGGCATGGTGATGCACGGGCTGGAGACGACGCTGCCGGTGACGCTCGACATGATGATCCTGCAGGGGCTGGCGGTAATCCGCGGCTCGAAGCGCGCGCTGGTGGTGGTCGACCTGCCGTTCGGCAGCTACGAGGAGAGCCCGCAGGCGGCGTTCCGTTCTGCCGCGCGCGTGATGAAGGAAACGGGCTGCGGCGCGGTGAAGCTGGAAGGCGGCGCGCGCATGGCCGACACGATCCATTTTCTCAGCGAGCGCGGCGTGCCGGTGATGGGGCACATCGGGCTGACGCCGCAGGCGGTGAACACGATCGGCGGGTTTCGCGTGCAGGGTCGCAACGACGCTGCACAGGCGGCGATCAAGGCGGACGCCCAGGCGGTGGCAGAAGCGGGCGCCTTTGCCATGGTGATCGAGGCGGTGGTGGAGCCGCTGGCGCGGGAGATCACGGCGGAGGTGGCGATCCCGACCATCGGCATCGGTGCGTCCCCGGCGTGCGACGGCCAGATTCTGGTGCTGGAGGATATGCTCGGCCTCAGCCCGCAGGTGCCGAAGTTCGTGAAGAGCTACGGGACGCTCGCCAATCATATCGACGCGGCGGTGTCGGCCTATACCCGCGACGTGCGGTCGCGCGCCTTCCCCGGCGACGCCAACATCTACAAGCCCAAGAGTTGAGGCTTTCCGCCGGCGCGCGGCAAGGTTTGCAAGGCCCGCGGCCGGTCTATATGGTGCGGCGCCCGAGCCACAGGGATCTCGGAAAAGCGCGCCGGTTGAAACGAAATGGCTGATATTTTCCAGGAAGTTGACGAGGACATTCGCCGCGAGCAAATGCGCCGGCTGTGGGACCGCTTCGGTCCTTACGTGCTCGGCGTGGCGGTCCTGATCGTGGTTGCGACCGCGGGCTACAAGGGCTGGGGCTACTGGCAGGAGAAGCAAGCGGCCGCGAGCGGCGACCGGTTTCTCGCCGCCCTGCAACTTTCCAACGACGGCAAGCACGACGACGCGCTGAAGGCATTCGAGGCGATCAGCAAGGACGGCAGCGGCGGTTACCCGGTGCTGGCGCGCTTCCGTGCCGCGTCGGAGAAGGCACTGACCGGGGATCGCACGGGCGCGGTGGCGGAGTTCGACGCGCTGGCCAAGGACGGCAACGTGAGCGCCGACGTGAAGGCGATGGCGGCGCTGCGCGCGGCGCTGCTCTCCGTCGATACGGCATCCTTTGCGGATATCCAGGCACGCATCGGCAATCTCGCGACCGTCGGCAACTCGTGGCGGCACTCCGCCCGCGAAATTCTGGGCCTGGCTGCCTGGAAGGGCGGCGACTACGTGGCGGCGCGCAAATACTTCGACGAGATCGCAAACGATGTCGACAGCTCGAAGGAGCTGCGCGACCGGGCGCAGGTCATGCTGTCGCTGATTGCCACCAAGATAGGCCCCGAGCCGCAGCCGGCAGCAGTCAGCGGCGCTTCGGCACCTGCGACAGCGTCCTCCAATGGCGTGCCGGCGACCACGCCGGCGACGGCGGCAGCGCCAGCCACTCCGACGCCCTGATCCTTGCGGCCGGCGGCGTCCGGTCGCGGAGCACTATGCGATGTCATCGGGCAGCACCCTCAGGGTCGCAATCATCGGCCGCCCGAACGTGGGCAAGTCGACGCTGTTCAACCGTCTCGTCGGCAAGCGGCTGGCGCTGGTCGACGACATGCCGGGCGTAACGCGCGACAGGCGCGAGGGCGAAGCGCGGCTGGGCGACCTCACATTCACGGCAATCGACACGGCCGGCCTGGACGAGGGCGGACCGGAGAGCCTGGCGGCGCGCATGCGGACGCAGACCGAGGCGGCCGTCGCCGCTGCGGACGTGAGCCTGTTCGTCGTGGACTCCCGCTCGGGAATTACGCCGCTCGACAAGCATTTCGCCACGCTGCTGCGGGAGACGGGGCGTCCGATCATCCTGGTTGCCAACAAGAGCGAAGGGCGGGCGGGCACGGCCGGCGCGCTGGAGGCGTTTGAACTCGGCCTTGGCGAACCGATCGCAATCTCGGCCGAACATGGCCAAGGGATTGGCGAATTACAGGACGCTCTGGCATCGTTTGTGCGGCTGGCGCCGGAAACATCCGAGGCGGATGCAGCCAAGCCAATTCAGATCGCGGTGGTGGGACGGCCAAATGCCGGCAAGTCGACGCTGATCAACATGCTGATCGGCGAGGACCGGTTGCTCACCGGGCCCGAGGCGGGGATCACGCGCGATTCCATCGCGATCGACTGGACCTGGCGGGGGCGCTCCTTCCGTCTCCACGATACGGCGGGACTGCGCCGCAAATCGCGGGTGGACAGCAAGCTGGAGAAGCTCGCGGTCGCGGATGGCCTGCGTGCCGTGCAGTACGCCGAGGTGGTCGTTCTCGTCATCGATGTGGAGACGCCGCTGGAGAAGCAGGACCTGCAGATCGCCGACCTGGTCGAGCAGGAGGGGCGGGCGCTGGTGATTGCGGTCGACAAATGGGACCTGGTCGCGGAGCGGCAGAAGCTGAGAAACGAACTCAATGAGGAGGCGGAGCGGCTCCTGCCGCAGCTCAGCGGCGTAGCGCTGGTTCCGGTCTCCGGGCTGACGGGCGAGGGGCTCGACCGTCTCATGGAAGCCGTGGTTAAGGCGCACGCCGCCTGGAACCAGCGGGTCACCACCGGGCGGCTCAACCGCTGGCTGGGGCGCATGATCGAGCGGCACCCACCGCCGGCGGTGGCGGGACGACGGCTCAAGCTGCGCTATCTGACGCAGACCAAGGGGCGGCCGCCGACGTTCGTCGCTTTCTGTTCGCGCCCCGACGCGCTGCCCGAAGCCTATCGCCGCTATCTCGTCAACGGGCTGCGGCAGGAGTTCGGTCTCCGCGGCACGCCGATCCGGCTCATTCTGCGCAAAGGCGATAACCCGTTCAGCGGGCGAGCGGGCGGGTCCAGGACCTGAGCGCGCGGAGGGTCGGCGTCTTCTTCACCTGATTGGCGGCCATGCGCTGCAGGATGTGGTTCAGCGCGTCGACCGCCATCCCGATGTTCGGCCCCTTGTTCAACATGACACATTCGGCCCGTCCGGCCATGACCGCGTCGGTCATCTCGCCGCGCGACGACAGACCTGTACGAACCAGATCGCCAAGCACCTGGGTCGCCCAGATAGAGGGAACGTGGGCGGCTTCGCAAAGCCAGAGGATCTCCTCCTGCATCTCCGCCAGGCGCTCGAAGCCGAGCTCGATGGCGAGATCGCCGCGCGCGATCATGACGGCCAGCGGCTGGCGGCCGGCCGCCTGGACGATGATCTCCGGCAGGTTCGCGACGGCGCGCGGCGTCTCGATCTTGGCGACCAGGGTCAGGCGCCGCCAGTCCGGGCGGCGGCGACTGAGTTCGTCCTGGAGAAGCGCGACGTGCTCGGAGGTCTCGACGAACGAGTAGCCGACGAGATCGGCGTGGCTGGCCACGAAATCCAGGTCGTCGCGGTCCTTGGTGGTGAGGGGATCGAGGCCGAGCTCGACGCCAGGAAAGATCAGCCCCTTCTCCGGCTTCAGCTTCATGTGCTTGCGATTGCCGGAATCGACGCGGACGACGAGCCCGGCAGGCACCTTGCGCACGACGGAACCGAATATGAGGCCGTCGTCGATCGAGACAATATCGCCGACCTTAAGCCGCGGCAGCACCTCGGAGGCCGTGCAGGTGAACTGGGTGGGGTATTCGGCAAGCGTCGGATCGATGACGCGGGCGAGCAGAAGCTCGTCACCGATGTCCAGGCGTTTCTGGCCGTCGTCCGTGTACACGGCGCCGGTCCGGACCTTGGGCCCGGCGATATCCATCAAGACGCGGACTGTGCCGTGGCCGACGACCGCGCGCACGTTGTCGATCATGCGGGCCCAGATGTCGGGATTGTCGTGGGCGCAATTGATGCGGACGAGATTGGCGCCGCGGACGATGAGATCGCGAACGTTGCCGGGATCAGTCGCGGCATCGGTGCCAAGCGTGACCATGATGCGGCCCGGCCGATGGTGCACCGGCGGCCCCAGAGCTTCCGCGGCATTCGCGCCGAGCAGCGCCTCGCCACGGAAAAACTGGCGCTCGTCCGGCAGGCATGCTGGCGGCTTCGTCCTGTCCGGCGCGATCGCTGCGATGGCGGCGCCGACGGCATCGAGCGTAGCCAGTACACGCCCTTCGGCACGCCCGAGCGACGTGAGGCCAAGGGCCATGAGGCGGCGTTGCAACGGCCGCAGGTCGGTTTCGCGGAAACTGAGATAGTGAGCGAGGTTGAGCGCGCTGGCGGCAAAGGTCCGGCGCTCGATCCGCGGTCGCCAGAGGCGGAATCGAGCGCGACCGTCGGCGGCGACACGAGCGCGCAGCGCGGCAATCTCGGGTGCCAGGCCCCGCAGGCGATGCGGCCAGTCCTTCGTCGCGCGCATGAAGCCCCCTCTGCTGCGCGCGACATTAGCGGGGCCGCATGTCAATCCGATATGCGCTGAATCAAGGGGCCGGCGGAACTTCTACGCGAGCGGGGCCAGAAGCTCGGTGGTTTCCCGCGTCGGGAAATCGAAATAGGTGCCGCTGCCGCGATAGGCGGGAGACAGCATGCGCACGATATCGGGCACGGCCTCTTCCGGCGGCTTCAGCGTCATCGGGTCCTCTCCCGGCACGGCCTGCGCCCGCATACGCGTACGGAGCGCGCCGGGGTTGAACAGATTGGCCCCGGCCCTGGTCTGCCGGATCTCGGCGGCATAGGTGCGCACCAGCCCTTCCAGCGCAACCTTGGAGACGGCATAGACGCCCCAGTAGGCCGGGAAGCGGCGGGCGGCGCCGGAGGTGATGAAGAGCGCGCGGCCGGCGTCCGACTGGCGCAGAAGCGGATCGAGCGAGCGAATGAGGCGCCAGTTGGCGGTGACATTCACAGCCATGACACTGTCGAACACCTTGGGCTCGATGTGCGCGACAGGCGTGACGGCGCCGAGGAGGCCGGCATTGCCGAGCAGCATGTCGAGCTTGCCCCAGCGCTGATGGATCGCGGCGCCGAGACGATCGAGCGCGGGATAATCGGCCAGATCAAGCGGAACCAGCGTCGCGCTGCCGCCGGCCTTGCGGATTTCGTCGTCAAGTTCCTCGAGCGCGCCAACGGTGCGGGCGACGGCGACGATGTGGACGCCTTCCCGGGCGAGCGCCAGCGCGGCGGCGCGGCCGATGCCACGCGAAGCGCCGGTGACCACGGCCACGCGTCCGGCGAGCGGCCGGTCTTCGGCTTCGGACATCGCCATCGCCTAGCCCGCTTCGGCGCGCTTGGGGAACGGATGGACGTTGTCAGCGCCTTCGCGATCGGTCAGCACCGTCGGATAGTCGCCGGTGAAGCACGCGTCGCAGAACTGCGGCGCCTCACCGTTGCGGCGTGCCTCGCCGACGGCGCGGTAGAGCCCGTCGATGGAAAGGAAACCCAGCGTATCCACCTTGATGTACGCGGCGATCTCGGCGACCGAGCGGCGGGCAGCGATGAGCTGCGATTGCTCGGGCGTGTCGACACCGTAGAAGCACGAGTGCATCGTCGGCGGGCTGGCGATGCGCATGTGCACCTCGGCGGCGCCGGCCTCGCGGATCATCTGCACGATCTTCAGCGAGGTGGTGCCGCGCACGATCGAATCGTCGACCAAGACGACGCGCTTGCCCTCGAGCACGCGGCGGTTGGCGTTGTGCTTCAGCCGCACGCCCATGTGGCGGATGGCGTCGGACGGCTCGATGAACGTGCGGCCGATGTAATGATTGCGGATGATGCCGAGGTCGAACGGCAAGTTCGCCGCCTCGGCAAAACCGATGGCGGCAGGCGTGCCTGAATCGGGCACGGGCACGACCAGATCGGCATCGGCGGGATATTCGCGGGCGAGTTCCGCGCCGATGCGCTTGCGGACATCGTAGACACCGCGTCCTTCCACCGAGGAATCCGGCCGGGCGAAATAGACGTATTCAAAGATGCAGAACCGCGACTTCTGCGCGGCAAAGGGGAAGAGGCTTTCGATGCCATCCTCGGTGATGACGACCATTTCGCCGGGGCGGACATCGCGCACGAAGCGCGCGCCGATGATATCGAGCGCGCAGGTTTCGGAAGCGAGGATGGGCGCGCCGTCGAGTTCGCCGATGAGAAGCGGGCGCACGCCCAGGGGGTCGCGGCAACCGATCATTTTCTTGGTCGACAGACAGACCAGCGACCAGGCGCCTTCGACCCGCTTCAAGGCATCGACGAAGCGATCGACCAGCAATGTGCGGCTGCTGGTCGCGATGAGGTGAAGGATCACCTCGGTGTCCGAGGTTGAATGGAAAATCGAGCCGCGCTTCTGAAGCTGCGACTGGAGCGTAAGAGCGTTGGTCAGGTTGCCGTTGTGGGCGACCGCGAACCCGCCGCCCGAGAATTCGGCAAAAAGCGGCTGGATGTTGCTGCCGCCCGAGCCGCCATGTGTGGCGTAACGAACATGGCCGATGGCACGCTGGCCGGACAGGCGGTCGATGACAGCGCGATCCGTGAACGAGTCGCCGACCAGGCCGAAATGCCGCTCGGAGTGAAAATCGGTGCCATCGAACGATACGATCCCGCCCGCCTCCTGCCCGCGATGCTGCAGCGCGTGGAGGCCCAGCGCCGTCAGCGCGCCGGCATCGGGATGTCCGAAAATGCCGAAGACACCGCATTCGTCATGGAAATGATCGGTGTCGACCGGCAGCGTGGTCAGTTGGTCCATTCCGAAATCTTCCTCCGGGGCGCGGGGCGCCGGTCAGTTGCCGCTGTTCTGAATGAGCTGATTGAGATTCTGCCGGCTGGAGTCGCCGTAGCCCGGCTCTCCCGGCTGGGGCGCGGCGCCGGTATCGTCCGGCGTCGCCGAACTGTCCCCGGTTCCGGTATCGCCCTGGTCGTTATGCAGGTGCTTCATGATCTTGGACTCGATGTCCTGCGGAAGCGCCGCCATCAGGCGCTGTCCAAGATCATTCAACATAGGTTGCGTTCGCGCGCCGGCTACCCAGGCGGGGGGCTTCGGCACCAGCCACGAGAAGAAGAGCAGCGCGATGACCAGCAGGAGCACGCCCCGGGCCGCGCCGAAGACGAAGCCAAGGCCGCGGTCGAAGGCGCCGACACGGCTGTCGATAATGAAATCGGATACCCGCGTCGTGAGGTAGCTCGCGAGGATGAGAGCGATGAAGAAAATGATCGCCGCGGCGATGATGGTCGCCACAGTCGCATTCTCGACATAGGGCTGTACGACCTGGACCAGCGGTTTGTAGCCGTAGTAGGCGGCCGCGACGGCCAAAACCCACGAGGCGAGCGACAACACCTCGCGTGCGAAGCCGCGAACCATGGCAAGCGTGGCGGAGATCAGCACCACGACCAGAACAATCAGATCGAGGATGGTCAGTTTCATAGCCCTCGTAGCAGAGGCGGGCGCCCCCGCCAGACCCGGCACAAGTCGCTGATTTCCTAGCACGATTCTAAGGGCAGGTATCGCGTCGAAGCGTCTTATGCCCGCTTTGCCGGGGAAATTGCCTATCGCCTTGATTCAACGGGCATTATCGCCGCCACGGCACCGGTCTACTGCGGCGTGCCCAGGGACGCTATTGCCGCCACAAGATCGGCGAGCTCCGACACCAATGTGGCTGACGGCGGGGTTTCCGCATCCTTGGCGCGCGGCATCACGGCGCGGCCGAAGCCGAGTTTCTGCGCCTCGCGAAGACGCGATGAGGCATGGCCGACCGGCCGGACGGCGCCGGAGAGGCTGACTTCGCCGAAATAGACGGTATCAGAGGGGAGCGCGATGTTCAGCCGGGAGGAGACCAGCGCCGCGGCGACGGCGACATCGGCGGCCGGCTCGGCGATGCGCAGGCCGCCGGCGATGTTCAGGTAAACATCGCAATCGCCAAGACGCACCCCGCAGTGCGCCTCAAGCACGGCCAGCACCATCGCAAGGCGCGAGGAATCCCACCCGATGACGGCGCGGCGCGGCGTCCCGAGATTGGTCGGGGCGACGAGCGCCTGAATTTCGACGAGGAGGGGCCGCGTGCCCTCCATGCCGGCGAACACCGCGGCGCCGGGAGTACGGGCGTTGCGATCGCCCAGGAACAGGGCGGAGGGGTTGGCGATCTCGCTGAGACCGCTTCCGGTCATCTCGAAGACGCCGATCTCGTCGGTCGGCCCGAACCGGTTCTTAACAGCGCGCAGAATGCGGAACTGGTGGCCGCCTTCGCCCTCGAAATAGAGCACGGCATCGACCATGTGCTCGACCACCCGCGGCCCGGCGATCTGCCCGTCCTTGGTGACGTGGCCCACGAAGACGACGGCGGTGCCGGTTTGCTTGGCGTAGCGGATGAGCGCCTGCGCGGAATTGCGGACCTGGGTCACCGTACCGGGGGCCGAATCCACCGTCTCGGTCCACAGGGTCTGGATTGAATCCACGATCAGCAGCGCCGGCGGCTTGTCGAGCGCAAGCGTCGCCAGCACGTTCTCGACACTGGTCTCAGAGGCAAGCTGCACCGGCGCCCCGGTGACCTCGAGGCGTTCGGCGCGCAGCCTGATCTGGCCGACCGCCTCCTCGCCCGAGATGTAAACGACCCGGGCGCCGTTTTGGGCGAGGGCCGCCGCCACCTGAAGCAGCAGAGTGGACTTGCCAATGCCCGGATCGCCGCCGACCAGCAGCGTCGAGGCGCGCACGAAGCCGCCCCCGGTCACGCGGTCGAACTCGGCAATGCCGGAGCGGATGCGCGGCGCTTCGTGACCGGCACCAGCGAGCGACGTCAACTCCACAGCGCGGCCGCGGGCAAGCAGGCGGGCGGCTGGTCCCGCGCCCACTCCGGTCGCGACCGCTTCCTCGGCCATGGAGTTCCATTCGCCGCAGGATTCGCAGCGGCCCTGCCAGCGGCCGGACGCGGCCCCGCAATTCTGGCAGATGTACTGGGTCTTTTCGCGCACAGCCAAACGGGCCACGGAGGAGGTCCTTCTCGTTCTCTTTATGTTCTACACGAGATTCGGGGGCGGAACAACGGCATTGGCGGCGCTGCATCTGTTTCATTCGTCAACGTGCCCCCAGAAATTTCTGCAAGTGCGTCGCAGTTTACGATTGAGCCGTTGTGGTGTCCGAACGGCCTTCGTATATCGCCATGATGCGCGATGCTGCACCGCACCCGATGCCGCGTACGACCACCCTTGCCGCGCTCTCGGTCGTGGCGGGCGTGGCGGTGCTCGCGCTCAAGCTCGGCGCCTGGTACGTCACCGGGTCGGTGGCGCTCTACTCGGATGCACTGGAGAGCGTGGTGAACGTCGCCACGGCTGCCGTGGCGTTTGCGGCCATCCGCTACGGGGCGCTGCCGCCGGACGCAAACCACCCCTACGGGCACGGCAAGGCGGAATATTTTTCGGTCGTGCTGGAAGGCGTGTTCATTGTCGTCGCGGCGATTTCGATCTTCCGGTCGGCCTATTTCGGATTTTTATCGCCCCAACCAATCGGATCGGTCGGCGAGGGCATCGCCATCAACGTGCTCGCCAGCGTGATCAACGGCGTGTGGGGTTTCATTCTGGTGCGCGTCGGCCGGGCGCGCGGCTCGCCGGCGCTGACCGCCGACGGTGTTCACCTCTTCACCGACGTCGCGACCTCGGTCGGCGTGGTCGTCGGGCTGATCCTTGCGGTCATGACCGGGTGGCTGGTGCTCGACGCCATCATCGCGGGGCTGGTCGCGCTGAACATCCTGTGGGCGGGCTGGCGCGTGATCCGCGTCTCGATCGGCGGGCTGATGGACGAAGCGGTGGAGCCGGAGAAGCTCGAACGCATCCGCGCGATCATCGCCAAGAACGCCGATGGCGCTATCGAGGCGCACGATATCCGCACCCGCGCCGGCGGGCGCGCGACGTTCATCGAGTTTCATCTGGTGGTGCCGGGAAGCATGACTGTCGCCGACGCGCACGAAATCTGCGACACGATCGAGCGGGCGCTCAAGAGCCAGATCGCTGATGCCTCGACCACCATCCATGTCGAGCCGGAAGAAAAGGCCAAGCACACCGGCATCGTGGTGGTGTGAGGCAGTTGCGCTTCCGCGCGCGGTCGTTTTTCTCGACCTCAGAACAGGGCACCCCTCTCCCTTTGAAGAGGGCTCCTTTTCTTAGTGAGCCGAAGGCAAATTTAGAAAAGGAGGGTGAGGGTGACGCCGCTCACGGATTGAACACACCGCACCACGAAGCCGGCTGCGTCGGCGAGCCCGCGACGGTTGCCCTCGCGGACGAAGTCCGCGTCGACGCCGGCGACGAACAATGCCCAGCGGGGCGCCCCTCACCCTTTTCGCCTAAGCTCACCTTCGGTTCGCCAAGGCTCAAAGCCCTCTCCCTCAAGGGGAGAGGGGGTGCCGTAGCGGCGAGACGAAAGAGTGATCCTGAAAGTGCGGAGCGACGCCTACGGTTTCGTCAGCTTGAGGTCGTCGAAGGCGAAGGTCGCGGCGGCCTTGTCGGGCGAGCCAGCGAAGAGGCCAATCTGCTGGCCCTTGTCCGGAGCCGTGCCCGAGAGCTTCTTGAACTGGGTGCCGTTGACATAAAACGTGGCATCGTTGCCGACGGTGGTGACGCGCAGCTCGTTGGTGGCGCCGTCGCCCTTGTTGGCGCCCGGGGCGTCCTGCCAGTCGACCTGATCCAGCCACTTGCCGCGCTGGCGGCGCCAGACTGACGCCTTGCCATTTGGCGCCAGTTCAAAGACGTAGAAGTTGTTCACGTCCTGATACCAGAAGATGACGCCCGCCTTGGCCTGTGTCGGATCGATGCCGGTAACCGGCGTGACCGAGACGCACATATCGACGTCATCGTAGACTCCGGCGTCGTTGATCACCCAGACATAGTCGCCAACCGCGGGAACGAGTTGGAGCGCGCCCTTCACGACACTGACCGCGGCACTCGGTTCGCCCCACGTCGGCTGGAGCTGGTCGAAGCTGTCCTGGTAGAGCACGCTCGGCCCCGGGCACACGGCAGCGGCCGGCGTGGCGGCGACAAGGGCGAGGAAGAGGGGGGCGGCGAAGCGCAGTGGTATCAACGTCGTTCCGGAAGGACGATTCATTCAAGTTCGCAATGGTAGCGCCGGGACGAGAGCATTCCTAGCCGCGGATATCGGGCAGCTGGGATGATCGAAGAGCATGGTTACGGGCGTTGAGCCTGCGTCCACCTGCTTGAGACGAGGAGCGCCGCTGTGCCAGTGATAAGGCGCACGAGCGAGGGCGCATGAAGAACCGCGGCGGAGCCTGGGATTTCTGGATCGACCGGGGCGGTACGTTTACCGACGTCGTGGCGCGCGACCCGTCCGGGGCAATCCGGGTGGCCAAGCTGCTGTCGCAGAACCCCGGCGCCTATCGCGACGCGGCGATCGCAGGCATTCGCTCGCTGCTTGGCCTTGCCGCCGGCGACCCAATACCGGCGGGCAGCATCGCCACCGTGAAGATGGGAACGACGGTTGCGACCAACGCGCTGCTCGAGCGCAAGGGCGACCGCACACTTCTGCTCATTACGCGCGGGTTTCGCGACGCATTGAAAATCGGCTACCAGGCCCGCGCCGACATCTTTGCCAAGAAGATCGTGAAGCCGGAGATGCTTTACGAGCGCGTCGCCGAGGTGAGGGAACGTGTGCGCGCCGACGGCACGGTCGAAATGGCGCCCGATCGGGCGGCGATGCAGCGCGACCTTCAGGCGGCATGGGACGCCGGCATCCGCTCCGTTGCGATCGTGTTCATGCATTCCTGGAAATATCCGGGGCACGAGCAGACGGCGGCGCAGATTGCGCGCGAGATGGGTTTTCCGCAGGTGTCCGTCAGTCATGAGGCGTCGCCGCTGGTCAAGCTGATCGGGCGCGGCGACACCACCGTGGTCGATGCGTATCTCTCGCCGATCCTGCGGCGCTACGTTGACGAGGTCGCACGGGAATTGGGCGGCGAGTCCCGGCTGATGTTCATGCGCTCGTCGGGCGGGCTGACGGCGGCCGAGCTTTTTCAGGGCAGGGACGCAATCCTTTCCGGACCGGCCGGCGGCGTGGTGGCGGCGGTGGAAACGGCGAAGCGCGCCGGGCTCGGCAAGATCATCGGGTTCGACATGGGCGGCACATCAACCGACGTGTCGCACTACGACGGCGAATACGAGCGCGCGTTCGAGACGGAAGTCGCCGGCGTGCGGATGCGCGCGCCGATGATGCGCATTCACACCGTGGCGGCCGGTGGTGGCTCGCTGCTGAAGTACGAACAGGGGCGCTACCGCGTCGGGCCGCAATCGGCGGGGGCCGATCCGGGACCCGCCTGCTATCGCCGCGGCGGGCCGCTCACGGTGACCGACGCCAACGTCATGGTCGGCAAGCTGCGGCCGGAATACTTTCCGGCGATCTTCGGGGCGAAGCAGGATCAGGCGCTCGATGCCGAGGCGGTGCGCGCGAAATTTGCCGCGCTCTCCGGCGAGATCGGCGACGGGCGGCCGCCGGAAGCGGTCGCGGACGGGTTCCTGCGCGTCGCCGTCGAGAACATGGCGAACGCGATCAAGAAGATCTCGGTAGCCCGTGGCTACGATGTGACGGAATACGCGCTGAACTGCTTTGGCGGCGCCGGCGGGCAGCACGCCTGCACGGTGGCGGATGCGCTGGGGATGAAGGCGATCCTCATCCATCCGCTGTCCGGCGTGCTCTCCGCTTACGGCATGGGGCTCGCCGATATTCGCGCGGCGCGGCAGCGGGCCGTGATGGCGCCGGCGGTGCCAGGTGTCGAGGCGACGCTGGCCGGGATCGCCGAAGCGCTGCGCGCGGAAGTTCTGGCGGAACTGACCGGGCAGGGAGTGACGGAGGATGTGACGACGTTCGTGCGAGCGCACCTGCGCTACGATGGGACGGACACGACGATCCCGGTGGTAGTATTGACGTCCCCCTCACCCGGTTCCCCGCTCAGCGGGGGGCCACCCTCTCCCACAAAGGGAGAGGGGATGGTGCCCCTCTCGATGCGACTGGTGCCGGTCGAGCAAATGATCGCCGACTTCGAGACGGCGCACCGGAGGCAGTTCGGCTTCGTGTTCGACGGCAAGCTGGTGATCGTCGAGAGCCTTGAGGTGGAGGCGGCTGGCGGTGGGGCCCGCCTGGACGGACCCGAACGGGCGCCGGGCGAGCAGGCGCCGGGCGGGCAGGCGCCGGACGTCGAGGCCACGGCGCGCGTCTATACGCGCGGTGCGTGGCATGCGGCGGCGGTTCACCGGCGCGAAGGCTTATCGGCCGGCGCAACGGTTGCCGGTCCGGCGCTCATCATTGAGCCGCACCAGACCATCGTGGTCGAGCCGGGCTGGCGGGCCGCAATTACGGCGCGCGACGATCTCCTAATGACGCGGACAGTGCCCCTGCCCAGGCAGCACGCCATCGGCACCGACGCGGACCCGGTGATGCTCGAGGTGTTCAACAACCTGTTCATGTCGATCGCCGAGCAGATGGGCGTGACGTTGCAGAACACCGCGAGCTCGGTGAACATCAAGGAGCGGCTCGACTTTTCCTGCGCCGTGTTCGACGGCGGGGGACGCTTGGTCTCCAACGCGCCGCATATGCCGGTGCATCTGGGCTCCATGGATCGCTCGGTGGAGACGATCGTCCGGATGAACGCCGGCGACATCCATCCCGGCGACGTGTTCGCGCTGAACGCGCCCTACAACGGCGGCACGCACCTGCCCGACATCACGGTGTGCACGCCGGTGTTCGACCCCCAAGAGGCGAGGAGCGAAGCGACCGGGAAACAACAAGAGGCGAGGAGCGCCGGAGGCGCGACCGGGAATGGGAAAATTCTCTTCTGGGTGGCCTCACGCGGGCATCATGCGGACATCGGCGGGACGGCGCCGGGCTCGATGTCGCCGCGCGCGACCACGGTCGACGAGGAAGGCGTGCTCATCGACAATTTTCGGCTGGTCGAGCGCGGTCGCTTTCGCGAGGCGGAGCTGCTGAAGCTGCTCACCGAACACCGCTATCCCGTGCGCAACCCGGCGCAGAATGTCGCGGACCTGCGGGCGCAGATCGCGGCGAACGAGAAAGGGGTGCACGAACTGAGGAAGATGATCGCGCACTTCGGGCTCGACGTGGTGCGCGCATACATGGGGCATGTGCAGGACAACGCGGCGGAAGCCGTGCGCCGCGTCATCGAAACGTTGAAGGATTCCACCTTCGAGGTGAAGACCGATCAGGGTGCGGCGATCTGCGTGAAGATCACGGTGGACAAGGCGAAGCGCGAAGCGACCGTGGACTTCACCGGGACCAGCCCGCAGCAGCCCAACAACTTCAACGCGCCGGAGCCGGTGACGCGGGCGGCGGTGCTCTATACGTTTCGCGTGATGGTGGAGAGCGACATTCCGATGAACGCGGGGTGCCTGCGCCCGATCCACATCGTCATCCCGCCGGGCTCGATGCTGTCGCCGCGCTACCCGGCCGCCGTGGTCGCCGGCAACGTCGAGACCAGCCAGCATGTCACCGACTGCCTGTTCGGGGCGCTCGGTGCCCTTGCCGCGGCGGAGGGAACGATGAACAACCTCACCTTCGGCAACGCGCGCTATCAGTATTACGAGACGATCTGCGCCGGCGCGCCGGCCGGCGTGTTCAACGACGGCACCGGCTTTGACGGCGTCGATGGCGTGCACACCCACATGACCAACTCGCGTCTGACCGATCCGGAAATTCTGGAGCTGCGCTACCCGGTGGTGCTCGAGAATTTTCACATCCGTGAAGGTTCCGGCGGGAAGGGTCACTGGTCGGCGGGCGGCGGAACCGAGCGCACCATCCGCTTCCTCAAGGAGATGGACTGCGCCATTCTGTCCTCGCACCGCATCGTGCCGCCGCACGGCCTTGGCGGTGGCGAACCGGGTGCGCTCGGAAAGACCGAGGTACGCCGCGCGGACGGGGGCGTAGAGACGCTCGGCGGTACCGACCAGACCCGGATGATGCCAGGCGACGCGGTGATCGTAACCACGCCGACCGGTGGTGGGTTCGGGAGACCCTAGCCCCACCCGGCCAGAACGACCTTGCCGATGGTGCGGCCGGTCTCGACCAGGCGATGCGCCTCGCGCAGGTTGGCGGCGTTGATGGGCGAGAGCGTCTTCGTGAGCGTCGTGCGGATCTTGCCGGCGTCCACGGCACCGGCGACCGCGTCGAGCAGCTCGTGCTGGCGGATCATGGCGGGCGTCTGCAAGGTCGGGCGGGTGAACATCGATTCGAAGTGAAGAGCGGCGCTTTTCACGCGCAGCTTCGTCTGGGCCGCCTGGTCGAAACTGATGGTGCTCTCGATCACGCCGACGTGGCCTTCGGGGGCGACGATCTCGCAGGCCTCCGCGGCGTGCTGGTTGGCGCCGGCAAAGATGGTCACGATGTCGGGCGCGATGCCGAGGGCGGCGAGTTGCGGCGTCATGGGCTGCGAATGGTCGATGACATGATGGGCGCCGAGGTTTTTCACCCACGCGACGGTCTCGGGCCGCGACGCGGTCGCGATAACGGTGAGCCCGGTCATGGCGCGCGCGATCTGAATGGCGGACGAACCCACCCCGCCGGCGCCGCCGACCACGAGCAGACTGCGCGGATCGCTCATGTCATTTGGCCTGACGCCGATGCGGTCGAACAGCAGTTCCCATGCGGTGAGCGAGGTGAGCGGGAGGGCAGCCGCCTCGGCGAAGCTCAGCGTCTTTGGCTTGCGGCCGACGATGCTCTCGTCAACGAGGTGAAACTCGCAGTCGGTGCCGGGGCGACCGATGGCGCCGGCGTACCAGACCTCGTCGCCCGGCTTGAACAGGGTAACCGCCGAGCCGACCGCCTGCACCACGCCGGCCGCGTCGTAACCCAGCACTTTCGGCACACCCTTGGGATCGTCGGTCTGCCGCACCTTCACGTCGACGGGGTTGACCGACACTGCCTCGATCCTGACGAGGAGATCGCGCGGGCCGGGCACCGGTTGCGGGAGATCGACGTCGACGAAGGCGTCGGCGGCAGTGACGGGACCCGAACGAAGATAGGCGACAGCGCGCATGGCAGGCTCCAGTTGACGGGAGGCTGAACTGGGGCGGTCGCGCTGTGGCGGCAAGGCCCGGCCGGCCGTTTTCGCCACCACGCCGGGGAGGGCACTTGCCGACGTCAGTTCGCGCCGGCGCTGGCGTCTTCGATTTCCTGCGCGATGACATCGGGGGGCGCGTCGGTCAGCAGCGGGCCGGGCGCGGACCGCACAGAGCTCGTCGAGCGCCAGTCGTACGGCTGCGGAGGTTGCTGGTTCGCCGCCACCATACCGCTGTACGGCGCGCGGGCGGGCACGGGGCCATCCGGCCGCGGATTGCAGTAGCGCGAAACGCCATCCTGACCGTGGTGGGCGAGATCGAGATGGAAGTGGTCGCTGTGATACTTGGCGCCGGGGCCGAGCGCCGTCTTGAAGCGCTCGCAGCCCGCGGCAAAGATTTCGCGCAGGAAGCCGCGCGCCGCGTCGCCCCCCATGAACCAGTCGCGCTTCACGGTGATCAGCGTGCCATCCATCAGGCGGAAGCCGGAAATGTCGATGGCGTTGCCGAATGAATGTTCGGAGAGCTGGTTGCCCTGGATGTCGTCCACCGGGCGACAGGAGTAGGCGCCGAAATCAGTGACGGCGACGATCGGCTCGCCGAACCAGGCGAGCGCGGCGGGCTGCACCGCCTCGGCCAGCCACGTATCCACCGCGGTCGTCATCGGACAGTTCATCAGTGCCGCGGGCGCGAGCGGCACGCTGCCGCTCTCGAAGGCCGACACCTTGATCGGGGCGTAGATGCCGCAGGCGCCGCCGCCGTCGAGCTGCGGCTTCGGCTGGTCCCAGGCCGACAGCACCACGAGGCGCTGACTCATGCAGGATTTCTCTTCGGCATCGCGCCACGACGCGCGGCGCTCGTAGCCAAAGAACGACATCGCGCAGCCGGCCAGAGCGACCGCCAGCACACCCATGACCGACACATACGCAACGCGACGCATAACCCATCAAATGCGCCGGATTCCGTTAACGGACGGTTGAGCATGGCGCCGGCAGGGCGCGTTGCAGTCGTTCGCGCCTTAACCTTCCATTGAGCATAATACCGGGACGCCGGCGGGAAACATCCCGCGCGGGGACCGCGAAGCTCGGGTGAAGCCCGCAGCCCGTGACCGAAAAACGGCGGTGCATCAGAGAGCCGCGCGTCCCGATGCGGGACGAAGCGGACGGCACGCTTCTTGAGTGACTTTTAGCGTCGCCCCGGCCGTCAGGAACTGCCGGACTCAACGCGACACGTCCTTGCCACGCTGAACCAGGCAAGGGCCGGCGCCGAAGAGCCGACCGCAGGGCACGCCTCTGCCGCCGGTTTGACCGCTGCCGAAGACCGTCGCCAGGCGCGACACCCATCCCAATCCCATCCGTTTTTGCGCGCGCCGGCGAAGCCATGGGCGCGCCAGCCCAAGGACTCGCGTTTCCATGTTCATTTTCCGCACGCTCATCGCCGCACTCGTGACCTGCGCCATCGGTCTCATCGCCACGACCGCCGAGGCGCGGGACATCTGGCCGCCGCCGGCGCGCTACGACAGCGGGCCGCTGATCAACCCGCAGTACCAGACGCCGATCATCGAGCATCTTGCGCCGGCGCAACTCGCCGCCGCCTGTTTCGGCAAGCATCTCGCCTGTTCCTTTGCCGAAATCGGCTCGCCGTGCGAGATCATCCTGCCGATCGTTGGCTGGCAGCCAATGCTCCGCCACGAGATGGGCCATTGCCGCGGCTGGCCGGCCAACCACCCGAGCTGAGGGGGGACGGGCGGGCCGTCATGGCATGGATGGCCGCGTCACGTGCGGCGATGACAGTGAGTTGTGGTCCACAGCGCATACGTTCTCCTTCCCGCGAGCGGTGCCCGCTCCGGGTCGATGAAATTGCTTCGCTCGTCCGCCTCCAGGTCAGTCGCCTCGCGCACGGCGAGGGGTGGCGGGCGCTCAGCGAGTGCCGTGCCAGTTAATGCTATGGGGCGCTCGGTCGAGCGCCCGCCGTGGCGACTTTTGGCTGCCCGCTTTCGCTCTCCGGATGATCGCGCCGGACCGAAGCCCACCGGGCCCGGTCTTTTCGCCCGGCCCCGGAAGGGGCGAGGCGGGCGCCAACACCCTTAGGGTTGGTCACACCAACAGCCGGTCGTAGTGCCGGCGGGCTACTTGCGAGCGGCCTCCCGACAGCCGGGGCTGCGAACCCAGACCAGCGGGCGCCACACCCGACCCCGCGATCAGACGCCTCTAGAGCGCGCCCCTTCGACGGGTCGGGACATGAGCAAGATAAGTGAGGCCGCCAAAGCGGGGATAAGTAGGGGTGATATCCCCGCGAAGCGCGGCGGGCGGAGTGGGGAGGATTGAGCCCTCACGCGCTGCCGATGGCCGCCGCATAACCTCTCCCTGGAGGAGTTATCACCGTGACTGAACATGAGGCTGCTGACAGGCCGGCGCCTATTTCTTCCCCTCTTGATCCCTTTCCACGGGATCGAAACGGCGTGCCCACTCCTCCTCCAGCTGCCGAATTGAATCTGCATCCGGGAATCTCGGAAGAGGCGGAAGAGATAGCTGCAACGGTGCAACGGGGTAGTTCGCCGTATGGCGATACCACGCTTCGTGGATTCCTTCGCGAATACGATGCGCCCCCAGAGGGGGAGGCTGGCGTCGTGCGCTATGCCGATGAACAAGCCGTGGATGGCCGGGACAAGCCCGGCCATGACGGTGGGAATCATCGGAGAGGGTGGGCGCTGCTCGGCCGTCGGCTGGATTCCCGCTTTCGCGGGAATGAGCGGATCAGAAAAGGGCCGCCCGCGTCTTGCAACAAGGTTGAACGCGCTACTCGAACGGCACCGGCAGAGCGTCCTCGGAGGCGAGGTTGGAGAAGCGGGTGAGCTGATCCTCGAAGTGGAGGCGAACGGTGCCGGTGGGGCCGTGGCGTTGCTTGCCGATGATGACCTCGGCTACGCCGTGGACCTGCTCCATCTCGCGCTGCCAGGTCTCGTATTCCATGGTGCCGGGCTTCGGCTCCTTGTTCTTCAGGTAGTACTCGTCGCGATAGACGAAGAGCACCACGTCGGCGTCCTGCTCGATGGAGCCCGATTCACGCAGGTCGGAAAGCTGCGGGCGCTTGTCGTCGCGGTTCTCGACCTGGCGGGAGAGCTGCGAGAGCGCGACGATCGGGACGTTCAGCTCCTTGCCCAGCGCCTTCAGGTTATTGGTGATCTCGGTGACTTCCTGCACGCGGTTGTCGGAGCCGCGCTTCGAGTTGCCCTGCATGAGCTGCAGGTAGTCGACGATGACGAGGTCGAGGCCGCGCTGACGCTTCAGGCGGCGGGCGCGGGCGGCGAGCTGGGAGATGGAGAGACCGCCGGTCTGGTCGATGTAGAGCGGGATGCGGTTCATCTCGCGCGCCGCCTCGACGATGCGGGCGAACTCGCTCTCGTCGATGCGGCCGCGGCGGATGTTGGACGAGGGCACGCGCGACTGCTCGGCGACGATACGGGTGGCGAGCTGCTCGGCGCTCATTTCCAGCGAGAACAGGCCGACGATGCCGCCATTCACCGTCTTCATGGTGCCATCGGGCTGGAGCTCGCCCGCCCAGGCCTTGGCCACGTTGAAGCCGATGTTGGTGGCAAGCGCCGACTTGCCCATGCCCGGGCGGCCGGCGACGATGATGAGGTCGGACGGCTGCAGACCGCCCATCAGCCGGTCAAGATCGGCGAGGCCGGTGGCAAGGCCGGAGAGGTGGCCATCGCGGCGGTAGGCGTTGGCCGCCATGTCGATGGCATGGGTGAGGGCGGTATCGAAGGTCTCGAAGCCGGACCCGTAGCTGCCTTTCTCGGCGAGGTCGAACAGGCGCTTCTCGGCATCCTCGATCTGCTGCTTCGGGGGGTTGTCGACCGGCGCGTCGTACGCGACGTTGACCATGTCCTCGCCGACGGAGATGAGGGCGCGGCGCACGGCAAGATCGTAGACGCTGCGGCCGTAGTCCTCGGCGTTGATGATGGTGGTCGCTTCCGCCGCGAGGCGGGCGATGTACTGAGCAAGGTTGAGATCGCCGATGGCGAGATCGGCGGGCAGGAACGTCTTGATGGTGACGGGGGTGGCGACCTTGCCGGCGCGGATGAGCTGGCCGGCGACCTCGAAGATGACGCGGTGGACCGGCTCGAAGAAGTGCTGCGGCTCGAGAAAATCGGAGACGCGGTAGAAGGCTTCGTTGTTGACAAGGATGGCGCCGAGCAGCGCCTGCTCCGCCTCGACGTTCTGCGGGGCGCTGCGGTAAGTCTCCGCCGTTTCCTGCACTGCACGGGCCGCGAAGGCCATTTCCAGAATTCTCCTTGTCGATATTCAAGCGGCGCCGGCGGGGACGCCGGACGCTGTGGTCGGTCGCTACGAGGGGACGCGGGAACGGGAAGAACGCTACCTCACAGGCGAAAACGATCTCGTTCCGCGATGTCTCTCGTAGCACGCCATCACGCGACCGGCTTCGTCGGCTGGCGGAGTCACCCACGTTCCACAGGGACGTGTCGCGGCGGCTTGCATGTGGCAAAGGCGCACCGCCTGAACTGAGTCGCGATGTCAGGCGATTCGGGTGGCGGATTTGTGGACGGCGGCGAGGCGGTCCAGCTCACATCAGCAGGACGGGGATTCTATCTCCAGACGGGTGGTCGTGGAGAGACGGCTATTCGCCGGCCAGGCGCACCGGCACGGTGTCGGCGGCGGCGCTTTCCTTGCGACGGAGCGCTTCCTCGGCGTCGAACATGTAGTTGCGGGTCAGCGGCAGGGCGTCGAGCTTCTTCGACATCTGGATCTGGAAATTCATCATGGCGCCGGTGCGGAAGGTGACCTCCGAAGCGGTGAGGTAGAATTCCCACAAGCGGCAGAAGCGCTCGTCGAAGAACGTCAGCACCTGTTCGCGGCGGGCATCGAACCGCTCCCGCCAGGCGCGCAGCGTCTTGGCGTAGTGGAGGCGCAGAATCTCCATGTCGGTGACGATGAGACCGGTCTTCTCGATGGTCGGGATGACTTCGGAGACAGACGGAATATAGCCGCCGGGGAAGATGTACTTCTGGATCCAGGCGCTGGTGTAGCCCGGGCGGCCCGTGCGGCCGATGGAATGGACCACCATAGTGCCATCGGGAGCCAGAAGATCACGCACGGTGCGGAAGTACTCGCCATAATGACCGACGCCGACGTGCTCGAACATGCCGACCGACACGACGCGGTCGAAGGGGCCGTCGATCTTGCGATAATCCTGCAGGAGGAAACGGGCCCGCTTGTCCAGCCCGCGCTCCTGCGCCCGCCGGTTGGAGACGGCGAACTGCTCGTCGGAGAGCGTGACGCCGGTGACGTCGACGTCGAAATGCTCGGCGAGATAAAGGCCAAGGCCGCCCCAGCCGGAGCCGATGTCGAGAATGCGCTGGCCGGGCCTGAGGTCGAGCTTGGCGGCCAGATGCCGCTTCTTCGCGATCTGCGCCTCATCGAGGCTGGTGACGCCATCTTCCCAATAGGCGCACGAATACTGCATGTCCGGGTCGAGGAAGAGGGAGTACAGGCGGCCGTCGAGATCGTAGTGGGAATGGACGTTGGCGCGCGACTGTCCGAGCGAGTTGAACTGATCGAGCCGGCGCGTGGCGTAACGCCATACCGCGCGGGCGACGGCCGGCCATGGCGGCAGAACGCCCTGCGCATTGGCGAGCAGGATCATCATGAAGTCGTAGAGCGAGCCATCCTCGATGACGAGGCCGCCGTCGACGTATTCTTCGCCGAGCTTCAAATCGGGATTGTTGGCGACGGCGCGCTCGGCGCTATGGCGGGTAAACCGGATGCGCACCGGAATCCCGGTTCCGTCGCCGAAGCGGTGGCTCTTGCCATCCGCATCGACGATTTCCAGCGTCCCGCGCTTCATGGCGCGCCACAGGAACTTCTCGATTCTCGCGTACATTGCATCCGGCTCCGCACCGCGGAGTTCCCGACTATCTCTGCCCCTTGGGCGCGACGCGACGCGTCGGCCTTCCCGCAAGGACTGTAGACTCGCAACTCGGGCTTTATCAACCAGTTAACCGGCTAGCGGGAACACGGACCCGCCAGCCGGGTTCGTGTGACGCCTAAACGTCGTCGCTGGCGTTGGGTTCGGTCGGCTCTGCGTCGGGCGCGGGCGCGGCGCCTTCCTCGAAGAGGGCCTCCGCCGCGACCCGTGGCGCTTCCTCCTCTTCGCCGCGATTGAGCACCGTGACATTCTCGCCGCGGGCTTGCCGGGTGGCTTCGTCTTCGCTGCGGGCGACGTTGATGGTGACCTTCGAATCGACTTCGGGGTGAAGCAGGATGCTGATCTCGTGCATGCCGATCATCTTCAGCGGCTGATGCAGCGCCACCTGGCTGCGCGCCACGGTGAAGCCGGCGGCTTCGATCACCTCGGCGAGGTCGCGCGCGGTCACCGACCCGTAAAGGTGGCCGGTCTCGCCGGCCTGGCGGACGACGACGAAGCTCTTGCCGTTCAGCTTCTGAGCAACCTTCTCGGCCTCGCCCTTGCGCGCGAGGTTGCGCGCCTCGAGCTGCACGCGTTCGGCCTCGAACTTCTTGCGGCTGGCTTCGGAGGCGCGCAGCGCCTTGCCCTGCGGCAGGAGGAAATTGCGGGCGTAACCGTCCTTGACGCGGACGACGTCGCCCATCTGGCCGAGGCTGGCGATACGTTCAAGCAGGATGACTTCCATCTCAGAGGCTCCGTTCAGTGTGAGGGGTTTTGGTCAAGGGAGCGCCGCTGACGCAGGCGCAGGAAAGGATCGGTAGCGCCGGCAACGGCAAGCAGAATTGCCGGCAGCCCCGAAAAGATCAGGAGGATGTAGCAGAGCACCAGGATCGGCAGCCGGCTCGACGAGCCGCGGGTCATGGCGTGCAGGATGGCGAGGCCGACAAGCACGAAGCTGCAGAAGACGGCGCCGGCGATGACCTTGGCGGTGGCGCCAATTGCGCCGGGGAAGAATGCGAAAACGACGGCGATAACGAAGACGGGCAGGAGGCCGCCCGGCAATTCCGTCGACCATAGCGGGGCGCGCTTGTCCAGCATGCGGCCCGAGCCGCGGGCGACCAGCGCGCCAATCCAGAGATCGAGCGTGAAGATGGCGGTCAGCACCCCCGCGACGACAAAGGGCAGGAGATTTACGTAGATCTGGACGAAGGGCTGCACCTGATCTGCGGTCGCGGCGGGGCTCTGGCCCAGCGAGTTCAACACATCGACCATCGCGGTGGTCGCTTCGCCGACCAGCGCGGCCGGGTCATAGCCGGAAACGATCGCGGCGGCGACGAGGGCGACGACGACGGTCGCGGCGAGCTGAACCAGCACGTTTTTCAGATTGCGGTGGACTAGCCCCGCGATCACCGGCGAGGGATGCAGACCACCGGAGAAATAGGCGAGCCAGGTTACCGGAATGCCGAACAGGCAGAGGAACATCGCCGCGGTCAGGAAGCTGCCCGGATAGACGCTGAAGATCGCCGCCGCCGCGACGACCGCGGCGATCGCTCCGGCGGCCGCGCCCCAGCCGAAGGTGGCGATGGCGAGCGGCAGGCCGGTCAGCACAAACAATGGAAACGCGATCACGCTGCCGCTGACCGGCGCGAGAAACAGGAGCGCCGCGGCAACGCCGGCGACCAATCCGATGAGAACGGTCTGCACCATCTGCTGTCCCGCCTTTCGAGCGGTTAGAGGCGGATCGGCACGATGCCGTCACGCCCCAGCTGGATAAGGAGGGCGGCGAAGATTTCTCTTCGCTGCCCGCCCGGGTATTGACTTACTTGATCACGTACGGCAGGAGGCCGAGGAAGCGCGAGCGCTTGATCGCCTGGGCGAGCAGGCGCTGCTTGCCGGCTGACACTGCCGTGATGCGGGACGGCACGATCTTGCCGCGCTCGGAAATGTAGCGCTGCAGGAGGCGTGCGTCCTTGTAATCGATCTTGGGCGCATTGGCGCCGGAGAACGGGCAGGTCTTGCGGCGACGGAAGAAAGGACGGCGCGTCGCGCCTTGGCTGGCGTCGGTCATTATTCAGACTCCCCTTCGCCGGCGTCCTGGCGCGGACGATCCCCGAAATCGCGGCGCGGACCGCGATCACGATCGCCGAAGTCGCGGCGCGGGCCGCGATCACGGTCACCGAAGCGGCCGCCGGGGCGATCGCCGCGGTCGTCGCGGTCGCTCTTGCGCAGCATCGCCGACGGAGCTTCCTCAAGTTCCTCGACGCGCACCGTCAGGAAGCGGATGACGTCTTCGTTGAGGCGCTCCTGGCGCTCGATCTCGGCGATGGCCGCCGGGGGAGCGTCGATATTCATCAGCGTGAAGTGCGCCTTGCGGTTCTTGCGGATGCGATAGGTGAGGGACTTGAGCCCCCAGGGTTCCACCTTGGCGACCTTGCCGCCGGCACCCTGGACGACGCCCTTGAACTGCTCGACCAATGCTTCAACCTGCTGGGGCGACACATCCTGTCGCGCCAGAAACACGTGTTCATAAAGAGGCATAGCGTACCTTTCCATTTTCGCCGGCGCAGAGCCTCACCGAAGCCTTCAGGAAAGGCTTGTCGGGGATACTTCGTGGAGCGGGAACACGGGAAGCCGGATCGCCTCTCGATCCTGCGGCTTTGGGCCGCCTTCCGTTCAGTCCCCGGCCGGGGTCCTTAAGGACGCCGCGGGTTATACGCAAAAGGCGCGGATTTGCAAGCCGGCCGGCAAAAAGCCTGAAAGCAGGGCGAGGCCTGCAGCGGCTTTGCAGAGGGTGCGAGATGCTCAACGGACAGGAAATGCTGTTGATCGGGGCGGTCGTGGGCGTGGGCGTTCTGCACACGATGGTCCCCGACCACTGGGCGCCGATTGCCCTGCTGGCGCGGCAACGCGGCTGGACCCGGGCCGAGACGGCGCGCGCTGCCTTCGGCGCCGGCGCCGGGCACACGTTGACCACGCTCGCTTTCGGGCTGGCGGTCTGGCTCGTGGGCGCGGCGGCAGCGCAGCGTTACGGGCAGGCCGTGGATTTTTCCGCCAGCGCTGCCCTGGTCGGGTTTGGCGCATGGATTGCGGTCGGGGCCTGGCGCGAGGTGCACAGCGAGGCCGGGCAGAGCCACGAGGATGGTCATGGCCACAGCCACGATCGCAACCACGATCACCTCGGCGGGCACGATACTGCCGCCGAACATGGACACAGCCACGCCAACGAAGCGAGCCGCGACCCGCTGTACGCGCCGTCGCGGGAAATTGTCCCCCTTCTGACGCATCGCCATGCGCACCGGCATGGCGCCGGGGCGGCGCATATTCACTTGCACGATCACGCCGGCGGAACGGCGCACGCGGTCAGCGCCGACATGATGCTCTCGCCGCCCCTGCACCTGCATCGGCATCGAACCACCGGCCGCACAGTGTTGCTGCTGGTGCTGGGATCCTCGCCAATGATCGAGGGCATTCCGGCCTTCTTCGCAGCGTCGCGCTACGGCTTCGGACTGATCGCGGCGATGGGCGCGCTGTTTGCGGCCAGCACGATCGCAACGTACGTGGTGCTGTCGGTTTCCTCGGCGGCGGGGTTGCAGCGCCTCAATCTCGGCCCGATCGAACGCTACGGCGAGGTGATCAGCGGCGCCTTCATCGTCGTCATCGGCCTCGCGTTCGGCGCGTGGTCGCTTCTCTGAGTGCGGACTTCCACGATGTGTGACTGCCACCCGACGATCTTCAGCCGACGCCGATTCCTGACTGGACTGTCGGCAGGACTTGGCATGGCCGCGGCCGCGCGCGCCGCGCACGCGGCACCCCTGCAATGCTGGAGCGTCGCCGAGCTTGCCGGCCAGCCGGACGAAAGCCTCGAGCGGAGGCCGACCGCGGCGGACGCCATTGTCATGCCGCAACCGGCGGCGTCGGCACCGGCGGTGACGGGGGCGATGGCGGGGATCGTGCGGCGGGTCAATCTTCCCGCGGGCGAGAAGGTCATCGCATTCACCTTCGACCTCTGCCAGACCAAAAGCCCGATCGCGGGCTACGATGGCGCGGTGGTCGACTGCCTGCGTGCCAACCGGGTTCCGGCGACGTTCTTTCCGGCCGGGCGTTGGCTGCTGACCCACCGCAAGCGGGCGGAGCAACTCGCGGCCGACCCGCTGTTCGTGCTCGGCAACCACAGCTTCGACCATCCCGACCTGCATTTTGCCGCGGCCGACAAGATCACAAGCGAAGTGCTTTTGACCGAGACCGCGCTCGCTGCCACGCGCGCCGCGGCGGCCGCGACCTGCGGCGGTGTGGCCACGCCGATGCGGCTCTTCCGCTTTCCCTACGGCTCGTGCGCGGCAAACGGCGCGGCCACGGTGAATGCGCTGGGCTCGGTGATCATCCAGTGGGACACGGTTTCGGGCGACCCCGACGGTCCGAGCGCGGCAGCGATCGAATCGAACGTGATGCGCACGCTGAAGCCGGGCTCGATCGTGGTCATGCATGCCAACGGGCGCGGAACCCATACCGCGGAGGCGCTGGCGTCGATCATCCCGGCGCTGAAGGCCAAGGGCTATCGTTTCGCCACGGTGCCGCAGCTCCTGGCGATGGGGACGGCGCAGGCGGCGACGGAGTGCTTCATCACCAGGCCGGGCGACACACTGCGCTATGACGAGAAGCTCGCGCACAAGTCGCCGGGCAAGGCGGCCATCCTCCCGACGACTTGACCGGCCGGCGGCTTGACTTGCGCCGTTGTCGGCCCTCAATCGCTGACAAGAAGAAGGGAGGCGCGAGATGAGGCTGCCACAGTTTCCGGTCGCGGGCGGGTGTCAGTGCGGGGCGGTGCGCTTTGAGCTGACCGCCGGGCCGCTCGGCGTCTACAACTGCCACTGCAAGGACTGCCAGCGCGCCAGCGGGGCCACCCACACCATCTCGGTCATCATGAAGAAGGACGACGTGCGCTTCACCGGCGGGCCAACGCACACCTTCGACAAATCCGCCGACAGCGGGCGGGTCGTGCGCATGCACGGCTGCGTGAAATGCGGCACCAAGGTCTATAACGAGCCGCTGGCCTCGCCGCAGATGCTCGTGATGAAGGCCGGCACGCTCGATGACATGAGCTGGGCACGGCCGGTCGGGAACATCTGGACGGCAAGCAGGGCGCCGTGGGCGGAAATCGATCCCGACGTGCCAAATTTCCCCGGACAGCCACCCAGCCGCGACGCGCTGTTCCAGGCGTGGGCGAGGGCGGTGGCGGAGGGGTAGATGCCCTGGGTGTCTTGACTCTCCCCCGCGTCCAAGGCTGAAAGGCCGCCACCTCGAATCCCGGCATGCCGAGACCGGGTGGAAACGCTCAGGGGCGCTGATGACGGTCGCATTTCTATTTCCGGGCCAGGGCAGTCAGGCGGTCGGCATGGGCAAGGCGCTCGCCGACACGTTCTTCGAGGCCAAGGCGGTATTCGAGACGGTCGATGAGGCTCTCGGTCAGAGCCTGTCCGACATCATTTTCAACGGCTCCCTCGAGACGCTGACGCTCACCGAGAATGCCCAGCCGGCGCTGATGGCGGTGAGCCTCGCGACGATGCGCGTGCTCGAGGCGCGCGGCCTGCAGATCCACGGACGCGTCGCCTATGTGGCGGGGCATTCGCTGGGCGAGTATTCGGCGCTTGCCGCGGCCGGCAGCCTGACCGTGGCGGATGCGGCGCGGCTTCTGCGCACGCGCGGCCGCGCAATGCAGGCCGCCGTTCCGGTCGGACTTGGAGCGATGGCGGCGCTGATCGGTGTCGATCTCGGCCAGGCGCAGGAGATCGCCAGCGCGGCGGCGGACGGGCAGATCTGTTCCGCCGCCAACGACAACGGCGGCGGACAGGTCGTGATCTCCGGCCACAAGGCGGCCGTGGAACGCGCGATCGAGATCGCCAAGGCAAAGGGCGTGAAGCGGGCGATGCTGCTCCCGGTGAGCGCGCCGTTCCATTCGGCCCTCATGGCGCCGGCCGCAAGCGTGATGGAAGAGGCGCTGGCCGGAATAGAGATCAAGCCGCCGGTGGTGCCGGTGATCGCAAACGTGCTCGCCCAGCCGCTGAGCGACCCGGAAGCAATCCGCAAGCGTCTGGTGGAGCAGGTCACCGGCGTCGTGCGCTGGCGCGAATCGATGGCGTGGCTTGCCGGGGCCGGGGTGACGACCTTCGTCGAGGTCGGGGCGGGCAAGGTGCTGTCGGGGCTCGTCAAGCGCATCGTCGACGGAGCGGAGACGATGACCGTGGGCACGCCGCAGGACGTAGAAGCCGCCGCGGCGAAGCTCGCCTGAGTTTGGGAGGATTGAAGCGATGTTCGAGCTGACGGGTAAGCGCGCGCTGGTCACCGGCGCCAGCGGGGCGATCGGCGGAGCGATCGCCACGGCATTCCACGGGCAAGGCGCGATCGTGGCTCTCTCCGGCACCAAGCGGGACGCGCTCGAAAAGCTTGCCGGCGAACTCGGCGCCAACGCGTTCGTCGTGCCCTGCAACCTCGCCGACAAGGACCAGGTCGAGAAACTCGTGCCCGATGCCGAGGCGGCGATGGGCGGCGAGATCGATATTCTGGTGAACAACGCCGGCATGACGAAGGACATGCTTTTCGCGCGCATGTCCGACGAGGACTGGCAGGCGGTTCTGGACGTCAACCTGACGGCGGCGTTCCGCCTGTCGCGCGCGGTGCTGCGCGGGATGATGCGGCGGCGGGCCGGCCGGATCATCTCGATCACGTCCGTGGTCAGCGTGGTCGGCAACCCCGGGCAGGCGAACTATTCGGCGTCGAAGGCCGGACTTGCCGCCATGACGCGCTCGCTCGCCGCCGAGATCGCCAGCCGGGGAATTACCGTGAACTGCGTGGCGCCAGGGTTCACTGCCTCGGCGATGACCGACGTCCTCAACGAAAAGCAGAAGGCCACCATCATGGAGCGCGTCCCGGTCAAGCGGCTGGGGACACCGGAGGAGATTGCCGGCGCCGTGGTCTATCTGGCCTCTGACGAGGCCGCGTACGTGACCGGCCAGACGCTCCACGTCAACGGCGGCATGGCCATGATCTGACTGCGGAATTTGCGATTGGAAGCGGCGTTTTCCAACGCTGCGGAGGCGGCCGGTACGTGGCTGGCAATGCCCCACAAAGTATGTTACGAGGCAAAGAAATGCCGTGCTGGCAATGGTTTTTTCGCCGGGTTAACGGCAGCGCTGCCCGATGTTCCTGAGTTCCTCCTCCGGTTTCGTGCAGAAGCCGCCAACCGATCGCGCTTGTGGGGCGAAAGCTTTCTCGGGACGATCACAAGCTGAAGCAATTTATTGGGGTCTATATGAGCGATATCGGTGATCGGGTTAAGAAGATCGTGGTCGAGCATCTCGGCGTCGACGCTGACAAGGTGACCGACGGGGCGAGCTTCATCGATGACCTGGGGGCGGACAGCCTCGATACGGTCGAGCTGGTCATGGCTTTCGAGGAAGAATTTGGCGTCGAAATTCCCGACGATGCGGCCGAGACGATTCTCACCGTCGGCGACGCGGTCAGTTTCCTGGAAAAGAACACCGCCTGAGTCTGCGGGCATGAGGCGCTCGTTCCCGGCCGTACCGGGACGGGCGGGCGCAACGCTGCCGGGAAACGCGACATGAGACGGGTGGTGGTCACGGGGCTGGGCATGGTGACGCCGCTCGGCTGCGGCGTTGATGTGACGTGGTCAGCGCTCATCAACAGCCAGAGCGGCATCGGCGCGATTACGGAATTTCGGGTCGACGACCTGACCTGCCGTATCGCCGGGCGCCTTCCCAAGGGGCCAAAGTCCGAAGGCAAGTTCCAGGCCGACGACTGGATGGAGCCCAAGGAAAGCCGCAAGGTCGATCCGTTCATCGTTTACGCTGTCGCGGCGGCCGACCAGGCGCTGGCAGACGCCGGCTGGCATCCGGCAACCCGGGAAGACCAGATCGCTTCGGGCGTGCTCATCGGTTCGGGCATCGGCGGCCTGGAAGGGATCGAGGACGCCGCGCTGGTGCTGCACGAGCGCGGACCGCGGCGCATCAGCCCGTTCTTCATCCCCGGCCGCCTGATCAACCTGGCGTCCGGTCAGGTCTCCATCCGCCACGGTCTGAAGGGACCCAACCACGCGGTGGTCACCGCCTGCTCGACCGGCGCACATGCCATCGGCGATGCCAGCCGGATGATTGCGCTGGGCGATGCCGACGTCATGGTCGCCGGCGGCACTGAGTCTCCCGTCGGCCGGCTGGCACTGGCCGGCTTTGCCGCCTGCAAGGCACTCTCGACGCACTTCAACGACCGGCCAACGGAGGCATCGCGCCCCTACGACCGGGATCGCGACGGGTTCGTCATGGGTGAGGGCGCCGGCGTGGTGGTGCTGGAGGAGCGCGAGCACGCGCTGGCACGCGGCGCGAAGATCTACGGCGAGGTGGTCGGGTACGGTCTTTCGGGCGATGCGTACCACATCACGGCACCGGCCGAGGACGGCGACGGCGCCGAGCGCTGCATGCGCATGGCGATGAAGCGGGCGGGCATCAGTTCGGACGACATCGACTACATCAACGCACACGGCACATCGACGATGGCCGACGAAATCGAGCTGCACGCGGTGGAGCGCGTGGCGGGCAATGCGGCGGGAAAGATTTCGATGTCGTCGACGAAGTCGGCGACCGGACATCTGCTCGGCGCGGCGGGCGCAATCGAGGCAATTTTCTCGCTCCTCGCCATTCGCGACAACGTCGCGCCGCCGACCCTCAACCTGGACAATCCCTCGGTGGTCACGGCCATCGACCTTGTCCCCAAGGTTGCGCGCAGGCGACCCATCGACGTCGTCGTTTCCAACTCTTTCGGTTTTGGCGGCACCAACGCGTCGCTGATCTTCCAGCGGCACGCCTAAGCACGCGAAAGCTATCACGTTTTCGCCGGAATAGGTGCTACAGTCGCGGCGCCCGGCGATAGAGTCGCCGTTGGTCGGTAAAGTAGGAACAAGAGTACCGGGCATGGCCGATGTAAGGGTCGATTTTCGTCGGGACCGGTTCGGCAACACCGATGCGGATGCGCTGTCGCAGCGCCTGACCTCGTCGCTCGGCCGCGCCTCGCCCAAGAGCCCGACCGAGGCACTGCAGCCGGAAGCCATACCGCCGCCGCCGCCACGTTCGGCGATTGTGCGCCACCCGCTGGTGATCTTCTTCAATTTCCTGCTCACCGTCGTCATCGTCGGTGTGATTGCGGTGGGCGGGAGCGTGCTCGCGGCCAAGATGCAGTTCGACCGGCCAACGGCCCTCGACCAGCCGCGCGCGATCAGCATCGACCACGGCCTGAAAGTGACGGGCATCGCCGAGCAGCTTCAGCACGAGGGCCTGATCCCCTCGAAGTGGATGTTCGTGTTCGGGGTCATGCTCAGCCACCAGCAGGCGAACCTGAAGGCCGGCGAGTACCTGATCCCCGCGCACGCCTCGATGCGCGACATCATGGACGCCATGGTGACGGGCAAGGGCATCCTTTACTCGATCACGATCCCCGAGGGCCTGACGAGCAAGCAGATCGTGGATCGCCTGAACGGGGAGGATATTCTCGTCGGCGACGTGCAGAGCGTTCCGGCCGAGGGCGCGCTGCTGCCCGAGACCTACAAATTCACGCGCGGCGATACCCGCCAGAGCATCATCGACCGGATGGAGCGCGAGCGCGACAGCGTGCTGGCCGAGGTGTGGTCGCATCGCGCGCCCGACCTGCCCATCCAGTCGCCGCAGCAACTGGTGGTGCTGGCTTCGATCGTCGAGAAGGAGACGGCGCTCGCCGACGAGCGGAGCCGGGTGGCGGCGGTGTTCGTCAACCGGCTGAAGCTCAACATGCGGCTGCAGTCGGACCCGACGGTCATCTACGGGCTGTTCGGGGGCGACGGTAAGCCTGCCGGCTATACGCTGACGCGCGCCGACGTCGAAAAGGCGACGCCTTACAACACCTACGTCATTAACGGGCTGCCGCCGGATCCCATCGCGAACCCCGGCCGTGCATCGCTGGAGGCAGTGGCCAACCCATCGCGGACACGCGACCTGTTCTTCGTCGCCGATGGCAGCGGCGGGCACGCCTTTGCCGAAACCTACGAGGCGCACCTCAAGAACGTTGCGCACTGGCGCGACATCAACGCGGCGGCGACCAGTAACGGCGCGCCGGCCACCGGTGGCACGACTCAGGCGGCGCCGGCCGCGGCACCCGCGCCCCAATCTGCCGGCGGGCAGTTTCCGACGGTTTCGGCCGGCCCGTCAAAGCCGGGCGCCGCGCCGACAAACGCGCCAATGTCGCTGATGCCTGCCGGAACCGACAACGGCGATGCGCCCGACACCGAGGGCGCAAGCGGGCAATAAGTTGACGCCACGTTCTTGAATTGGCGGGAATTGGCGGCTTTGATGCGCTTCGCCAACGGCCGAGCGATTCCCGTCGCGCAAGGGACCGCCAATGCCTCTATCCAGCATGACAGGATTTGCCCGCGTGGAAGGGCGCCAGGGTGCCCGCCGGTGGGTGTGGGAGCTGCGCAGCGTGAACGGCAAGGGCCTCGACATACGGGTGAAGCTGCAGCCGGGCTATGAGTTCGTGGAGACCGGTGTCCGCGACCGCCTGACCGGCCGGCTCGGCCGCGGCAACATCCAGGCATCGCTTGCCGTCAGCGAAGAGGGTGGCGCGGGACGGACGCGCATCAATCAGGCGGTGCTGGGTGATGTTGTGGCCGCGCTGGCAAGCCTGCGGGCGGCGGTGCCGGACGCACAGCCGCCGACGCTCGATGGCATTCTGGCGCTGCGCGGGGTGATGGAGGCGATCGACGAATCGGCAGACGAACCCGCGCGGCAGGCCCTGGGCGCCGCCGTGCTCGCCGATCTTGACGCGGCGATCGACGCCCTGACGCGCGACCGCCGCCGCGAAGGCATCGCCATCGGCGCGGTTTTGTCGGAGCGCCTCGATGCCATTGAGCGCACGGTCAGGGCCGCAGAGGCTTCGCCGGCGCGAACACCGGAAGCGATCCGGGCCCGGATCGCGGCGCTGGTCGGCGAGCTCGTCGGCGCCAGTCCGGCGCTCGACCCCGACCGCCTGCACCAGGAAGCGGTGATGATTGCGACCCGCGCCGACATCCGCGAGGAAATCGACCGGCTGCTCGCCCACACGGAAGCGGCGCGCGGGCTGCTCGCGGACGAGGCGCCTGTCGGGCGGCGGCTCGACTTCCTGGCGCAGGAGTTCAACCGCGAGGCCAACACGCTCTGCGCCAAGGCAAACGACCGGACGCTGACCGCGCTCGGGCTCGAGCTGAAGGCGCTGGTCGACCAGTTCCGCGAACAGGTCCAGAACCTGGAGTGAGCATGGCTCAGACAACCAACCTTCGGCGGCGTGGCGTGATGGTGGTGCTGTCATCGCCGTCCGGAGCCGGCAAGTCGTCGATCACCCGCGCGCTCGTGCAGGAAGAGCGCGAACGGCTGTTTCTTTCCATATCGGTGACGACGCGGCCGCGCCGGTCGAGCGAGGTGGAGGCAATCCACTACTACTTCATCGACGCCAACCGCTTTCACCGTATGCGGGACGGCGGCGAATTGCTCGAATGGGCCGAGGTCCACGGGAACCTCTACGCGACGCCGAAGGCGCCGGTGGAGGAGGCGCTGGCGCGGGGCCTCGACGTGCTGTTCGACATCGACTGGCAGGGCACGCAGCAGCTCGTCGCGGCCATGCCCAAGGACGTGGTGACGGTATTCATCCTGCCACCGAGCATGAGCGAACTGCGGTCGCGGCTGGAGCGACGGGCGGAGGACGCCTCCAACGTCATCTCCAACCGGCTCGGGAATGCGGCAAGCGAAATCGGCCACTGGCGCGAATACGACTACATCGTCATCAACGACGATCTGGAGCGGGCGCTCGCCGGCGTGCGCGCGATCCTCGCCGCCGAGCGACTGAAGCGCGAGCGCCAGACCGGCATGGCGGACTTCGTCGACGGGCTGATCGGCAGAAGCTAGGGCGAGACAGGCAGCGCCGCGGCGGCATTGGCCAGCGCGACGAAGCCGGCGACGTCGATCTCCTCGGCGCGGCGGGTGCCCTCGATGCCGGCGGCGGCCAACAGCAGCGCGGGATCGACGCCAAGCGATCTGAGGCTTTGACGCAGCATCTTGCGCCGCTGACCGAAGGCGGCCGCGACGACGCGCTCGAGAACGGCAGGATCACAGGCGAGCGGATGGGCGCGCGGCCGAAGGTGGACCACCGACGAGGTCACCTTGGGCGGCGGCGTAAAGGCGCGCGGCGGCACGTCAAATTCGATCGTGGCCTCGGCACGCCAGCCGGCGAGCACGCCCAGGCGGCCGTAATTCTTGCCTCCCGGCCGGGCCACGATGCGTTCGGCGACTTCGCGCTGGAACATCAGGCTGAGGGAGGCAAACCAGGGCGGCCAGGGCTCGCTGCGGAGCCAGCCGACCAGGAGCGGCGTCGCGATGTTGTAGGGCAGATTGGCAACGACCACCGCGCGGCTGCCGGCGGGTACAAGGCTCGGCATGTCGACGGCCAGCGCATCGGCGGCAACGACCGTGAGGCGGCCGGGGTAGTGCGCCGATACTTCGGCAAGCGCGGCGAGGCAGCGCTCGTCGCGCTCAATCGCCACGACATGGGCGGCGCCTTCGGCGAGGAGGGCGCGCGTGAGCCCGCCGGGACCAGGGCCGACTTCGACGACGGTGACGCCATCCAGCCTGCCGGCGACGCGCGCGATGCGCGCGGTCAGGTTCAGATCGAGCAGGAAGTTCTGACCGAGCGACTTTCTGGCCGCAATGTCATAGCGGGCGATGACATCGCGCAGCGGCGGCAGGT
>Ga0265313_10000224_pt1 | contig 60981 bp, 48 predicted proteins | sample 4123metaG_FD_203122 | JGI IMG/M metagenome (GOLD analysis project Ga0265313, IMG submission 203122) | Rhizosphere microbial communities from Carex aquatilis grown in University of Washington, Seatle, WA, United States - 4-1-23 metaG | ecosystem: Host-associated > Plants > Roots > Rhizosphere >... | reverse complement strand
GTCGTTGTGCGTTCGGTGCCCCCGAGGACGCGTTCGTGAAGGGTGACTTCGACCGAGGCCGCCCCCGTCTCGGAGCACGCATACTCCGCGAGGGCGCCCATATGGTGACGAAGGATGGCCATCGATGGCCCCTGTCGCCAGTGATCGGATCCGGCCAGGAGCGGCGCGGCACCGAAACCGGCGTGGCCGGCGAGCAGCGTGGGATTTCGCCGATGGGGTGTTCCGTCCGCATCGAACGCAACGAGGTCGATGCAGAACTCACCTGCGCGGGAGTACATCGCCCACGCAAATGTCCCTGAGCCGTCCAGCCACGATGCGGCCGGAAGAAGAACGCATGCAATGGCTCCGATCCAGGCGCGAAGAGCGCGTACTCGCGAGGGGATGTCGCGCGCCAGGATCGAGCCGCACACGGTTTCCACATCGTGCCACGGCGCCCGCCTCGTCACCCTACCGTAACGTCGAACTCCGGCGCTCCGCGACATCACTTCGGGCGACGGCACGGCGCCGCGCCGCCAGGAGGCGCTCTACCGCTTCTGGAAGTTTCTGAAGCAGCAGGGCATTCGCCGCTGGTCCTTCCACTCGCTGCGCCACGCCTTCATCAGCGAGCTGATTCGGCGAGGGGCCGGACTGGAGGCCATACGGGTCCTGGCCGGTCACTCGACGCTCGAGATTACCCAGAGGTACGCGCATGCTACAGCGGCCGACCTCCGGTCCGCCATGGACCGACTAGCGGAGGCGAAGTAGCTGGGACACTGGTGGGACACGAACCCGCCGTCCGCCGCGTTTGCACTGTTTTTCCTGCAAATCGTACTGATTTGTCGGGGCGAGAGGATTTGAACCTCCGACTCCTCGGTCCCGAACCGAGTGCGCTACCAGGCTGCGCTACGCCCCGTTTCCGCCGCGAGTAGGCGCTCGTGCCTGGGCGGCTGCCCCTTATGACGGGCGCGGCGCGCTTCGTCAATCCGTTTCGTGGACGTTCGTAGCTGAACCGACCGCTACAACAGGACTGCAAGCCTGCAATCTCCATGAAAACGCCTAAAAAATGCGTCTCGACCTTTGCGACCTCGACTTCGCATGTTAAGTAATACTGTAACCGCCACCGCTCCTATTCCAGGGCGGACGGATCGCGGTACCGAGCCACGCTGTCCAATGGAGTCATCACCATGAACGCCCCGCCCCCCCGCAGCGCCGTCCCCCCTGTCGTCGATGGGCCCGCCCGAAAAAGGTCCATGATGCCCCCCGAGCTCCCGGCTGTTCGAATCCTCATCGTCGACGACGACAAAGCCATCTGCGAGTACATGCAGACGTTGCTCGAGCGCGACGGCTTCCAAGTCAAGACGCTCACCGATCCGACAGGAGTGGAAGAAGAAGTCCGTCACGGCGGCTACCACCTCATCATCCTCGACCTGATGATGCCCAAGCTGGACGGAATCGAAGTCTTGCGCCGAATCCGCAAGCTCGACACCGACATCGCCGTCGTCATTTTCACCGGGTTTCCGAACCTCGAGAGCGCCGTCGCGTCGATGAAGCTCGACGCCGTCGACTACATCAAGAAGCCGTTCAACGTCGACGAGTTCCGCGAGGTCATCTCGCGGGTGATGCGCAAGAAGGGTCTCGCGCGCACGCCGGAAGAGCAGCTCCATCGGGTCATCGGCGACACGATCCGCAACCTTCGCAAAGAGAAGGATCTGACCCTAAAGCAAATGTCCCGCCGGACGGGGTTGAGCGTGTCGCTGCTGTCGCAGATCGAGCGTGCCGAGTCGAGCGCGTCGATCTCCTCGCTCTACAAGATCGCTATCGCGCTCGAGTCGCGCATCCAGGACCTCTTCGGCGAGTATTAGCGCGGCAGCCCCGACCGACGGTGCGCGCGTGCCGCCGCCTCGTCACAGCTACGGCAGGCGGAGCGTCGCTTGCGCATAGGCCAAGTGCGAGACGCTCGGTGTCGCCTGGGCGGGCGCGGATGCCAGCAGCGCTGCCCGCGCGCCGTCGCCCATCAGCAGCACCGAATAGCCCCCCGTCAGCTCGACGGGGACCCAGGGAGACCAGGTCAGCACGGCGTCGATCTCATGTCCGAGGTCGGCCTTCGTGTTGGTGGGCGCCTCGCCGATGGGGGTTAGATAGGCGTTCAGCCATGCACCTCCCGGCTGGGCGAGGCGCGCATAGCGGTATTCCACCGCCGCAGTCGCATCGGTAAAGGGCGCGATCGCCGCGCGCGCGCTCACTTCTTCCTCGTTCGACCACGCGAACAGATCCATGGCCCCATGCCAGACGTGCACGTCCGGAAGCAGCGAGTCGAAGGCCCGGTACGTCGCTCCTCCGTCGTCGCCGCTGGCGTACGAGAGACCGAGACGGACGGTTGGCAGCAGCAGGACGCGCTCGAACGTGTGCGCGACGTGCCCCGCCGCCGCCCACGCGGCGCGGTTTTCGCCACCGTTGATCGCCTGCGCCCGGCCGATCTGGTAGGCGCCCTCGGCGCCCCACGTCCAGGCGTAGGCGTCGCCGTGCAGGCGCAGCGCCGCGGTGTACGTCTGACCGCGCACCGAGCTTTCGATCGCTGGTCCCGGTGTGCTTTGCGCCAGCCGGACGAGCACGTACCCCTCGACCGCGAACAACGGATGCAGCGCCCACTGCCCTCGGGCCCCGAAGAGCTCCCCATAGGCGCCGCCCAGCAACACCGACGGGTCCGACAGGCTTGCCGCCAAGAGCTCGAACGCCGTGTCTCCCGCCGAAAGCCCCCCGCGCACGGCGTCGAGCGACCGCGGCACCGGCGACCAGTCGGCGATCCCGAGCAGCCGCCCCTCCCCCCAGGCCACAGGCTGGCGTCCGACGCGGACGAAAGCCGGTCGGACCGACGCCGAGCGCGCCTCCGCCCACGCTTCGAACGCGGTGGTCAGCGCCAGAGGCGCGAGGCCCCACGCGGGCTTCGCGTCCCCCGTGACATAGAACAGCCGCGTATCTTGCACGACGACGCGGCCTTCGACCGGGCCCCGCTGGACGTCGACGCCCAGCCGCGCCCGCTGGGTGAGCGAGACCCAATCCTGACCGTCGACGCCGAGCGCGTACTCGCCGCGCGCGCGAACTTCCAGGATCGGGGCCAGCTGCCAGTCCCCAATCGAAATCACTTCCGGGGCCGGCGCGGCCACTTGCGCCGTCGCGCGAGGCGCCCAACCGGACACGAGGAGCGCAGCCGCGGCGCCCATGCGCGTCACGCGCCCAACCTGCCGGGCCATCACGAAGCCTTCATGTTCAGGTGCTCTCGCGCCCGCGCGAGCAGAGCATCCCGGTCGTTGACGCCGGGGTCGCTGATGACCGCTTCGAGGAGGGCGTCGAGGACTTCGCCGATGACCCGGCCTGGCGCGACCCCGAGCTCGCGGATGAGGTCGTGCCCGTTCACTTTGAGGTCCCGGGTCGACAGCGCGGCTCCCGCGGCCATGACCCGAGCAACGCGCGCCTTCAGCGCAGCGAGCGCCGCGAGGTCCAGCTCGAAGTTCCGCCCTTTCGCGCGAACATCCGCCTCGTTGAGCGCGTAGAGGTCCTCGAGGCGATCGAGCCCCACGCGGCGGATCCATCGGCGCACCGCGGCGTCTGCCCACTCGTCGGAGTAATGAAACAAGTGGTTTCGGACAAGCGAGACGATTCGCGCGCGCTCGTCATTCGAAAAGCGCAAGCGCATCGCTATCGGCTCGGCGATCTCCGCGCCCACCCGGTCGTGATCGTAAAACGTATAGTCGGCGGTCTTGTCCGACCACGCGCGGGTGCGCGGCTTGCCGACGTCGTGCAAGAGCGCGGCGATTCGCAGGATCGGGTCTCCCGTGCATGCGTCCATGCATTCGAGCCCGTGGCGCCAGACGTCGTACGCGTGCCATTTGTTCTGTTCCATGCCGACGCCCTCCATCAGCTCCGGACACGTCACGTCCAGTATGCCCGTACGTCGCATGACCTCGAACGCGCTCGACGGCGCGCGGGCCTTCATCGTCTTGATCCATTCGTCGCGCACGCGCTCGTGCGCAACCTTTCGGTATGTGTCGAGCGTCGGCCGGACGGCCGCCTCGGTAGCCGCGTCGAGCGTCAACTCCAACGTCGCGACGAACCGCGCGGCACGCAAGACGCGAAGCCCGTCCTCGGCGAATCGTTCCCTCGGGTCGCCCACGGCGCGAAGCAGGCCCCGAGACAGGTCGCCCCGGCCGTCGAACGGGTCGATGAGTTTGCCGTCGAGGGGATCGAGGGCCATCGCGTTCACGGTGAAGTCCCGGCGTGCGAGATCTGCCGTGATGTCGTCGACGAACTCGACCCAGTCGGGTCGCCGCCCGTCCGAGTACGTTCCTTCGCCACGAAGTGTGGTCACTTCGTAGTGATGCCCGTCCTTCACGATGGTGACCGTGCCGTGCTCGATCCCAGTCGGAACGGCTCGCGGGAAGATGCGCAAGAGCTCCTTCGGACGCGCATCGGTGGCGACGTCCCAATCGTTCGCGCATCGGCCGACGAGCATGTCGCGCACACATCCGCCGACGATCCACGCGCGCTTACCCTGGGAGCGCAACCTTTCGCAAAGGTCGAGCACGTCGCGCGGCACGGCCGCGAGGTCCACGCGGTCGGGATTCACGAGGGGAACGCTTACCACGCGCGCAAGCGCGCTGCAGCGGCGTAACGCAGCGTCCGGCTGACGCATCGGACCAGTATTGACCGCTCGGTCACCTTGCCCCAAACACCATTCCCGCTCCCCCAGCCGGATCTCCCTCTCCGATCGATGGCCGAACAAACCATTCCAGCCGCCGCTGCGGTGACCGCGGCACCTCGTTCCACCGGGCGACGCCGCCTCCTCGCGATCGGCGCCGCAGTCGCGATAGGCGTCGCCGCGGTCTTGTACTGGCTGCATGCCCGCCGCTTCGAAGACACCGACGATGCGCAGATCGACGGGAACATCAGCAGCGTGAGCCCACGCGTCAGCGGCAACGTGAGCGCCGTGTATGTCGTCGAAAACCAGGCCGTGAAGACAGGCGACGTCCTCGCCGAGATCGACACAACCGACCTTCAGATCGCGCTCGAACAGGCCAAGGCCCAGGTCGCCCAGGCGCAGGCCCAGCTCGCGTCCGAGGATCCGTCGGTGCCGATCACCGTGGCGTCGAGCAAGAGCGCGGTCACCTCGGCGCACTCCGATCTGGCCTCCGCCCAGGCGGCGCTCTCGGCTTCCCGCAAGGACGTCGACCAGCTCACGGCGCAGCTCGCCCAGGCCGCGGCGAACGACCGGCAGGCGCAGGTGGAGAAAGAGCGTTCCGCGAAGCTCGTGGCGCAGGGGGCCGTGTCGCAGTCCGACTTCGACCTTCGCAACAACAATGCCGCAGCCTCCGCGGCCAACGTGGAGGCGCTCGCGCAATCGCTCGCCGCTGCGAAAGACCGCGTCGCGCAGCAGCAGGCCTTGATCCTCGCGGTGCAAGGCCGCTTGGCGGAGGTTCAGTCGAACGCGCCCCGCCAGCTCGCCACGCGGCAGGCCTCGGTCGTCTTTCGAAAGGCCACGCTCGATCTGGCCGAGGCGCAGCTGGCCGAGGCCCAGAAGAACCTTTCGTACACGAGGATCGTCGCGCCCATTTCGGGAATCGTGGCCAAAAAATCGATCGCCTTGGGGGACCACGTCGCGCCTGGGCAGCAAGTGATCGCCATCGCCCAGATCGAAGGGCTGTGGGTGACCGCCAACTACCGCGAGACTCAGCTCGAGAGGGTGCAGCCCGGGCTGCCGGCTACCATTCATGTCGACGCGCTCGACCTCGACTTGCATGGCAACGTAGAGAGCGTCGGCGGAGCGACGGGCTCTCGTCTGAGCGTTCTACCGCCCGAGAACGCCTCCGGGAACTTCGTGAAGGTGGTGCAGCGCATTCCCGTCCGCCTCCGCATGGACGCAGGGCAGACCGGCCTCGAACGCCTTCGCATCGGGATGAGCGTCGTGCCGAGAGTGACGGTGCGATGAGCCAGACGGCGGCCAACCCGCCCCCATCGGGGCCCAAGCCGCCCGACTATTTCGCCACGGGGTGGACCGGAGGGCGCAATCCGTGGGCGATCGCCCTCGTCGTCACGATGGCCACGTTCATGGAGGTGCTCGACACGAGCATCGCCAACGTCTCTCTGCCGCACATCGCGGGAAGCCTGTCGGTGAGCCAAGACGAGAGCACGTGGGTCTTGACGTCATATCTCGTCTCGAACGCCGTCGTCTTGCCCATCAGTGGATGGATCTCCACCAAGGTCGGCCGCAAGCGGTTCTACATGTCCTGCGTCGCGCTCTTCACGATCTCGTCGTTCCTCTGCGGCATCGCGCCCAACCTGGGGGCGCTCATCTTCTTTCGGGTCCTGCAGGGGGTTGGCGGCGGCGGCCTTGGCCCGAGCGAGCAGGCGATCTTGGCCGACACATTCCCGCCCGCCAAACGCGGCATGGCCATGGCCGTCTACGGAATGGCGGTCGTCCTCGCACCCGCGATTGGGCCTACGCTGGGCGGATTCATCACCGACAACTTCCACTGGCGCTGGGTGTTCTTCATCAACGTTCCCGTCGGTATCGCATCGCTCATGCTCTCGCATCGGTTCGTCACCGACCCACCGCACCTGCGCGAGGCCAAGCAGCACAGCGGGGGAATCGATTGGCTCGGCCTCGGGCTGATCGCGACGGGGCTCGGGTGCCTGGAGGTCGTTCTCGACAAGGGCCAAGAAGAAGACTGGTTTCATTCTTCGTTCATAACGGGATTCTCGCTCGTCGCGGCTGCGACGCTCGTGTCGTTCACGGTCTGGGAGCTCAAACACGATCATCCGATCGTCGACCTGAGGATGTTCCAGCGGCGAAGCTTTGCGGTCGCCAACGCGTTGATGCTGATGCTCGGCCTCGCGCTCTACGGGTCCACGGTGCTCCTGCCCCAGTATCTCCAAGTGTTGATGGGATACACGGCACAACAGTCGGGGATGGCACTGTCGCCCGGGGGCCTCGTGGTCATCGCGCTGCTTCCGCTCGTCGGACGGCTCGTCTCCCGGGTTGACACCCGCATTCTGGTCGCGTTCGGCTTCTCGGTGCTCAGTGGCTCGATGTTCTACATGTCGAGGAAGATGGACTTGCAGATGGACTTCGCGACAGCCGTCGAGCTGCGCGCGCTGCAATCGGTTGGCCTGGCCTTCCTCTTTGTCCCCATCCAAACGATTTCGTACGCGGGTGTTCCACCCCAGAAATTCAACCAGGTGAGCGGGATCATGAATCTCTCACGCAACATGGGGGGAGACATTGGAATTGCTTTCGTGACCACCCTGGTCGCGCGCCGGGCCCAAGTGCATCAAGCGACTCTCTCGGCGCACACGACAGCCTTCGACGTCGCGTACCAAACGAAGCTCGACGGGATCGCCCGGGCTCTCGGGCAAGCGGGCGCGACCTCCCTCGACGCCGCGAAACAGGCCACGGCGGCGATGTATCGGCAGTTGGTCCAGCAATCCACGCAGCTCGCCTACCTCGACGCGCTCTGGCTGCTCGCCGTGGCGGCGGCGATGATGGTGCCCCTCGTGTGGCTCGCGCATCGGCCGCCCGCGAGGGGTGGGGCACCGGCAGCGCATTGATCGCGCGGTCGAACTAGATCTCCGCCTCGACCCAAACAACGAGACTCCCCTGCTCGAGCTCGACCAAGGCACCGGCGCGCGCGGTTTCCCCGGTTCGCGGCTCGTCGCGCGTGTCGACGAGGATCGTCCACGCCGCTCCGAGGTCCGGTGCCGGAAGGGCGAACCGCAGCGGCTCGCGCTCGCCATTCATCATGACGAACAAGGCCGCGTCCCGCGTCTTGCCCCCCGGCGCGGAGCCTTCCGCGTTTCGCCCGTGATCGACGCCGCAGGAGTCGAGGCGAAATGCCAGCGCGGCCTGCTCGGGAGCGGCCCAATCCTCGGCGCGCATTTCCTGCCCGTCCGGGCGCAGCCACACGATGTCCTTCGCCCGAGCGCCCGGGAGCGGTGCCCCGCGAAGAAAGTCGCCGCGGCGCAGAGCAGGATGCGCTCTGCGCACGGAAGCGAGCGATCGCACGAACTCGAGCATCGCTCGCTTTTCGTCGTCGATTTGCCAGTTGACCCAAGTCAGCGGCGAGTCGTGGCAGTACGGATTGTTGTTCCCCTGCTGCGTGCGCCAGACTTCGTCGCCCATCCCGAGCATGGGCACGCCTTGCGACACGAAGAGCGTCGACAGGAGACTACGCGCGATGCGTCGGCGCATCGCGATCACTTGGGGGTCGAGCGTCTCCCCTTCGACGCCGCAGTTCTGGCTCGTGTTGCCGTCCAGACCGTCCTTGTTGTCTTCGCCGTTCGCCTCGTTGTGCTTCGTCTCGTAACTCACGAGATCGCGCAGCGTGAAGCCGTCGTGCGTCGTAAGGAAATTGACGCTTGCGTGCGGACGGCGGCCGTCGTCCGCGAAGAGATCGCTCGAGCCGGTCAGGCGGTATCCGAGATCGGCGACCACTTTGGGCTCCCCACGCCAGAAGGCCCGCGTCGTGTCGCGATAGCGGCCGTTCCATTCGCTCCAGAGCACCGGGAAGTTGCCGACTTGATAGCCCGCGGTACCGAGATCCCACGGCTCGGCGATCAGTTTGACCCGCGACAGGATCGGGTCTTGGTGCACGGCTGCGAGAAACGTGGCGATGCGGTCGAAGTCGCCGGCTGGGGTGCGCGCGAGCGCGGGGGCGAGGTCGAAGCGGAACCCGTCGACGTGCATCTCGCTGGCCCAGTAGCGCAGGCTGTCGCAGACGAGCTTGATGACCTGGGGATGCGGCGCGTTGAGCGTGTTGCCGCACCCGCTGTAGTCGATGTACTGGCGTGGATCGTGCGGCTTTAGCCGGTAATAGACGCGGTTGTCGATGCCGCGCAGCGACACCGTCGGCCCGAGCTCGTCGCCCTCGCAAGTATGGTTGTAGACGACGTCGAGAATGACCTCGATGTCCGCGGCGTGCAGCCGCTTGACCATCTCTTTGAACTCGCGAACGGCGTCGCCTCCCGGCGTGGCGAAGCGGCGGTCGGGAGCAAAGAACCCCAATGTGCTGTATCCCCAATAATTGACCATCCCGCGAGCGACGACGCCGGGCTCGTCGAGATGCTCGTGCACGGGCAGGAGCTCGAGAGTGGTGACCCCGACGGACTTCAAGTGGGCAATCGCGGCGTCGGAAGCGAGCCCGAGGAAAGTACCCCGCAGCTCCTCGGAAACGAACGGGTGCAGCTTCGTGAAGCCTTTGACGTGGAGCTCGTAGAGCACCGAGTCAGCCCACGGCACGCGAGGCCGCCGATCGCCCGCCCAGTCGAACGCATCGTTCGCGACGATCGCCTTCGGCTTGGCGAACGCGTCGTCGCGGTCGTCGAAGGTCAGGTCGTCCAGCCTGCGATCCCGCGGATAAGCGAACACCGGCCCGCGCATATCGACAGCGCCGTCGAGCGCGCGTGCATACGGGTCGACCAGCAGTTTGTTCGGGTTGAAGCGGTTCCCTTCGCGCGGGTCGTAGGGGCCATGCAGGCGCCATCCATATCGCTGCCCCGGCGCAAGCCCGGGCACGTATGCGTGCCAGACGTTGGCCGTGCGCGACGGAACGCCGATGCGTGTCTCGCGCCCGTCCCCGTCGAACAGGCACAGGGTCGCCGCCGTCGCGTTCTCGCTGAACAAGGCGAAGTTGACGCCGCGGCCATCCCAGGTCGCGCCGAGGGGGTCAGGGTCTCCCGGATCGACTCTTTCTGCGGTCATCGGTCGATGCTCGTCCTCGCGCCCGCCTCGGGGCGCCTGCCGGCCGATATTGCCAGTTATCGGCCCGCGGCGTCGACTAGACCACGGATCGCCTCGAAGCGCGCGCGCAGGCGCCCGTCGGACGCCAAGTCCTCGATGGGCCGCGGCAAGCGCCAGCTCCAGTTGTGGGGTCCGACGGTGGCCGGCGTGTTGATGCGCTCCCGAGTACCCAAGAGCTCTTGGGCGAGCGCGAGCGCCAAATCGGACTTGGCGCCGTAGAGGTAGCGCAGCAAGGCGAGTGAGCGGGCGTCGTCGTCCATCGACGGGTCGACGCCCGCCTTTTTCGAGAACTGGGCGCGGTCTGCCTCCGGGAGCTCGTCCCACCAGGCGACGATCGGCAGGGTGTCGTGGGTGCTCCACGACGCGACGCTGGCGGTGGGAAACGCCCCCGCGTCGCGGAGAACCCCATCGTCCTTCTCCCAAGGCAAGACGCGGTAGCCGGGCATCTCGAGCCGCCGCAGCACATCGCGCGCGAACGGCGGGATGACGCCGAGATCTTCGGCGATTGCGCGAGGGGGCGGCACGTTCTGCGGAGCGCCCCGAACCTCTTCGATCATCGCTCCGAGCACGCGCAGCCCGCGCGCCTGCTGGGCCTCCGGCCCTTCGGGATCGAAGCGTCCGCGGTCGCGCCCGTTTTTGATCTTCACCCACTGGCGAAAGTAGCCGACCACGTGGTCCAACCGGAAGCGATCGTAGAGGCGTGCGGCGTGACGCGCACGAGCTCGGAGCCACGCCAGGTCGTCTGCTTCCATCGCGAGCCAGTCGTAGGCCGGCAGGCCCCAGTCTTGACCGTCGGCCGAGAAGTCGTCCGGCGGAGCGCCGAGCGCGACGTGAAGCTGAAACTGGGACGCACGCGACCACACGTCTGCGCTCTCGGAGCCCACGATGAACGGGATGTCGCCCATCAGGTCCACACCCATCTCGCCCATGCGCCAGCGCGCCGCATCCCATTGCTCGAGCAGCGTCCATTGCATGTAGGCGACTTCGAGCACGCGCAAGGCATGATCGTCGCGCGCGCTGTGGAGCACCGATGGCGAGCGGTCGCGCTCGTCCTGGGGCCAAGTCGTCCAGCTCCAGCCCCGGTGCGATTCACGCAACACGGCGTAGAGCGCGAGGTCGTCCAGCCAAGCCCGCTCCCGCTGCATGAAATTGGCGAGGCGCTTCGCCCGTGCCGTTCCCATCTCCCACTCGCGCGTGTGAAACGCTTCGAACGCGGCGCGGAACACCCGCATCTTGAGCGGACGCACCACGTCATAATCCACGCGCTCGGCGGACCGCACGCGATCGAGCGTGCGCATGCCTTCGTCGCCAAGCGCTTGGTCGACTCTGCCGGCGTCCAGGTCTTCGATTGCTTCCAGCCCCACGTAGATCGGGTCGATCCCGAAGGCGGTCAGCGCGCCGTAGGGACTGCTCTCGCCGGCGGACAGCTCGTGCGGGGGCAGGATCTGAAGGAGGCGCTGGCCGGCTCCCCGGAGCCACGCGGCGCACGCGGGGAGGTCGGTGATCTGGCCGATACCCCAGTCGTGGCGGGTTCGGATGGAGAAGAGCGGCAGGACGACGCCTGCTTTGCGTTGCATGTTTGGGCGGGCGTAGTGTAGGCGATCTCTCGGGGCGTGATCGCTCTTGCTGTCACTGGGCGCGGAAGCGCGCCACGGCGGCTGCGCGGTCGTAGTGGTAAGCGATCTGGTCGTCGTCGTAGCGCGCGTCTTGACCCACCACGCAGCGGGACCGTGCTTCGACCGTCGCCCGGGCGATCCCGGAGGCGTTTGACACGCCTCCGACGCAGGGGGCGTCACAACCAGCGCACGGGGGGGAACGGACATCGATCGGCGGATCGACGTCGGAATCGACCAGCCATGCGACGCGCAGCGCCCACCACGCCCCGTGCTCGGGGTGGATCAACATTCCAAAAGGCCCGGGTGAGCCGAGCCCTACCAGCCGAGCCATCGCGACAAAGTCCACACGGGGCGTTGCGTGGAACGCCGCCTCGAAGCGACGGAAGCGGACGCCGCGCGACTCGAGGGCACTCTCGGCCCGCACGACGGTTGTGGCCACGAATCGATCGAGAGGATGCGCTTCGTCCCATCGGCCGGGACCCGCGCCCATGTCACGGCGAAACCTCCGCCAGAGAGCCGGTCCGGCGCTTCCGGCCACCACCAGACCACGCGCCCCCGGCAGGCAGGCCGACGACCGGAACGCTTCCGGTGCTGCGGCGTCGTAGGCCTCCGCGCTGCATGACGCGACGAGCTCGACGCCGCTACCGGCCAGGGCCTCGCGAATGATGACGGTTGCGTTGGGTTGGTTGGTCACGCGGTGGACGCCTTGCTACCGGCCAAGCACGAGGCGGATGATAGCTGCCGTGCGCCGGGCCCCCTACTCTGCCCTGCTGTTCGCGCTGGTCATGCCCGGCACAACCCCAGTGCGCGCTGCGAACCCTGCCGCCCGCGCACTGGACGACGCCGCGCTCCCGCCGCACGCCGAGGACGTCGTCGACTACACCCTGCGCGCGACGCTCGATCCACCGACCCACGTGGTCCACGGCGAGGGGACGATCGCCTGGCGCAACACCAGTGGGGTGCCGACTCGCGAGCTTTGGCTGCACCTCTACTTGAACGCATTCAAGAACGACTCTTCGACGTTTCTCCGCGAGCGGGTTGGGGGGCGAGGAAGCGTTCCCCCCGAGGACTGGGGGTGGGTGGACGTTCGCAAGCTGGCGCTGCGCGACCCTGGCGGCTCGCCGATCGACCTCTGGTCGACCGCCGAGCTACACCGGCCCGGCGATCCGGACGAGACGGACGTGCGCGTTCCGCTGCCGCGGGAGGTCGCACCGGGAGACCGCATTTTGCTCGATATCGTCTTCGACGACAAGCTGCCGATCGTCGTCGAGCGCACGGGCTACCGGGATAGCTTCTACATGGTGGGGCAGTGGTTTCCGAAGATCGCTCGCCTCGAGCGCGACGGGCGGTGGGCGCATTTTGCATTTCATCACCTGTCGGAGTTCTATGCGGACTTCGGCACTTACGACGTGACGATCGACGTTCCCGAGCAGTTCGCGGTGGGCGCCACGGGCCCCCTCGTCGCGTCTCGCCTCGCCGATCGCCGGCGCATTGAGCGCCACGTGCAGCGCGACGTCCACGACTTCGCGTGGACGGCCTGGGACCAGTACCGCACGCTGCGAGAGGCCATCGACGGCGTCGACGTCACGCTGCTTTTTCCGCCGGGCTATGAGCGCGTAGCGCGGCGCGAAATGGCCGCGGTGCGCTTCGCGTTGCCGTATTATTCGGCGCGCTACGGTCGCTATCCGTACGACGTCTTGACCGTGGTGCATCCCCCGGAAGACGCGCAAGAAGCCGGGGGTATGGAGTACCCGACGCTCATCACCGGCGACGGCCCGTGGTGGGGTCCCGCCGGGGAGCGGATGCCAGAAATGGTGACTGTCCACGAGCTCGGACACCAGTGGTTTTACGGCATGGTCGCGACCGACGAGCATTCGTGGCCGCTGCTCGACGAGGGCATCAACCAGTTTGCCGAGGTCGACGCGATGGCCAAGTGGCGCGGCGACGGGTCACTGGTGGACTTTTCGGGGCTCCTCCTGAGCGACGCGGCCGTACAGGCCGTCGGCGGGAACATGGGCGTCCACGACGAGCCGGTCGCGCAGGCGGCGGACGCGTTCTCGACGGGCGGAAGCTACGAGCGCCTTGTCTACGCGCGCACGGCGGCCGTCGTCGGCACGCTGGCGCGCGTCTACGGCGACGAGCCCGTGTCCCGGGCCCTCGGTAACTACGCGCGCCGGTACCGCTTCCAGCACCCAGGCCCTGAGGAGCTCATCGGCGCTTTCCGCGATGTGATGGGCGATCGCGCCGCCGCGTCGCTGCGCACCGCGCTGTTCGACAAAGGTTGGGTCGACTACGTGGTGGACGGCGTGTGGACGCACGAGGCAGAGCGCGAGGCGGGCGTCTTCGACCACGACGGCAAGCGCGAGAAGATCGAGCCGGGCCCAAGCCGCGCGGGAGGATGGGACAGCTCCGTGCTCGTGCGCCGGCGCGGGACGCTGTCGTTCCCGGTGGACGTGGAGTTGACGTTCGCCGACGGATCGACCCGCCGCGAGCGGTGGGACGGCGATGGCGACTGGAAGCGGTGGACGTGGCACGGCCAGGTAGCCCTTCGCACGGCGGTCGCCGACCCGGGTGACCGTGTGCTCGTCGACATGAACCTGGGAAACAACCATGGTGCAGCACCGGGCGCAGGCGCGTGGGCACCGCGGACGTTCGAGCGCGCGACGTACTGGATGCAGCTCGCCGTTCAGGCCGTGTCCCCGTGAGACAGCTCTTCTTGCGCGAGACGGACGCAATTCGCGCGCGCCGCCACCCGTGGGCGCTCGCCGGTCTGTGGGGATGGCAGAGCGCTCTGGCGGTCACGGTGAGCTGGCCAGCGGCGTCGCTGGTCGGGGCCACCTACGGCACTCATCCGCGCGGCGACGGGCCGCTCTGGGACGCGGGTGGGCATGCGCTCCTCGATTTCGTTTGGCACCAGGCGCGCGGGCTGGCGCCGATGAGGGCATCCACCGAGATTGCGCTTGGCGTCGCCGCGATGATCGGCCTCGTGCCGATGGCAGCGGTCATGATCGCCATGGCATACGGAGTGCGCGACCGCCGCGCGGTTGGCCTGGTGCGCAGCCTGGAAGGCGCGGCGCGCGCGATGCCGTCGCTCCTCTGGCTCTTGTTGCTCATGGGCGTGGCCGAGGCATCCACCCTTGGGGTCGGTGCGTTGATCGCCGCGGGGACCCACGCCGGGCTCTCCGACGCCTGGGGGGAGGCGCGAGCCGAGCGTGTCGCCATCGCGGTGGGGCTGGTCTTCGTAGTGCTCGCGTCGGGGCTGGGCGTAGTGCACGACTTGGCGCGCGCCGCGGTGGTCTGCGCGCGGGCGAAGGGACTGCGCGCCATCGTCCTCGGTGCGCGCGTGTTCGGCCGTGCACCCCTTCCCATGTGGTGGGCGTGGGCCTGGCGCGCGCTCAGCGCACTGGCGCCCGTGCTCGCCGCCGCGGCCGTGGCGACCCGGATCGGAGGTCGGGGCGGCGGTGCGCTCGTCGTGCTGGCGCTACTGCATCAGGGGGTCGTGCTCTCGCGCGTCGCCCTGCACGCGTCTTGGCTCGCCCACGCTCTGCGATCGGTGGAATTGCCCTAGCAATCCACCATGGCGCAGCCACAATTAACCCTACTTCAGAGACGGGACACTAGCGCGGCTGGCGCGCCGCAAGCGAGCGATAGAGCTGCTCGTAGCGCCGCGCGGGCCTTTCCCATCCGCGGTCGAGGCGCATCGACCGTCGGACGAGCGCGGCCCATTGCGGAAGCGTGCGCGCGGCGATGGCGCGCTCGGTCGCGCCGAGGAGCGCGTCGGCATTCGGCTGCTCGAACAAGAACCCCGTACCCGTTTCGAGCTTGGAGTCGCAATCGACGATCGTATCGACCAATCCGCCAGTCGCATGGGCCACGGGGAGCGCGCCGTAGCGCTGCCCGTACATCTGCACCAGTCCGCACGGCTCGTAACGGCTGGGCACGAGGACGAGGTCCGCCCCCGCAAAGATGCGGTGCACGAGGCCTTCGCTCGCCGACCCGGCGAACACGGCGCGTCCGTGCGACTTCGCCACCGCAGCCTGGACGGCCGAGACGAGCTGCCCGTCGCCGTCTCCGGCGACGATCATCTGCGCTTCGGTACCTCGCAGGAGCTTCGGCATCGCGGCCACGACGAGGTCAGTGCCTTTTTGCTCGACGATCCGCCCGACGAACGCGACGAGCGGTGCGTGGGCGTCGAGGGGCAGTCCCACCTCTTTTTGGAGCGCCCCCTTGCAGCGCGCCTTGTTGGTGCAGTCCTCCGCGTCGTAGCGGGCGATGAGCGCCGGGTCGGTCGCCGGGTTCCACACCGCATAGTCGACGCCGTTGGCGATCCCGATCAGCGCCTCGCCGCGCGCGCGCAATACGCCGTCGAGCCCCCCCCCACTCTCGGGCGACTGGATCTCGCGCGCGTAGGTGGGGCTCACAGTCGTGAGAACGTCGGCGGTCAGAACCCCTTGTTTGAGGAGGTTGATCCCGCCGTAAAACTCGACGCCGTCGACCGTGAACGCGTCCCAGCCAATCCCCAGCGACGGGAGCACGTCCTTCGGATAGACGCCTTGATGGGCAACGTTGTGGATCGTGAACACGGTGCGCACGGCCGCAAGCGCGGGCACTTCCGCGGCGAGGGCACGCAGGTACGTCGGCACGAGGGCGGTCGGCCAGTCGTTGCAATGAACGACGTCGACCGACCGCCCACCGGTGACCCGCTGCCGCACGAGCTCCGCCGCCGCTCGCGACAGCACCGCGAAGCGGAGCGCGTTGTCCGGGTAGTCCTCGCCGCGCTCCCCGTAGACTCCCGCTCGATCGAAGAGCCCTGGGGCGTCGACCACCACGAGGTCCACCTGCGACGCCAGACGTCCGTCGAACACCGTCACTTCGAACGCTCGATCGCCCAGTGCGAAGCGAAGGGGCGTGAGGCGCCGTGCGAGGAGCAGGCCGTGCTCTTCGAGCGCGGCAAAGCGCGGCATGACGATGGTGACCGCATGCCCCAGGGTCCGCAGCGCTTTGGGCAGGGCCGACGATACGTCGGCGAGTCCTCCAACCTTGACGAAGGGTGAAAGCTCGGTCGTGACGAATGTGATCTCCATGGCGGAGCGCTTTCTACCACGCCCGGCGCTGGCCCCTGACGGGGAAGTCTCCTGCGGTCGTCGGATCGCGCCACGGGTGCCGATTGCCTTCCATGCACTATGCTTCCCGCGGCATGACGCGCCTGCGCGCATCCGAAGTCTCCTTCACGCGCCCTCCGGGAATGACGGAAGAGGCGGTCGTGTCGGTCTTTCGCGCGCCGCCCGAAGTGGCGGGCCAGCGCCTCGACATCTTCATGCGCGATCAACTGCACCGCACCAGCCGCACGCGCGCGCAGCTGATCGTGCGCGCGAGTGCCTACGATGCCGGCGGCCGCAAGCTCGACCCCAACCACCGCCTGCAGCCCCACCAGCACGTCTTGCTCTGGCGCGCGCCATGGGACGAGACGCCCGCTCCCATCGATCTCCCCGTGCTCTACGAAGACGAGCATCTCCTCGCGATCGACAAGCCCGCACTTCTTCCTGTGCATCCCACGGCGCGCTACCACCGCAACACGGTCATCAAAGTGCTTCAGGCCGCGCGGCCCAGCAGCGAGTTTCTGTCGCTGGGGCACCGGCTCGATCGCGAGACGAGCGGCGTCATGCTTGTCACGAAAACGCGAGCGTGCGATCGCGCGCTGAAAAAACAGCTCGAGCAGCGGCGTGAGATTGCCAAGACCTACCTCGCGATCACCTGGGGCGTGCCCGACCGGGGCGACCGAGCAGCGAGCTTCCGCTACGAGCGCAACGTCGAGGTCGACGTCGACAACCCGCTGCGGGTGAAGATGCGTACGACCGATTCCCCGGATGCGCTGCACGCGTCCACGTTCTTCGACGTGCGGGAAGTGCGTCATGGGCAGGGCGCGCGAGCCTACGCCCTGGTCCGCTGCGGGCTCGAGACGGGCCGCCAGCACCAAATCCGCGTTCACCTCGCGGCGTTGGGGGCCTCCGTCGTGGGTGACAAGCTCTACGGCCCCGACGAGCGCGCCTTTGCCCGCGCTGCCGACGGCGAGCTCACCGACGACGACCACGCCATGTTGCAGATGGCGCGCCATGCGCTCCACGCCGCGCGCCTCGAGCTGACGCACCCGGTGACAGGCGACCGATTGGTCGTCGAGGCACCCCTGCCGGGCGATATGGTCGAGTTTTGGGCTTCGCTCAGAGCCCCCGAGGAACCTTGTCCAAATCGAGCTGATCGAGCGCCACACGAATGAGCGCGCTGCGGTTCGCCTTGGTCACCCCGCGCGCCTTGAGCTCGTCGACCAGGGCGTCGAGGTGCTCCAAGTCTTTCGTGTAGAGCGAAATGCAGATGACCTTGTAGTGCGCGGGCTTGGATGTTGGGCGCTCGGGCCTGCGCGGGCGATCGAGCTCCGAGGGCTGGTGCGCGTAAAACGACCCGGACAGGACGCCCTGCACTTCGTCGGCATCGAGCACACGCGCCGCGCCCAGCCCCGTCTCTCCGTCACGCGCTGCCATCACCGTTCTCCTTTTTCACACGGCCGCCGCGGTGGCCATCGTGTCCCGATGTCCATTGACGAGAAAGTCGACCACTTGTCCGTAGTCTTGCGCGGCATTCGACTCCGGGGCAAATTCGAAGATCGTCTTTCCTTGCGCCGGCGCCTCCTTGAGGCGCGTCGCCTGTCGGATGGGAGAGAGCACCCGATCACCGAAGTGCTCCCGCAATGCCTCCACGGCATCGCGGCAGATGCGCGCCCGGGCGTCGTAGAACGTGGGCAAGACGCCGTGGATCTGGACGGGGTGGTGGAGCAATGCGTTGACGTTCTTGACCGTCTTGACGACCTGGCGAACCCCGACGAGCGACAGAAAGTCGCACGCGACGGGAACGATGATGCCGTCGGCGACGACGAGGGCATTCTGATTCAAGAGCGAGAGCGACGGCGAGCAGTCGAGCATCACGACGTCGTACTGGTCGAAGGTCGAAGCGAGGCGGTCGCGGAGAATGCGGTCGCGGTTCTGGCGCCCTGCGAGATAGAGCTCCGCGGCTGCCAGCGTCTCGTTGGCGACGACGATATCGAGATTCGGTCGAACGTGAATGGCGGCTTCGCTCGCGCGGACGCCCATGACCAGCACGTGATAGAGAGTCTTCTCGGCCTTCACACCGAGCGAAACGCCGACGTTCCCCTGCGAGTCGGTGTCGACGAGCAATACGCGAAGCCCCCGCGATGCGAGCCCCGCGGCCAGGCTGACCGACGTGGTGGTCTTGCCGGTGCCTCCTTTGTGGTTGAACACCGCGAGGCGGGCCGGAGCGTGCATTCGGGGCCGCGCCCGCACGGCGGCCGGAATGGTCGGAACCGACAAACGTGGACCACTTTCCTCCGCAACCGGGAGCAACGGGGGATTGGGCGTCGGTTCGACCCCGTGCGCCGCGCCGGCGGTGGCCATCGCGCCGAGCCGCAATCCGCCGGCTTCCGCAAGAACCTGCCGGCGGCACGCTTCCGAGCACGCGTGCCGCAGCTCGCCGCGGACCCGCACAATCTGCGACACGAGCTCCACCGAGAAGCGCTTCTGGCAGGCCGAACACGTCGCGCCGCCGCTCGTCGCACCGCTCACCGCCTTGGCGTGGCACTCGTGCGAACAACAAAACGCGAACCCCCCGTCGCGTTCTTCCATTTGGTACCGGAATTGAACCTCGAAGCCCTTGCCGCAGACGCTACAGCTCTCGGTTATCGCTGCCATCGAGCATGGCAGTAGCCACAAGGAGCGAGCAATGGCCAACAAACCTGCGGCCGCGCTCAATGCCTGAAATGCCGCACCCCCGTGAAGATCATCGCCAGTCCCGCGGCGTTGGCCGCCGCGACCACGTCGGCGTCGTTCACGCTGCCGCCTGGCTGCGCCACCGCGGTGACGCCCGCGCGCGCCGCCGCCTCGAGCCCGTCAGGAAACGGGAAGAAGGCGTCCGACGCCAGCACGCTGCCGCGCGCGTTCGCGCCCGCCTTCTCACAAGCGATCTGCACCGAAACGACGCGCGACATCTGTCCGGCGCCGACCCCTACGGTCACCTCGCCCTTCGCCAGGACGATCGCGTTCGATTTCACGTGCTTGCAGACACGCCATGCGAACTCGAGGCTTTGCGTCTCCTCGGCGCTGGGCGCGCGCTGAGTCGCGACTTTGCCGCGCGTCACCTCGCCCGCCGCCGTCGCGTCACGATCCTGCACTACGAGGCCGCCACCGACGCGCTTAAACGTGCGCTCCGCGTACTCGGGACCGAGCCATCCACCCGTCGCCAGCAGGCGCAGGTTCTTTTTCGCGCGCAAAATCTCGAGCGACGGCGGCGCAAACGCGGGGGCCACGATGCATTCGACGAACGTTTCCGCGAGGACGCGTGCGGTCCCCTCGTCGACCTCGCGGTTGAGCGCGACGATCCCACCGAACGCGCTCAGTGCGTCGGCCTGTCTCGCTTGACGATACGCGTCGGCGAGCGTGCGGCCGACGGCGACGCCGCACGGATTGGTGTGCTTGACGACGACGGCGGCGGGTCCATCGAACTCGCGAACCGCATCGAGCGCTGCATCCGCGTCGACGAGGTTGTTGAAACTGAGCTCTTTGCCGCCAGCGCCCACACTCTCCGCGCGAGCCAGCGACCCCGGCAGGGCCCCTCGCTCGACGTAGAACGCCGCGGCCTGGTGAGGATTCTCGCCGTAGCGAAGTCCGTAGGCGCGCTCGAACGGCAACGTGAGATACCGCGGAAAGGGCGACCGGGCGCCCGCTTGATCCGAAGACGACAAGTACGCGCTGATGGCGCCATCGTAGGCGGCCGTGTGTGCGAACGCCTTCGCCGCCAGCTCGGCGCGTGTCGATGGCGCCGTGTCGCCGAGGCGAGCCACCTCCTCCAGCACGCGACCGTAATCCTGCGGATCGCAGACGACGGTGACTCGAGCGTGGTTCTTCGCCGCGGAACGGACCATCGAAGGGCCCCCGATGTCGATATTTTCGACGATGTGATCGCGTGTCGACGCGGGGTCTGCCGCGACGCGTTCGAACGGGTACAGGTTGACGACCACGAGGTCGATCTCTCGAGCGCCGAGCCGCTCGAGGTCGCGCAAATCCCGATCGCCGCGCGATAGGATGCCCCCGTGCACGCGGGGGTGCAACGTCTTGACCCTGCCATCCATCACCTCGGGCGAGCCGGTGTAGCTCTCGACCGTCTCGACGGGGACCCCCTCTCCTGACAGCGATTGGGCCGTTCCGCCGCTCGAAAGGATGCGTACGCCGCGATCGGCGAGAGCTCGCGCGAAGGCGACGAGTCCGGATTTGTCGGATACGGAGACGAGCGCGGTGCGAATGGACATCGTAGCGCGCGAGCTACCTTGACCTGACGGCGAGGTCAATGCACCCGCGTCATCGGCGGGGGCTGCTCCAGCTCCGAAGGTTACTCGACGTCCAAATCTCCGCTCGCAGGCTCTACGGCCTCCCCCTCGTCGTCCCCCTCCGCCTCCGAGAGGGCATCCTCGTCTTCGTCCTCGGATGGCTCGGCAGTGAGCACCGGTAGACGCCGCTTGCCCATCGGACCTTCGTCGACGTAGTCGCGAAGGGCCGTCATGTCCCGTAGCGCAGCGAGCTTGGCCAGGCCCTTGACCTCGACCTGCCGGATTCGCTCTCGGGTCAGGTTCATGATCGCTCCGACCTCCTCGAGCGTCGTGCCGCCGCGGTCGGCGACGTCGAGCGCGCATGTCTCGGACATTTCCCAAACGTCGAGGTCCGGAAAGTTGACTTTGATTGCGCCCGTTCGGGCTGAGACATCCAAGTACAGGTGGTGCTGGCAGGACACGAACGGGCACGGGCGCGCCCCTTCGACGCAGTCGGCCCGCGACCTCGGCCGCTCGATGTCTTCGTCGGGGTAGAGAAGCCGACCGAGCTCGAGCTCGCGCTTGGTCATGCGCTTGACGCTGATCGTACGCGCCCGGACCGCCCGCTTGCGTCGCGACCGCCGCTGCTCTCGGGTCACCGGGGCCGCCGTGGGCTCCGCCTGGAGCGCGAGCGATCCGTCGGTGGGCGGCTGCGGTTCTCCAACCTGCTGGTCGCCGGCCGCCTCGTTGTCACCCATCGGTTCGTGCTTCGCGTCCATGCTCGGCTCCTTCAGGTGTTGACCACGCCGCAGCCACGCCGCGCACGTGTCGTCCCGGCCCGTCCCCGACAAACCGCTCCCATCGAGACCGACCGCCGGCGGGCCCATCGCCCGCGACCAATCCCCGACTCCACATCGATCGTTGCGCCGTTCGCGCGCGGAGGGCGCAGGCTGCACTGCCTCGCCCTCACTCCACCTCGCGGCGCACAACCGGTCGCCGCGCACTCGCCGCAGTCACCGATGATCGTGGCGGCAACCTCCGCACGATCGCTCGAATGATGTGCAGGTTAATCCAGTCGAAATATCGTGGTCAATCCATCGTTTGGCTTTTTTTTGAACTTTTCCATTATGGACCTCGTTTCGCGTGGTTAGATCGTTCCCATGACAATAAATGTCAGCAGTTCGCCAGAGCTGTGCTCCGATTCACCAGGGCTAGTTGCCAGGCCGAGACCGCCGTCGCGGACGTGGACGGCTAACGTTCAACGACACCGCTTTGGGGTAGCAGCCCTCTCAGGTCCCCCGCGGCGCTTGTAGCGGACGTCCTTCGTTCCTTCGCGAACGTCGCTTGGTCTCTGGCGGACATCGCGCATCCCCAACGCGACGTCGCTCGTGCGGTCCGCGCCCTGCCTTCGCGCCCATGGTCTAGGGCCTCAGCGTCGGGGTCTGCCTTCCCGCGGCCTCGATCTGCTCGAGCCACGATTCTATCTTCTCGAGCGCCGGCCCAACCCACTCGAGCCGGGAAAGGCGTGCGAGCAGGTGGGGGGTGTGATCTCCCGTGCGCGACCGCGCTTCGGCCGCGCGCACCCCGCGACCCTCGGGCGACGATACGACGAACGCGGCGCGCGCCTGATCGAGCTCCGCGGACGCCTGGGCCCAGCGACCTTGGCGCTGGGCGAGCCACGCGCGCGTCAGGTGCCGGTGCTGTCGGGGCTCGGCCTCGTCGAGCACGACCGCGTCGCAGTCCGACACGAGCGCCTCGGCTCGCTGGTCGCCCCGGGCGAGCGCGACCTGCGCGAGGAGCAGACGCGACTCGAGCTCCCCCCATGGATCCTGCAAGCGTTCATGAATCCGGAACGCGACCCGCGCGTGCGCCTCGGCCGCGTCGTAGTCGTCCGAATCGAGGGCCACCATGGCCAAGAGGCGTTCGCACGCTGCTTCGCCGCGCGGGTTCTGGAGCTCGCGAAAGCTCGCACGCGCCGCCAGCGCCCTCGCCCGGGCGCCGGCGAAGTCGGACGCCCGGTGATCGGCGTGGCCGAGGGCGACGTCGCACTGCGCAATCCCCAGCCGATAGCCGATGGCATCGAACCCGGCGCGCGCCTGGGTGAGCAGCTCGCGCCCGCGCCGGAACGCACCCACCGCGCCCTCGATGACCGCGAGCAAGACCAGACACTGCGCGCGGCCCATGAGGTCGCCCGCTTCCGTGCACCGCTCGAGCGCCTTCTTCAACGTGACGCGCGCGCGCGCGTGGTCGCCGAGCAGGTAGTCGATCTCGCCCAATACCACTTCCGCCTGCGCGCGGCCGGCCGCATCGCCGATGCGCTCGTATCGCTCGAGCGCCTGTACGACGAGGGCTCGCCCTTGGGCGGGCTGCGCGAGATCGCTGGCGATGTGACCGAGCAGGCGAAGCGCGCTCGCCTCGTTGGCCGTATCGCCCGCGAGCGAGAACGCATGACGCGCGCTCTCGCCCTCGGCGCGCGCTTCGTCGAGCTTGCCCATGTACCGGAGCGCCTCGGCTCGCCAGAGGGCCCCCTCTGCCGCGTTCGCGCCATGCAAACGTCCCTGGAGCATGTCCAAGTCGCGCAGCGTCGCGGCGGTGTCGCGCCCGCGACGCCACGACCCGCGAATGAAATCGAACAGGAGCTTCGCGGCGGTGTCGTCGTCTCCGGCCTTGAGCAGGTTGAGCACGCGGTGCTTCATCGTGCGTCGTGACCCGACGGCCGGGTGTTTGGCCAGCGCGTGGGCGGCCAGCCGATAAATCGCAGGCGCGTCATTGCGCTCGTTCAACCGCTCGAGCAGGTGCTCCTGAAGTAGCGCATGGGGCCAGCGGAACTGGTCGTTGCCCACGGCGAGCAGGATCTGCGCGCGCGTCAAGGCGACGAGAGCGTCGCGGGGATCCATCCCGAGAGAGGCGCACAGCATTCGGAGCACCTCCCCTCGAACATCGTCGCCCAGCGCGGCGGCGGCGTAAGCGCTGAGGCGGAGCTCGGTCGGGATCGCGCGCACGCGCTCGTCCCACAGCTCGGCGGTGGTGATCGCCCGGCCGCGAAGGGCACCCTCTGGAACCCGGTAGCGCCCGCCCTCGAGCGTGAGGTAACCGCCGCCCGCCCACGCGTAGAGCAACTGCAAGGCAAAGAGGGGGTTGCCCCGGCTCTGCTCCACCGCGCGTTTTACGGCGGTGTCGGCCAGCGGGAGAGCGGTGCGCAGCAACGCCTCCGTATCGTCGGTGCCCAGGAGCTTGAGCTCCATCACTTTGCCGTTCCACGCGGCTCGCATCGCCTCCATGCGGAGCGCGGCATCGAGATCGGTTGCGAGCGCCTCGCTGCGGGCGGTGGCGATGATCAGAAGGGGCAACTCCGACGCGTCGCGCCGAAGGCGGGAGATCACCTCGAAGGTGTTGGGCGACGCATAATGCAAGTCGTCGAGCCACATCAGCACGGGTCGTTCGTGCGACAGCCTCGCGAGCACGCGCTTGATGACGGCAAAACGCAGCTCCGGCCGGTCGAGCATGAACCGTTTGCCGCTGGGTCCCACCTGGACGACCACTCCCGGAGGCGTCGGCCGCAGCCACTCCGCCGTGGCGGCCACCCACGTGAGGGCGTCGTCGTCCCCCTTGTCGACCTCCCACCGGGTCATCAGCGATTCCTCGACGGCGGCGCGATCCGCCCCCTCGAGCCCAAAGTGGGCGTTGACCGCGCCGGTGATGCCGTCGAGCGGCGTCGGCATCCGGCCATAGCGAGCGCGCAGCGGCAGCATCGTGCCGCGCTCGTGGACCTCGGCGCAGAGCCACTCCGCGATCCGGCTCTTGCCGACGCCTGCCTCGCCGATGAGGGCGATGAGCTCCTGACGCGGGTTGTCGGCAGCCACTTGCTCGACGGCGGACCACAGCTCGCGCCGTTCTTCGTGGCGGGCCACGAGCGTCGGCGCCCGCAAGCTCAAGATTCCGGGTGCAAGCGATCTCGCGAAGACGGTCGGCGCGGCGCGGCCGTTGGGGGTGCGCTGCGCGATCTCTTCGAGGGTGGAGCCTTGCGCGGGCTTGACCTCATCCCAAGCGCGTCGCGCGTCTGCCGCAAACTCGAACCTGCGCCACGGCTTCTTCTCGAGCAACCTCAGTACGAACTTGGCCGCCTCGGGCGGCATGTCGTCGATGAGCCTCGGCGGGGGCACCGCGGTGCGCTTGTGCGCGCGCAAGACGTCTTGCGCGTTGCCCTCGAAGACCTCGCGGCCGCTGATCACCCGGTACATCACGCACCCGAGCGCGTAGAGGTCCGTCGCCGGGCCGACGAGCGCCGCTTGCCTGCGGATCTGCTCGGGCGCGACCCAGCCGACGGTGCCCGCGCCAGAGTGGACGGCGACTTCGGGGGCGCGCGCGCCGTCGAGTCGCGAGTCATGGCGATACTCTCGAAGCCACGCGAGGCCGAGGTCCAACACGTACGCGCGCGGCCCCCGTCCGTTGGATGCGAGATCGAGCATGATGTTGGACGGCTTCAAGTCGCCGTGGATGACGCCGCGCGCGTGGGCGTGTGCGAGGGCGGCGAGCACCTGGTCGACCATGGCCCAGATGACGCTCCAGGCGAGCTGGGTCGTGTGCATCCACTCGTGCACGCTGCGCCCCGGAAGGACATCCATGACGAAGAAGGGGCTACCGTCGGCCAGTTGACCAAAATCGCGCGCACGGACAATCGCGGGGTGGGCGAGCAAAGAGACGGCGCGGGCTTCCTGATAAAACCACCAGCTCTCTTCCGGTCGGCTCTCGCCCTTCTCCGGAGAGCGCAGCCGCTTGAGCGCGACGCGATCGTTGGTGACGACGTCGCGGCACAAGTAGACGATCCCCATGCCTCCGCGACCGAGCTCACGCACCACCTCGTAGCGCTGCGCGAGTACAGTCCCGACGTCACTCGAAGGCTGTTCTGCCGTCGTCATTGCGCCCGAATGGAGACTCAGCTTAGCGCATCTTCCCGTGCAGCCTGCCCTGGTGCAGCCTCCGCTGCGCCCCTTCGGGGCTCCGCTCCGGCTGACGCGATTAAACGACCTTCACCCGGGGGGAGCGCGGCCGCTCCCCCCGAAGAGCCCCCCAGCCGTAGGCGGTCTTGCGAAGCTCCCCTGCGCCCCTTCGGGGCTCCGCTCCGGCTGACGCGATTAAACGACCTTCACCCGGGGGGAGCGCGGCCGCTACGACCTGCGTTTGGCAGGCATCGTCCCGAAGACCACGTCCCAGAGGGGCGTCGAGACGCCGAACCCGCCGTCGTGATCGGCGTGGTGGTGGGTCATGTGGTGCCGGCGAAGGAGCTTGCCCCAGCGCGTCGTTGGCACGAAGTGGTGCACGTAATAGTGCGTGCCGTCGTAAAAGAGGTAGCCGACCACGAATCCCGCGAAGAACGGCTCGCCGAGGGTGGGGCCCATCGTGAGAGCGAAGAGCGAGTAGAAGATGACCGCGAGTGGAATGCTGGTCGGAAGCGGCATGACCAGCCGGTCTTTGTCGTTCGGAAACTCGTGGTGAACGCCGTGGAGCAGAAAGTGGATGCGTCTGCCCCAGGCCGTGTCGTTGATCCAATGGAAAACGTAGCGGTGGAGCACGTACTCCGCGCACGTCCACGCGAACATGCCGGCGAGGAAGAGCGCAGCGACCGCAGAAAGCGCAAGATCGTGGCGCAGTGCGCTCCGGACGACGAAGAACAGCGCGACCGGCACCCACATGACGAAAGGCGTCGCGGGATGGATGCGCGAGAACCGCTCGAGCACGTCGCTTTCGAACATGCGGCAGGTCTCGGCGCGCACGCGCATGGGCTTGCGTGAGGGCTGCGGCTCGAGGATCGAGGTGGTCATGCGTCTGGCGCCTTGCGGGTTCGGGGCCGAGTGCTCCAAACACCATACAATCTTGGCAAGTTGGGTGCCGAGCGCGCCCACGCTAGAGCGGTCGCAAGACCGGCGCAATAGCTCGACGGCGTTCCTGACAGGCTGCGAAGTAACGTACGCGCCCAAGACCCCCGAAACGTCGACCGTGCCGCTTGACTCCTGCCGCGACCTTGACGATTCGTGGACGCTCGGCCATGGGCGACCTCAAGACTGCGCGAGCGCTCCAGATGCTGGCACGCGCCCTCGGGCGCCTTGGGCGTGAGCGCGCGCGAGCGGGCGACGTCACCCCCCAGCAAGCCGAAGCGTTGCAGCTCGTGGCCGAGCGCGGCACCATGTCCACTTCGGCGCTCGCGCTCATCCTTGGAATCGACCCATCGACGGCCAGCCGGAACTTGGGCGGGCTGGAGCGGGGCGGTTACGTCGTTCGACGGCGTGGGGCCGACGATGGGCGCGAGACCGACGTTCGGCTCACGCCCCGCGGCAAGCGCACGGCCGAAGCCGTGTCCGTCGAATGGACGGCAGCGTGCGCCGTCCTCCTCGACCGCCTCCCGCGCCAGGAGCGCCAGCAGATCGCAGAAGCGATCGAGATGCTCGCGCGGGTTCTGGAAGGAGAAGGCACGGCGTAGCGCGAGGCGCTTCTCTCGTCATGCTTGTCGCCCTCCGCCGCCTCCCGGTCACTCCCCCCTTTTCTCTTCCTGCGGTTGGAGAGTCACCTCCTGATCCTCGACCACCTTTCGGCGCTTCGCGTGCGTGGCCCGTCCGCCCTTGCGTCCGGCCACCCGTGCCTCTTCGCTCGTGAATTCGTGGGCCGTGCCCGCCGAGTGGGCGGCTTTCCCCCCCTTCCTGGCGATCTCGCTCACGAGCTTGCGGTCCATCGCGGCGAATCCCCGCGGGCGCTTCGGCTTTCCTTCGTGGCTTCCTTCCACCGGCTGCGGCGGGCGATCGGGCGTGAGCTCGTGCGATGTCGATTCGGGATGTGATTGCGGCTCGCTACCGTTCACCTGAGGGTTCTTGTCGTTTGTCGTATGGGACTGTGTCCCATTGATTCCCGCGCTCATGACGCTTCACCTCTCTCGGTGCTTGTCCGTTGAATGGATGCCCGACAAGCTCATTTGATTCCTTCAGCGCTTGAAGTTCGCCATCTGCCTTTGGAACCCGCTCTGCCGAGTGCCTGCTGGGCCCAATTGCACACACCATGCGAGCCTCTCGAACCGGCCCGCGACACGCTGCGGCACATCGCCACGCCGCGCCGAAGGCGACGCCAGAGCGGGGGCGGCGGAGTGCCGACGGGTACGCGAACCCGAGCTTGTCTCGCTAGTTCAGCAGCTTGCGGGACAGGTGGCGCGCGGCGTCGACCGAGGCGCGCTCGATCGTCTCGCGCTGGATCTTGTCGGGCGCATCGCTGTCGACGAGAATGCCGAGGCCATCGGCGGCGTCCGAGCAGAAACCTGGTTCCCGGACGGGCGCGCCGTCACGACCGAGCGGTGCGGCCTCGACGGGCAACGTGTAAACACGCGACCCGACCCGCACCTGCACGTACCCAAGAAACCTGCTTTCGGGGTGCCCCGTGACTCGCATGACCTGCCTCTTCTGCCTGCAACCTAAACATCGGGTCACCTTGCGCAAGGTCGAGCCACCCCAACCGTAGCCAAAGATGCCTCGCTCCAGACCGAGCCCGGAGCTCAACAGAAACGCCGAAGCCTGCCACAGGCCTGCCACGGCGAGCGCCGCCGCACGCGCTCGCGCGCCATCGCCCAACGGCGAGCGTACAATCGCGCCGGTCGAGCTACATTCCCGGGGCCAGGACAGCCGCCACGGACGCCACGACGACCGATTGCGCGCCGGCGGGCCCGCGCCACGCCAGCCAAGGGAAGGACAACCATTCATGGCGACGTCTCCACCCATCGCACCCAACCCATTGCGCCATGGGCTCATCGAAGACCGCACGAGCGACGCCTGCGCGGCGGTGATATTCGGCGCGTCCGGGGACTTGACGCGCCGAAAGCTCATGCCGGCGTTGTACAACCTGGCCTGGGGTCGCGCATTGCCGGGAGGCTTCGCCGTAGTGGGCGTCGGCCGGCGCGACAAAACGGACGAATCGTTCCGCGCCGAGATGCGCGAAGCCGTCGCCGGATTCTCGAGACGCAAGCCGATCGACGCCGCGCTATGGGCCGACTTCGAACGCGGGTTGAGCTACGTCCGCGGCGCCGCGAACGAGCCGGCGACCTACGAATCGCTCCGCACCCAATTGCAGCGCATCGACAGCGAGCGGGGCACCCGGGGCAATCACCTCTTTTATCTCGCCGTTCCGCCGAGCGAGTTCGGACCGATCGTCGAAGGGTTGCGCGCGTCGGGACTCGTCGCGCCACCGGGCGGAGAGCGCACCGGCGGCGCGTGGACCCGGGTCGTCTTCGAGAAGCCGTTCGGCCACGACCTGGCTAGCGCGCGCGCTCTGAACGACGCAATCGCTTCGGCCTTCCACGAGTCGCAAGTGTTCCGGATCGACCACTACCTCGGCAAAGAGACCGTCCAGAACCTGCTCGTCATGCGATTCGCCAACGTGCTCTTCGAGCCGGTGTGGGGGCGAGGCCACGTCGACCAAGTGCAGATCACAGTCGCCGAAGAAATCGGCCTCGAGGGCCGGGGCCGCTTCTACGAGCAGACCGGAGTGACCCGCGACATCGTAGAAAACCATTTGATGCAGCTTCTCTGTCTCACCGCCATGGAGCCTCCCATTTCGCTCAGCGCCGACGCGGTGCGCGACGAGAAGGTGAAGGTGCTCCGTAGCCTGCGGCCGATGGACCGCGACGACGTAGCGCTGCACGTGGTGCGCGGCCAGTACGGGCGAGGAATCGTTCATGGCGACGAAGCCGTCGCCTACCGCGAGGAGCCCGACGTCTCCCCCTCCTCCAACGTGGAGACTTACGTCGCGATGCGATGCTTCGTCGACAACTGGCGCTGGAGCGGCGTTCCGTTCTACGTGCGCGCCGGAAAGCGGCTCGCTCGGCGCGTGACCGAGATTGCGGTGGTGTTTCACGAAGTCCCGCGCACCCTCTTCCGCGCCGCGCACGCGGCTTCGACCGCAGTTGGCGCCGCCGACGGCGGCCAGAGCGGAATGACGCCCAACGTTCTCGCAGTTCGCATCCAGCCCGACGAGGGGATTGCCCTGCGGTTCATCTCGAAAGAGCCCGGGCAACAGACCGTCCTTCGCGAGGTCGCCATGGATTTTCGATACGGCATGGCGTTCGGCTCGAATACGCCCGAGGCGTACGAGCGCCTCCTGCTCGACGCCATGCGCGGGGAAGCCACGCTCTTCACGCGGCGCGATGAAGTCGAGGCCCAGTGGGAGTACATGGACCACGTGCTCGAGGCCTGGACCGCCTCCGGCCCGCCGCCTCCGCCCGTCTATCCGGCTGGCTCCTGGGGCCCCGTTCAGGCCGATGAGCTTCTCGCGCGCGACGGCCGGCGGTGGAGGAAGCCATGAACCCGTCGGCGGGGCAGGTGCTTGGACGTATCGAAGGCGAGCTGCGCGCGTTTTGGTCTTCACCGCCCGCGCCGGGGGAGACTGCGAGAGCGCGCGCGTGCACGCGAAACCTCGTTGTCGTCGCGGGGACGCCCGACCTTGCCGACCGCTGGGTGGCGACCCTGGACGGCGTGCTCCAAACGGTGCCTGCACGGGCGATCGTGGTGGGACTCGACCCGGACGCGGCCGACGGCCTCGACGCCAGCGCGACGGCCGTATGCACCCGCGGCGAGAGCGGTGGCCCGCCGGTCTGCTCGGAGCGCGTGACCCTTCAGGCGCGTGGAACGGCGTGCGCACGGGTGGCGAGTTGCGTCGAGACCCTATGCGCGACGGACGTTCCCACGACGCTGGTCTGGCTCGGGCGCGTTCACGCCGACGATTTGCTCTTCGCTCCCCTCGCGCGCGCCGCCGACCGGATCATCCTCGACTCCACGCAGGGCTCTGTCGCGGATCTCGCTCACGCGGTCCGCTGGGCGAGCGCACGCCCCGGCGGCGAGCGTCCGGGGGTTGCCGATCTCGCCTGGACGAGGCTCGCGCCATGGCACGAGCTGTGTGCCCGGATGTTCGACGAACCGCGGTTGCGCGGGCTGGCGGCCAACGTGACCCGCGTCGGCATCGTGCAGGCGTCCGACGCGGGGACGGCGCTCGGTTCCGAGGGGGCACTGCTGCTGGGGTGGCTGGCGACGCGGCTCTCGTGGAAGTCCACGTCGCTCGCGGGCAAGCTGCGCCTGGTGCGTCGTGACGACGGACCCGTGCGCGCCCAGCTCGGGGCCGAGTGCTCGGCGCAGGCTCCGCGAGGGACTCTCTTCGGGGTGCAGATCGAGGCCAGCGCCGGCCCGATGACGATGACCGGGGCCATCCGGCGCGAACAAGGCGAAGCCGACGCTGCGATCTGGCGGCTCGAGGTGACCTCCGGAAGCGAGACCCAGCGCATCGAGCAGCGGGTTCGACTGCGCGCGAGCGAGCTGGCACCGCTGCTCGAGCGCACGCTTCGCCGTCCACCCCACGACGAAGCGCTCGTCGAAAGCGTCGTATGGGCAGACGGGCTCCTCGGCGAAGAGCTCGCGTGCTGGTGAACGCGGACCCAAAGCGCGCTAACGTCGCCTTCTCATGACCACCAAGGTCGTCCCCGGACAGCTCGTCGCCGTACCCAACGCGTCCGATGTGGCACGCGAAGCGGCCCCGCGAATCGCACGCGCCCTGCAGGGCGCGATTCGCAAGAACGGGCGTGCTGCGGCGGCTCTCTCCGGAGGCAACACGCCTCGCGACACGTACACGAGGCTCGCCCACGAACCGGGGATCGACTGGACGAAAGTGGACGTTTTCTGGGTCGACGAACGCGCCGTGCCACCCACCGACGACCGCAGCAATTACCGGTGGGCCAAAGCGACCTTGCTCGACACGGCGCATGTTCCGGCAGGTCGCACGCACCGCATGCTGGCGGAAGACCCCGATCTCTGGGCCGCCGCCGGGGCGTACGAGCGGACCATCCGCGAGCACGTCGAGGTCGACGCCGACGGGGTCCCCGCGTTCGACGTCGTCGTCCTCGGCGTCGGCGATGACGGGCACACCGCTTCGCTTTTTCCGGGCGAGCCGACCATCGACGTCGTCGACCGCCTCGTCGCCGCGGTCCCCGCCAAGGGAGAACGCGAAGCCCGGCTAACGCTCACGGCCCCTGCGATCGAGCACGCGCGCGCCCTGGTCGTCATCGCCACGGGCGCAGGAAAGCGCGACGCGCTGGAGCGGGTCTGGGCAGCCCAAGGCGACCTGCCGCGGACCCCGGCGCGGATCATCCGTGCGTGCCGCGGAGGCGTTACTTGGATCATCGACCGGGCAGCGGGCGGACTTGTTGACTAGTCTTGCCTAGCCGGGCGTGCCCGGTGGTTCCTCATCGCGTGCGACCCACGCCCGGTTCATTCCGTCGGGCGTAGGACTGATGACGCAGGGGAACGCGCGAGAAGATCAGGGTCCGGTCCTATCCGTTCTCCCTCGCGATCCAGAGGCACTGAAACGCGGCTCCGACGCGCGCGATCGCGCTTCGTGCCCTCTGGAGGTTCGATCGGCGAGCCCCGGGAACGCCGAGCGGCATCAGCCCATCCACGCGGCAATCTTCTCGGTCACCGCGTCTACCGTCAGCCCCAGGTGCTCGGCGATCGCCTTGTCGGGAGCGCTCGCTCCGAAGCGATCGATGCCGATGGTCAGCCCCTCTTCGCCCACGACGGCTTTCCACGGGAGCGACCGCCCGGCCTCGATCGACGCGGTTCGCACGCCCCTCGGCAGAACGCGCTCCCGGTACGCCGGATCCTGGGCGGCGAAGGCCTCGAGGCACAGCGCGCTGACAACGCGCACTTTCTTCCCTGCCGCTTCGAGCTTCGCTCGGGCACCGACCGCGAGGTGAAGCTCGCTGCCGGTCGCGATGAGCACGCAGTCGGGCTTGCCCCCGGTCGCTTCCTGCACGACGTACGCGCCGCGCAGCGCGCTCTTCGGATCGAACCCGGCGTCGCGACGGATCTGAGGCACCTTCTGGCGCGTGAGCGCAAATGCAGTCGGCCCGTTCTTGCGATCGAGCGCCATCGCCCACGCAGCAGCGCATTCGAGCGCATCGGCCGGGCGAACGACGTACAGGTTGGGAATCAACCGGAGCGCCCAGAGCTGCTCGATCGGCTGGTGGGTAGGCCCGTCTTCGCCGAGAAACACCGAGTCGTGCGTGTAGACCCACAAGCACTGCAAGTTCATCAGCGCAGAGAGCCGAACGCTCGGCCGCATGTAGTCGCTGAAGATGAGAAACGTCGCGCCGAACGGGATGATTCCCCCGCTGACCGACATCCCGTTGCAGATGGACCCCATCCCGTGCTCGCGGATGCCGAAGTGCATGTTGCGACCGCCGAACTGCCCGGGCGAAATCGTCCCGCCGTCTTTGAGCAGCGTCTTGGTCGACGGCGCGAGATCCGCTGCGCCTCCGACAAGCGACGGGACACGAGCGGCGACGACCTGCTCCAGAACCCCGAAGATGTTGCGCGTGGCGTCGTCTTTCGCCGGCGCAGCCGCGAGCAGCTCGTCGTAGAAGCTCGCGGGAACGGTCTTCTTCTCGAATGCCTCGAGCCGTCCCGCACGCTCTGGGTCGGCCTTGCGCCATGCTTCGAACCGCGCGGTCCAGAGGTCGTGGTCCTTCGCCAGGTCGGCCGCGCGCTCGTTGAACAGGGCGTAGACGTCCGGGGGTACGACGAACGACTTTTCCGGGTCGAAGCCCATCGCTTTCTTGGTCGCCGCAACTTCGTCGGCGCCGAGCGGCTCGCCATGCGCTTCCTTCGAATCGTGCTTGTGCGGCGCCCCCTGGCCGATGTGCGTGCGCGCCCGGATGAAGGACGGCTGGCCCTTGCGAGCGACCGCGCGGTCAATCGCCGCCCGGATCTTCGCGTGGTCGTGTCCGTCGTCGACGAACTGCGAGAACCATCCATAGGACTCGTATCGCTTGCACGCGTCGTCGGAGTACGCGAGCGCGGTGTCCCCCTCGATGGTAATGTGATTGTCGTCGTAGATTACGATGAGGTTGTCGAGCTGCAGGTGCCCGGCGATGCTCGACGCCTCGGCGCTGACCCCTTCCATCAAGTCGCCGTCGCTCGCGAGGCAGAAGACGCGCGATTCAGCGAACGGATCGCCGAAGCGCGCTTGCTTCAGCTTGAGCGCGAGCGCCATCCCGACCGCGTTGCCGACCCCTTGACCCAGCGGCCCCGTCGTCGTCTCGACCCCGGGGGTCAGCCCGTGCTCGGGATGGCCCGGGGTCTTGCTGCCCCACTGCCGGAACGATTCGAGCTCGCGCAGCGGCAGGTCGTAGCCCGAGAGGTGCAGCATCGCGTAGAGGAGCATCGACGCGTGCCCGCACGAGAGGACGAACCGGTCGCGCCCTACCCAGGCCGGATCTTTCGGGTCGTAGCGCAGGTAGCGCGTGAAGAGCTCGAAGGCGATGTCCGCCAGCCCCATCGGCGTGCCGGGGTGGCCACTCTTGGCCTTTTCGACGGCGTCGATGGCGAGGCCTTTGATTGTGCTGACGGCGAGGTGGATCTGCTGGGGGCTGTATTCGCGCGGCATGACGAATCTTCTACCGCAAGATTGCCTCGACCGGGACTACGTGTGTCCGAGCGCCACCCTGGCCGCGCCTGCTAGCCCCACGTCGCTGTCGAGCACGACGGCCACCGGGACGCGCTCCATCAGCGGCGTGAAGCGCCCCTTGTCCACGAACGCCCGCTGGAAGCCCCCGCGGTCGAGGACAGGGAGCATCCGCGCCGCGATGTTGCCGCACACGAAGACACCGCCGACCGCCAGCGACTTGAGCGCGAGGTTGCCAGCCTCGGCGCCGTACATCGAGGCGAAGAGGTCGACCGCGCGTGCCGCGGCTTCGCTCTTGCCCGACATGCCGAGCTCGGAGATCGCCGCGTTGCGATCGACCGCGGCCACGATGGCCTGCGCGTTCTCGGCCGTCTCGGCCACGTTCTTGGCCTGACGAAAGAAATCGTAGAGGTTTCCCAGACCGTCTCCCGAGAGCACGCGCTCCCAGCTCACGTGACCGAAGCGCGCCCGCAAGAAGTGAAGCAGCTCCACTTCGAGATCGTCGCGTGGGGAGACGTCGCTGTGGCCCCCTTCTGTCGCGGTCGCCACGAAGCGCGCTCCGTCCCAGACGAGCAACGCTTCGCCGAGGCCCGTTCCGGCGGCGATCACCGCGACGTTTGCGCCCTTTTTCTTGGGCGCCCCGGCCCCGCCCATCACGTGCAGCTTGCTCCGCGCCACCCCCAGCGCGCCGAGCGAAAGGGCGACGAGATCGTTGAGAAGGGTGACGGTACGCACGCGGAGCTTGCGCGACAGCGCGCGAGCGTCGATGACCCAGGGAAGGTTCGTCGCCGTGCATCGCCCGTTGACGACCGGGCCCGCGATTCCGAACGCGGCGGCAGACACGCGCGGCGTCGGCTTTCCGAGAAACTCCCGCACCACGGCTTCGAGCGACGGGTACCTCCGGCTCTCGAATGCCTCCTGCCTCACGCGACGGCCTTGCGGGTTGAGCAGCGAAAGACGCGCGTGTGTCCCACCGATGTCGCCAATGAGAAGCACCCGGGCGCTCTACCAGATTGCCGGCGGGATCAGAAGCCGCGGCCTCCACGGGGAGGCGTCATTCGCGCGACAAGACGATCATCGCAGCAAGCCCCAGACCGACCCCGAGGACGCGCCGGAAGGTCACCTCTTCGCCGAAAAGCCAGGGCGCCGCGATGGCGCTCAGGACGACGCCTCCGCCGAGCACGATGGTCCCCGTTGCCGCCACCGGCCCGCCGCGACGCAACGACGCGAACAGGAGCACGCTCGCGAACGAGATCGCCAGGCCGCTGGCTGCAGCGAGCACGACCCCCGATCGCGTCGTCTGCACCGAATCGCTGCGGACGCCGAGAGCGAGACTGACGGCGATGCCCAGCGCGGCGGTCGTCTCGAGCACCAGCGCACCGAGGCGGTCTTCCACACGGCCGGAGGCCGCCCGCAGAAGCAGGTAGTGGAGCGCGATGAAGACGGCGGCGACGAGGGCCGGAGGGGACCAGGCGGGCATGGGCCCGGGCATTAGCACCTCCGGTCTCCCGATCTCTCGGTTCAAATAATCACGGGTTGCTATCGGCGGGTGGTGCCGTTTCGGATCGCAGCGACGTGGGCCTCGTACGTTTCGGAGAACGAATGACGGCCCTCGCCGCGCGCGACGAAGTAGAAGAAGCGAGTCGACGCGGGGTTCATGGCGGCCTCCACCGACTTTTCGCCTGCATTCGCGATCGGACCCGGCGGCAGCCCTTCGTGCGTGTACGTCGAGTAGGGGTTATCGGCGTCGTGCTCGATCGCCGCGGTGGGCTTTCCCGTGAACGCGCCGCACGACGCGGCCTTTTCGGGGAAGACCAGGCAGCCGTACGCCGCGGTCGGATCGCACTCCAGTCGTTTCGGTTTGAAGGCCGGATCGCGCAGGCGATTGAGAAATACGCTCGCGATGATCGGCCGCTCGTCGTCTTGCGCGGCTTCTTTCTCGACGAGCGACGCGAGCGTCACGACGTCGCGCACGCTCAAGTTGGCGGAGGCCATCACGTCGCTGAGCGCCCCCGAGTGCGATCGGGAGGCCGCGTCCCACCGGCGATCGAACTCGCGCTTCATCCGGCGCACGACGTCGCGCGGGTCGTCGTCGAGCGAAAGCTCGTAGGTCGCCGGAAAGAGAAACCCCTCCGCGCTGTCGCCCTCGATGCCGAGTTCGCGCAGAAGCACGGTGTCGGTAGTCGCGTCGAGGAAGTCGCGCAGGGCGACGACGCGCTTCTCTTGGAGACGGCGCGCCATGTCGAATCGCGTCCACCCTTCGGGAAACGTGACCCGCGCGCTGCCGCCCCCCGGCCGGCGCTCGAGCCGGGCCATCAGCTCACGGGGACTCGCGTCGTCGCTGAGCAAGTGCGACCCTTCGACGATCCGCTTCGCGCCGCCAGTAGCACGCACCCAAAGGGCAAAGAGGCGCTGGTTCGAGACGAGCCCCGCGGCGGCGAGCGCCGCTGCCAAGTCGTTCGGCGACGGGTCGCGTGGCAGGCGGATTTGAACGGTGCGGCCCCGTCCGCCCGCAGGCTCGGCGGGGTACAGCACGAAGAACCACGCCGACGCGGCGACCGCGACGATCGCCAGGGCCCCGAGCGCCCAACGCGCCAGCGCCGGGTGGCGGGGCGAACGTGCCGGGGACGAGGGGGGCGGCCCCGCGTCGGGTTTCGTGCGACGCCGGCGGCGCTTCGCTCCCTTCCCTCGTCTCTTCATCGCACGCTCATCGTCGGGGTCGCGCCTCGCGTGAATCGAGCCAAGACTGCAAGATCGCACAAGCGGCCGCTTCGTCGACCCGGCTGCGCGCCTTGTCGCCCCACACGTCGCTCGATGCCAGGGCGCGCTTGGCCTGCACCGTCGTCAGGCGCTCGTCCCACATCTCGACCGTGCGGCCGGTCGCGTCTGCGATCCGCTGCGCTGTGGCGCGCGCCCTGCGCGCGGCCCCGCCTTCGCCGCCGCGCATATCGAGCGGCAGCCCCACGACGAAGCGCGTCACACCCTGGTCGTCCGCAAAGGCCCGCAGCGCACCCAGGAACGCTCGGTCGTCTCGCGCATCGAGCGTTCCGCGCGGATGCGCCAACAAGCTGAGCTCGTCGTCGATCGCAACGCCGACGCGCACACTGCCGAGATCGAGCGCACAGGTGCGTCCGGTGCGGGCCGAAGCAGTCACGTGAAGGCATTAGCCCGGGGAGGGACGGGAGGCCAGGCTGGGGCAGGCTACCTGCCAACGCTTGACCCAGGGGCGCGCTCGGGGTCATAAGTCCCGCCTTCGCCCAGCCATGACACCGATCCGCGCCGTAAAAGGCATGAACGACGTGCTGCCCGACGAGATCGGGCGCTGGCACTTCGTCGAGCGCACGTTCGCCCGGACGATGAGCCTGCACGGCTTTCGCGAGGTGCGTACGCCGTACGTCGAGCCGACGGCGCTCTTCGTTCGTGCCGTCGGCGAGACGACGGACATCGTCGAGAAAGAGATGTACTCGCTGGAGCACCACGGCGAGCATCTCACCCTTCGCCCGGAAGGGACTGCCGGCGCGGCGCGGGCCTATGTCGAGCACGCCGTACACGCCAAAGAGCCGATGACACGCTGGTGGTACGCGGGCGCGATGTTCCGGGCGGAGCGACCGCAACGGGGGCGGTACCGGCAGTTTTACCAGCTCGGCGCCGAAGTCTTCGGCGACGAAGGGCCCGGTTGCGACGCTGAAGCAATCGACTTGCTCTCCCGGTTTTTCGCCGAGCTGCGCATCCCGGGCGTGCAGGTGCTCGTCAACTCGCTCGGCGGGCAAGAAGCTCGAACGCGCTACCGCGATGCTCTGGTCCAGTATCTCGCGCCGCACGCGGCCTCGCTTTCGCCGGACTCGCAACGGCGCCTCACCACGAATCCCCTTCGCATTCTCGACTCGAAAGACGAGCGGGATCACGCGATCGTGCGGGACGCCCCCACGATCCACGCTTCGCTCGACGCCGGCGACCGAGCGCATTTCGAGACCCTGCGAAAGTACCTCGACGCCCTCGGCACCCCTTACGCCGTCGATGCGCGGCTCGTTCGCGGGCTCGACTACTACACACGGACGCTCTTCGAAATCACCGGTGCGCCGGAGAAGCTCGGCGCGGGCAGCACGCTCGTCGGCGGCGGGCGCTACGACGCGATGATCGCCGACCTCGGGGGTCCGAAAGTCCCGGCGTTCGGCTTCGCCGCCGGTGTCGAGCGGCTGCTCATCGCCAGCGAGGTGGAAGTGCCCACGAACGTCATCGACGCACTGGTCGCGCCGCTCGGGGATGCCGCGGCGATGGCGGCCCTCGGGCTCGGGCGCGACTTGCGTCAGGAGGGGATCCGCTGCGAAGTCGACACCCGCGGCAAGTCGCTGAAGAGCCAGCTTCGTCGCGCCGACGCGCTCGGCGCGCGCGTCGTCCTCATCCTGGGCGATAGCGAGCTCGCCGAGGGAGTGGTGCAAGTCAAAGACCTGGATGCTCACACCGAAGAGCGCATTGCGCCGTCGCTGGCGGTGCGCGTCGTCGCCGACCGATGCATGGCCGCGTCACGCAACGTGGACTCGCGGCCGAGCATGGCCGCGGAGCGCAAGTCGTGAGGCCCTGGGCGTCGACGGCGGTCGCTTGGGCCGCCGCGGTCGCGATCGGAGGGATCGCCGCGACGAGCAGCGCCCAGATGCGAGGCGGTCGCGCTCGCCCCCCTCCGCAATCGCAGCCAAAGCCCGGCCCCGCCGCCGCGGACGAAGACGAACGCCCGCCGATGCGCGCCGAGCCCGCGATCGCGCCCCCGCAAGATCCGCTCGCGATATCGCCCGAAGCGAAGGCGCAGATCGGCACCGACTGGCAGTCGGGACCTCCCTCCCCCGACGCATCGTTGAGGCACTCCCGCTGGTTTCCCTACTACGAGGATGTGCGCGGCGATTCCCGGCTGAGGCTTCTTCCTCCCCTGTTCGTTGAGCAGACACGCGGGCTGCGGGACCCGACGCAAGTCCTCTACGGGGTGCCGCAGGCGCAAGACACCGAGGGGCTTTACGGACTCCTCTACTACCGGCGGCGTTCGCTGGCGCTCGACATGGACGTCGTATTCCCCGCGTTTTGGCGCGTGCGCGACGGGAACAATCGCGTTGTCATCGCCGGCCCCGTGGTCCACAGAGAGGCGCCCGGAGAGCACGACAACTGGCTCGCGCCGCTGGTCTTCGAGGGGTCTCGCAAGGACGGGGGCTACGTTCACTTGCCGCTCCTTCTGACGACTTCGCACTGGGGTCCGCAGGGCGCGTTCACGCTCGCGGGCCCCTACTTCCGCGACCGCAGCGGGACGGACGTGAACCTCGGCGTCGTGCCCTTCTTCTTTCACGGCGACAACGGCAACCTCGACGGGAACCGGCGCGTCTACACGCTCATCCCGCCGCTTCTCACCTATCACGCGGAGCACGAGGTCGACGGCAGCTCGATGACCGTCGTCGGGCCGGTGATTACCCAATCGAACCCCAAGCGGGACGTCTTCGACGTCGCACCCCTCTTCTTCCATATCCGTGGGAAGCCCGAGACCGGCGGCTCCGTCGAGGAACACACGACTCTATTCCCATTTTTCCATTATGGTCATGATCCGGAGGGGTCGCTCTTCGTCCTTCCCGGATACTACCGGCGCGTGACGCGCACTTCCGATGCGGCCATAAGCCTCTTCTATTCGCGGGTGCAGCTGCGCAATGGTTCCACCTCGCTCACGGCGGCGGGCCCGGTCTTACCACTCTGGTGGGATTACACCGACCGCGACCTCGATATCCACGCATGGGCGCTCGCCCCCTTCTACTACACGTCGGACAGCCCTGGAGGACATGACTGGCTCACGCCGATCCTCGGGCGCTTCGAGTCGTATGGCCAATCGAAAACGTGGTGGGTATTTCCGACGTTCACCTTCACCACCGACACGCACGGCTGGGAGAGCGACTTTCAACCGATCGTCTACACGGGGCGGAGCGACGACTCGTCGCACACAGTCGTCGCCCCGGTTTTCTGGGACTTCGCCAATCCCAAAGGACGCACCACCATCGGCTTTCCGGTCTATTGGCGCTTCGCAGACGGGCAAGACGACTCGGTGGTCCAGGTTGCCGCGAATACTCTCTACATGCAGAAGCGCGTCGCCGGCGGGCTGGACTGGCAGTTTCACTTGCTGCCGCTGTTTTCGTACGGAGAGAGCCCGACCGGACACTTCTGGAACCTTCTCTTCGGTCTGGCCGGCTACACGCGCGATGGCGCGCACGCACAGGTTCGCGCGCTGTGGGTCCCCATCGACGTCGGCGGGGCACCACCGGGGGCGCGTACGGCGGCCGCGCAGTAACGCTCCACGGTCCGGTCACCGCCTCGCAAGCACCCGCTCCGCCACAGCGAGCGCCGTCTCGACGTCAATCATCGTCGTCTCCTCGCCGAGCGAAAAACGCACCGAGCAGCTCGCGGCCTCCGCGTCGCCCATCGCCGCGAGGACGCTCGAGACTTCGGACGTTCCCGCGCTGCACGCGCTTCCCGCGGACACGGCCACCCCCTCGAGATCCAGCGCCGCCACCAGCTCCGCCGCTTCCCAGCCTGGGAACGCGATGCTCGTCACGTGCGGCGCCCGCCGTGCTCCCGCCCCGTTGACCCGCCCATTCGCAGCGAGCCGGAGCAGCCCCCGCTCCAGCGCGTCGCGAAGCGGCGCGCGCGCGGCCCACCGGTCGGACGAGGTCAGCGCATGGCGTGCGGCCACCGCCAGCCCCGCGGCCGCGACCGGGTCGACCGTCCCCGGGCGCAACCCTCGTTCTTGGCTTCCACCGAGGAGGACGGGGGCGATGGCAACTCCGGGCCGCGTCACGAGGGCGCCCACGGACTTGGGGCCACGAATCTTGTGGGCCGCAAGGCTGCGCGTGTCGGCCTCTTCGGCGACTTCTGCCGTGCGCCCGAACGCCTGGACGGCGTCGACGTGCACGGACGCCCCAGCACGCCTCGCCAGCGCGATGACGTCGCCCACGGGCTGCACGACGCCCGTCTCCGAGTTCACCGCCTGCACCGCGACCAGGCGGACGTCGTTCTCTTCACAGGCGTGCTCCAGGTCATCGAGGTCGACCGTCCCCTCCCGCCGGACGCGCAGCCAGTGCACCCGCGCGCGCCCTTCGCGCTCGAGCGCTTCCGCGACGCGCACCACCGAGGGGTGTTCGAGACGACTGGTCACGAGCGCATCCCCGCGGCGCACGTCGTCCGGGAAGGCGCTCCTCAGCGCGAGGTTGTTCGCCTCCGTGCCGCTCGACGTGAAGACGACGTCGCGCACGTCGCACCGTGCCAGCTGCGCGACCGCTGCCCGCGCCTCTTCGACACGGACCCGCGCGGCTCGCCCGAACGCATGTACGCTCGCTGGATTGCCCCAGGCGCCGCGCGCCGCGCTTGCCATCGCGTCGACCACCTCGGCAAGGGGAGGTGTCGTGGCGTTCCAGTCCAGGTAGACGACGGTCAAAAGACCGAATCCCCTACGTGCTCGCGTCCACGACGATCATCGGTGCACGCTTCGCCACGACCAGGGAGAACGCCGCGCCCGTCAAATAGGTGCCTTCGACCGTCGCTCCGCCCGCGAGCTTCACGTCGCCTCCGAGACCGCGCGCCACGCTCCGGGCGATGGCGAGCCCCACGCCGACGCCGCCGTGAGCACGGGTCGGCGAACCGTCGACCTGGTAGAAGGGATCGAACACACGCTGCGCGCGGTCCGGCGGGACACCCGCGCCGCTGTCGGCGACGACAACTTCGTAATGTGCTTCGAGAACGGTGACTCGGACGCCGACGGTCCCGCCGCGCGGCGTGAACTTGCACGCGTTGTCGAGCAGCTGGCTCATCGCGCGCGAAAGCCGGTCCGAGTCCCCATATGCCGGCAGCGGTCCGCGCGGCATCTCTTCGAGCAAGGTCAACTGACTGTCGGCGAACATGTCGGCGTACGCGGCCAGCGAGCGGCGCACGAGGTCGAGAAAATCGTAGTCACGATGAAAGAACTTCGTTTTCCCGGTCTCGAGTGCGGTCACGTCGATCAGGTTGTCGAGAGTCGCACGCAGTCGACGCACGCAGTCATCCATCGCGCGAAGCGCCTTCGCCTGCGGCTTGTTGAGCGGGCCGAGCTCTTCGTCGAGGAGCATCCGCAGGTAGCCCACGATCGGCGTCATCGGCGTCGCCAGCTCGTGGCTGATGTTCCGATAGAACGCGGTGCGCAGCCGTTCGATCTCCCGCAGGCGCTCGTTGGCGCCGCTCAGCTCGGCCACCTTCTGCTCGAGATGGCCCACCATGCGGTGGCTCTGCAGGCGCAAGCGTTCGCCCGTCGCGTCGGCGCTCGATGTGTAGGGCTCGCGGTGTCCGGAGAGGTAGAGCCCGACGGTCGACGCGAAGCTCCGCGCATCGATGGGCTTCTGGATGAAGCCGTCGCAACCAACGGCGAAGCTGGTGTCGCGGTCCCCTTCGGCGGTGATGGCGACGATGGGAACGCCCTTGAGCGACGGTTCGCTGCGCAGACGCAGCGTCACCTCGTACCCGTCGAGACCGGGGACGTTGAGGTCGACCAGCACCAGGTCCGGGTGCAGGGTGAGCGCGCACCGAACCCCCTCGAGGCCATCGGTGGCGTCGATCACCTCGTGACCGTCCGCAGCGAGGAGCTTGCGGACGAGAAGTCGGTTCCGCGGATCGTCTTCGATGTGAAGGACGCGCGACATCGTTCGTCAGAGCCCTTTGACTTTCGGCACAACCTCGAAGTAATTGCCGCAACCCATGTCCTCGCGGTTCTACCACGCCGGATCGGCGCTCGCTCCATCGGTCGCATTCCGCGTCGCGCTCGTTGCCGGGCTTTCCGCGTGCTCAGCCCTGACCGAGCCGCCCGCACCGGAGCCCGTGGCCACGGAAACGGCGTCTGCCGCAGGGCGGCCAAACGCCTCGGCTGTCCCCGATGCGGCGCCCACCCCCGCGCCGCCCGCTCCTTCCGCGACGGCCGCGCCAGCCGACGACGGAAAAATGACCATGACGACGCTCAAGCGCGGGAAGGGGGTCGGGGCAAAAGCGGGCGATAAAGTGAGGGTGCACTACGTCGGCACGTTCGCCGACGGAACGAAGTTCGACAGCTCGCGCGACCGCGACAAGCCGTTCGAGTTCGTCCTCGGTGAGGGGCAGGTCATCAAAGGCTGGGACCAGGGTGTGGCCGGCATGAAGGTGGGGGAGAAGCGAAAGCTGGTCATCCCGCCATCGCTCGCCTACGGACCGCAAGGTCGGCCCGGGATCCCGCCGAGCTCCACGCTCACGTTCGAGATCGAGCTCTTGGCGGTAAAGCCGCGTTAGTCCCCGGCTTCTAGCCTGCTACGATGATAGCGTGGATAGCCGGACCAAGCTCGTCTTCGTCGTGGACGACGACGCCGCGCTGCGATCCTTGCTCGCCAAGGCACTGGAGGCGAAAGGCTATCAGGTAACGCAAGCGGCGAATGGGCTGGAGGCATCGGAGCTCCTCGGTCGGATGGCCCGCCGGCCGGACCTGCTCATTTGCGACGTCATGATGCCGGTCATCGACGGCTTTTCGTTCGCGCGCATCGTCAAGAGGCACGCCGAGCTGCAAGCGATGCCACTCATCTTCTTGACGGGACGCACGCAGCCGGTCGATTTGGTGCACGGAATTAACCTGGGCGCGCGCCACTATGTGCAGAAGCCGTTCAGCATGCGACACCTGATGGACAAGGTCGAGAAGGCGCTCTGCTCGGAATAGCCGGGCTGGGCGATCGGCTAGGATAGCGCCCGATGGTCACCCCGCCGAAGCGCGCGCGCACGCCAGGCCTCGTGCTCGCGCCGGTCGGCGCCCTACCGCTCTCCGCGCCGCTCGCATACGCCGGGGCGCTTCTCTCGGGGCTGCTCTATTTCCTCGCGTTCGGGGGGATCGACGTGTGGCCGCTCACGTGGGTCGCGTGGGTTCCGCTCATCGTCGCGCTCCACCGCCAGACCACCCGGCGGGCGACGCTCCTGGGCTGGCTGACGGGCACGACGATGAACGTCACCGGATTCTTCTGGCTACAGAAGTTCCTCGAGACGTTCAGCGGGTTCCCGGCGCCCCTTTGCTTCTTGTTCGTCCTCGTCGTGTGCGCCTACCAGGGCGGGCGCATGGCGTTTCTGGGCTGGCTCTATGGGCGGGCCAGCGCGCGCGGGTGGCCGGCTCCGGTGGTCTTCGCCGCGGCGTTCGTCGCGAGTGAGCTTGTCTATCCCCTTTTGTTCCCCTGGTACTACGCGGCGACCGTCCACCAAGTGCCCGCGCTCACCCAGGTCGCCGACATCGGCGGACCGATCCTCGTCGGACTGGTCTTGGTCGCGGCGAACCTCGCGATCGCCGAAGCGATGGTCGCCCGCGCGGAGCGCCGCAAGCCTTCCCGGGCGACCATCGCCGTCGGCCTCGTGACCGTCGTGCTCTCGGGCCTCTACGGCGCCGCCCGCATCCACGCGGTGGACGCCGCCGTTCGCGCCGCTCCCGAAGCCAAGGTGGGTGTCGTTCAGGCGAACATGGGGCTGATGGAGAAGCGCACGCAATACGATGAAGGACTGACGCGCCACCTTCATATGTCGGCTGTCCTGGGGGGCGAGCAGAAGGTCGACTTCGTCGTCTGGAGCGAGACATCGGCGATGCGGCCGGTGCACGACGAGACGTACCGGCAAGAGCTGCGCTCGGTGGTGGGGCGGCGCATCGGGGTACCCGCGATCTTCGGAGCCGTCGTCTACCGCCTTGTCCGCGATCAGCGCGACTACGTGCTTTACAACGCGGCGGTCTCCAGCGACGCCGACGGCGCCATCCGCAGTCGCTACGACAAGGAGTACTTGCTCACGTTCGGCGAGTACCTCCCGTTCGGCGAGACGTTGCCCGTACTCTACTCGTGGTCGCCCAACAGCGGCCACTTCAGCCCGGGAACGTCGCTCGATCCCCTGGTCGTCGACGTGCACGGCGAATTGCATACGGTAACACCGCTCATTTGTTACGAGGACATTCTCCCGCGGTTCACGAACGACGCCGTTCGTCACGCCAATCCGGAGCTGCTCGTCAACATCACGAACGACGCCTGGTTCGGAGACACGACCGAGCCCTGGGAGCACCTGGCCCTTGCGCAGCTCCGCGCGATCGAGCACCGACGATTCCTCGTTCGCGGGACGAACAGCGGCGTGAGCGCGGTCATCGATCCCGTGGGTCGCGTAGTGGCCCACTCGGGCACGTTCCAGCAAGAAGTGATCGCCGCTCCGATCCACTGGATGCGGTCCCGCACGGCGTACGAGGTTCTGGGGGACTGGCCTTGGCTACTGGCGTCGCTGGCGGCGGTCGCCGGGGCGTTTCGCCGGAAACGGACCGGGGATAGCGCCGAAAGCACTCGAGCCCGACTCAGTACACCCCCCCTCTGAATCGCGTCCCGGCGATTCAAGTCCAACTCCCCGTCCGGGGCGTGCTGGATACCTGCTGCTGGGAGCTGTACTAAGCCCCGACGCCCTTCCTCAGACGCTTTGCATCGGCGAACATGTCGACGTTCGTGAAGACGTACACGGCGTGCTCGTTCTTGGCACCGCCAGCGATCTCGGTGAGCTTTTCGACCGCGGGATCCTCGTAGCGGCTCTTGTGCCCAGCGGGACCGGGCATGCGGTAATACGCAAAGGACGAGAGCGTTGTGCCGTGCGCGAGCGGGTCGCGTGCCGCGGTCGCCCCGCTGTCGGACGCGAGCTGTTCGGCCTCGTCGGCGTCCCAGGTCGCCGGCGGCTCCCAGACGATTCGCTTGAACTTCTTTTTGACCCCCAGCAGGAAGTCTTTCACCGCCGACTTGTTGCTCCGCGACGGCGTGAAGTCGGGCGGGGCGACGAAGACGGCGATCTGCGCGTCGAGCTCCTTGGCCACTTCGCAGAGATTCTTGAGGGCCATTTCGGTCACTTTCCCCTCGCGAAATCCCTCTTGACCGATCTCGCGCGGCGCGAGCAGAGAGAAGGCGAACCCGGGCGGGGCCTCTCGACGCCAGCGGCGAATGGTGCCCGTGCCAGGCTGCGACACGTGCGTCTCTTGCACCTCCACGAAGAGGAACTCCTTGAAGTACCTCGTTGCGGGGACCGGGAAACCGGCGCAGCCGATCGTGATCATGGCGGCGTGCATCAGACTAGCACGTTCGCGCCCCTTTTCCCCGATTCGTCACGCGGCGATCACCGATTGACCCCGCCCCGGACGCCATCGCCTTCGCCCGAGTGGTTGCCCAAGTCTTGGGCGCCTCCGGCGCGCTCGGACGCGGCGGAACGACTCATGAGCTTTCTCGCGAGCGAGCGGCCGAGCTGCCGGGCCGCCGCGCGCATCGCATCGCTTTGGTGGAACCAGCTCGAACGAAGGTCGACGACGCCGGCGGTCTCGTCGACCGAAATGACCTCCTCGGCCCCCATGTCGCCGGTGTCGCGCTCGGGGGCTGCGCCAGGCACGGGCACGATCCAAGCCCGGCCCGTCACTCCGACGTCGATTCCTCGCGCGAACGGGCCGCCTGCGCGCGCGGCGATACCCTCGCTCGACTCGGTGGCGCGGAGCACTTCGATCTCGGCACGTGGCCAGCCGTCGCCCGGCTCGAGCGCCCCCTCGCGAAGCAGCTCTTCGCGCAGCCCGCTCAGCACTTCGTCGCTGGCCACCGCGTCCGGAACGAGCGTGCGCACGAGCTTGACGTGCAGCCGCCCGGGCTCCTGCCCGCCGTACGCGGCGTGGTAGCCGCACGAGCTGCACGACAGGGCCAGGAGCGCGCAGCGAGCTCCGGCCGAGGCGATCCGCGTCGATCGGCTCATCCCACGATGAAGCTTATGATCTTGCCTTTGACGTAGATGAACTTCTTGACCGGCTTGCCCTCGACGTGCACGCGCACACGCTCTTCGAGCAGGGCCGCTTGCCGCGCCGTGGACTCGTCGGCGTCAGCGGCGATCGTCACCGTTCCGCGCAGCTTTCCGTTCACTTGCACTCCGATCTCGACGCGTTCGTCTCTCACGAGCGCCGGATCGAACTCGGGCCACGGCTCGTATGCGAGCGACCCCGGGTGAGCGAGCGGTCCGTGCCAGATCTCTTCCCCGAGGTGCGGCGCGAACGGCGAAAGGATCAGCGCGAGAGCGCGCACGGCCCCGGTGGGCACGGCCTTCAGCGAGCCGAGGTGCCGGACCAGGATCATCATGGCGCTGATGGCGGTGTTCAGACGCAGCGATTCGATGTCCTGCGTCACCTTCTTGATCGTCTTGTGCACCAGGCGGGCCGTGGCTTCGTCGTACGCGGCGGGGTCGTCGGTCAGAGGACCTGTGGCGACGGCCCACGCGCGTTCGAGAAACCGGCTTACTCCCTCGATGCCGCTCGTTTGCCACGGCTTCACTTGCTCGAGGGGCCCCATGAACATCTCGTAGAGACGCAGCGCGTCCGCGCCATACTCCCGCACGACGTCGTCGGGATTGACCACGTTGCCGCGCGACTTGCTCATCCGCTCGTTGTTCTCGCCGAGGATGAGCCCCTGATGGACCAGCTTCTGGAAGGGCTCCGGGTCTTTCACGATGCCGACGTCGTAGAGCACCTTGTGCCAGAAGCGCGCGTAGAAAAGGTGCAGGACGCCGTGCTCCGCGCCCCCGACGTACAAGTCGACGGGCATCCAGTCGCGGTAGGCCGCGGCGCTCCACGGCTCGCGGTCGTTCTTGGGATCGAGGTAGCGCAGGTAGTACCAGCACGATCCTGCCCACTGCGGCATGGTGTTCGTCTCGCGCGCGTACCAGCGGCCGTCCCGCTGAAAGAAACGCCAGTCGGCAACCCGGGCGAGAGGCCCGGCGGGATCCGTTCCGGGCTTGAAGTCGTCGAGATCGGGCAGTTGCAGGGGCAGCTCTTTCTCGTCGACGGCGATCGGTCGATCGTAGTGGATCGTCGCCTTCGCTCCGGGCGCGCGCGGGTCGCCGTCGCACGTCACGGGAAAGTAAATCGGGATCGGCTCGCCCCAGTAGCGCTGCCGCGAGAAGACCCAGTCGCGAAGGCGGTAGGTGACCCGCGACCGGCCCCTTCCGGCCGACCCGAGCCACGCGGTGATGAGACGCCGGGCCTCGGCCGTCGCCACGCCGTCGGGCACGGGAACGCTCGTCCGCTGGCGAAATGTGACCGCATCGTCGTCGCGAGTGAATGCCTCCGCTTGGACGTCGACCGCCGCTTGATCTTCTGCCTTCGCCGGCGCAATCACTTGCACGATCGGCAGACCGTGGGTCCGCGCGAACGCGTGATCGCGCTCGTCGTGGGCGGGAACGGCCATCACCGCGCCGGTTCCGTACGTGCCGATCACGTAGTCGGCCACCCAGATGGGCAGCCGGTCGCCGTTGATCGGATTGATCGCCGTCGCGCCCAGGGCGACGCCGCTCTTCGTCTTGGCCTCGGTGCGATCCAGGTCGCTCTTTCGGCGCGCCGCTTCGACGTAGTCGCGCACCGCATCGGCATGCGACGGGGGCGCGAGCTTGCCGACCAGAGCGTGCTCCGGGGCGAGGACGACGTACGTCGCGCCGGCGAGCGTGTCCACGCGCGTCGTGAAGACCGTGATGGTCTCCCCGCTGCCGTCCACGGCGAAGTCGACTTCGGCCCCTTCGCTGCGCCCGATCCAGTGGTGCTGCTTGGCCTTGGTGTCCGGCCAGTCCAGCCCCTCGAGGTCGGCGTCGAGCCGGTCGGCGTACGCGGTGATCTTGAGCATCCACTGGCGAAGCGGCAGGCGCTCCACCGGGTGCCCGCCGCGCTCACTCAGGCCGTCGATCACTTCTTCGTTCGCGAGCACAGTGCCGAGGGCGGGGCACCAGTTGACGGGGATCTTCGCCTGGTACGCCAGGCCGCGCTCGAAGAGCTTGAGGAAGATCCACTGCGTCCACTTCACGTACGACGGATCGGTCGTATCGATCTCGCGCGACCAGTCGTAGCTGAAACCGAGCATCTTGAGCTGGCGCTTGAACGTGGCGATGTTGCGCTTGATCGTCTCGCGCGGGTGCTCGCCTGTGGCGATCGCATGTTGCTCTGCGGGGAGGCCGAACGCATCCCAGCCCATCGGGTGCAAGACGTCGACGCCGCGCATGCGCTGGTAGCGCGCCACGATGTCGGTCGCCGTGTACCCCTCCGGGTGGCCGACGTGAAGCCCGGAGCCCGAGGGGTACGGGAACATGTCCAGCACGTAGAACTTCTTTCGGCCGGGGTGGCGCTCGGCGCGGAAGGTCGCGTGGCGATCCCAGTACTGCTGCCACTTCGGCTCGATCTCCGCCGGGTTGTAGCGGGGGCGCGGCTCGTCGTTCATGATGAGCGGCAGGCTACTGTAGCGCGCCGTCGCCCGCACTTCGCTCGTGCAGGCATGTGGCGGCCGCGAGCGCGGCGAGGCCGGCGATCAAGAAGTAGTAGTTCGCGAAGGCAATCTTGCTGAAAAGGAAGAACGCCAGGTAGGTCACGGCCGTCGCCCGGACAAAGAGCGACGCCCGCTCGTGGATTCCGTCGTTGCCGCGCCGTGCAAGCGCGCGCGTGATCATGGCCGAGGCGCCAACGGCCGCAGCGGCAAAGAAGGACGCGACGGCGCCCGTCGGGAGCGCCCATCCGAGGGTCCGCTGGAACCACACGGTGGCCGACAGAGCATCGCTGCGCCCGGGTAACGCGATGAGAGCGTCGTACGTCGCGTGCTTCAAGGCATGGAAGTCCGCGACGACGAACGGGACCACGAGCACCCCCCAGGTCGCGATCATGGCGACCCATTCGCGCGGCCGAAAACGGAGCACGACGCCGGAGATCGGGATGAGCCAGAACATGGACTGCTTGGAGGCCAGCGCCAGCCCGATCATGGCGGCAGCGAGCGCTGGACGACTCGCGAGATAGGTGGCGACGGCTGCGCACACCAACACGAGCTGAATCGGGTCGATCCAAGCTTGCTCGAGGATGAAAAAAAGCGGCCCCATTAACCAGACGAACAGCGCGGGCGCGTCCTCCAGGAACGAGGCCAAGGTGGACGCTTCGCCACGGTGGGCCGGACGCGCGATGGACCGGAGCGTGACGCCCGTGACGATCGTTGCGAGGAGCATCGCATAGCGCACGTCCCTACCGACGGCGAGGCCGAGCAGCCCGACGTACAGGGAACCCGGCGAGTAGACGTAAGGCACGCTGGAAAAGCCCAAAGCGCCCCACTCGGCCGACGTGGTCGCCGCGGTGACGGCGACGTATGGGTTCTCGCCGCGAAGCAACGCGTGCCCTCCGCGCATCTGGACGTCCCAGACATCGATGAGAGGCGCCGGTGAAATGTGAATCGTCGCCAGGCCTCCGGCGAGAGTCAGCGCGCCGAAGGCGGCAAAGCGAACGGTCCGGACGACGTGCGGCTCGCGACGAGTGCCGAGAAAGGGAAGGTACGTCGTGAGAAGGAGAATGGAGAGGATTTCCACTGCGCGGACGCCGGACACCGGCGTGTGCGGATACACGATGAGCTTGGGATCCAAGAGCGCCGTCAGCTGCATGATCGCGGCGCCGATCAGAGCGAAGGCCGGCCTTGGCACGGCGGCCGAGGGCGTCGCGCGTACACTCGCGGCGAAGCACGAGACGAGGAGGGCGAAGGCGACGACGATGCACGCGAGCGCCGGCTCGAAGTACCTCCCGTGACTGATCACCACGGCGAAGCTCAGGAGAAAGCTCGCCAAGAGCAGTTGCCCGAACTCGGACGGGTACCCCGCGCGCCCAGGCACGCGTCCGCATACCACGGTGGACATCACCAGTGCCAAGCGTTCCTGCAGCGCCTTGACGGGGCAAGGGCGTACACTATCGCTTGCGCGTCGATGGCCTTCGCCCTCCCCCGCAAGGCGCACGTCGCGTTCCTCGTGACCGCGGCGATCGGTTGCGTGTGGCTCAACCAGGGTCCGTCGCTGGCAACGTACGCGGCGCTCTCCCGCGGACCCCCGTCCGCGAGCCCGTTTCTGCGTGCCTGGCTGCCGTTCGCATTCGCCTACCGTCGATCGGCGGACGAAGAGCTCTACTTCGCCGTCGCCAACGCGATCCGCGGAGTCCCGTTCGATCGCGACTTGCTTCTCGCGAAGCGCGGCGAAGCCTCGGCGGCCTTTCGCCAGCTGCCTGCTGCCGACGGCCGCTGGCACCTCCCGTATGCGCAAGTGCCCTTCGAGTACCCGGCGCTCGTCCTGCCGTTCATCCTTCTCCCGGCGCTCGTCCTGCCCGCCTTCCCCGCGTTCGCCATGGGCTTCGGCGCGCTGATGGCGGCGCTTCTCCTCGTGTCGGCGCATTTGGCCATCGACGCGGCCCCCGATGTCCCCGCCACCGAGCGCGCGACGCGCTGGTGGCTCACCGCGGCGCTCTTTCTCGCCCAGGGCGGGCTCCTCATCCAACGGCTGGACGCGGTCGCGGCCGTCTTTCTGGGTGTCGCGCTCTGGGCAGCGGCTCGGCGCAGGCCCTTTCTCATGGGCCTCGGCGTCGCGCTCGGCGCGGCGGCGAAGATTGTCCCGCTTCTCGTGCTCTTCCCGATGATGGCCGCGGACCGCGACGCGTGGCGCTCGCGCTCCGCGATCGCCCGAGTCGCGGCGGGGGTCGCGCTCGGCCTCGCGGTGGGCTTCGTCCCCATGGTCGCCCTCTCGCCCTCGGGATTCGCCGACTTCGTCCGGTACCACGCCACCCGCGGCCTTCACATCGAATCGACCTACGGGACCGTCCTTTCGGTCATTCGCCTCGTCACGGGAAGTCCTCGGGCGGCCACGTTGGGGTTCGGCTCGTTCAACCTGGATGACGGCACGGCGCAGTCCTGGGCGCGGGCAGCCGGGATCGTCCTGCTTCTCGCGATCGCGGCGTTCACCGCGTGGCTCGGCCGGCGGCCATCGCCGAACAGCGAGCAGGCCCGCGTCGATGCGCTCGCCTGCGCGGGCATGGGTAGCCTCTTGTGCATCTGGCTGTTCGGCAAAGTCTTTTCCCCGCAGTACCTCACGTGGGGCATTCCGTTTGCCGTCGCTGCCTCGGTTCGACGCCCGGCGACCGCGCTCGTCGCGGCGATGGCGATATCGCAAGCCTATCTCCGCGGGTTCTACGACCAGGTCGTCGAGATGCGAACGCTCGGTGTCGTCGCGCTCGGAGCGCGTCTTGCCGTCCTCGTCGCGATGGCCGCGTTCGTCGTACGGGCCTTGTCGGGCGACGCGAAGCGGATTGGGGCCGCCGAGCCATGAGGGCGCGCATTCGCGAGATCGGGCGCGAACCGCTCGGCAAAGTTCTCGCGGCTGCCCTGATCTTGCGCGTGACGGGGTTGTTCTGGGGCCTCCCGGCTTCGGACGGATGGGACGACGACGGCGTCGCGCCCCGCGACTTCCTGGCCGGCCTGCTGATGACGTACTGGCCGGGGCACCACTACATCTACCCGCCCCTTCAACTCATCGTTCTCACCGTAGTTTCGGCGCCCGCGTGGATCGCCGCGCTCATCGCCGCGCCATCTCTCGAGCCGCAGGCCGTCATCCGGGCCTTCATCCAGGTGCCGACAATGACCGCGCTGACCATCGTGGCGCGCGCGACGACCGCGGCGATGTCGCTGGGACTCTTGTGGAACGTCGCGAAGATCGGGGAGGACTTGCGCGGTTCCCGGCGAGCCGGAGCCTGGACGGCGGCGGCGTGCGGCGCCAACGCCGTCTTCACGTACTACTCGCAGACATCGAACCTGGACGTTCCCTATCTCTTCTGGGCCATTCTTGCGCTCCGCGCCTTCGTTCGCGCGATCGCCCATCGCGACTTTCGCACCCTACGGCGAGTCCCGGTCCTCGCCGCGATGGCGGTCGCGACCAAAGATCAGGCCTACGCGCTCTTCGTCATCGGCGTTCCGCTCGCCACCGCGGCATGGCTCGTCATCGACCAAGAGGCCCGTTCGCACGCACACGCGATCGTCGAACGGCTCGCGACCGGCGCAGCGCTCGGAATCGCTCTCTTGCTGACGATCGACGGTGCGATTTGGAACAAAGCAGGGTTCGCCGCGCGGATGAACCTGCTCCTCGGCGCCGCCAGCCAGGACCACGCCTACTACGCCAAGACCTGGGTCGGGCGCGCCTACGCGTTTCGCGACAGCCTCCTCGTCTTCCACGAGTACTATCCGTGGATCTTCGCCCCGCTCGTGGTGATCGGAGTGATCGTCGCGCTGCGCGCGCCGGACGGCGCGCGGCGATCGGCGGGCCTCGTGCCGCTCTGCTTCGCAGTCTCGTTCACGATTGCTTTCAACATGGCCGCGCGCAGGACGGAGCATCGATTCGTGCTCCCCCAGATGATCATGTGGGGCCTCTACGTGGGCCTGGCGATGGACGCGCTGCACGAACACTTCGAGCCCGCGCTCGGGCGCGCCGCGTGGCTCTTGGCGACGCCGTTCTTTGCGGCGGCCCTCTTTCGATGCGCATCGGTCGACGTCGCGATGATCTTCGACCCGCGCTACGACGCGGAGCGCTGGATGAGAGCGCACGCTGCTTCCGGCGACAGCGTCGAAGTGTACGGCAACAACGTGCACCTTCCGCGCTTTCCCTGGATAGAGCGGATCCAGCGCGTCGAGCCGACGCCGACGGAAGGTCGCAATCCTCTCCCTGGCGTCGTCGAAGTGAGCGCCCGCTTCTCCGACATCGAGACGCGACGGCCCCGCTTCGTCGTCGTGCCGGCGTTCTGGGCGGAGCGGTATCTCGTGGACCGCGCGGCGACCGAGAGAGACGGCCGCGTGCTCACCCCGGAAGAGTCGAGGCTGCAGGGGGATGCCGACTCGCGGGGCTACTTCGCCGCCTTGCGGGACGGCCGGCTCAACTACCGATGGGCGCACTTGTCCACTTGGGAATCGCGGATCTGGCCGCGTGTGGACATCCACGCGAGCCTCACACGAGACGTATGGATATTCGAGCGGCAGGAGCTGGGACCGCCGGCGCCGCACCCGAAGTACGGTGCCTTCCGCTAATGCCGCGGCGCCGGTTCGCGCGGCCCGCCGATCCCGGTTCCGCCCTCCGGGTATTCATCACCCGTCCGATTCGGCTTGTAGGCGTGTTCGGCAGTAGGGAACGCGCCACTCTGCACTTCGGCGACGTAGCGTGTCACCGCGTCGACGATCGCATCGCCGAGCTCCGCGTAGCGCTTCGTGAACTTGGGCGCGTGGTCGCGCGCCATTCCCAGCAGGTCCGTGCAGACGAGCACTTGGCCATCGCACGCCGGCCCCGCGCCGATGCCGATCGTCGGCACCGCGACCTCGGCGGTCACGCGCGCGGCGACGTCGGGCGGGATCGCCTCGAGCACGATTGCGTACGCCCCCGCCTCTTCGATGGCGCGCGCGTCGGCGACGATCTTGGCCGCGGCCTCCTCCCCTCTGCCTTGCATCCGGAACCCGCCGAGCGCGTGCACGCTCTGCGGCGTCAGCCCGACGTGTCCCATCACCGGGATTCCAGCGCGGACGACGCGACGGACATGCTCGGCGGTCTCCTCCCCGCCTTCGATCTTCACGCTCTCGTAGGCTCCTTCTTTGATGAGCCGGCCCGCGCTTTCGAGCGCCTGCGCGGGCGACACTTGATAGCTCATGAACGGCATATCGCCGACCAGGTGGGCCCTCGATACGCCTCGGGCGACGGCGCGGCCGTGGTAGCACATCTCGTCAATCGTCACGGGCAACGTATTGGCCAACCCCTGGACCACCATTCCGAGCGAGTCACCCACGAGGATGAGGTCCACCCCGGCCGCGTCCACGAGACGCGCCATCGTGAAGTCGTAGGCCGTCACCATCGCCAGCGGCAGCCCACCCCGTTTTCTGCGGCGAAGCTCGGGAACCGTGACCTTCTTGGCTTGCACAGCGGACCCGCCGCCGCTCCCACCGGAGTACATGGTTGCCTCGGGTCGGCGCCGGGCTGGAAAGCCGGTCGCCGCCTACCCAGGAACCTAACGCCCCCACCCTTTCTCAGCAAGCCAGCTTGGCCCCTCGGGCCCCACGGACTACGTTGCGCCGCCGTGGTCGCGTCTCCTCCGCCGTTCTTCTCGTCGCCTGCTTGCCCTGCGGTCCGCCGCCGCGCCATCGCCGGCTTCTTCTACCTCTTCTACTTCGCGCGCATCGGCGTCGGCTTCGCGCTCGCGGGGTGCGACCGACCACCGTCCGCTGGCTCGCTCAAAGAGTGGACTCCGAGCGACCATCATTCGGCCGACGACGACAAGCAATCGCAGGGCGCGCGGCAGCAAGCGGCGGCCGGAGCCGGGAGCGACGTGACGCAGCTCGTCGACATCGCCTGGCGCCAGCAGTGTTCCACGTGCCACGGCCCGATGGGAAAGGGCGACGGCCAGATGGGGCCGATGGTCCACGCGCCGGATCTGACCCGCGAAGAGTGGCAGTCGAAGGTTAGCGACACGGACATCGCGGCCGTGATCAAGAACGGCAAGGGCAAGATGCCCAAGTTCGACATGCCCGATCCGGTGATCGCGGGGCTAGTGGCCCGCGTTCGCGCGGCTGCGGTGGAGGCGCAAGGGCGCTGATGGACCGAAATCGCGTCGGGCGGTTCATCCTCGGCGCGGCGGCCGTCCCCCTCGCGGTGTTCCTGGCCGGCGAGCGCTGGCCCAAGGACCAGACCGTGCACTACGTCCTCGGCGGCGCGGCGGAACGGGTCGAGGAGGTGGACGCACGCTGGTCGGAGGACGCGCGAGGCGACGACTGGACGCGCGAGGTAAGCTTCCGGTACCCGGCGGGTCGGGCACCGCGCGTCGTGACGCACGAGCCGCGCTTGCCGGACGGGGAGTACACTGTGGAAATCGAGCTCGTCGCTGCCGACTTGGAGCACAGCGTCGTGCGCCGGCAGGTGGCCCTTCGGGGCGGGGTGACTTCGATCGACGTTTCGACATGGGTGCCGCGATGAACGCCCCCGGCGAGGGCGAGGACGAGCTGCTCACCGAAGGCGATGCCGCTGAGATCGCGACGCGCGCGGTTCGGCCGCCGGACACGAAGGGGGGGATCCACATCGTCGTCCTTTCGGGAAGCGCGCGAGGGACCAGCCGTCCGCTCGGCGACAAAGTTCGTGTGGGCAAAGCGCCAGACAACGACTTGGTGCTGGGAGACGACACGGTGTCGCGACACCACTGCGAGCTCACGCGCGCCAACGATGGCGTGCATGTGCGCGACCTCGGCTCGACCAACGGCACGCGCGTCCAAGGGGCCCGCGTGTCGGAGGCCATCGTCCAGCCAGGCACTGTGCTGAAAGTGGGCGAAGTTGAGATCGCGCTGCGCCCCGCCGCGCGCAACGTGGAGGTGATGCCGAGCGACAAGACATGGTTCGGGGCCGCCATCGGCCGAAGCCTGGCCATGCGCTCTATCTTCGGTGTGCTCGAGCGCATCGCGCAGACCGACGCCACGGTTCTGCTGGAAGGCGAAACGGGAACGGGCAAAGACGTCCTGGCGCGGGCGATTTGGACGGAGAGCGCGCACGCGCAGGGCCCGTTCGTCGTCGTCGACTGCGGCGCGGTGACCTACTCGCTCCTCGAGTCGGAGCTCTTCGGGCACGAACGCGGCGCGTTCACCGGTGCCGTCGCCGCCCGCCAAGGGGCGTTCGAGCTTGCCGACGGGGGAACCCTATTCCTCGACGAGATCGGAGAGCTCCCGCTCGACGTGCAGCCGAAGCTCCTGCGCGTGCTCGAGACGAAAGAGTTCCGGCGTGTCGGCGGCAACAAGACAGTTAAGACGAACGTACGGGTGATCGCCGCGACCAAACGCAACCTCCTGCGCGAAGTGCAGGCGGGGAAGTTTCGGGAAGACCTGTACTTCCGCCTCGCCGTCGTTCCGATCACGGTTCCGCCGCTGCGCGCGCGGCGCGAGGACATTCCGGCGCTCGTGCAGCACATCTTGAAGGCGAGTGCGAGCAACCTGACCGTCGCCGACGAGACCATGCAAGGCCTCGTGGCGCACGACTGGCCGGGCAACGTCCGCGAGCTTCGCAACGTGCTCGAGCGCACGGTCTATCTCGCGCGCGCCGCCGGGGTGACCGAGCTCAACGTGGTGTCGTTGCCCGCCGCCAGCGCATCCACGGGCGACGTGTTCCAGTTCGATCCGGCCAAGAGCTACCGCGAGACGCGAGCGAAATTCGACGCCGAGTTCGAGCGGCGATACGTCAAGTGGCTCCTCGGGCGCCACGGCGGCAACGTCAGCGCCGCCGCCCGGGAGGCGAAGATGGACCGCAAGCATCTGCATGACATGGCCAAGAAGCATGGCCTTCGCGGCCCGGAGCACGATGATGACTAGTGCCGCTCGGCACAGGTTCTGTCCGGTGATTGCCAGGCCGAGCGTGGCTAGACAGCTATGATGGGGTGGATCTCCCGATGACGACGCGCGCGTGCGTACAATGCGGGCACCCTTTATCCGCGACGGCGAAGTTCTGCGCGGAGTGCGGCGCACTGGTGCTCGAGCAAGGCCCGGGCCCCGCTCCTACCGACACGGCCGCTTCTCCTAGCGCTCCTACTAGCGCTCCTACCGACGCGGCCGCTTCTCCTACTGCTCCTACCGACGCCGCCGCTTCTCCTACTGCTCCTACCGACGCCGCCGCTTCTCCTACCGGTACCGGTCCTACCACCGCAGGGGCTGTTCCGGCAGGGGCTGTTCCAGCCGCGGAAGTGGCTGCGCTGGCCGCCACGGCCGCCGCTCCCCCCGCCGCAGCCGCCGCCACGGCTGCCGTGCCTGTGACTCCACCTGCCGCGCGGACGCTGCTGGCGCTCCCCGCGCCGGTCGCGGCGCCCGCCGCCCAACCCGTCGGACCGATGGGCAAGAGGACCATCGTCGGCCTCCCGTCCCTCGCGGGCCCCTCGCCCCAGCCTACGCCGACCCCCGCGCCCACGGCCGTCCGCAACAAGACCATGCTCGGCGTCGCCCTCCCCGGGATCGCCCCCCTTCGGCCCGGCGATCCGGCAGCCAATCCACCCCCGTCGCCCCTGCCACCCCCGCCGAGCACGTCGCTCCGGCCGCCGCCGCCGCGCACGCTGGGCGAGACGATGCCCATCGCCGCGTTCTTCGTCCCGCCGCCAGCCCCGCTCCCGGATGAGCCCCTGCCATCGAGACCGGGCGCCCCGAGCCGGAGCGGGGCGTCGCTCGCCGTGGCGGCGCTTCTGGCGGGTGGCGTCGCTCTGGTGGGCGGAGCGGCGATCGCCCTTCTGTGGCGGAGTGCGCCCCCCATTGCCGCGCAACCGCGAATCGCGCCCGACGGCAAGGATGTGCTGCATCTGACCTGCGAGCCGTCGAGCTGCCAGGATGGAACGCTGGTCTCGCTCGGCACCGCGAGGTCTGCGTTCGCAGCCGGCGAGGCCGACCTTCCCCTGGCCACGCCGCTGCACGTCGGCGACAACGCGCTCTCGCTCTCGATCGACCGCCCGGGGATGGGTCGGGACGAGACGGTGAAGCTCGTCGTTCCAGTCGCGTACCGCGTCCGCGCGGACGTCGCGACGATGAACGACCCGCATCCTTGCATCACGATCCGCGTCGAAGCTCCCGCGCAGACCGACGTGCGCGTCGACGACAAGCCAATCGCCCTCGACGCCGCCGGGGCAGGCACGTATGTGCTCGACGAGACCGCAGCCGCCGAGGGGCCGGCGGACGAATCGCGGGTTATCGCCATCGACGTCCCTTACGTCGTCGTGCCCAAGGGCCACGCGCCGGAGACGGGCGTCGTGAGTGCCCGGATCGCCGTGGCTCCTCTGCGAGTGGACTCGCCCGGGGCGAGCACGGTGACCGACGAAGACAAGCTTGCGATCGCAGGACGGGCGGCCAAAGGTGCAACCGTCAAGGTGGACGGCACAGCCGTCCCAGTCGCGCCGGACGGCGCGTTCGAGACAACGGTTGCCATCGACGCGCCGGGCGAGCGCACGATCGAGGTGCGCGCTGGAACTGGCGCGCTCGCACCGCGCACGGTCCATATCCCGGTTACCAGGGTGGCGAGCCTCGTCGATGCCGCCAAAGCGTTCGAGGAGCGCGGCGCCATCGGCTACGACGCCGCCATGCGCGACATCGCGGCCGCGCAGACGGGCGAGTACATCGTCGTCGAGGGCGAAGTCGAAGAAGCGCGCGGGTCACCGCACCGCACGGTGGCCCTCGTCGACGACCGGCGCGGATGCGCAAAGGGACCCTGCATCGCCCGTGTGGTGGTCGGCCGAGACCTCTCGCTCGCACGCGGCGAGACCCTCCGGGCGTATGGGCGTGTGACACGCGCGTTTCGGTCCCCGACGGCCCAAACGGTCCCGGAGATCGAGGCCGAGTTCGTCCTCCGGGCGAAATGATGGCCCCCGGCCGCCAGGCGCGCGGGCGGCGGGCTACGGCATGGGCGGCGGCGGGGACGGCCATCGCGGTCGCGGTGATGGCGTCGGGACAAACCGCCAACGTCCAGCGCCCCCGGACCCTGATCGTGGGGCGGCCTTCGGGCGGTGCGCGCGCGGACCGTGTCGACGCCGCGCGGACGGGCCGGACACGCACCGAGCTTCCGGGCTCCGGTCTTCGAACCGAATGGCGCATACCGCTCGGCGCCTTCATCGAGCACGCTCCGGTCGTCGACGCGCGGGGCTGCACGTACCTCGTGGGGGGGCGCGGAGAGGTCATCGCGATCGCACGCGACGGCACCGAGCGGTGGCGCGTATCGACCGGGGCTGCACAGCCGGGCCCATCTGCGCTCCTCGCGGACGACACGGTCGTGTTCGTCGACGCCGCCGGGGAGGCTGTCGCCGTGCGGGACGGCGCGGTGCGCTGGCGCGTCCCGTTTGGACGCAGCGACGCGGCCCACCCGTCGCCGCTCCCGCTGGATGACGGAGGCGTGGTCGTTGCCACGACCCATGAGCTTGCGGTCCTCGACGCGGACGGTGCGGTACGCGCGCGCACGACCCTCTTCGAAGCGACGTCTCTACCGCTCGTGGCCGCGGGCGGAAGGGTCGTGGGAGTCACGTTCAGCGGCGCGGTCTGGTCGTGGATACCGGGGGCTCCCGACGCGGCGCGCGTCGCGAGCTTCGGCTCCCCCATCGATTCCAACGCGGCGCTGGCCGACGATCACACGCTCGTGGCCGTCAGCGCGGATCGGATGCACCTGACCGCCGTCGATCTCCTGCAGGGCATGGCCACGACCCGAGCGGTGGCCACGGGCGGGCTTTGGCTCGGTCCGCCTGCGATGCGCGGTGGCAGCGCGTACGTTGCACTTCTGACGCCGACGGGGGAGGTCGGCGTGACCCTCGATTCGGCAGGGAACGAAGTGGCCCGCGTGTCGCTGGCCGTGCGCCCGATCGCGGTCGGCACCGACGGGGGAGCGGCGGCGCTGGCTGTCCTCCCTCACACCCCGCCTTTGGTGGATTCGACCGGCGCCTTCGCGTTCGCCACCGCCGAGGGCGCGATCGGGGTTGCGACCGCAAGAGGCGTCGACTTGCTGGGCGAAGCTTGCTCACCGCCGCCAGCCGCGGCCCGGGGTACACCCCCGGTCGTCGCCCTTGCCCCCCTCGAGGCCGGCGCGTTCGAGGCTGTGTGCTACTCCGGCGCTCTGCTCGCCATTGGGGGGCGCAAAGCTACAAGACCCTGAACGTCCCCGGTCGAGCACGGTGGCGAAACAGGGTCGGCACCCCTATAGTGGAGACAGGACTAGGCGCAAGGCGTCTCGGAACACGCCCAAGACGCTCGCCAGAGGCAAGGACCGATGCCCATGATCACGATCACCGAAAAGGCTGCGCTCAAAGTGAAAGAAATTGCCGAGGCCGAGGCCCTGATGGGGCAGGGCCTGCGCCTGCGCGTCGTCGGTGG